>BNJT01001250.1_pt1 | contig 114644 bp, 116 predicted proteins | sample 8540491 | NCBI WGS metagenome assembly BNJT01 (sample SAMD00202455, study PRJDB9452) | human saliva metagenome | host: Homo sapiens | reverse complement strand
AAAAGTATAGATATTCACGAAAAAAGACACATGAATATTTACAATTTATCAAGGAAAATGGAATAGAAACATTATATTCGTTGATTTTGAGGATTTAACCTGAAATTTTGAATTACTAAAAAGAAAATTTAGAAAAAGAACTGCAAAATCTGAGAATGATTTATTATATTCCACACAAAGACAATCGAAAAGGAGAAAAAATTAAGAAAATTTGACGATGTTATTATAATTTTTCCATTTGAAAAGAAATATTATGATAATTCTGAAAAGAATGAATCAAAGGACTCAAAGTAGAGTATTTTAAACCATTTGTTGACAAATATGATTTTCGATAAATTAGAGAAAAAATATTGCTCCTCCATGGAAGCAAGAAACGAAGAGAAATTGCCAGTAATTATCAAACTAGAAACAAAATTAAAATGAAAATTTTTAATGAAACTGAAGTCAAAGATCATAAAAACATATAGTATTTGAAAAAAATATAAAATTGATGTTTAAAATTCCAAATTTAAAAACATTGATGAAATAAAAAATATTCGAAAGATTAAATATGCAATAACCTCAGGAACAATAACTTTGAAATATCACTATGGATCTGCCTGTGTAGTTTACAAACATCTAAAATTAACGCCCTTTATTGCAAGAAATATAATAAAATAAAATATAAATCTAACTAATCTAAATGCAAAAGAAATTTTTAAAGAATGCGCAGGAAGATACTCAGGAAAAAGCTTTAAGAAATGGAAATATGGAAAAAATAAAAAAAATACTATTTAATAGAAAAAGAAAGAAAAAACTAGGTAATCCGGAGTTTGGAAAAAATACCATTCTTGTTAAAAAATAAAAATCAACTTTACAAAAGGAAAAATATGAAAAAAACGAAGAACTGTTAAAGGTTCTATCTTGTTATTTGTAAAATATTTAATGACATCCTTAATCTAAACGTTCTTTGTATTATTGATGGATGCTTTTGGAAAGAAGTGAAAAAGAACGCTTCAGGTGCAGGAATTGCACCTTTATATTGTCATGATTATTCTTTCAATATTCATCAGAGTTGGAGCACAACAATCATTTCAATACGCTTGGACAGGGAAAAAAGGAGAAGCAAAAAATACTAAGGAAATGCTGCAACATTATTTACAATTTTAGGACTTTCGTGTATGCACTTTAATATTGAATATTAACACACAGTTTACGATATTCAAAAGCAACAATCGAAACATCACCATGCAAGGGCTAACGAAATAATATTACTAGCAACTTACCGTTATTTTTATTCATTTGGAGGAGAAACTCAAATGTACTTTAATCTGGCTGGAGCCTCACAGTTTCAAATGTTTCAACGTTAATTGCAGCAGTTATATTGCTTCTTAGATTATGTGGCTATGACTATGCCACATACAGAATAGAAGGACTGCTTATGCAACATTAATTGAAAAGTTATTCTGCGATATTTGTACTTGGTTTCTAATCGCTGGAAAACTACTTAAAATTGAATGTTTGGTTTAAATTAAGAAGAAAGCATTATTAATAAAATTTTCAAAATAAAATTGAATCAAAAAATAAAGGATATTTTTCAATAGAATGCGCCTTTTACTACAAACATAAGTTCGAGCAGGACTTGTAACAAATAAAATTGTAGACACTTATGGCGGAACTTACGGTAGCAGTTGACAATTATAAACCTATTTACCAATTATGACAATGAGTGTTTATTCAGTTTCTCAAGCCAACCAGCCAATAACTGATTAATACAGCTGCAAAAAAAAAAAAAACCCACAAGAGTTAAAAATCATTAATGACAACTACAATGCGGAGCTATATTATCCTTTCACACATTTTGTAATGCTTTACCAAAACAAATTAATTTATTTTTAATGAAAAGTACGCCTGAAGCCTTTGAGAAAGGAATAAAAGCCATTAGAATATACTTTTCACTTGTAATAATCATCTTTAACTCTACCAAACTATTTTCAAACAACGGACGTTCAAAATACTCAATTACAATGAATTTAATCAAGTTGTTATACTCTAGAAGTTGTCACTTTCAAATATATTGAAGCTAGACGAGTATGGCTTGCCACAGCTTACAGATTTTCTGTTCTTTTGATACTTCTAATTTTTATAAAGAGAAAAAATTTTTGACAAAATAGCAAAATCAAAATGTTCACTGAAACAAAAGAAAACAGAAACTGAAGACATGAAAAAAAATAGATAAAAATAATAAACCATTTATTAAATAAAAGAGAATAAAAATGATTACAATTTTATTAATGCCTTTCATATATTTTAGAAGATTGCAAATGCACTTGATAGAAAAGTATTTAAAGAATAGATATCCGTTAGCACAGGAAAAACTGAGCCACAAATCTAACGTGTTTAGGGGCAAATTAGGAATACGACAACCTTAGATATTTCTAAAATTAGTTCAACATTAACAGCAATCTTACTAAAGTTGATTTTTGAAAATTTGACAAAAATTTAAAATCTTGATTATACTAGTTGGAATCTGTGCAATTTTATATCATGTATTTTCTATTTATGAATTTAAAGGTGGAAAAGCTGTTGCAACAACACTTAGAATATTTTATTTTAATTCAAAAGGCATATTATTTCTGCACAATTATATTTTTGTGTTTTTGCAATTTCAAAAATGTTTCACTATCTTCAATTTTAGCGACTATATCACTTCCAATTTTTATATTTTTGTATCAGGAAAATGATATATATTATTTTAGAATTTTAATAGCAATCTTAATTGTAGTGAAACATAGGAGACTAATATTGAAAGATTAAAAATGGTACAGAATCTAAATTTAGCCTAAAAATAAAAGTAGGAAAGGAAGGATAATATTATGAAAAACATATTAGTCATTAATTGGTGGAAGCTGTGGGACTTGTCTTTTCAAAATTATTAGTAGAAAATGGACATAGTCCATTTATGGGAGCATAATGAAGAAGTAAGAAAAGCACTCGTGATACAAAGGGAAAAATCCAAAATTTTTACCCAATATAAAAATTACCTGATAGCCTTAATGTTGTGGATGGTTATGCAGATGTTCTTGAAAATTCTGGAGAAAATATGGAAAAATTGACATTCTTTTATTAGCAACTCCTTACGCAATAAGAAATATTTTAGATTGAAAAATTTCTTAAATTATAATATAATATTGGTAAATGTTGCAAAAAGGGCTAGAAAATTGCTACTAGAATTTCTGAACATAATAGCTAAAGGAGCTGGAAACAAGCCGTATAATTATGTTCTGCTGGCAGGACCGACACGCTGAAGAAGTAGCCTTCAAAAATTGCCATCTGCAATACTTTCTGTACCAAGTCGAAGAAGCAGCCAAAACGGTACAAACTACATGAGTAATCTTTGTTCCAGAGTTATGTACAGAACAGACCCTGTATAGATTAGCTGAACTTGCCGGAGCACAAAAGAACTTGTCTTGCACAATCGCAGCGGGAGTGCTGATGGAATGGGTTATGGAGATAATACAGGCAGCTCTAATAACTCGTGGAATTAATGAAATGTTTGAAATTGCAAAATATTACAATGCCAATCCTAAAACATTTATGGGATTAATCGAGCGTGAGATATTATTGTAACTTGTACGAGAGAAGTAAACACAGTAGAAATACGAATTTGTGGGAGAAAACTGGGACAAGGTGAAAAATTCGAAGATATAGTTTCTCACATGAATATGGTGTCCAGAAGGTGCAGAAACAATAAAGGCTCTTTATAAAATTATAAAGGAGACAATCTGAAAGCACTCAATTTTACAGCACTTATTGACGGTAATATACGATGGAAAGCCAGTTTCAGAATTGGAATCTACATTTATGAGCAGAGATTTAAAACTCGAAATCTTTCAAATTATTATGTATATATAAAACTGGGTGAGGTAGTGGGGAGATAACAACTAAACTTAATGTCGTTAGGTTTAAGTGATATTCAAAATTTGGAATTTACTCTCAAAGGAGGAAGAATATGAACTGTTAAAAACGAATTAGGGAAGATTAATGACGAACAGGCAAGGCAATTGTTAATTTTATCAAATTTAAGACTTGGTAATAAAGATGCAGCTATCTCTCTTGAAAAATGGGCTTCTCTGATTGATCATTTAATTGAGTGAAGGTAGTATTGGACCAATAAAGGCTATAAATAAGTTTGATTATGAAAAGCACAGTGGGTTCAGAGCTAGGCGGTATGGTGGATAAAGACGAGTCGATAAAAGAGGCTGTCATTAATATAGGACGTGGAAATATAAGAATACCATCTTATAAAGTACTGAGCACTGGTGTCAAAAGTAAATAGAGTCAGACGAGATTATACTGCCATTCATGGGTGAAGCTCCACTCGACGAATATAGTGCGAAGGAAGTTTGATTTCGAAGGAAAGTAAGGTTATCTTGCTTTTGGGTGAATTTCAGGATATAATGTCATTAAATGAAACAATCAGGAGATAACGCATTATGTTGGAGATGTCATTGGGAAAAATGATGATGTTGGAGGATAAAATAATACAAAAGAAGATCAGCTTATCGAGAATGAAAGATTTGCTGGCGAAAAAGTTTTGAAATAAGCGTGAAAGAATGATTCTTGAATATCGTCATGGACTGTATGAGCAACAAGATTCATACATTAAAAGGAAATTGGAGAGCAAATGGGAATTACTCGTGAGAGTTAGACAAATGAGAGGTATAACAAAATTAAAAGAACATTTGGAAGAATATAAGATATACTGTAAAGGAGAGTTAAGATATGTTACATATAATCGTATGATAGAAAATCATTATTAAAAGCTATAACTCCAGTTGAAAATGCGGTAACTGAAAACAAAATAAGAGAAGTCCTTTCTGGAATTTATATTGAAACACACGAAGGAAAGGCACTTTACGAGGAACAGACTTGGAGCTGTCTATAAACTGAAATAGAGGCCCATATTGAAGAAGAAGGAAAAATTGTTATAAAACACAAAATTAATCGAAGAATGAAACAAATTTCTGATGAAAAATTACATTGATTGAGGAAAAATGGAAAATTAGTAATTCAGGCAAGTTCAACAAAACACTGAGTTTTTCATATATATGATTCAGGCTAATTTTCCAGTTCAGTCAAAACTGGAAAATGGAGTTGAATATGTCTTTTGAAAAAGGAAAATTATTAAATGATATTGAAAATGTAAAAATTTTCTAGCTCTCAAACCAGAAAATCTTTAGCTGTGAACTGTATCAGACTGGATCAGAGGAAGACAAGTTAAAACTCATCTCATCGATGATACAGATTGACATATTGAGAAAAATTTGGATGATGAAAGCTCAGAAAGGGAGAAAATCTAGTCTAAGTATTCCAGTTAAACAATGATGGATTAATAAAAATTATGAAACTTATTGATGGGGAAAATATTACAGTGTAAAGTCAGATGGTTCAAAAAGTATTTTTCAATTTTCAAATGTAGAAATATTAACTCGCACAAATTGATTTACAATTTCCAGATTACAAATCAATTTTTAAATAATCTCACAACATAATATATATTTGCTAAATACAAAGACTTTTATCGGTGCTAAGAAGAACAGCATATGTAGAGATAACAAAGAAGCCTAAAATGGAGGAATATTTAATTTTGACAACAAGTACTTACTGGAACAAGTGAAAATGCTCAGATAAAAAGAAGAAATTGTAACAATTCAGAGAAGGTGGAGATTTAAAATTTCATTGAAACGATTTTTACTTGACTATATTTCCACAATTGAAGGGAAAAGTAACTGTGCTAGAACTGTTAAATAATAAAGAGTTCAGTAATTGTAAAGATGACAGATGATGATGAAGTCACGCTGTCACGCAGTGCCACTGGCACTGGGGAAAGGTTAAAACCAGTTGACAGGCAGGCAGAAATGGAGTACGAGGAGTGATGCAGTGCCTGTAAAAGTGCCAGATGGCATGCCGCTGTGGATAGTTTTAGCAAAGGAGAACGTCTTTTGTGATGGATGAGATGGGAGCGTTGTCATGCAGGATGTTCAGATCTCATTTTATAGGGTTTATGATAATCGAGTCTGACGCCTCGCAAAGGAGTTGAACAGAGCTCAGTTACTGAGATTGCTTAGCAACGTACTCCGCTGCAAAGTGGAAGTTACTTTCTTTAGTGACTCATATGTGTCCAAAATGTTTCAGAAGAACATATGTCAAATTTTTATAAAACTTTTAGGATATAAAAGAACGATTATTTTGATGGATCCAGTTATAACAGAGCACCAGTGAAAGTACCATCTTTTGAAAGAAGTTATTTATTGGAAAGAATTGGCAGAAGTGATGGAATGGAGCAAAGACACATGTATATTATTCAACAATGTGTCTCGTTGGGGAGCACCGGGCAGCTCTTTATTATCATTATGGAATAAAAGATATCCATTAGAGAAAACTTTTGGGATTTACCCTTTGAAAAATTGATATTCGTCATACAATGTTGCTGCGTGGATTTGATGAAGATGTTTAATATGCCACAGTCAAGACATACTGAAGTTCGTGCAGAAGATATAGTTGATGAACTGGAAATTATTGCATATTCTAAAAGAGAGCTGGGATTAGTATTGTCTGTAGTAGAGATAAGCGAAATATTTTTATTATAGGGACATCCTAGAATATGATAGAATGACACTTGCAAAAGAGTATGAAAAGAGATATAAAAATTAGGAAAAGATATATATACCATTTAATTATTATCCAGATGATGATGTAAGTAAAAACCAGTTTTGTGTGGCAGGCTCATGCAAATTTATTGTTTTCTAATTGGATAAATCATCGTTTATCAGGGAGCACCTTATGATCTTACAACGCGAGAAATACATCTGCACAGATTTAATAAAAATTATATAATATAAAAAGGCTGTTTAGTAAAGCTTTGTTCTAATTTTTGAAATAAGAGGCTTTACAAAACAGCTTTTTCATTTCAGTTAATTAAATAATAGATTTAATACTAAATTCCGTTTAGGAAATAAAATTTTTAAACAATATCTAAAATTTAATAAAAGTGAAACATTTTTCAAAACAGTCTGAATCCATTATGTCGAATGGCATGACCCAACCGCCACCGTTGGAATCAAGATTAACTTCACGTCCAGTCTTTTCCTAGCTTTTTAAAGACTAAATATACAAACTGTGAACAATAGAGTCTTTTATCAAAATTTTTATGGAATGTCATCCATAAGGTTTTGTTATAGTTCGTTTATTTCCTTTTGAATAGAACAGTTTAAATTTGTCGTCAATTCCTTTTTAATCTAAAATAGCCACTTTTCTATTTATATTTTGCCAGGCATATATTGGACTTCACTATAGCCAGCAGAATATGATGGAAACTCAACGAATTTTTGTGTTCATTTAAACAGCCGCATGCCCCCATTGAACGTAAAAGTAGGTCTTTTTGATAATATGAGAATATCTCCAGGCTGTAATTTGTCAGCATTCGATATAACTTCCGTGGAGAGTACCAGATATACTTATCTTCTGGTTTTGTTTTACATATAAGAGCAAGAGTAAATATTAATAATAGTCTTTTATATTTTCTTTTAAACAAATATTCATAAATTATAATCATTCCTTTCTATGTAATCAAATCTATACATTTAAAATTCTTTAAAACATGACTAAAATAATCCTGTAGATTTAAAATAATATTCATGTCTGGTGATTAGCCTAATAGAAATTAATTTTCGTAGGCTTATTTTAAAGATGACACCTATATATATTATATAGAATTAGTCCAGTCTATCAATAAAAATATTTTTACTGATTTATTTATCGTAACAAAATAATCTTTTTGATGTAAAAATTGCTTGTATTTTTCTAAGTTTATGATTTAATTAAAGAGGAAGTTAAATAAAATTATAATATTTTTAGAATAGGAGGAATGAATGCAAACTAATCCAGCTTTAGCTGAACGAAAGCAAAGGATTGATTCCAATATGTCCAAAATTAAGCATAAAATAGTAGTGATGAGTGGAAAGGGTGGAGTTGGAAAAACAACGACTGCTGTCAACTTAGCTTATGGATTATCATTACGAGGATATAAAGTTGGTATTCTAGATGCTGATTTACATGGACCCAATATTCCTATTATGTTCGGAAAAGAAGGAGTAAAGCTTTCAAAAATTTCTGAACCATTTGAAGTAATGGAAATTTACATATATCGTCATTAAGTGTACCAGATAATTCTCCAGTTATGGAAAGGTCCGCAAAAATTACAGCGATAATGGAAATGCTGGAAGGAATTAAATGGGGAGAAATCGATTTTTTAATAGTTGATTTACCGCCTGGAACTGGTGATGAAACATTAGGGATTGCACAAAATATAGGGACAGATTCAAAAGCAATCATTGTTACAACACCACAAAAAGTTTCTTTGCTGGATTCTACAAGAGCAATAAATTTTGCAAAGGAATTGATTAACTTGAATGTGCTCAGTGTAATCGAAAATAGAGTGGTTTTATTTGCCCTGACTGTCAAAAAGAGTGAATATCTTTCAGGCGGAGTAGATGGTAGAAAGAGACAGACTTTCTAGGCTCAATACCATTAGATGGAAATATTGTGGAATCTAGTGATAATGGGTTTACCATTTATTTTCAAACGATTCTTTAGCGTCAAGAAATGAACGATATAATTACTAAAATAATTATTGGAAACAAGAAGATGAAAAGTAAGAAAATAAATGAAAGAGAAGTATTTTAAATATATTGTCATATTTCAACATATTTATTATGCAATAAAAATGAAAAGTACTAGTATTTAATAAAAATGAAAAACCAGAATGGTTGTAGGACAATTAGATAAAGAATTAAGTTTTAATGTCATATTGGCAGAAAAATAGGAACAAATGTTGGATGCCTTGAAGACAGAGCTCTTGATATTTCTTTTTAGATATTAGCTCAATTGAAGATTTTCCATTAGCAATAGAAAAGAATAATAAGATATAAAAGACAAAGTTATATTCTAATAGCAATGAACAAGATGACAGATATAAAACAGAGGCCTGTTAAAAAGGAATAGATGACTACATATATAATGATTTCAGACTGGAAGAACTTTCAGCAAAATTCAGGGCAATAGTAAGAATACTTAATAAACGTCTTACTGAAGATGAAATGGGAATATTAACAGCTTATGACTTGACATTAAACCTGCAAACAGGAAGTTAAACGTGATGGAAAAAGAAACAGAATTGACAAATAAAGAGTTTCTATTACTGGAATATTTCCTTAGAAATAAAAATAGAGTGCTTATAAAGAACAATGATTTCTGAAAAATATGGGATATAGAGCTTTGTTTCCGAAAGTAATATTGTAGATGTGTATGTTAATTTTTAAGATCAAAAAATAGATAAAGGACACGAACAGAAGATTATTGGACTGACATGCAGAAGTGATGGGATATATCATAAAAGAATAGTTACTTTTAAATTGAATTTTGTAAATTGTTCTATTTTAATCTTTTAAATTACAATGAGTTTATTAAATAATTTTTGAAAATTATAAATTCTCGATTTACATAAAATAGTGAAAAATTAATTAACCTAGTTCATAATTGTAATAATAACAAATTCATAAAAATATAAATTTTTATTGATTTTTATAAAAAATAATAGTGCTAAAATGTATCATAAAAATAGATTAGGAGTGATAAAATGTTTAAACAAATAGAATTAACTTACAATTTTGACGCATTAGGTAGCCAAATATTGATAGCAAAAACTATGGAAATACATTATGGAAGCACCATGCAAAAGCGTATACTAATAATTTAAATGATACATTGAAAAATAATGCATATCAATTTTTGGAAAAACCAATTGAGAAATCTTAGCAAATTTAGATGTATTACCAGAAGAAATAAGAGGGAGCTGTTAGAAATAATGGAGGTGGATATTACAACCATAATCTTTATTTTGAAATAATGGCACCTAATGCAGGTGGCGCACCTACTGGAGAGATGTAGCAGAAAAATTAATGAAGCATTTGGAGTTTTTGAAGCATTTAAAGAAAAATTTTGCAAGCTGGCTACGCAACTAGATTTGGATCAGGATGGGCTGGCTTGTTGTAAATAAAGATGGAAAATTAAAAAGTAACTTCGACTGCAAAATCAAGATAATCCAGTAATGCCAGGAGCAACTCCTTGCGGATGTTCTACAAGGACTCAATTTTTAGGAATAGATGTATGGGAACATGCATATTATCTAAATTATCAAAAATAGACGTCCAGATTATATTTCAGCATTTTCAATGTTACTAAACTGGGATGAAGTATCTAAAAATGCAGAAGCTTTAAAATAGCTAAAGTAATATAAGTAAAGTACTAGATTGAATTGGAAATGCTGGTTATAATAATTCTAGTTCAATCTTTTTCTTATCTAAAGACAAATAGCATATAATTCTAATAGAGAGAGTAAGATTAAGTTATAGATTGGGCAATTTACTAATTTTTACTTTAATTTTTAAATCTCTTGACTATAATTTGGACAAGAGATATTTGTTTATAAAAGTTGACTGAAATTATTTAATCTGCTATACTTAACAAGGATAGATAAATATTAAAATCAAAACTTTAAATAGGAGGATAATTATGGAAAAGTAACAAAAGCTATGAATATAATGGGAGCAGTTGAAGAAATATCAATTATTGCACAGAGTACTTATGAGGATATGGACTTGGATGTGTTGGGTGTAATATTTCAGGGCGCAGAAACTTTAAGGAGAAGGAATCACTGTTCATGGATTAAATCCGGATATGATTGATTGAAGAAGTAAATATGGTTCTTGAAGAAACCAAGAAGGATAACGAAGGTGAAAATAAAATGGAAGTAATATATTTAGTAAAAATACTATAAATTACCTGACTTTATTCTGTACTAAATGGAAGATTTTTATTAAACTAATCTAAATCAATTACTTTGAAAAAATTTTCTAATCTTTTACTTTTAACATTAAAGAAATTTTCGTATAAAATTATATTATTAATATAAAACCATAAAATAATATTTGTTAACAAAGATTCTTCCAACTAAAAGAATCTATTTTATAAATTTAAGATACTGGAAGCCTCCAAAGTGAAACTTAATGCTGGATTCAAAGAGTGAATAAAATAGAAAGCACTGTCGAAAAATTTGTCAAAAATAAAATTTTTGAGGTTTATATAACATTAGGGCGGGAGGTGACAAGTAACGGAATGAGGTAAAAGCTATATAATAATATGTTACTACTTCAAAAAGTAGTACAAGTACGGTTATTCTTTCTGCAGGTGCACTCGCTTCCGTTTAGGAATAATAGGGATACAAGTGAAGCTAAATTCGTACAAAAGTAATAGTAATGTTAAAAATGTAAAGAGGCATTTTATCATATCTAATTCTCCATATTTTTATAATTTTTATACATTTTATCATAGTTTAAGATAAATTCTCAAGATAAAAGATGAAAGAGTTAACTTTGGTATTTTGTAATGTATTATAAATGTCATTAAAATCAAACTAAAAACTATAAATACACGTTGTTCTCTTGCCTATTTTTCAAGTTCTTTTATTCTATCATCAGTAGAAGGGTGTATACTAAATGATTTTTTAGATTTTCAAAAGCTGGAAAATGGTTTATTATGAACATATTGCCGCTGATGCTAGGATCTTCATCATGGCGACATGACTGTAACTCTCAATCTTTTGCAGTGCATTGCGTAATATAATGGTTCATGAATATTCAGCTCCAGCTCTGTCTGCCATGTATTCTCTTTTTCTTGAAATGGACATTTAGTTATAGAAGCTGCTATTGGAGCTCAGAAAGAAGCATTGACAGTTCCAACATTATTTCTTCTCCATTCCTCTCTGTGATTATCCACTTGAACACATAAGGTAAAAATCTTGCAATATTGGCAATAGCTCCAGCAAAAGTAGCAGCAATTGTACTAACTAATATCACGGGATGCTTTTATATGCCCTAATTCGTGAGCCATAACTCCAGCGTTCATTGTCATCCATCATGTTTCTAGTAACTTCCAACAGTACAGGCAACTGCGGCATTTTTGAGGATTTCTTCCAGTTGCGAAGGCGTTTGGCTGACGTTCTGGAATTATGTAAATTTTTGGCATTGGCAGATGGCATTTTTGGCTAATCTTTTGTATCAATTGATACAATCTTGGATTATTTTTCGGGAAGTAACTTCCTGTCCATTATAGTCTTATGACCATTTTGTCACTAAACCAGTAACTATAAAAACTCATTCCCCAGCAATCAGAAGTCCAATCAATGCCCTTGCTGGTTTCCCAATATACCACCAATTGCTACAAAGAGAAAAACTAATCAAACATTAAAAACCTGTTTTCATAGTATTTATAAACATAAGTATCTTTTTCCTTTCTTTTAATTTGTGTTAAAAGGTATTATATTATAAATTGATGTTTTTCTAATAACTATATTTATTTTATAACTTTTATTCAATACTGTTTTTCTAAATAGGATTTAATATTAAATTATTTTGATCTCATAAAAATTTATATTCTCTGCTATTTACATTTTCAGATTTTATGATATAACATGGCGAAATTTTAGATAGAGAAAGAAAAACTGGATATTGAAAGGGGAGATAATTTAAAAAATGAGTGATAAGAATCAGACCTTTACCAGATTTTCTATGATGGTTGGGAGAAGATGGATTGAAAAATTGGGTAATCTAGAGTTATATATGTTTGGAGTTGGCGCGTTGGCTCTTACACCGTGGAGGCTTTGGTACGTGCAGGAGTTGGACAAATTACTATGGTTGATTTTGATGAGATTTCGGAGTCAAATATTAATAGACAGCTGCATTCCTTTAAAAGCACAATCGTAAGTCTAAGATTGATGTTATGAAAGACAGAATTTTTGGACATTAATCCAGATTGTAAGGTTGAACTTGTAAAAGATTAGTTTATGATGATGTGGATGAAGTTTTGGGAAATAATAAATATGATTTTCGTCGTGGATGCTATTGATGTCATTGGAAGCAAGATTAATCTGATCGAGTATTGTGCGAAAAATAACATAAATATTATTTCTTCAATGGGATTTTGGGCAACAAGATGCCCCTGAGAATGATGGAAATTGCAAAAATAAAAAATACATCTGTTTGTCCGATGGCAAGAACTATCAGGAGTATTTTGAAAAAGAAAGGATTACAAATGTTCAGTTGCATTTTCAAAAGAAATACCTGTACAGCCAAATAAAGTCAGAACTATTTAAGGAAGAATTTGCCAACTGAATTTAGGAAAATAATAAAATTCCAGAAAAACTACACCTGGAAGTAATTCGTTTGTCCAGGGAACGGCTGAGTCTTGTGCTAGCTTCTTATGTAGTGAGAAAGTTATTGGAGTGGGATTAAGACTATAGGTGATATGCTTAAATATCTTGATTATGCTATAAATTATTTAACAACAATTTTTAATAAGTGTATAACTTCAGCAAAATCAAAGATTCAAAATGAAATAGTTTTATTTTAAACATATGTCAAAAATGTGTGTGAAAACAATTGAAAGAAGAAAAAGGAGTGAGATTGATTGGAGAAGATGAGCTGTTTTGACAGTAGATGAAGGAAAAAATGAGAAAAATCAGAAAAATGATTCTCCCAGTGGGAATCAGACATAGCAAGAACTCTATTGGTTAAAATATTAATTGTAATTGGACTGATTTTATGTATTTTGGGATAATGGATAAAATCTTTGAACATACGATTTTGTAACTTTTTATAAAATTTAACAATGCCATATTTGGAAAAACTTATGAAGAATCTAAAAAGATGTTTTTAACATTGTCGCTTTTTAAAAGGAACTACGGATATTATTGAAGGAGTACGGTTAATGTCAGTGCATGATTGTCGGAATGGAAATTGAGATTGAGATATTATTCAGCCTATTTACGATATGATAAATATTTTATGGAAAGGTGTCGTCGCGAGTGTTGTTATACTGAAGCTGGAAACGATTTATTATGAAATTTTTAAAGGAATTAGCTACAATCTTGACGTTTATTTCATTAATTACAATTTTTCCATATACTATTTATAAGAATAAAGTTACAAGAATTTTTAGAAAGATTTCTAAATATTCGTACTTTATATTGCTTTATATTTACATAGTTCTACACCAAGTGCGATATTTGTAAACTCGACAATTTCGAGCTATTTTTGAAAAGAATATAAAGAATCCTGCAGTTGTTGAGCTAAATCAGGATCTAGGAAGACTGAATAAAGTGAAGAGATGAAATGCTTTTCATTAGATCAATCAAAAAGTATTTTTAATATTCGGGACAAAATTGACAGTACAAAGTCAAGATAGATAAATTCAAAGAAATAAATGTTATCTCAAAAGACTTGGTTGAAAATACGCCAGTTATTATTGGAATAATTTTGATTGACATCAATTGTATTGCCACATATTAATAGCGATTTTGCTTTTATGTAGTAACAAAGTCGATTGTTTTTGAGAAGATTGGTGGAGGTAGAAAATGAATATTTTAAAAATATATAAATAATAACGATTATATCGATAAAATAGCTAATAATTGCTTGTTTAGCAGAATATTTAGAGTTAATATTTTTATAAACAAATATTCAAATTATTCTTTACGAATATTTATTTTTGAAAATCGATCTTATGATAAAAAGAAGTCAAAATTAAAAAATAGAATCCTACAGTCAGTTATTGTGATTTTTATTTATTTTGATATTAATTTAAAATTTTCATATCCTTTCCTTGAAATACCTCTTTAATTTGGCAAAATATACACAAACAGAAAATTAAGTTTTAATTATAGATTAAAAATGAGTGTAAAAGGTTATAGACAATTTATTTCTTTTTATATTAAAAGAAGATTGGCTATAATAAATTAGATATATTTGTAGAAGGAGATTTTGCAATATGTATTTGCACAGAGGGATTAGTATAGAAGGATAAAATGAGTATAAAAATTACTGGAATTGGTAGGGATGAGATAATTTTGTTAATTTTATGATAGCTTCAGGAGTAAGGAAGGTTGAATACTATAACGATTGATACAGATAGTAGAATTCGAGCGAGTCAAGCTGAGATTTTTAGATACAGAGGGTTGGGAATGCAGTAGAGACAGGCTGAGTGGCACTTCAGTGTGAGAATCAATTTCGAATTGCTTAGGAACAGACATTCTATTTTTGACTGCAGGGAGTTGGAGCATAACCGGAGGCGGTATACTGCCCTGTTATTCTTGAAGCTGCAAAACTGAGGATTTTTACTGTCAGTATTATCCATCTATCTAGAAGGTTTGAAAAATTTAAAATTTGCATATGGTATTAAGAAGATTGAAAAACTTGCAGACAGCATGATTGATTGTTATGAATGAAAAAGCTGTATAATTATGTCGGAAAAATTCTCTTGAAACAGCCTATAAAAAGTTAACTTTATTATAGGGAAGGCATTGAGAGCATTGTAAATATTCTGACAGAAATGATTTATGAATATTGACTTTTGGATGTAAAAGCAGGTCCTTCAAGATTCAAAAGGATACAATGTTCGTGTTGGAGAAGCAAAAAGACAGCAATGCTGTTGATAAGATAATTGAACAGATAAAGAAAAATAATTTATTTGAAGGAAAATCAGAGGATGCCAAAAGAGTTCTTATAAATTTTTATTGCAGCAGAGAGATGTTCTCATTAGAATATATTAGGCAGATAACAGAAAAGAATTTCAGATAGTATAGAGATAAAAATGTTAATTTGATATGGAGTTATATTTTAATCAAAAATTATAGAGATGTTGGGAGAAAGTAAAGACAGTGGTGATATCAAGTGTATAATTGTTTTTGTTGATAATCATTGATCATAATCTTTTATCAAATTTTCTTGTAGAAATTAAGAATGATTATATGATTTTGAGAAAACTATATAATTTATGGTACTCAAACTCATATGTAAAAACTAGTTTAAAACTAGAACTCAAAATATTATGACTTTGCTCAAACTAAATTATATAATTTCTACCAGTTCACTTTTAAATGGTTCGAGTATAATACCATTTCTATTTTTCAAAAATCTTAGTCTTAATTTAAAAGAATGAAGAAAACTATAAAGTAAAACTTATTTTAAAACCAAACTCAAAAATCTATGACTGATTATTTTACTCAGACCATAAATTTATATAATTTTAGCAGTTTAATTTGAAAATAGGTTTGAGTATAATATAAAAATTAGGAAAAGCAGATATTACCTTTTTAGCTTTTCCCCAATATAATGCAAAATTATGTAGTATGAGTTGTAATAAGAAGAACTGTTTAAAACACCAGTATAATTGGGCAGTCATAAATCCATAAACAAGTACCTATAATAATACTGACAATTATAAAGATGATGCCTATAATTTCAAGGACTAGATTTGTCCATTTCAAAGAGTATTGTTTTAATTTACTCATCTTTCATAAGTAGAGACTTCTTCTAAAGCATTTGCTGATTTAGAATTTTAGTGATATTATAATTGTTAGGATTCAATAAAGAGAGTGAAATATTTGGAAAACTCACAATAATTCTAATACTGAGAAAACTTTTATAATTGTTAGCCCATAAATTTCATATTTTAGTAGTTAGTGCATCCAAAGTTAGTGTAATTGAATCATTTGTATTGCTGAATTTGATTCAAAAATTAACTGGATCTGTTTTTGTTCAATGGCTTGAATTACCAATTACTTCATATATTTCTTATTTTTATTTAATGACTCAACGTTATTAAAATGCCGTTCAGTTTTCATTTCATTTTCAGATCTTCGGCTAAGAAATCCTCGCTCCTATTTGTCTAAATCCATAAAAACCTCCATATTTTATATACTACAATCTAAGATACATATACTTAGCACAATATAATCTCTTTTCAAAATTAGTAATGACTATTTCTTTTATGATATAATACATCTTGATGTAGACCAGGAGTTAAATTGCATATATATATTAAACTTATTATTTTCTAATAGTTAAAATATATAATAATCAAAATAAATTGGAAATATAAGTGAAAAATTTGAATTTATTACAAATAATAAGCTAAGATATAAAGAACCAAATATAAAAAGTAATGGAGATGTAATAATTTTAGAGATTTAATTAAAAAGTTAATAAAAAGAAAGTGAGAAAAGATATTTTATATAGTTAATTATATTTATCATACAAAGGTAAAAAGATGACGAAATAATCTTAGAAATTTTGCAAAAGATTTACGTTCATTTGCAAAAAAGAACAAAAGATTTTAAATACAGATTCTGCATTGGTCACATTTTTGTAATGACAGGAGTAGTATCGATTACAAGTAATTTGTTTTCTGCAAACTACAGATAAAAGCTGTCAGAAAAATCAAAAACAGGAGATTTCATCTTCAATAAAAAGTATACATCAAAAGGTTAGAGGAGCACGAGAGAGAATGAGTAAATTATTAAAAGTACGCAATCTTGAACTGATTCAATTAATGGACAAGAGATCATGCTAGTCTAAATCTCACCTTGGAGCAGCTGGCAATATGGAATTAATTATTTTAATAATAATTGGAATGGAACTATACAAAGGAGAGAGGAGATAAAAAACAAAATATCCATATGAAATGTATTTGAAAGAGCTCGAAAGATATTTGAGAAGGACATATCTCACCAGACAGTAGTAACTATGGTCTATTAGACTGAAAAATAGAAAAGCAAATTCTGTCGAGGTTCAACAAAAGGATATGAGTATAGCCAGCTGTAAATCGAGTAAAAGAGCCAATTATACCTTGGAAGTACATGCAGGAACACGTCCAAAATATGCAAAATAAATCAATTGTACATAGCTAGCAAAAGTGTGGTTACACCAACATTACAGAACAGTTTAGCACACCACCAAAACCAGTTGCTGGGTTTGCCAGAGTTTGCCAGAATTACCAGCACCACCGACTTTTATGTAATACAGCTAGGTTCTTACGTTAATTGATGATTGTGGAGAGTAGCGTAAAATGTGGAGCTTATAATTATGATTTTGATGCAAGTAGCTTTTTCGGACTTTAGCTAAATAGCAGAGTACTAAGGAGGACTTAGAGATGGTTATCCGTCATTACAGGGCATTCTGGAATAGTGCAGGAGTGTTTATGTCCAGATCATGCTGATACAGGAGAACAACATTTACGGACTTGCCCAACTAGTTTAACACAGTTAAGTTCAGAAAAGTCCGCCCAATGCAAGAACTCAAAGAGCAATCCCAGAAAGAAATGCGGGAAGAAGGGATGTAATGCACAAAAGTGCAGAGGTTGAGCGGTTTACCTCGAGGCTGGCTACAATGGATAATGCACCAGCAAATACAGATGGTAGACTTGGTAACAAGGCAACATGATTAATTTGGTTGGACACTGACAGTGGGATTTGGAAGTTCAAACGGAGGGTACATGTGCAGTGGAAATGGAAGTAAAGAGAAATGAGTTAATGCAGGAACAATAGCAGATGCTACTGAAACGGCGCTTTGCAACTAATGGTGAGATTTAGCCAAAAGACTTCTGCACCGTTAACTACTCTGCACCAATTACTGGGTCGGACAACTGGCATGATATAAATAGAGACTGCTCGCTGGGGTACCACAGGATGCCATAAAGGAGTGGTATGATGATAACTTTTGAGAGATGACGACCAAAGGAGTTAATAAGTAAATGTATGTAACAAATAGTGGAGACAATTGATGGTGGTGAGTGACTGAAAATCAATAGGTATTCAAGAGATTTATGCTCCTGGTTCCACCTTCACTTGCTAGAAGTTACAAAATATACAAATAAGATGGAATATAGGCGGGTACAGCAAAGCTACTGCATGGGAATGGTCTTCACGTGCGCTGGCATCTAATGGTGCGACAAATACGAGAATGCTTGAAATATGAGGTGAGGGATGCGAGTTGATTCTAAGAATAATCGATGGAATTTCATGAGTCGTCCAGGAATTTGCAGTTATAGAAGATTCTAATTCTAGCTTAATGCTACAAGCCATAAGAGCATATCAAGGAAAGGTAAAAGCCGTGGAATGGCACACGTTTCTGGTGAAAGGTAGAGGTAGTGCGGTATGGTTTTGAGTTACGAGTGCCACGATGATGATACAACAAATGAGTGCAGCTGGAACTGAAAATTAGTGTCAGCAGTCCTGAGCAAAAATATAGCTGAGGAGGTAGAGTAGAGTCAGGCCTCAACAGATGCACACACCCAGGACACCTAAAGCAGCCAACCACGGAACAATCCGCTTTGGATGGCGGCGATTCGCTGTCAATAGGAATGGTTGGAATAAATGCGGATGTTGCAAATAGTACGGTAGAGCAATAAAGCGGTAGCAGCCCACAGTCAGTAATAGATTGGAATGGCAGCAGTGGTGGACAGCTCTTAATAACTCCAGGAAAAATCGAGTTGAAGGGAACGAGGAACAGCAACAGACGTTTGGTGTATCGCCCATGTACTAAAGGAACTGGTAACCCATCCAGGAGACTGCTTGCAACAAAGTGATGTGTGGTGTAAGTGATAATTCAACCTTAGGCGCAGTGATTACAAATGGTACATTCGGTGATGCAGAACTACTACGGCTGAGAAGGAAATGGGAGTGACAAGGATTGAGTTGTTCGAGATAATTCCAACTAATACGCTGATGTAACAACTTCCATCTACAGGAACTGTAAAAGAAGTAAATGATGGTGCAGGCGAAGTTCTGCTGGAGTGTACTGAATAGTTTAAGATGGCTCAGGAAATAAAGTTAAAAGAGGGTTTCTTGTAGTGAGCCCATTGACTGCTGGTAAAATTCAAAACTTACCAGCAGCAGTACAAACTTGAGTATAAATAATGAGACGCTAATGTAAAACATACCAGAATCAATTTAGGGAGTGCATATTCAGGTGAAAATGCCGCACTGGAAGTTAGGAGACCACACTGTAAAAAGCATACCCTGAGGGAGCAGTAAACTATGATGCCAGATAAAAGGTAAGAGTACATTAAAAGAGGACTGGAACAGCAGCTACAGGGCAAAATCGTCCTAGCCTTCTATCTTGGTGAAGATGGTTTCGGGAAAAGGATTGCCATAGATGGAGATGGGATAGCTGCGACTGGCGAAGGTGGAACTACTCCTCCTATTACGAGAAATGCATTTATTATGAGAAATGGCGGATTAGCGACAAAACTTTGGAAAAACTCAGAATTGAAGGATGGGCAAAAATAATTTTGGAGATGGAACAAATACGGCTTTGATACGCGCTCACATGGAGATGGAAAGCAGGGGGCAGGACTGTTTTATTTGCTCAAAGATGTTGGGATGGACTTGTCTGTGATACCCCATGAGATGTATCTCCAAAAGCTACAGGAGCACATATAAATGGAGACTGGCTATCAAGACATTTTTATGCTATGCTTAAAGTGACAATTAATCAGGATGTAAAGCTTGGATGATGCCAACGATGCATTCAATCAGCAGAATTTCAAACTCGTCGATAACAAGGGATACAGATACTAGGAACTATTACAGGAACACAGGCTAATCAGGTTGCAATGGCTCCAAGAAAATAACAGAGGAGGTTGTATGCAAGAAATAGAGAGTTACATTATCAAATGAAGGAACAATTAATTTAAGTGGTACAGGTTCTACTGGAATGTATGCTAAGATTTGGAGAACTATACAACAAAAGCAGCAGGGGTTATGACAATGGGTGATAAAGTCAACTAGCTATCTAGGAACTGAGAGTTCATTGGATTGAAAATGCAGGTAAGATTACAGATAGGTTCAAATTCAACGGGATTGTATTCAGAAGGTTCTACAACACAGGCAATAAACAATGCAGGATTAATAGAATCAGCAGGAAAATGATTCAGTTTGCAGTTCTTACAGACCAGATTGACACTTTTCTTCAGGATAGTGCTGGAAAAGTACAGGAAAAATCACAATGACAGGTGATAGAAATGACAGCAATATATGCAACTGGACCCTAGGATACAGCAAGAACAGTGGAACAATAACATTGGAGATTCAGCTTCAGATTACTAGCCTAACGTTGGACACTACACTGGGCATAATACTGTAACATGCTAGAAAATACTGGAACAATAGATTCTGAAATAATGCAATTTGGGATTTATATGGATATAATACGAGAAAATTCAGGTGACGTGAAGATAGAAATGCAGCAATTGGAATATATTCTCAAAGTGGAAGTAAATTTAACAGCGGAACAATAACAACTGGAATAGATGAAGCAGTCGAGTTTACACAGTAGGAAGCGAGCTGGACAGCCATCTACAAATAGATGGAACTGCATTTAGCATTGAGAAACAATTCATTTGGATTTGTAAATGTTGGTACAGGAAATACAATAAACTTCCAAGATTTCAAACGTTGGACTAGGAGATAAGAATGTGATACATGTATTCAAGAGTGATACATCAGGAACAGTAACAAATTCTACAAACACTGAAACTACAGGCGGACAAAATTCTGGTATTTATTCAGCTGGAACAGTAACAAATAATGGAAACATTGATTTTCAAATGGTTTTAGGAAATGGCAGTTTACGAGTATTAAGGTGGACACTGCAACAAATAATGGAACAATCACAGTAGGAGAATCACATGCTGTTGCTTGACAGTAGCTCCCTCTATTTCAATGGGTATGCGAGTTTTGCAGGATGGAAACAGACTGATACAGGTAATATAATGAAACAAGGAACAATTAATGTAGAGCAGGAGCATAGTATCAGTATGTGATGCAAGTGGTGCAGGAGAGTACAGCGACAAAATGATGAGGGATATCCGTATTGAACACAATAACACAACAGGTATTTATGCGATAATAGACGACAGCTGCAATAAACAATAACTCCATTACAACAGGTTCAGGAACTTACAAAGAAATACAGTTTGGAGTATATCTTGGAGAAAGATTCTAAACTGATAAAATAATACTGTGAGCATATCGACATAAATGCCAGCTGTAGGGAGTACGTAAAAGGGTGGAACAGATGGAAAACTACGGGAACTATAAAGAGTAAATGGATGCAGCACAAAGATGAGACGGGATTATAATATATGAATATACCAGTGTCTGACACGGAAAAGGAGTAGGAAGTAGAAAATTGATCACCTGCAGGAGCCTCCACTGCCACAATCACTGTCAGATAGCAGTACCTCAGGCACCGTAGTCGTAAATACAATGGCAAAAAGTCCAATATCTGCTGTCAACCCCCAAGCATTGGATTGTATATAAATACGTCAGGAGTCAACTACACAAAATCAATAGACTGGATTTACAAAACTTTGACAAAGTGACGACAGACTTTAATTATTGGATCTAGAGGCACTAGAATCAACAAACTAGAAATACATATTTAGTAAATAGTCCTAACATAATAAATCCATATGAATAGCAGCAACTATCAAATATCATCAAGTGGAATGTATTCAGGCTCAATAGGATGGATAGCAGACTCAACATTGGATTCAAACGGGTAATAACAAGCCTTATATGGCTAAAATTCAGTACACAGAATGGACTGGAAGAGAGAGAGTGTGATAAAATAGCTAGCACATACTTTAACTTTAACTGACGGGACTGGAGCAAAGATGAGTGGGATGTTGGGACCCTTAGGTTCGAAAGATCAGATTGTTCCAAAAATTAGATGGAATAGAAACTAACGAAGAGTATGTGTTATATCAAGCATCAGATGAAATGATGGGACACCAATACGAAACCTTCAACAAAGAATTAACTCTACAGGAAACTTGCTGGATAAAGAGTTAAATCATCTTCAAAGAGACTGGAGAAATCCATCTAAACAAAATAACAAAAGTCAAAGTATTTGGTATGAGAGATGAGAATATAGCACAGATACTGCAAGATTATTGACTATACAAGATAATGTTACTGGAGTAGCTTATGTTCACGAAGATGAAAAAATTAAGATGGGTAACTCTGACGGATGGTATGCAGGGGTTGTAAATAACAGATTCAAATTCAAAGATATTGGTAAATCAAAAGAAAACCAAACTATGATTAAATTAGGAGTATTCAAAAAGATGTCACCTAGCAGCGATCATAACAGATCATTTACAATGGACAATTGGGTGGAGACGTGTTTGCAGGTATAAACGAAATGAAACGTAGATACCTTGTTGTAGACGAAATATTCGAAGCTAAATCTAACTACAATTCTTATGGAGCAGCGTTGAAAACAGATTTAGGATACGACATAAGATTAAGCGAAAGAACACATTTCCGTCCTTATGGAGCATTGAAGATGGAATACGGAAGATTTAACAGCATCAAGGAAGACAGAGAAATGAGACTAAGTAAAAGAAATGATTGCTTCTCTGTTAAAGCCTGAAGTAGGAATGGAATTCAAATTTGTTCAGCCACTAGCAGTAAAACTAACTTATCAGTAGGATTGTACTGCAACTTATGAGAATGAACTAGGAAAGAAGTTGGAGATGTAAACAACAAAGGAAGAGTTAGATATACTACAACAGACTGGTTCGGAATCAGAGGAGAAAAAGACGATAGAAAAGAGAAAGTAAGTTTGACTTGAATATCGGAGTGGACAATCTACAAGATTCAGGTGACAGTAAATGGAGGATATGACACTAAAGGTAAGAATGTAAGAGCAGGAATAGGATTCAGAGCTATTTACTAGAAGTACCTATGTAATTTTGATAATGATTTTAGGTATAAAATACACCTTAAAATTAAGAACAGCAGAATTTCCGGTTTTTGCTGTATTCTAACTAAAGTTTAAACTAAAATAAATCTCAAATTTTAAATGAAAAGATTTATATAATATGTTTTTCACTTAGTTGTATAATTATCTGACGATATAATAGTACAGATATAAAATTTGGTTAAAATATGATCGCAATTATAATAAATTTATAAAAACAGATGTAATTTAATACTACATCTGAATTAAATAGATAAACTAAAATTAAAAATTGCGGCTTGATTTTATAATAACTGTTTTACAACTAAATAAATGTGAGGAAGTAAATGCATATTAATAAGAATATATTGTATAAAATTGCGTGATTTCATAACAGAATTTCCTATAGCGTTTATTCTAACAAAAGGAGAATAAAATGACTAATAATTTGAGAGAGATCAAACAAGATTTATGTTCTTTTGCTAAAAGGCACAAAGATTTTACAAATACTACGAATTCTGCATTATTTGTACTTTTACTCACAGGTCTTACCTTCGGTTAAAAATATTTCATTTACAGAAATCAAAAGATTCAGAATTAGAATCTCAAAAGGTAAAAGTGGAATTTTACCAGGATGGCGAAATGAAGAAAAGTTAGTAAAACAAGAGAGAGATGATAATGACCGGTGTTAAGAAAGCAGTAATTTTGAATTAGATTCCAACTGATGGAACAAGGAGATCATGTGATTAAATCACCTTGGAGCTCTTGGCAATATGAATTAATTATTATTATGACTAACTGGAGAGTTCTTTTATAGGGTCTCAGGAGATAGAGAAATATCCTTTGAGGGAAAATTAAATAGAAACTGGTGGGATAAATAATGTTTCACCAAATAGCAAGTACTATTCCTAGATTACCGATAAATTCAGGTAGTGCAGATGCTGATCCGTCTCATCCTTAGCAATAGAAGGAAATGGACTGATTATGGACTATTTAGGACTGGTACCTGTACCGATAGAGGACAACCTCTGATAATTGATCCATCAATAAATATAAATGCACCGACACTTGCCCGAATTTAAATTGTAAATCCTGCAGGTGCGCACTCAAATTAATTTTTCAATCCACCTGTCTACTACTGTAACATTTAAAAGAAAATCTTTGCTCAAATATAAAATCCTAACGTATTTCAACTCTCAGCGTTTAGATGAAGTAGCAACAGGATTTGCTCAAGATATCACCAAGAAGAGTCTCAGTTTCCTGAGCCTAATACAATAATAAATAATCCAAAACTGCTGGAATACCGTCAAGTGGAACTACTGTATCCTTATAGTAGATAGATGGTTTTAGTGTTGATAATTCATTTACATATAGCGGGCAGAAAAGTAAATCAAGGGAAGAGTACGACTGGAACTGGAACAGTAGCAGAGATACATGGACATTTGATCAGTCTAATCCAATCCTATCTCTAAGTTATTCTGACGCAAGAGCAGGAAGTGTTGTGACAATGCTCCTATAGTCTACACTCAATATGGAGGTCTTACCGTATAGAACAGGGGACTGCTTCTCGCCACAGACAGTGTTTAGTTCCTCAATATCAGCAAACTACTCAGAACTTCAATACAGCCATGGAGGCTTGCAGAATCAATAGTATCTGGACTGGACTCTAATGAATAATACTGCAAAATCCAGAAATAGAGGGAGCAGGAGCGAAGCCTATGAAGCCTTTACAAATACTACTCTATAAAGATTTATGAGCATTAATGGAACCCATGTTGCTTCAAGTTATGATCCTATGATTGTAAATTTTAATGGTAATTTGAATTTATATGGAAGGTCAGCTAGCAGATACTCTTTCTACAGAAACCTCATATGACAATTGGATGGGAAATGACAAGCTGCACAGTGCAAAAGAATCCATTTTAATAATATGGAGTATTTAATTTGGGAAGAATCTTCTTCCAGACCATGCAGTAAATACTTACGATGATGCAGTTGGGGTTTACTCTTAGGGTATGATCGCAATGGTTGAAGATTATGCTCAATATCAACCTATTGATTCGATATGCAATATCAAATAGATATGCAGAGGTCACGTATAGACCTTGGGCTTCTGAAATGAATAATAAAGGTACAATAAATGTAAAAAGTGTTGACAGTATAGGGATAGATTTTTCAGAGTTTAATTTTGAACCTACTGCTGGAAGAATAAAATGGAGGGCACTTAACTACAGCAAAACAAGCTATCTTGGGGAATAAAGGGTCGTTAAACACTTATGTTAGGGTAGGAGATATTAATGTTACAAAGTGTAGACCCTGGGACTCCTAATATAGTAAGAGGAAGCTATGGAATAAGAATTCCTAACATTTTTAATGGAAGACTCCAGGAAAACAGTAGACACTGATGCAATATATTATGATGAAACAATAATAAATGGAGATGGTGGAAAAATAACGCTGGAAGGAAGTCACAATGCCGGAATATCAATTTTCAAAAATTATAAGTGGATCAGGGATTTGGAACAGATACATATTCTGAACACACAATGAGATCCCATCAACAGGATCATTTGCTTCGACGACTCATACTATAGGTACAGGAAATATGAGTGTCTATAATTATCAGACTAGGTATAGGTTCTAACAATCCATCTGCACAGTGAGGTCAAGGGTGGAGCTGGAACCTGTACATGGAGTAACAGTTGCTAAAAGCATTGGATAATACTAATAGAACCGGAGATGATTTAATAGGTAATATCTAATTGAACATATATTGGTAGATGGAAAAAGAAAATGTTGGTTTTCTAAGAAAATCAGATTATATGAAGGAAGCTATTCGACAAGCGCTATTACTAAAGGAGAAGCAGACTTTAATATAAGAGATACCCATATTAACAGTATTGACTTTGCAAATACTAGCAGATGGAGGTGTACTATTTGAGGACAGATAGATATGGGATAAATGTTATTAGAGACCTTAATGTAAATCGCAAATGCATATATTGGAGATCCTGATCCTTTAGCACCAACAGATATTACAAAAATACAAATAAAAGATTTAATATAGTAATGCTTGCAAATGGAACTATAAATCATACAGATGCTATTGTTCCAAAAAGTATACAGGAGATATAACTGTAAGTTCAGGAGGACAGAATGTTATTGGGACTTATGAGTATATAACGTGGAAAAGCTAGAAAGTGCTGGAAAAATAACAGTTACAAATTCTAATGATTCGATAGGAATAGCAATAAATGGTAAGAATAACAGCAATAAAAATAAGTTATGGAACAAGTTCCAGTGATATAAAATTAAAAGGAACAAGAGTAGCTAGGTATTTATAATAATGGTGACTAAATATGATATGACAGGTGGTAGCATTGACAGTGGAAGGGTAAAGATTCAATGGGAATTTATGCTTCATCTGAGGGTACAACAAATGCAATAACTAAATTACAAAAATGGTTCGGTTTCGGTTGACGGAGATGGTGCAGTTGCACTTTATGCAAAAAGGTGGTTCTGATATTGAACTAGATAATGCAACATTGACAGTAGCGGATAAAAGGTGTTATTATTTTATGGATCTGGAACTTCAAGTGATAAATCACAGCTTATATATGAGTGGATGCAGATAGCACTGCAACAATAGTAATGGATGGAACTGCTTTTATGTGAAAAATGCTTCTGCAGTCCCATTATCAGAATTATATCTTCTGCATCAACAAAAACTCTTAATTTAAATATAGCAAAACAGGGCTCAACTCTTATAGTTGCAGAAGGAAATGGAGGAAATGTTGGCGGAGAGCTGGTGTCAAATCTTACGTCAATAGGAACAGGTTCAATAACAGGATTAGATGATAATAGGTGCTTCTGGAACATACTCCATATAAAGCAACTAGAGTTCCGTTAACAGTAGTATGTAATTCTAAATTTGGATGATATCAGATGATGCTACTTAACATCAGAATTTTCTATCTTCAAGTATAACAAATAATTCTGTGATGTCAGGAAGTGGAGCAATAACAGCTCCTGCTTCATTTACAGAGATAAAGCAAAATTAGGGAATTGCACAGAAAATAATACTAGGATATCCTAGAAATGATGTAATCCTTACAAATAATGGAACAATAAATTTGACTGGTACAGGAATGGTAGGTATTGTTGAGAATATGCTGAAATATATAATAATGGAACAATAAAAACTTCAGGAACAGATTCAGTAGGTATTTTAGGTTCTAACGGAGCATTAGCGCAAAATAATTCTAGCGGAATAGTTGAAATTGGAAATGGTGGAACAGGAGTGCGGAATTAATTATTTAGGAGATACAGTTCCAGCAACAGGGACGAAAGAAATAGAAATTGTGAACAACGGAATTATAAAAGTCTATAGGGGACAGATTTCGGCTATAGGAATATTAGCTATTGATGACCAGGCTGTATCAGGCGCAGGAATACATAGAATAACGTTAGGAAATGGATCAAATATTGATGTTTCAGCCTCTTCAGGGACCAAGTGCATCGGACATTGGGTCGGAGTATATTCTAAAATATCAAATAGTGCAGGAGTGTAACTAAAGTTGGAACAATTATAGATAATGGGGTCTGCAATTACATTAAACAAAAATGGTGTAGGAGTTTTATTCTCAGATGGTTCGGATATAACTGCAGAATGGTGGTAGCATATCTACTATAAATGGATCAGACAGGAAAAGGTATATTTACTAAATAAAAATGTAAATACATCAAAAACAATATTGCTATTGGGAGATAAATCAATAGGAATACACTCATATACTACAATATAACTAGATCCCATGTAATATCATTAATAGTGGAAATATAACAGTCGGAGATTCAAGTGACAGAAATGATCCAAGTATGGCAAATATGCACCTAATGCTGGAGATTTGATAAATCATCTAGGAAACTATTAAACTGCATGAGTACAAAATCTTTAGGAATATATTCTAGAAAACGGAAATGTATACATCTTCTGTGGAATATAACAGTTGGAAATGAAAGTACTAGCAATATATAAGAAAAATGGAAATCTAAATATAACAGGAAATATAATAACTGGAAACGATGCAGTAGCAGTTTATGGGGATAATAACGTAATAATTAATAATTCAGGAAATATAAATAGTTGGAGACAGATCATTTTGGATTTGCGATACTAGATAATGGAGTAAACAATTTTAACAGGTACATCAACATCGTACATCAAATATAGGATCTAAAAGTGTTTATCTGTATAAAAGCATGAGACCATTAGGAAACTATAAACGAGTGGAAACATCAATTTATCTTCTGGATTTAATAGTACAGCATATTTACGCTAGTTGATGATGCAGTTATAAAATAATAATGGAGTTATAGACTTTGTGAAATAGCGTAGGAAGTGCAGGAGCATTTTGCTTCAAATAATGGACTGTTTATAATAATGGAACAATAACAGTGGGTAAAATCTGAAATAGATTCTCAAATCCTGCAAATAGATATTATGCATTAGGAATGGCTGCTAAAAATGGCGGGTAAAAATATATAATTATAGCACAATAAATGTAACTGGAGACTATGGGAATAGGAATGTTTGCAGAAGATGCATGGCTCAAGAGCTGAAAAATCATGGTACAATAAATCTTGACATGCTGCAGGAGATCTAAAGGGTGCTTATGGAATGTATTTGAAAAATGGTGCTTATGGATTAAATACAGGAAACTATTATTTCTGGAAGATATAATAATGACACAAATAAAGAGATCTATAATCGGAATGTTGCTGTATTGGATGGCGCAACGCTTGAAAATAGAGGAACAATTGATATTGATGTAAAGAGATTCTTATGGAGTTTATATAAAGAAATGGTATTATTAAAAACTATGGAACAATTAGAATATCAGGTACAGGATCTACTGGAATAGAAGTAAAGAAATGGTACATATACTGGGATGCAGGAACTATGGAGAGATGCTGCTAATGCATCTGTAACAGCAACTAATGGAGCAGTAGGGATATGTGGCAGAAAATTCTGCAACATTTGAGCCAACTTCGGCAGGGAAGCACTCATATTATATCTCCAAACAAAGTTTATATAGATGGAAGATTAGTAGATATTGATAGATTTTACCCTCAGGACCTGATCCTGAAATTAGATAAACTATGCATTTTTCTAATGTAGGAATTTATGTAGATACTTTAGGTAGAACAAGACCTATAGACTGGGATAGATGGATTTTGATCCTACTGTAAGCAATGATTTGATAATAGGAACTAGAAATAGACTGGAAATAACAAATAGTAAAGCAATAAAAGTTGGTAAAAATATATTATCTGGATTTATGCCTAAATACAATCAGCTCATAACTGCTGCAGGAGCATCGTATAATTTGGAAACTATTTCAGCTTCATTAACATGGCATGCTAATCGTGTTTTAGAAGATAACGGAGACGGAATCAAAAAGAAGTTATTCTTGCAAAAAATTCCATATACAGATTTTGTATCTTAGACAGAAAATGCATGGAACTTTACTGATGGTCTTGAACAAAGATACGGTGTAGAAGGTAGTTGATACAAAGAGAAAACGTTTATTTAATAAATTAAACAGTATAGGTAAAATGAACAGGCATTATTAACTCAGGCTTTTTGATGAAATGATGGGACATCAATATGGAAACACTCAGCAGAGAATCAATTCGACAGGAAACTATGCTGAGACAAGGAATTCAACTATCTGAAAGAAGGTGGAGACAAATCCGTCTAAAACAGAATAACAAGATTAAAAGTATTTGGCATGAGGGATGAGTACAACTACAGATACAGCAGGAATTAGTAACTATACAAGCAATTCCTATGGATTTCGCATATGTTCATGAAGATGAAACAATCAAGCTTGGAAACAGTTCAGGATGGTATGCAGGGGGCTGTGACTAACAGATTCAAGTTCAAGGATATTGGAGAAAATCAAAATGAAAATCAGACAATGATTAAAAGCCGGAGTGTTCAAGAAAATGTCACCTAAGAAAGACTATAACGGAGCATTGCAATGGACAATAGGCGGAGATGTATTTGCGGTAGCCAATGAGAAATGAGACGTAGAGTATCTTGTAGTAGATGAGATATTCGAGGCGAAATCTGACTATCATTCTTATGGAGCGGCAGTTAAGACAGATTTAGGCTATGACATAAGAATGAGCGAGAGAACGCAGTTTGCGTCCTTACGGAGCATTAAAGGTGTGGAATATGGAAGATTCAACAATATCAAGGAAGATAATGGTGAAATGAGACTGGAAGTAAAAGGAAATGACTATTTCTCAAGTGAAACCGGAAGTTGATAGTTGAATTTAAATATGTACAGCCACTAGCAGTAAGAACAAATTTATCAGTAGGATTGACGCTTCTTGAAAATGAACTAGGAAAAAGTTGGAGAAGTTAAGAAATAAAGGAAGAGTAAGATATACGACAGCGGACTGGTTTAACATAAGAGGAGAGAAGGATGACAGACGAGGAATGGTAAATTTGACTTAAACATAGAGTAGACAATACAAGGATTTGGAGTAACAGTAAATGGAGATATGACACTAAAGGCAAGAATGTAAGAGGTGGAATAGGATTTGGAGCTATTTACTAGAGTTGATAAAATTCAAAAGCAAGAGTTATCTATTACGAAATACAGAGTATATGAGAATGTGAAACTTTAATTACATATGTTAATTTTTAATTTAAAAATATAAATAGAAGTTTAAAATATAATTTTATAAAAATAATTTTTAATTTATTTTCTGTAATTTAAATAAAGCAATAGTATTTCTATATTTTAGAATATATTATAAAGAAATATGTTTGATTATAGAAATATAAAAATATTTTTAAAAATTGTATTGATTTATCTTATTGTTTCTGATAGAATAAGAGCATATTATTTTATATCTGTAACATGATGAAGTACACATAATAAATTTAATCTAAGTATTAATGAGTTAGTAGTCACCCTAGGTACATTAAAATATAAAAAGAAAGGAATAAAAATGACAAATAATTTACGAAAAGTTAAGCAGGATTTATGTTCATTTTGCAAAAAGAACAAAAGATTTTAAATATACAGATTCTGCACTATTTATGTTTTGCTGACAGGACTTGTTGATGATAGAAATAACTTGTTTTCAACAACAGCAAATAAAGAGATTAAAACTCAAAAGAAGAAATATTGCATCAATTAAAATATACATCAGAAATTCAAAGAAACAAGAAAAGAAAATGATAGGTGTTAAAAGATGCAAATTTAGAAATTAATTCAATTGATGGAGCAAGGAGACCATGTGGTAAAAATCTCCATGGAGTTCATGGCAGTATGGAATGAACTATTTTAATAACAATTGAATGGCACATATAAAGGGGCGTGGAGATAAGAAAGAAAAATACCCTTATGAAGGCGTATTCCAGAGAAGTGATGATGCATTTGAAAGATACACTTCACCTTTAAGTTCAAAATATAAAGAGTTACCAACTTCACAAATCCATATTCTGCATCTTCAAATGCACAGATTGGGATTATCAAACAAAGGATATAGATTTCAAGTACTTCACCTAGACAGGAGCCATTATCTACATTAAACGTAGACGTCTGGCAATAGACCAAAAGATGTGTCTAGAGATCCTGTGGAAGCACCAAGAGTATCTGTACCTGTACCACAATTAAGTGCGATTGGTGTGCCAAACTTATACCACCTTCATTGAATATACCAACACCTGTCTACACCGACAATAAGTCTAAAGCTACCAACACCAAACACAAATCCATTTACAGTTTCTGTTTTACATGTGGAACGCAAAATGGAGTTCACCAAGTTGATAACACTAAGTCTTTTAATGATGCACGGCATACAGTTCTGATGGAAATGATCCTGATAAAACGCCTAACTGGACGGATGGGTAAAGCAATAAATTCTGGACAGGGTTTAATCAGTTACAGGTTTACTAACTCCTAATTCTGGAATAAAACGGAAATATAAGAAATCCTATTCAAGTGGAGGAAGAACTAACTGGACATAAGAACTGCCAACAACACTGTATTTTAATAAGTCTTATGATACAGAAAGGCTAATGGCTACACAGCTCAAGGACTATCAACTGTCTAAATATAGACCAAAACCCTGATCCAGTAGGATTTAGAAGCAGAAAATATTGAAGTGTATGTTGCTGGAAATGTGTCGAGACAACGCGCTGCTGAAATAATGCAAGGAAAACTAATGGCTTAATCACGATGGAGCAATAGGAATACATACAAGTTTGGGATGGAACACTTTCAAATATTAGAGGGCATCATGTGGAAGAGCAAATTTCCTTTCTATACAAACTTGTTGGCATTCAGAGTAAGGCTGCATGATTTAGTAGTGCCAGTGAGTAAATATTGAGAGACGACAGCAAGGGAGGAATAAAAGCAAATGAGGAACACTTTATTCTGTATCTATCCGGCAACTTATGATACAATAGCTTCCTCCTTAACTACGCAGGAGCACCAAAGCAACGTGGAGGATTTATTGGAAAAGTTGATGCAAGAGGTGCGATCAAAATAAAACATTGTATACTCTGTGCCAGCTCAAGAGTTCGTTTTGGAAATAACTGACTGCAGGTAAATACGAGGTTAGAAGGAGCAGATAATAGTGTTTATTCTGGATTGGGACCTTCTCCTAACTTTAATAATTTAAAAGGTAGTGGAATAATTCAGATTTATACAACACTGGTTTAACTCCTTCATTACAAAACTTGATAAGCTCCAGAATCTTATGGTGATGGAAATGTTGTAATGTTATTCAATAATAAATTGAGTTTAGCTGGAAAAGCATTCTATGACTCTCCACTAACAGTTCAAATAGACGTATATAATCAAAATAGATGGAAATGGACCTACTGTTAGAAAAAGCCAGTGAGGATCCAGGAGTTGGGAATATGTCAAGGGGAAATAAGAGCAAAAAGCAATTATTGGTAATCAATTAAATATAGCCAAATTCTGGAACTCAAACAGCAGCAGGAAATACCACTACTATAAGAAATGGGTGGTATTGAGCAGAAAGACAGGTGATGCCAACTATGTTGAGAAAATAATATAGGAATATGCATACTGAATCTGGGTCAAGAGGAAAGAAAGCATAATTAATGGACAGGTGGCTGAAATTAAGCCTTCCACAAGATTTAGGAGCTATAGATGCTGCAAGAGGTACTGACTTTAATAGAGATGAAGTTCATTCCTTACAAGTTAATGATGATTGATATTAGTTTTAGTAAATATGCTAAAAATGGTATTATAATGATGGTTTCCAGAAAATGGGAACTGTTTTAGATGCGGCTATGAGTACTAATAATAAACATGAGGGTAGCGATGCTAACAACTGTACCTATAATGACAGGAGATATTAAGATTACGGAACAGCAAATCTTAATGGAAAAATTTCATATAATGATGCTAGTAATGAGGCTGCAACTGGAACAATAATGAGCTTATTCAGATGGAAAATAGCAAAACAGCGTTCCTACGGAGATAAGCCGGCTGAAGCTAAGGTTTGAAGGAAACCTAGTGAGGTGATATAGGACGTATTAATGTTGTTCTTACTGGAAGACATAAAAAGTTTGCTGATGGAGACAGAGTCTACTCCGGTAACTTATGTAGCTAAAAATGGCGGAAATTACTGCTCATGACTTCAGCAAAAGGTTTTGGAGGATTATTGAAAGCTTATGCTGAAGCGGAGGAGGCAAAGTTACATTAAGAAAGAAGCTGACTCAGTAAGTGAATGGGCTAGAAAAATGAAACAAAAGCCTTATCTGTATATGAAAATATTGGAGGACATGCTAAAGGTTCAGAGTTCCGACTGTGACTTTTAAAGAAGACAATCTGAAAATTAATGAGCAGGTATGGCAGGTTTGCTGATGGAACACTGGAGCAGTTGTAAACTTGAATAAAGATGCAGGCTAAAAGGTGCAGACAGGTAAAAGTGGAGCGTTAGTAGCTCTTAATGGAGGATTGGTTAATTTTGGCGGTGGAGATATCTACCATGTGAAACTGAGGGTAACAACTAACAGTGTTAGACACAGCAACTAATCAAGGAGTGATAATGCAGGAAATCATGCACAATCAACACCATTTTTGCTGGAGCTAACTCCAAAAGTAAACTTCACAGGCGCTGACTTAATAAACATGTCCAGATGGTAATTTTAAAAGCTGGAGAAACTTCTGATTATACTGCAACAGCGGGAACGGCATACTAAATATAACGGTACATGCAGAATGTTAGTGTTAAACTTACTGGAGACAATGTAGTTTTAGCCTGCATATGATGGAAATACAACGAACTGGACTGGATCTCATCAGCAGGATCATCACAGGTTATGACTGAAATGAAAATAAATCCTTCCAATTTTTAATTCTAATGGGAGTATAAAATGATACTATATTAATGGAACCATTCAATTTAAAAATACTAACCTAGATTTAGATGATGCAGCTAATGAATTTAACAAGAGTCTTGGTTTATCAAATGAAAAATTTAATATAGCAAATGGAATGACAGTAAGCTCTCTTACAGGTAAAGAGCGTACATTATGGGATCAAATACCAGTGCAACTGATAATACAAGCAACATGTGTAACAATGAAGGAGCTGTTGATATAAAAGGCGGAAATGTAAGCGTCAACAACTGCGTTAAATGTAGCAAGTTATGGAACAATTCATAATAAAAATCTGATAAATGTTGACAAAAGGTGTTGGTGCATATGGAATAAATGGAAGTAAACTGATAAATGATCAGAGATGCCAATATAAATATAACTTGTAGCAAGAAAGGTGTGGGAATGGCAGCCTTTCACTGCAGGAGACTTCTTTACGGGATTATGGAACGATAAAATATATATGGCGCACGGTACATTAGATTTGCAGCAAAAACATTAGAAATATTAGTAAAGGACACGCTTACCTGTGAAACGGAGATGCTTCTGTAGAAGAGTTTATGCAGTGAAAACTGATGATAAGTTAGCAGGTGCTCATGCAAGCACAAAATATAACTAGAGCAAACGGAGAAGCATATCGGTAGCAGCATGAAGGATTATTATGACGGGAAATAAAGCTGATGAGAATTGTATCTAACGGATTAGGTAATACTGTTACATTGAATGGAACAGGAAGTTTCTGTTTATAGATAATTCAAGGGTACAGAAGAATTGGAGTATGTGCACAGAAAATTCAGATGTTAACTTACTGACAAATTACGGAGGATAGAGAGTTAAAGATAGAGGAACAGGAATATTTGTAAAAGATGGAAGTAACGTTGGTGCAGGAACACTTGAACTGAGGAGAAATATAGCGGATCAAATACTGAAACAGGAGTAGGATTGTTTTATGACAATGCATCTGGAGGAGTTAAGAAATAAATAATACAAATGTAAATCTTGTCCAGTACAGAGTCGGAACAACAGGAGGCATTGTGGGACTATCGCCTGTAAGGAAATGGTGGACTTCTGACAAATAATGGAAATGTATCAGGAGACAGGGGTTATGGATTAATTACAGAAGGAACAGAACTTGTAAATGCAGTGTAATTACGTTAGACCAACCCTGTTGATGCAGCAACTAAGAAACCAAGTGTGGGAATTTATACAAAAAGCAACTGATAAAAATAACAAATAACGGAACAACAACAGTGGGAAGATAATTCAGTTGGAATATAACTGGACATGCAGTTGATAATAACGGAACAATAAATACTGGTGCAGCTGGTACAGATATATATAGTTCAGGTGGAGATGTAAATCTTAATTCCTGGAAGTATAAGTATGTAGGTACTGAAAAAGCTGCTGGCGAGTCATATACAAATAGGAAGCGGTCAAACTGTGAGCACATTTCTGGGAAGCAATTTATCAATGGGAGATAATTCGTTTGGATTTATCCAACGAATCAAAAACAAAGTGGAACAGGAAATAAGAATTATAAGTGATATTTCAGAGTATAAGTAATCTTGCTTAGCAATGAAACAGTTTACATACTTATATTCAGCAGATGCTAGAGCAGGTGCTAGAAGTAATTAATAATACAAACTTAACTTCTACAGGTTCATATAACTATGGATTGTATTCAGCTGGAAAAGTAACAAAACCAATGCGAATATAAACTTTGGAAGCAGTTTGGAAATGTTGGAATATAAGCCTCATGGAGAAGCAACAAATATTGCAGGAAAGAATATTACAGTAGGCGCTTCGTTTATAGATGATAACAATCCATTGAATAATAGATATGCAGTTGGAATAGCTGGTTACTCAACACAAAGTGAAATTGCACCTGGTAAAAGCTTATACAGAAATATTATAAATAATGGGACTATTAATGTAAACAGGTCCATCTAGTATAGGGATATATAGAACAGGTCAAGGAACAAAAAGTAATTAATGCAGCAGGAGCAACGATAAAATCTAAATGCAAGTAATACTACAGGAATGTATTTAGATAACGGAGCACTTCTGGATACAACTACGGAACAATCAGATCAAAATGGAACTGGACTTAGAAAAAGTGGTTGGAGTGGTTGTTAAGAATAGTTCAACAATTGAAAATCATGGAGACATAATTTTAGATGCAAAATCTGCAGTTGGAATACTTGCTAAAGGAGATATTGCAGAAATAACCTTGGAATAATCAAAAACTATAAAATGATGATTATACAGGTGAAGGTTCTATAGATGAAAAAGCAGATGGAAATCAAAGCAGCCTTGGAAAGAGTTGATGGGAGTATCAATAGAAGTACCTAAAGTTCAAGTGTAGGAACAATAACAGTAAACTTGAAATCTTATAGTGCCTACGGTACTTTCTTCATCAGCTGAAGAATATAAGGCAATGCAGACTTCTACAATAAGATATATCTTGATTACTTCCAAGTAAAGTTACTAATCTATTCAAGGTTCAAAACATTAAGCGGCTTAACTAAAGCGGATCTTATTATGAGTGCCGAAGCGGCAGAAAATACTACAAGTAATATATTCAACTAGATAAAGAAAATACTGAACCCATACAATGAAATGATAAAACAAAATCCTCAAATAAAGACTGGAATATCTATTCAGGATCGATGACTTGAGTTAACCTTGATTTGCACAAATCAAACAGATGGAACAATAGAAAATGTAAATATATATTTTAAAATTCATATACTTTCTGGGCTGGAAAAGAACCTAATCCTGTAGAAGTTACAGATACATATAACTTCTTAGATGGACTTGAACAAAGGTACGGTGTAGAAGGACTTGGAACAAGAGAAAAAACTTTATTTGATAAAATAAGCGGTATAGGAAATAATGAACAGGTTCTATTCTTCCAGGCAATAGATGAAATGATGGGACATCAATATGGAAACACTCAGCAAAGAATCAATTCTGACAGAAATATGCTAGACAAGGAATTCAACTATCTGAAAAAAGAGTGGAGAAATCCGTCTAAACAGAATAACAAGATTAAAGTATTTGTCATGAGAGATGAATACAACACAGATACTGCAGGAATTATTAACTATACAAGCAATTCTTATGGATTCGCATATGTTCATGAAGATGAAGCAATCAAGCTTGGCAACTTGATTTCAGGATAGTATGCAGGTGCTGTGACTAACAATTCAAGTTCAAGGATATTGAAAATCAAGTGAAAATCAGACAATGATTAAAGCCGGAGTGTTCAAGAAAATGTCACCCTAAGAAAGGAGCTATAACCGGAGCATTGCAATGGACAATAGGTGGAATGTATTTACGGTATGTGAAATGAGACGTAGATATCTTCTTAATGAATGAAATATTCAGAGCAAATCAGCTATCATTCTTATGGAGCGGCAGTTAGGAAGCAGATTTAGGATATGACACTAAAATGACGAGAGAACGCATTTGCGTCCTTACGGAGCATTAAAAGATGGAATATAAATTCCAACAATATCAAGGAAGATAACGGGAAATGAGACTTAAGTAAAGGCAATGACTATTTCTCAGTAAAACCGGAAGTTGGTGTTGAATTTAATATGTACAACCACTGGCAGTAAGAACAAATTTATCAGTAGGATTGACGGCATCTTGCTGAGAATGAACTAGGAAAAGTTGGAGAAGTAAAAAAATAAGGAAGAGTAAGATATACAAGACTAGTTTAACATAAGAGGAGAAAGGACTGTGAACGAGGAATCATAAATTTGACTTAAACTTCAAAGGAGTAGACAATACAAGATTTGGAGTAACAGTAAATGGGATATGATACTAAGGCAAGAATGTAAGAGAATTGAATAGGATTTAGAAGGCTATTTGTTAGTAGACAAAATTTATTTAGTAAATAAAGAGTTTTGAGAGCGGAAATTTTCTGCTCTAATTATCATACAAATTTTAAAAATTTTGTTTACTTCTATAAAAACGGTTTATACTAATATTACCCATATTTAGAAATGAGGATAAATTCTTATAATAAAGTTGTTGATAAACTAACTCATAATCATTCAATTAACATATCATATTACTATGTTTTTCTTTTCTGTTTTGTGTGGATTTATCATTTCTGTAAAATCCTTATCTTGCAGTAAATGTTTATTCTAGTAATTAAAACCTGTGGTAAGACTACTACGCAATAACCTCATGGCCAGGCAGAAGAAGTAAGTTCAAACAAAGAGCATAGTTTAACCATGTTAAGCTATTTGTAAATAAGGTTTAGTATAACGTTATCTTTGAATATACAAAAATAATAAAAATATAATCGTTTTATACTTATAGAGTATTAATAAAAGTAATGATAAATTAATGCAATTTTGGGTCATATTGTACTTTTGAGGTTGATTTTTAATCATTTGAGTATATTAAAATCTTCAAAACAAAGAAAGGAAAAAGGAATATGACAACATCTAAGAAAAAGTTAAGCAAAGATTTGTGTTCGTTTGCAAAAAGCAGCAAAAGATTTTAAGCATACAGATTCTGCACTATATGAGTTTTGCTGACAGGGTTTGTTATGGTGAGAAATAACTTGTTTTTCATCAACATACAACAAAGATATTGAAACTCAAAAGAGAGAAAATATCTACATCAATTAAAAATATGCGTCAGAAATTCAAAAGAAACAAGAGAAGAAAATGATAAACTATTGAAAGAAGCGAATTCTAGAAATAATACAGCTAATGGAGCAGGGAGACACAGCATGTAATAGAGGTCCTTGGAGCAGTTGGCAATACGGTATAAATTATTTTTATAACGCTAGAGTGGAACTTATAAAGGACGTGGAGATAAGCAGGCAAAACATCCCTTATGAAGGTGTATACAAAAGGGTGAATAATTGGGAAGAAATGTCTCTCGCCTTATGGGGATTCGTATAAAGATTACTTGCTAATAGTGGACTTCATTCAGATCCTAGTTCATCCCTTAGCAATAGAAAGAAATGAACTTGAATACGGTTTTAGTTGGAACAGTTCCTGTGTACCAGATGCAGAGTACCATTTATAATTAGAACTGTTATAAACATAAACACAACATTACCTAATTTAAATATAAACCACAATAATACAACAAAATGTAACTTTTACAATACCTTAAGTAAAACAGGTAAGCTTTTGAAGAAATAAAGAAGTAAATAAACTTGGACCTGAAATGTGACTGAACGCAGCCTTTGAAATGAAGTATCTACAGGACGGCACAAGGTCAAGAAATGAGGTCTGAAATACAGATCAGAACTATATCGTATCCATAGTACAGTTAATGTATCGATAGATGATGATACGATATATATACACAGGACACAGGATATTCAGGAACAGGTCAGTATAGCTGGGATGGACATAGTGACAACAGAAGCAGGAGCTAACAGGTACCGCTGACGGAGGGAGTCCGTGGAACTACTTCTGTCAGCATACAGTTAGGCCCCTTACATCACGCTACGCTGATTTGCAAGTGAATATTCTCAAAGTGCCACGGCATTATAGGTTAGGATTCTTGATGATTCAATCACAAGGACGAGATCGAAAATTTCCTATAAATACAAACTGGAGACCTGTACAGATCCTAACTATCAAAGGAAGAAGCAGCTTCATCCAACAGGTATTTTTAAATGTATGACCGACGTGGTTATAATTTGGGAGGAGCAGGAGACTTTAACATTTGAAAATCATACTAGCGAGCCTTTGACTAATAACTCAAATAATTTGGAAAGAACAAATACGTTAAAAGAGTAATAAGTGTAAACCATGCTTACGGAAGTATAAATAGGACAGTTGAATTTAATCTTGAGCAGACTTAAAAGATTTCGGGAAGATGGATATTTAGATAAAATGCTGACTCCGAATCCTAAAAATTCAGGGCGAAATCTCCATATGACAATCGGTATAGAACATCAAGCCTACGGGATCAATAGCAGCGAGAGCTATAAATAAAGGAACAATGACCTTTTAGAAAAAGATAAGTGCAAAAACTGGTGGACTTGCAAGTAATGATGTCGGAATGACTGCAATGGTGAAGATTATGGAGATTATGGTCATACTATTAAGTCCAGATGATCCTAATGCCAATGCTGGAATACCTAATAGCTGGTATCTAAAAGATGGAGATTATGATGCATCACCAACTCGAGTTACAAGTCCAAAAATGGAAATACAGAAGGCAGGCTCCTTGGGAATCTACTCTTGAAAATAGAGGTATGATAAAGTGGATGCAATAGATAGTATAGGAATGGACTTTGCTGAATATACATTTAGAGCAGATATAGCAGGAACAAGTTACAAGTCTGATAATATATCTGGAGCTACTCCTAATCCTAGAGGGAATATTCCTGCCTACAACAATAAAGGTTCATCTAAATATTTATGCAAGAGTTGGAAATATTGAACTGAACAGTGAAGATCCAGATAGCTTCTGTAAATGCAGTATATTCTGGAATACAAGGAAGTTACGGATTAAGAGTGCCAAATATTTTTCAAAACAGATGACAATTCGCAAGTTTACTATGATGAAACAGTAATTGACGGCACTTTGAACAGTCCGACGTCAAAAGGTATTGCTGTAAATGGAAGCCATAACGTTGGAGTTTCTGTTTCAAAATTAATAACAGGTTCTGAAAAGAGTACGTCAAATATCAATCTGGAGGAATATCAGGATTAACGCCAGCTGATGGAGCAAAACATATTTGTGGCAAGAGCAAATACAGATCTATTGGAAATATATACAATCTTAATGTGACTGTAAACGGTACTGAAAATGTTGATGTTATAGAAAAGTCTGATTATATGCAGGGAAGCGAAATATGATATCAGGTTTATGCCAGGACTGGCAAGATCATGATTTTTGTAATAACAGATCACATATTAATTCAATAGATTTTACGAAAGATGCTAAAGGTGGAGCATTATTCAGAACAGATAAATATGGAATTGATTTAGCTAAAAACTAATTTTACTGTAACAGCAATGGAAAACAGAAATAAGGATGCCAATGACAATGATTTATACAATATTGTAATGCTGGCAAATGGAAGTATAAATAGTGTTGCTGCAGGGGCACCCGCTGAGGATAATCTTGATGCGAATAAACCTGTAAAAGTAAAAATACTGCTGCAATAACAATAGGAAGCACAGCTAATACTGGATACAATATGCTCGGAATGATGGCATATAAAGGTGGAGAATTTGAAAATGATGCAGATATTACTTTAAATACAAAAATTCAATTGGACTGGTTATGAGAAGGAGAAGCAGAAAGAAGCGGAGCAAGAAAGTAAAGGGAAAATAGAAGCAGCACTATAAAAGTAACTGGAGATGGATCTATTGCTGTTTGCAACAATGGAAGAACTTATACAATGACAGGTGGAGAAATTACTATTTCAGGAAAGAAAAATGTAGGAGTGTATGCAGCAGGAGTTCCGACATATGACCATTTGGGCAATATAACTGGTTACTCAAACCTTGCTACGACAACACTAAATAACGGTACATTGAAAGTTTCAGGAAAGGATCAGTTGGATTATATGCTAATGGTGGTTCTGACATAAAGCTGAATAATATGACAAATATGGAAGTAGAGGAAAATGCACTATTATTTTATGGTATAAAATATAATACGGATTATTCTCAATTGGAACTGTAGGAAACAATACTGTAACTATAAAAATGGAGGATATGCCTTTTTACTTTAAAAATGAAAAATTTACTTGACCGTCTAGTAAAAACTGGAAGTACAGGTAAAATATACTTAACATTGGAAGATGGAGCAACATTAAAGCGTTATTGAAGGGGATGGAGTAACACCTTTATTGCTGACAAATGTTTCGCCTATATCTGCAAATAATACTGGAGATTATGAAATTGAGCCAGGAGGTGTTATAAGAGGAACTTCTGGAGATTACACAACAACAAAAATCAACTAAAGTAAATCTTCAGATGGATATGGATGCTAACTTGGATGATAAAAATGACAGATACTCAAATTCTGAATTTGCATCTTCAAGTGTTACTTTAAAACTGGAAAAACAATAAGTGGTTCAGGAGCATTAACAACTGCTGATGTCAATGCTGAAAAAGTTATCAAAAGTTGCTGTTAGCTCCAGACAAATTCAGAAGACTTAAGAAAAAGTCAAACTTACGAATGATGGACTATTAACCTGACTGGAACTGGAATGGCTGGAATTGTGGGAGAATTCTGCAGAAATACATAACAATAGTGTCTTAAAACAACTGGACAAGATTCAACTGCAAATAATAGGTTCAAATGGTGCTTTTGGCGCAAAATGGTGCTGCTGGTAATATAGAAATTGGAAATGGTGGAGTTGGAATAGCAGGGATAAATTACCTTGGAGTTACAGATATCTCCGAGAGGAACGCCTCCAACAAATGGAAACAGGAATAGATATTGTAAATAAAGGAAAGCATAAAATCAGTAGGAAATGGAGCAGCTATAGGAATATTAGCTGTGGATGATGAAAGCAGTAATATTGTTGGAGCATTTGGTCCTAATTCGACTTTTTATTAGAATAGCGGATCTTCAATAGATGTGTCTTCTGGAACAGGTGGAATTGGAGTATATTCTCAAATCAAAATCGTTCGACAAAAACTGGGTTAATCACAGATAATGGTTCAACAATTAAATCAAAGGAACTAATGGAGTAGCATCTATGCAGATGGAACAGTTATAAGTGCAACTAATGGTGGAATTATAGAAACTGTAAATGGAGCAACTGGAAAAGGAATATATACAAATGAATCTGTTACTTCAAATAAAACTATAAAATTATTAGGAGATAAGTCGATAGGAATACATGTATATGTGGCAATTCACCAGTAAATATAACTAATAGTGGAGATATAACTGTAGAGAACTCTCTTGATAAAAATAACCAAGTATCAGCAATCTATGGTCCAAATGCAGGAAAGTATTAATCATTTGTGGAACAATAACTCTTGGAAATAAATCTTTAGGATTATATTCAGAGAGAACGGAACAGTAACATCTTCTGCTCCAATATTAGTAGGAAATGAAGGATTAGGTATATAAAAATCTGGAACTGCAACATTGAACGGTAAAAATGGAAGTAGGGAAATTCAGCTGTAGGAGTATTTGGAGATAACAATGCAACTATTGTAAATAATTCTTCAGATATGAATATAGGAGACAGTCTCAGTTTGACTTTTGCAATTTTAGGTAATGAGTCCAATAATTATATAGGAAATGCAGGATCAGCAATAGTCTTGGGACAGAAAGCGTATATCTTTACAAAGCAGGACCTCTTGGAACACGACAAGTGAAACATCTGTAAATTTAAAAAGCAGGAGCTGGAAGAAGCACAGGATTTTTATGCTGTAAAATGGTGGGACAATAACTAACAGAGGACAAGTGAATTTTGCGGAATGGAGTTGGAAGTGTAGGAGCTTATTCTGAAAGTTCTGGTATCAGTTTACAATGAAGGAACAACAACATAGTGGCTCAGACATTCTACAAAACCATTACTCAATCGGTATGGCATCAAAAATGGCGGTAAAATTCGTAAATAATGCAGGAAGTACGATAAATGTGACAGGGTACTTATGAGCATGAGGGATGTTTGCCGATGGTGCAGGGTCAAGAGCTGAAAAATTATGGAACAATAAATTTAGAGTCTGCTGGAGAAACTTTAGGAGCTTATGGAATGTATATAAATAACCATGCAACAGGGTAATATGTTGGACCTTCTGGAGTTATAAAATCTGGAAGATATGGTTCAAATACAGATAAGAGCGACTTGATAGGAATAGCGGTATTAAATGGTGCAACACTGGAAAATCATGGAACAATCGACATAGATGCAAGAAATTCTTATGGAATATATATACGAAATGGTATTATATTATGGAACTATTAATATTCTGGAACAGGTTCAATAGGATTAAGATATAAGAATGCAACTGATGAAAAATGGTAATCCTCTGAATCCTGCTAGATATACAAGATACGGTAAATTTAGGAAATGGAGCAACTGTATACAGAGAGGATCCAAATATAACAATAATGTTGGAACATCAGCTAGGAAGCACGAGAAATATCACCTACTGGAGTGGTAACTATTAATGGAAAATATTGTATCTGTTCATGATTTAACTTCAGAAATAAGCCCATTAACAGGAAATTATGGATTCTCAAATGTAGGAATTTACGTAGATACATTGGGAAAGAACAAATCCGATTAACTGGGTGAGACGGCTTTTGAATCCTAGTTTAGAGAATGATTTGATAATAGGGGCAGAAGCGGCGGAATTGTCAACAAATGCAAAGCAATTAAAATAGGTAGAAATGTATTAGGACCTTACATAGCCATATATGCAAATGACAGGGACCAGCGCACAAACGTTAAAATGCAATATCTGGATCCCTTACTTGGACTGTAAAACCGCTAGCTGGACCAAGCGGTTATCCTGAAGAAGCTATCAATGGCAAAAATTCATATACAGATTTTGTTCTTAAAACAGAAAATGCATGGAACTTTACTGATGGTCTTGAACAAAGATACGGTGTAGAAGGTATTGGAACAAGAGAAAAACGTTTATTTAATAAATTAAACAGCATAGGTAAAATGAACAATCGCTGTTAACACAAGCTTTTGATGAAATGATGGGACATCAATATGGAAACACTCAGCAAAGAATCAGTTCAACAGGAAGCATGCTTGACAAAGAATTTAAACATCTGAAAAAGACTGAGAAAATCCATCCAAGCAGAATAACAAGATTAAAGTGTTTGGAATGAGAGACGAGTATAAGTCAGATACAGCGGAATCATGAATTATACAAGCAATTCTTATGGATTTGCATATGTTCATGAAAAATGATACAGTTAGGCTTTGGGAACAGTTCAGGATGGTATGCCGGTACAGTAACTAACAGATTTTAGGGTTTAAAGACATTGGAAAGTCAAAAGAAAAACCAGACGATGATTAAAGCTGGAGTATTCAAGACTATGTCACCTAAAAAGGGATTACAATGGCGCATTGCAATGGACAGTTGGCGGAGATGTATTTGCCGGTATTAATGAAATGAAACGTAGATATCTTGTAGTAGATGAAATATTCCAGGCAAAATCTGACTATCATTCTTACGGAGCGGCAGTTAAGACAGATTTAGGCTATGACATAAGAATGAGCGAGAGAAGCATTTGCGTCCTTACGGAGCATTAAAGATGGAATATGGAAGATTCAACAATATCAAGGAAGATAATGGGGGAAATGAGACTAGAAAGTAAAAAGGCAATGACTATTTCTCAGTAAAAACCAGAAGTTGGTGTTGAATTTAGATATGTACAGCTGCTAAAGCGGTAAGAACAAATTTATCAGTAGGATTGACAGCATCTTATGAAAATGAACTAGGAAAAAGTTGGAGAAGTTAAGAATAAAGGAAGAGTAAGATATACGACAGCGGACTGGTTTAACATAAGAGGAGAGAAGGATGACAGACGAGGGAATGGTAAATTTGACTTAAACATAGGAGTAGACAATACAAGATTTGGAGTGACAGTAAATGGAGGCTACGACACTAAAGGTAACAATGTAAGAGGTGGAATAGGATTTAGAGCTATTTACTAGAATTTAAATAAGATATGTCTAAATAATATCAGGAGTTAATCTTTTTAGATTTTCTTCTGATCTAAGGATGTTTATTAATTTAAATATTTTATAGTAAAACTGCTTTAAAATTAAACTAAAAAGTTATGACTATTTTACTCAAATCCTAAATTTATATAATTTTTAGTAGTTCAATTTTTAAATAGGTTTTGAGTATATATTTAATTTTTAATAAATTTTGTATTTTATCAAAAATTATGTAAAAACTAGAAACAAAAATCGGAAGTAAATCTAATATGAATAACTTCCGATTACTATTTTATATTTATTTTTAAAATATCTCTAATTTCAGCCAATAATGTTTCTTCTTTTGTTGGAACAGCTTCAATAACTTCTTCTACGTAGTTTGGCGGCAGATTTTCTTAATTTATTCACAAATTTTACCATTAAGAAAATAACAAATGCCATAATTATTAACTATATTTTGAATAAATAATCCATATTTTACTGCAGCTTCTGGAGTTGTTCCAGTAGCAGGAGTAATAACTATTTTTAAATTTGAAAAATCAATTTTTCCTAAAATAATTCCAATAATAGGCATAATTATATCGTCAACTAACGAAGTTACTATTTTCCAAAAGCAGCGCCAATGATAACCTCAACTGCTAAAATCCATTACATTCCCTTTTGAGATAAATTCCTTGAATTCTTTAAACATTAAAGTAATTCTCCTTTCAAGTTTTATACCGTTTATTATAATGTATAAAATTGCAACTATTTTATTTAGAAAATATCTAAAATTTTGAAAAATTTTTATTTATTAAATAGTTCGAGTTCAAAAACAGAAGATTCATAAAAATTATTAAAAATTAATTTGTGCTATATAAATAGGAAATAGTATTAGCTTCTTTTATATTTAATTTTTCTGTTTTGCATTTTTCTTATATCAAAGCACGGAAAAATACTTTATTAAGTGATATTAAAAAGTTTTCTGTCTTCATCTCTTAGAATACCGTTATTGTTATATACAAAGCTATCAGAAATTAGGCATTTAATATACTGGAATGTTTCTGACTTATTTAGTAAAAGCTACTCGTTTATCATTAGACAAATTATATTTTTGAGCTTCCTTGCTTAACTTGTCAATACTATATATATTTCTTTTAGATATTCTAATTTATCCTTTTGAAATCAAAATTACCGTTTTCTATCTATAACTGCAGAAATAGGACCTTTAACTAATGTCATTTTTCTTATCCTCCTTTATTTTATTATTTAAATTTTTCAAGATATTCTTTTGCTCCGTCAACAAATGAGACTGTATCAGTTTCAGAATCTAAAAGTCGATAAAATGGGTATTTTAATTCCATTTATCTCTATATATTCAAATTTTTCCTCTTGATTTTTATTAGACATCTTTTATACCTCCATTTTATTTTTACCATTGATTTTTCTACAAAAGTTCTGATTACTCTGCCTTTACAATATAATAATTCTGTATTTAAAACAATAATATCATCATAACTAGGATTAAATGAACGTAATCTGATAATTCCCTGTTTGTCTATTATTAATTGTTTATATATGTCTCATCATTATATTCAAAAACGCAAACTTTACCGTTTAAGCTTATTGGATTACTGCAAAGTTCAGGATCAACAATGGCAATAGCACCATCAGGAATACTTTTGCATCAAGACCAGTCATGCTTTCACCAGAAACTTTAATTGCAAAATTCCTTTCTATAAATGTTTTTGTGGTACTGGATAACTGCCTATATCTCTTCTGAAAGGTTTATATAGCCTGTACCAGCACTTGCCTTTCCATACATCAGGATCTCCAATATTTCGATAGGAGTTAAAGGCTCTGGAGCTGGATTTTTATATCTGTAATTCCAGCTAAATAATTTAAGTCAATATTAAAAATTTTGCATAAGTTGTAATAAACTTGCTGCTTGGCTCCAGATAAATTATTTTCCCAACGTGAAATCATACTTTTAGTTATGTTAGATTATATTCCCTATTTAATTTTTCAACAAGGGAATCCATTGATAAAGAATTTTCCTTTCGTAAATCCTTTAACCGTTTACCAATATTCATATTAATTCCTCCACATCTATATTTTTATTATAACATATTTGTTCCTAAAAATGCAACAAAATATAAAAATTATATTTGAAATCATTATTTTTATAAAAATTAGTTGCTTAATAGGAATTATAATAGTAAAATTTATAAAAATTTAAATTTTCTTGCTTAATTTCTAAAAACATAGTACAATTAATTGTATAAAATATTGATTCAAGAGGAAACATAGATATGAAAAGCTTGAAGGATATAAAGGAAATGCTTTCAAAATCAGGGTCATTAATTTTAGGAACAAAAGAAGTTAAAGAACTGACAAATATTATTAGTGATGATGAGATTATTACTTATGCAACTTCAGGAGTGTATGATGGGCATACGTGGCTTGTCGTTTCAACTAATAAGAGATTATTTTTCTGGACAAAGGAATGCTGGGGTTAATCAAATTGAGATTCCTCTTAGCAAAAAGTAAATGCTGTGAAATATAAAAAGGAAGGTCTATTTGTAGGTGAGATAGAAATATGGGATGGAGCTTCTATGTTTAGAGTAAAAAGTGTATTGACACTTATTCCATTTATAAATGCTGTAAATAATTCGATAGAAGAAATGAAAAACACAAAATTATCCAAAATTATCTGTAGCTGATGAAATTATGAAATTTAAAAGATTACTTGATGAGGGGGCAACAACACAAGAAGAATTTGATAAGAAAAAGAAAGAACTCTTGTAATAGTAAATGTTGAGAATTTTAATAATTTTTCAAAAATTTATTACAATTATTTACTAAATTATGATATAATTAGACATATTGATAAAATTAGAGATGTGGAAGGACGTAGATAAAAATGAAGAAATTAATATTTTCACTTATATTTTTAGTTGGGGCGCAAGGATTTAGTGATACGTGCAGTTTTGCTCCTAATCCTGATACTTTTAGAAAGAGTTATATATACAATCTGAAAAAAGAACAAATGATATTTTTGCGATAGAGATAAAGTAAAAATGGCATATTACACAATTGAAGATGAGGATTATAATGCAAATGTAGGAGTTGCCATAAAAGTGGCTCCAACAACTACTCAATGATGATTTTAAAAAGAATTTTATAAAAATTTAATGATTATAAAAGATTTCTTTACAAAAATTGATACCAAAAATCTTGGAAAAACTCCATTACCAGATAAAGAAATAGTGCGTTTCTACGTACAATTTCCAGATGAAAAGAAATATTATTATAATTGGAAAATATGAATATAATTTAAAGACAAAAGAACGTCAATTAGTAGCTAATTTAAAAGCAAAAAGATTATTTTGAAAAATTAAATTTATTCAGCCATTGAGCAGTAAAAGTTACATATTCTGATGATGGTCATATGTTTTAATATAATAAAAAGTAATGTTGAAAAATATTTAGGAGGAAATTATGAGCATCAAAAAGGATAAGAAAAGCTGTTATACCTGCAACGGGACTTGGAACGAGAGTTTTACCAGCAGCAAAAGCACAGCCTAAAGAAATGCTTGTAATGGTTGACAAACCTGCACTGCAGTATCTTGTAGAAGAACTTGTATCTGCTGGGATTGAAGAAATTCTGATTATTACTGGAAGAAATAAAGGATCAATAGAAAAATCATTTTGATTATTCTTATGAACTGGAAAAACATTAGAAGAAAAAGGAAAAAGATTTATTGAAAATAGTAAACAATATTTCACGAAAATGTCAAATATTTATTATGTTCGTCAGAAAAAGACCATTAGGGTTAGGGCATGCAATAAGCTGTGCAGAAGCATTTGTGGGAGATGAGCCATTTGTTGTGCTTTTTAGGAGACGATATTATCTATACCGATAAAGATAAAGGGCAGAAAGTCCTGTTACAAAACAGCTTGTGAAAAATATAATGAACTACAAGGCGGTACAATTTTAAGAGTACAGGAAGTTCCACATGAAAATGTCTCAAAATATATGGGATAATAAAGCCATTAAAGCAAATTGACGAAACAGTGGCAGTTGAAGATTTCATTGAAACCATCAGTTGATGAAGCTCCAGAGTAATCTTGCGGCATTAGGGCGATATGTGTTGGAACCTGAAATCTTTTCATATTTTAAAAAGGACAAAACCTGGAAAAGGTGGAGAAATTCAGTTGACAGATGCAATTTTGGCAATGAAGAACGATGGTGATTGTATGCGTATAATTTTTGATGGATTAAGACACGATACTGGAGATAAATTTGGAATGTTTGTTGCAAACGTTGAATTTGGATTAAGACATGAAGAATTAAAAGATAAAGTAAAGAATTACTTAGAAAGATTTAGTAGAAAAATATAATTTGAAAATGTGGTATTCGTCCTTTGTAATAAAATTATAAAGATAAATCAAGGTAACTATAGAGTAAAATTATAGCAAATATATAATTTAGTAAGGATAAAATAATACAAAGGAGTAGAACGCTATGAAAAATGTGTTTAGAATTCTGACAATGTAATTTTATTGGGACTATGAGTGCAGCAAGCTGTGAGACTGTTTGGTCCAAGTTATTGGAACAGAGTAAATAAAGAGATGGAAGAAAGAGGGTAAGAAGTTATGAAAGATGTGCGGTTTTAACAGATCTACTGTGTAAGGATGAGGAAATAGGACATATTAATAAATGATAAACTTTATATGGGAGGCAGATACTTCTTGTTTTGGGAGAATGTATCTTAGACTCTTTTTCTTTTTGAGAAAAATTTACAGTATTAAAAATTTATCATGTTATTTTGTATTGTTGTAATTTAAAAAGGCAAAGATTACTGAACTCAAAGAGATTAGACTATTTACTCAAACCCTTGAGTTGTACTATTCCCCACTCATCAAAACAATGTAGTTTTATAATTTCGTTTATGCAAGTCCAAGACCCTTGTTAGAAAGTGAAATGAAAGGAAATCATTTCTCAAATGGGGTTTAGTATTGATATAATTTTTAATAGTTTAAATTTTAAATGGATTCAGTATATATTAAAATACACTAGGTTTTATACGCTGTCAAATAAGTTTGTAATAAATTTGTGTTGAAGGCGGAGTTTGGTAGTAACTTTTCTTTATTTTAAGATTTTATATGGTAAAATATACACAAACTAAATAGAAATGAGGTAGATCAATTGTATAAAATAAAGTTAATAGCATGAAATTTCATTCATATATGGTGTGTTTATGAAGAAAGATAGGACAAAATATTGTAGAGTGATTTAATCATTTTCACGTTTCACAGAAAGTCATCGAGCCAGTGACACTAAATAGTACATTGAGTTATGGAAGTTGTTATGAGAAAATAGGAAAGAAATTGTTAAAAGCAAGCAGAGTAGATTTGCTGAAACATTGGCTTTCGATATTATAAAAGAGATGAAATGAATATCGAATATGTACAAGTAAATATACGAAAATTGGCAGTTCCGATTAATGGAATTTTGACAGTGTTGAAAGTCAGATAAAGATTAGGCCTTGGAGCAAGGAAGGGATAAAATAAAATGGCTAAAAATAGAGATTTATTTAAGTTTGGGCAGTAATATTGGAAAAAGGAGAGAATATCTTCAAAGCTATTGAAGCAATTAGAAAAATTGAAAGGAATTGGTATTGAAAAAGATCGATTATGCAGAAACAACTCCTGTTGGATATTTAGAGAACAAAGTTGTTTTAAATGCAGTGATTAAGATTGAAACATGATTTTTCAACAGAGAAATCTTAAAAATCATAAATAAAATTGAAGCTGAACTGGATAGAAAAAGAGAAATTAGATGGGGTCCAGAACGACTTGACATTGATATTTTGATTTTTCAGATATTAACGAACCTGATTTGATAGTTCACAGAGGAAATACTGAATAGATTGTTGTACTAGTTCCATTGATTGAAATTTACGATGGAAGTATTTTTGAAAAAGAAATTGCAGGATAAATGAGTTAGTTAAAACGGGAGGATCAATCGATTTGACTAGTTAGTAACTTATAGTATCAAAATTGGAAATACATAAAAATTAGAATAATTCTTATATGAAATTTTAAAATTAAATTATCGGACGTTAATTATTTATTATTATTTATTTATAAATTGTTTATATATTATATGCGCATATCTAAAAATTTAAACAACTGAATTAATTTTTAATTATAAAATAACTATTATTTGCAAGTGAATCAACACTTTTATTAAAGAGTACATATCAAGATTGCTGGACAAAAGTCAAATATATCATTTTATTATAAATAATAAATTTACAAATATAAAAGTAATGTAATAAATTTAGATTTATCATCCGCTAGAAAAGTTTATTTAACAATTTATATTTCTTAAATGGGGGTTTGTATAAAACTAAAATGTATGCGAGCAAAGTTTGTAAAATAGAATTGAAAGAAACATCAAAAAGTAGAAAAGAAAGGTTAAGAAAAAATGACACATAGATAAAAGAAAAGATTAAAAATATTGAAAATGCAGTGCGTGAAATTTTAATAAATATTGGGGAAAGATGCCGATAGAGAAGCATTGAAACTCTAAAAGTTGCAAAAATGTGTATGAGATTCTGAGTGCAAAAAGTGTAGATGATTTTGAAAATATACCTAGTTGATGTAGATCTAGGGTGATTCTCAGGAAATGGTGCTTGTGGATACCTCAATGTGTGAGCATCATATCTGCCATTTTTGGAGGAGTGCATGTTGCGGCTATATTCCGAGGGAGAATAAAAGGTTATTGGACTTAGCAAGATACCAAGACTTGTGATTTGTTTCACGAAAACTGAGTGTTCAGGAGAAATTACTGCAAATGTTGCAAAAATTGATAGAAATATTAAATCCACTAGGAGTTGCTGTTGTGGTTGAGGCAAGGCACATGTGCATTGAAATGAGGAGTTAATAAAGTGGTTCTGTGACTAGAACTTCGTTTTATAGTGGCAATTTAAGGAGAATGTGGATTAGGAAGAAGGAATTTTTGGAGGGGATTAAGGCATAATTAAAAATTGGGAGAAAAAGTGATGAAAGAATCATTATATGGGGAAAGGAAAAGAGTAGAATTACTTGCAGAAATTTTAGACAAAATGAATAATCCAGCGAGTGATGTTCAAATTATTCATGTTAGTGGGACGAATGGAAAAGGTTCGACTTGTTATATGATTAGTGGCATTTTGTGTGAAATGGGAGTATAAAAGTTGGATTAGTTTACGAGTCCTCAAATAACGACAATTTTATGAATTGATTAAGGTTAATGGGGTTGAAATTACTGAGCTGGAATTTGAAGAGTGTAAAAATAAGTTAAGACAGGTTTTGAATAATCTGGGTTTTGGATTTGGAAAATGATTTGTCGTATTTTTGAGATGGTGTTTTGATTGCAATGATACATTTTAAAAATAAAATGTAAGAATGTTTTGATTTTGGAATGTGGGCTTGGAGAGACTGGATGCAACGAATGCAGTTTCAAAATTGATTATACTATTTTTACAAAGATTGGGATTGATCATAAAAATATTTTAGGAAATACGATTGAGAGAAATTTGCCAAACAAAATCAAAAATTATAAAGAAAACAGAGCAATATTGCAGTGCTCCAAATCAGAAGATGTGGTTATGAAATTTTGGAAAAAGGAAAGCAAAATATAAAAATTGTGATATAGCTGATATAAAAATTGAAAAAGTAAAAAATATAGAGAGAATAGCAAAATATTTATGAAAAAGAGACTTAACATCTGAAAAACGGTTTAGAATTTCAAAAATAAAGTTAAAGCTGAAATAATCGGAAATTATGATTTTGGAAAAATTTTAAAAATAATGAGTATGAATTTGGGCTAAAAGGCAATCAACAGCTGGAGAATCTAGCGACAGTTTAACGTGGTATTTTTGAATTTTTGTGATGAAAATATTCTGAAAATACAGAAAAATATTGGATAAAGCTTTTGGGAACATTGCAAATTGCAGGACGGATGGAAAAGTTGAGAAAATTAAAGAAAATGTGTATTTTAGATGTAGCACATAATGAGGATAGTGTTGAGGGCTTTTTGTAGATTTATGTTAAAAAGAATTTTGATAATAGGAAAAAGATTTTTGTAGTTGGATATGAAGGATGAGGAGTGGAGATAATGTGTAAAGTCTTTTATGGCTGGAAATAATTTTATACTGACAGAGACCGAATAACGAAGAAAAGAAAAGCTGGATTCAGAGATTTTGGAGAGATATTTTGAGGCCATTGAAGAAATCCTAAAATATTATAATTTCTGATATCAGAAGGCTGAAGCGTTGGAATTGAGAGAGAATGAAGATGAGTGTATTTTGTAGTAGGATCATTTTACTTGTTAGGAGAAGTAGTTGTTGAAAGAGTATTTTAATTCTAATCAGAATAAAAGATTAAAACAGACAGTCATACGTTTTAAGAAGGAAAGAAATATGATTAAAATCAATGAAATTAAGAATAGAGATTCATATTGCTAACGAATTTAATGCGGAGATAAAGAAAGAACTACGTAAATTTGAGAATTTTTGGAAGAAAAGAATATTTTCATTTTAATAATACGAAAGGATTACAGCTATTTTAAATATTCAGAAATTCTGAAAACAATTAGTTTGAGATTTTTGAAAATGGAAAATAGTTTGAATTTGAAAATGGAATTGAAAAATTGGAAGAGATTTTACAAGAAAATAGATTGAGTTTGGAAGGGGAATAGGTTTTGAGTTTGTCAGTTTGACAACTGAATCAGTTATTTATTCGATTTTGAATGTTACACCAGATTCATTTTATGATGGTGGTAAGAAATTCAAGTGTAGATAAGGTTTTAGAGCGAATTAGGGAAGATATTAGAAATGGGGCTACATATTTGAGTTTGGAGGAAATCGTCTAAGCCTAATTTTGATGATCATTTCGGCGGAAGAAGAATGGAATCGTGTTGAAAAATATGTTGAGGGCTGTGAAAAAGGTTTCCAGATATTGTACCCAGCTGTTTGGACAGTGATACACGAAGTTATTGAAAAAGGACTGGATGCGAGGTGATTGATGATTATTAATGATTTTAATGGATTCACTTTCGGAAGGAAAATTGAAATTGGTTTGAAAAATATAAAGCTTCTGCGTTGGTTGTTATGAATAATGAGTCGATTTGATGAAATTTCAAACTTGAAGATGTTTGGAGAAATTATTTTGATAAAGCGAGTAAAAAGCAATTTTAGAAACTGGAATTGAAAGAAAATATTTCAATAGATCCAGGAGTTGGATATTCTTCAGATAACAGCGTGAATACAGCCATGAAGATATGGAAAGAATTAAAGTCAATTGAAATATTTGCGAGATGATTAGATTACCAATTATGAGTGCAATGATTTCAAAGAAAAAGTTTTAATGAGGGAAGAAATATTTGGGCTGTCGCTAGAAAGAAAGACTTATGGGAACATTGATGTTTGAAGTCTAATGGTGCAAGATGGCGGAAGGATTTTTGAAGAGTTCATGTGATGTAAAGGAAACAAGGGGATATTTTGAATATGCTGGAGTTTATAATATAAAATTTAATTTTATACTCGAAACCCGTTTAAAAATTAAACTATTAAAATTAACCACAAACTTAGGGTTTGAGTAAATAGTCATAAGCCTTTTGAAGTTTCTGTTTTAAGTGGTTTACTATAAAATTAAAGAAAATATCCAAAAGGAGAAAATTTTGAAAATATATATAAATGACATTTACAAAATTTAGCAAGAATACGAGCCTAAATTGAAAACAAAAATAGATTTTAGAAATATTATCACTGAAACAAAAATAGAGGATTTAACGAATAGAGAGTCGAAGTTCCATTTATCGCAGGTGCAGTTGTTTTTAATAAAAATAAATGCTATTTTACTATAAAAGCTGTATCCATATTTAAAAACTATTTTGCGCCAGGACACGTAGAAAATGGCGAAAACCCGCTTTGAGATACTGCTACGTGAATTTTCGGAAGAAACTGGTTTTGCAAGAGAGTTTGATGAAAATATACAAAATTTTGAGCTTATTGAGTGTGAATATGATTGAAGTTCCTGAAAATCCTTTAGAAAAGTGAAGAGCATATTCATATTGATTTTCGGTATACAACTTGTTTGGATGAAGATAGTGAAAAGGCTGAGTTAGAGTGTTTTTGCTAGGGAAAAGGCGCTGATGATGAGTTTACAGGGATATTATAAGTATTTAAATTGTTAAATAGAAAATTTGGGCATATAATTTCAAAGTTGAAATAAAAGTGCTGAATATTTTTGAAAGTGATGAAATTAGGAGAAAAGATTATGAAAGAATTTATGACTGATAGTTATTTGGAGGATATAAGAAAAGAAAATACTGCAGTATGACTTAATAGTTGAAATATTATTTAATTCTGTTTTAAAAAGTTGAAAGATAAATGGAAATAAAGGATATTTTATCAATAGGTGGACAAAGTTTAGAAATCAAAATTTATCAGATATTTACAAAGATTCAAAAATAACAGTAGTAGAACCTAGTGAGGACTATGATAAATATTGTATAGAATGTAATAATTTGAAAAATTTAGAGTATATTTGTGATAAGTTTGAAAATTATACAAATAATAAAAATTTTCAGCTATGTTTATGTCTTTTAGTTTTGCAATTTGTTGATAATCCATTTTTGGATTTATAAGAATCTTGATAAGAGCGGAATATTCATAATAAGTATTTTTCAAATAGACAACTGAATTATTGGAAAGAATTTGTATTGGCAAGAGGAGCAAGGAAGGAACAAGTTGAGAAAACATTTGGTAGTCAATCTGAAGTAATGAATGTTTTATCTGCTGAATATCTTGAAAAGAGTTAAAAAGAGACTGGATTTTTCTAAAATTGAGAAAGGTTTTGTGCAAGTGCTTTGCTCTGTAGGTATGTGGGTTTTAAAGAAATGACATTTTTAAATTATTTTTCTATTCAGGAATAAAAATCACAAAATATAGAAAAAGTTTTGAATAAAAAGTAGATTGATTATTTTTCTGGTATACTGTATAAGGAGTGATTTTATGGTTAAAAAGCTGAATACTTGGAAAAATTGATAAAAGATATGCAGATAATAAAAGTTATTACCGGAGTTAGACGATGCGGAAAATCTACATTGCTATCTCAGATTTAGAAATTTTTGATAGAATCTGGTGTCTTGGAAGAACAGATAATTTTATAAATTTTTGAGGATTTAAAAGTTTGAAGATTTAAAGATTATAAATTATTGTATCAATATATAAACGAAGACTTATGCCTAATATTATATATTTATTGATGGAAAATTCAGGAAGTTGAAAATTTTTCAAAGGCAGTAGATTCTTTATTTATAAAAGAATAACACAGATCATTATATAACAGGCTCCAATGCGATGATGTTATCTGGCGAATTGGCAACACTGCTTTTCAGGCAGATATATTGAAATATCCATATTGCCCTTGTCTTTTTCTGAATATCTTAAATTGGATGAAACACAGGATATGAACAGGCTTGGAATAGATATTTTGAAATGGCGGTTCCTTATGCGACACAAATAAATGATGATATGAAAAGACTATTTAATGAGATATATAATACAGTTTTGCTAAAAAGATATAGTTGCAAGAAATAAAAGTACGGGACATTACTTTGCTTGAATCTGTAGTAAAATTTCTATTTGAAAACATTGGAAATATTGTTTCGCCGATAAGCTGATACACTTGTTGTTTCTTATGGAAGAAAAACGACATCTTCTACCGTTGAAAATTATATAGAAGCCTTTAGAAATCGTCGTTTTATATTGTACAAAAGCCGGACGTTATGATATAAAGGAAAGCAGCATTTAAAATCGCTGGAGAAATATTAATATAGTTGACATAGGACTAAAGAAAAATTGCTTATAAATAAAAACATAGCGACATTTGGGCATATTTTGGAAAATATAGTTTGATTTTGGAATTAATTGAGACGTGGATATACTGTGTATATTGGTAAAATTGGAATCTGGAAATAGATTTTATAGCAGAACAAAAATAATGAAGAATACTATCAAGTATCAGCAACGATACTTGATGAAAAATACATTCAAGAGGAGAGATAACGCCATGTGAAGAAAGTCAAAGATAATTTTTCAAGAAATATATAATTTCGATGGATGAAATCAATTTGAGCGAAGATGGAATTAGGCATATAAATATTTTTAGATTTTTGCAAAATACAGTATAAAACAAATAAATTAAAATATAATAATAAAAATATTGGAAGATAAATGATACTACTAAGTTATTTATTTTAGGAACATTGGGAATAGCACAAAAGTAATTATGAGGTTTTATATATATGGAGTTTAAAATAGTGAAAAATAGCTGATTATATTTTGCTATCTTTTTGTTTATACGATATAAATTCTAAATTTAATAAAAAGTAAAAATTGTTTTTATAGTAATTTTGTGGGTATAACAAGAATGAAGGGCAAATAATTTTTATAGTACTAGATTTTAAAAATATTAAGAAAGGATAAAAATGTGGAATGCAATTATTAAAATTGTAAAAGATAAAAATGATTTCTAATAAAACTATGCGAGAACTAGGTATCGAAATTGATGATAATTTATCAGAATTTAATAAAAATATAAATAGTTATCAAAAATAGATATAAATTTAGTTGGAAAAATTAGATAATTTAATGCAAATGTTCCCAGCAGTAGTAAATTTACAAAATAATAAAGATGCTTATAGAGCAATATATGACAAAGGATTAGGAGCGTTACAAAAAGTTGCTCAAAATGGTCGTGGTGTTAGGGAAATATTGTTAATGGTGTGAATAATAAAATCGTAGGACAAGCAATATTCAGAGCCATTATCTAGTACTCCTCAAAATTATTAATGAGGATTTTTCTGTAATGTCCGATTATAACAGGTCAGTATTTTACGGCACAAATTAATGAGTAGTTTATTGAAAAAGGAATAGTAAATATTCAAAAATTTCTTGAAAATGATAAAAGTAAATTACAAGGCAATGAAGAATTTTTAAAAATATTCACATTAAAGTTATATTTTTGGAAAATGAAATGCAACACAACAACAATAACTTCTATTCAAAATATAAAACAGGATTCGCTGCAAAGCAATAAAATTTTACAAAAATCAAATCAATGAATTAAAGGATATTTCAAAGAAAAAGATAAAAGCAGAAGGAAATTTTAAAAATATAGAGAGAAATGTAAATTAATATCAGAATACTGGTACTCTCTTTATCTGTATTGTTTTAGCATATCTTGAGCCAATAGTAAGCCAAAGTATAATGAAGATTATCTCAAACAATCAACAAAAGAAATAATAGAAAAATGTGAAACATATAAAGTGCAGCATCAAAAATGGAGCGAAAAGTTAAAAAGAATATGTATACAATTCAAAAGCTTTAAATGATAATAGCATTTTTATAATGAAACAAATGTTGGGGTCAGATGTTTGCTTTTTGGGGTTGTTATTCCATTTTTTGGTAAAAAATGCAATTGGTATGATTGGTTATGTAGCATATAAAATTGATAAGAATAATAAAGAAAAACAAAAAGATAGAAATGTATATAAGATTATTAAAATAAACAATAAAAATAGAAAGGACTAAATTATGATATGCAGTGATTGATTATGGAGTAGGAAACCTTTTTCCTTACTTTCTTCTTTAAACTATGTCGGACTGGATACGAAGCTGACTAATAATATTGAAGAGATAAAAAAATGCTAAGGGGATAATATTGCTAGGAGTCAGGGCTTTTTAGAGATGCTATTGGGAATTTGGAAAAAGTATAGGGCTAAAAGAGATTTTGATAAATGAAGCAAAAGAACGGAAAGCCGTTTTTGGGGGATTTGTCTTGGTATGCAGATGCTTTTTGAAAAAGTTATGAATATGGTGAAGTATGAAGGGACTTGGGCTTATAAATGGAACTAGTTGAGGAAATAGTATATTCCTGAAAAACTCTGATTTGAAAAATACCTCACATGGGATGGAATAGTTTAGCCATAAATGGTGGATTTAAGGATGATAAAATTTTTAAAAGATGTAAACGATAATGAATATGTTTATTATGTTCATTCGTATTTTGCAAAACAGATATGAAAAATATTGTCACATATTCAGAGTATGGGACAAAAATATCTGGGAATTGTAAAAATGAGAAAATGTCTATGGAATACAGTTTCATCCTGAAAAAAGTGGAGATACTGGATTGAAGATATTAAAAACTGGGAGAATTAATAAAATAAAAAAGTAACATTACGATTATTTTACTTGGTTTATTGATTGATTTTCTGGTTTTGATAATTTATTTTTAATTGAGAAAGAGGTATTTATGAAAATGATATGATTGATAAGCCTTCTTGTTGTAGTAAATATGAATGCGAAAAGCCGAGAGTGAAATGATAAGACAGGATTTGTCAAAATTAGGAGTTTCTCAGGAAATAATAGTAAAAACAATAGGGAACTGGATAAAAAGAAAATACCTAATGTAGCAGAGTGAACCTGATAGGGAAAAAGTAAAAATCTGGCATTAAAAATTGAAGCATTGCTGAAAAAGAATGAGAAGAATTTTTGTATTGTCAGAAAAATTTGATAAATATTTATAATGCACTTGGAAGAAGTGATGCTGAAAAATTAAATAATTTGAAGCGGTATAGAAAAATATAATCCTTATGAAGTGTCAAAATTATCAAATATGTATTATTCTAACAAAGGAGATACAGTAGCGTTTGAGTAGAAAATTATGAAAAACTTAAAAGGGAATACTGATTATTTAATCACTAAATTGCTGTAACATATACGATAGGAAGAGATGCAATCTGGAATGTTTATGAAAAATGATGAAAAAGCAGCACTTGCAACTTTTAAATTCCATTATGAAGATGTGCGATGATAAAACGAAAAACGGAAGAATCACATATTTCTGATGAGCAGGCGTGGGCATACAAATTGACGATGGGATGGTTTGCGATAAGTTTTTATTTCAATGAGAAATCGTACGCAGGATGCAATTGATTTTTTTATTATGAAAATTTTGAAGGAAAAATAAGCCAAGTGAAGAAAGATGATATTATAACAGGTATCAAAACTGGTATATAAAATCAGAACTGGCAAAGGCGAATAAAAATGATTTTTACAATAATAAGAAAATATTTCATCTGGATAAAAATAAGAATGCTTGATTGATATATTTTTGAGATTTTTATCAAAGTTAGAATTTCGAGTATGGTTGGAGCAGATATTCTCAAATATGATTATTTTTCCTTTGTGTTTTGGAATGACCTAACTTTTTGAAAAATTTTGCAGTACATAAAAAATAGAGTTGTAAAATAAAAAGTATATAATATTTGAAGGAGATTAAATTATGATAGAGATTTTTCCAGCGATAGACTTACATAACGGTCAGGCAGTGCGACTGAAAACAGGGAGATTATAATCAAGTGGAAGTGTTTTTAAAAATCCTGTTGAAGTTTTTGGATTTCTTTAATAAAAATAATTCAAAAATCTTCATATTGTAGATTTGGACGGAGCAAAAGATGGAAATACTAAAAACTATGAAGTTATAAAAGAACTGGTTGAAAAAGTGATTTTTGTTCAAGTTGGCGGTGGAATCCGTGATGAAGAAAGAATAAAAGAATATATTGTACTTGGTGTAAATAGAGTTATTTTTAGGAACGATTGCTGTTGAAAAATGAAGAAATTTTTAAGAGAAATGGTAAAAATATGGAATAAAATCGCAGTTTCTGTGGATGCGAAAAATGAAAAAGAAGTAGCTGTAAAAGGGGATGGACAGAAACCGTTGAATTAAATTCAGTTGAGTTTTGCAAAAAGTTATCGGACATCAGGAATAAAAACAATAATTTATACTGATATTTCCAAAAAGATGGAATGTTAAATGGTACAAATCTTGAAATTTATAAAAATTGTCCAAAAATAGTAAAATCGAGATATTATCAGCTTCTAGGTGGAATTACATTTTTTAGATGAAATAAAAGAACTTAATGAAAATGGGTTTATGGAGCTATTGTTGGAAAAGCAATTTATTCTGGAAATCTTGACTTAAAAAGTATTGAAGTTAGCAAATAATATTTTAAAAATTGTTTAAATGAAATTGAAAAATGTAAATATTTGCATATTAAAAGAAAGTGGGTGTAAAAATGCTTGCAAAGAGAATTGTTCCCTGTTTGGACGTGAGAAACAGGAAAAGTAGTAAAAAGGAGTTAATTTTACTGGGATAAAAGAAGTTGATAATCCCGTTGAGTTAGCAAAATTTTATAATAAAATCTGGTGCAGATGAACTTGTTTTTATGATATTACGGCAACTGTTGAGGAAAGAGGTCTTTTTACTGATATTTTAAAGGAAGTGGCAAGTCAGATATTTATTCCACTTACTGTTGGTGGTGGATAAATACACTAGATGATTTTGACAGAGTGCTAAAAGCGGGGGCAGATAAAGTGAGTATTAATTCAGGTGCGATAAGAAATCCAAAATTAATTGAAGAAGCTGCAAAAAAATATGGAGACCAGTGTGTAGTCTTGTCTGTTGATGTGAAAAAGAGTAGAGCAGCAAATTTAAAGTTTTTGCAAAAAGGCGGAAGAAAAATACTGGAATCGATGCAATTGAATGGTTTGTGCAGGGGCAGGAAAATGGAGCTGGAGAAGTTGTTGTGAACAGTATCGATACTGATGGCGTTAAAACTGGCTTTGATTTGGAATTATTATCAATCTTGGCTGAAAAATTGTCAATTCCAATAATTGCGTCAGGTGGAGCTGGTAATATGGAACATTTAAGGAATTATTTAAAAATATCGGGAATTGATGCAGGACTGGCGCGCTGATTTTTCATTTTAAAGAAGTGGAGATTATGGAGCTGAAAAGGTATCTGAGGGATAATGGAGTGGAAATGAGGTTTGATATAGTTGATAGTTGATGTTTAATTTTAAAATAAAAGAGAGATAAGATAATCTCTTAATCCTCATTAGTTTTCATTTTTAAAATAGAGTCTATATCTCTATGTCTAAAAACAATATGCAAAATAATTATACTTTTTAAATTATCATTTACAGAATAATATAAAAACAGTAGTTGCTAATCAATTTTTCTAATAATAATAGATTCAGATAAAAATTTATTTATAACTTTTTGGAAAACTGTTTGGAAATAATTGAATATTGCTAACAGCTTCTTGAAATTTATTAATAAAAAGAAAATGCAGCTGTTGGATTGCCTAAATCTAGTTTTGATGTAATGAAAAATTTGTTCTAAATCATTTTTAGCACTTTTAGTAAATTGATAAGAATATTTAGATTCCATATTTACCTCTTAATTCATTAATAGTATCTTCACCATCTGAAATATCATTGTTTTTGAGATATCTTTTATTCCATCAAGCAGAAGTTTTGTTTCTTCAAATTCACGCATAGTTCGTTCATAATATTCAATATCCATTACAACTAGGCGTCCATAACCATTTTAGTTATAAATACAGGTCCTTGTTCTTCGGAACGGTATTTTTCAATTTCAACAGTATTTTTAAATCACGAATAGGGATAATTTTTGCTATAATGTCACTCCATTTACATATATTTATACCTATATTATACCATAAATTATGTCACAATAAAAACTAAATTTTGAATTTTTAGAAAGGACAAAAGATGAATATAAGAAAAGAAGAGATTTACTAAAGAGATTAATAAAGAAAATATTCGATTTTTAAAATTAGGTCTTTTTGAAGTTTTTCAAAAATATTAATACAAATGATAGTGATATTGAGTATTCTTTATAAAATGGAATTTAAGAAGGGATGTATCAGAATGTAGTTTACATAAAAATTAGAAGAAATCTTTCAGTAGATTTAGTTGATGAAAGTATGTTTGAATATAAATTTAAAAATCCGAAAAGTTCAGAAATACAAAGATGAGATAAAGGAAGAAATTTTGAGGAGTGTAATTTATGTGTAAAAAGGAAGAAACTTCAGTGGAGAAAAAGTTTAGAAATGCTTTATAAAGTTTCTGTTTTTGAAATGGAAGATTTGTCAAAAGTATATTTACATATTAAGAAAAAAATTAGAAAAAGAGGTAAAAAAATGAATATAGAACAAATAAAATTTGACGAAAAAGGGCTTGTTCCCTAATAATACAAGATTATTATACAAAGAGTGCTGACTCTTGCGATATGAATAAGAGAAAGCCTAGAAATAACTTTGAGAGATAAAAAACTTGCTTTTTATAGCAGAAGTAGACAGGAATTATGGTTAAAAGGAGAAACTTCGAAATTATCAGAATGTTGTTTCGGTAAAATATGATTGTGATTCCGATTCTTTGCTTGTGGAAGTAAAAAGGAAGGTCCTGCTTGCCATACTGGCTCTGAAAGCTGTTTTTCAATTCTTTATTTGAAGCGAAAGATTACAGTAATTTTGGCCTGAGAAACTTTATAATTTGATAAAAGATGAGAAAAGGTCAATCCTGAGGAAAAATCATATACAAGTTATCTTTTTGAAAAAGGGCTTGACAAAATCCTTAAAAAGTTGCGAGAAATGTACAGAAGTTATTATTGGTGCTAAAAATAATGATATTGATGAACTGAAATATGAAATTGCAGATTTGTATTATCACACTTTGGTTTTAATGATTGAACAAGGGCTTACTATTCAAGACGTGAAAAATGAGACTTTGCTAAAAAGACATGTTGTCGATCATAAAGTTAAACAGGAAAAATGGGTGGAGAAAAAGTAAATATTTGTTTAAAAAGGATATTTAATATGAAAAAAATAAAAATCATTTAAAAAGAAATCATAGATTTTTGACAAAAGTGTAAAAACTGAAAAAGTTTAATTTTTAATGATGAATTTTTAAAGAGTGTGGAATAGTGAAGTATCATTTTTTCTTTTTGAAGAATATGATATTTTATATTTTAAAACTGGAACATGTTGTAAAATTGGAAGGGTGATATTTTCTTTGCAGAAAAATTAAATTTTTCCGATAAAATATCAGTATCAGTGGCATTCAGCTTTCAAATTTGTATTAAATGATATAGACGGATATGAAAATATGCTAACACTTTCAAAAATACGACAAAAATTCGTTTAGTATTTGATACTCATACAAGAGCAGAGTTTCAAGATATTACAATTGCGTATAGTTTTGATGAATTAATAGATGGACTTTATTTAAGTGATAATTAAGTCACTTAATATCAGAATATCACAATATAAGGAGCTGATAAAAATGCAAACTAAAACAATTTTTCCCATCAAATCTTCACGCCCACACATTTTACTGCGACGGTAAAAAACAATGCTGAAGATTATATTTTAACTCACAATAAAGAAAAGGATTTACAAGTGTTGGACTTTTGGGGCATTCTTTTTACAGCATTTGATACAAGAATCGTGCTGACAGAACAAGAGACGCAGGAATATTTGAAGGAATTAAAAGAACTAAAAAGAAAAATACAAAAATAAAAATGCAGGTTTATATTGGAATCGAAGCTGAGTTTTATACTGGGTATAATAAAGGAAACTGATAAAGAGCAGGATTTTTGTGAGAAATTGGAAGGTTTCATTAGAAAAATAATGTAAATTAAAATTATGATAAAATAAATATGTACGAGGAGCAATTCCTCTTGTCAAGATACTGCAATTAAATTAGAGCCAACTTTCGTAATAATCTACAAAACCTTTTTATAATTTCTTTTTCTTGTCTGAGATATTTATTTTCTATCCCACCATTTTTCCAAACTATCAATCCATTCACTATCAATCATAGTTCCAACATCCATATCGATACCATATTTTACTTTTTCTAGTAACGGAACATCAGAAATATCTCCTGAGACAATACAAATATCCACACAATACACGTGAGACATTCGGAACTATCATAAAATTTACTTTCTCTTTCTGTAATTGCTCTTTCAAATTCTTTATTTAAGAAGAAAAATTATTTCATTTTTATCAATTTTATCAAAATCAAAACCTAATTTCCTTATAAAAAATTCAGCTCTTTCTTCAGCATAGAGTACATTTTTAGCTTCCTCGTAAAAGCATATTTTTCACCTCCTATAATTTTAGAATATGTTAAATTACCCACTAAATTATAACACAATTTTTAATATTTCAAAACAAACTTCTTGTTTTTGTTAATCTTGAAAAGATAGATTATACTATTTATAATTAAAGTATAACGAAAGACATAGTTATGAGAAAATCTAAAATTATACATTTCATAAAGTTGAATTAAATATTGATGGAACTGGGAAATATGAAAATAATACAGGAGTTGGATTTTTAACTTGTTTGCAAAAGCATAGTAATTTATTGTCGTTTGGTAAGATAATTTTTGTTGGTTTTAATGTTTTCTTCGATAAATTTATTTTCTGTAATTTATAATTTTTGAGAAAAATGCAAAAATAAATTAGAAACTATTGAAACAGAATATTTACAAAAGTGATATGATGATAAAAAGAACTTCTAATAATAGATAGAAGATAAATAACTTGAATATATAATTTTTCATGTTCTCTTTATCCTATAAAATCAATTCACTTTTGTCTTTTAAGTTTTTCCGATATTTATATTGTACTTTCTTCTTAATAATTCACAGATTGTATAATTATTTCAATATAAACTTTTTATATATTTCAAAAGATTAAATAAATAGCTAAATAAACTCCATGTGTAATAAAGTAAATATTTGATTATGTGGAGTTTCTATGAGAAGAGATATAATGATTGGAATGGGAATTTTAGGATTAGTTTTTGTATAAATGCCTGTTCAGAGAAAATCGACAACAAGAATAATAGTACTCAAATAAATCAAAATTTAAAAGCTGGTAATGATGAAATGTAGTCCCAGGTTATGCTAGGAGAAATTCCAGTTATTTCGTTGCCTGAAATGCCTAATCTTTCTGTAACAGAAAATCCAGGCGCATAAAAATTACTTTGAATATGACGAAAAAGATTTCTTCAGTCCGGGAATTACAATAGTACACCCCGTTAAGGTTGAAAATAGTAATATAATTGGTGGAAATTATTCAATGCAGATTGGTCAAAAAATGGAGCTGGGCAATTTAGCGATAGAATAAAGTTGTTCAAACTGACGGAAATGGAGCAGGACAATATACTGATGAAAAAGTAACCATTCAAAGAGATGGAAACAGGAGCAGGACAATATACAAATAATGTTACGGAAGTTAATCTTCAAGTGAACAATAATAGAACAGGACAATACGTTGACAATAAAAATAAAATTTCTTTACAAGTTGATCACTAATGGTTTGAGATGTATAAAGATAGAAAATAATGAAATAAGTATAGTTATAGAGTGATGAGATACTATTTATAATAGTCCAAATTTAATAATGAAAATAATAATGATGGTAGCGGAAAATATCATGACAAATCTAAAAAGCCTTTTAATTGAAAATGATGGAAAAGGAAAAGCAACAATAACATATAATGGAAAAACGACTGAAGTGGCAGCAAAACCTGTTGGAAAACCAACAAGATTTCAAAATTAAAAATGGTTCAGCTGTTCCTAGCATAGAAGCTAATAGCCTTTTAATAACTTTAGATTCTGGAGTCCTTTTTGATGTAGACAAATACAATCTTCGTCCTAAAAGCAGAAGAAATTCTTAAAAACCTTGCAGTTATAGTAAAGGAAGCAAATATAAAATCTTTTGAAGTAGATGGGCATACAGACTCTGATGCAAGTGACGAACATAATAAAGTACTTTCAGAAAATCGTGCTAACTCTGTTTAAAACCTTTTTAGCTTCTCAAGGAGTAAACGCAAATATTACAACACCTGGATACGGTGAAAAGTAAGCCGATAACTTCAAATAATACGCCAGAGGGTAAACATCGTCGTGTTGAAATTATAATTCTACAATATAGTCTAGTTGAAAGGTCGTCCAACACTATTAATTTAATAAATTAAAAATATATAAATTAGTTGTTTAAATAAATCTAGTATAAATAAAAGATCAAGGAGTTGAATTAATGAATAAAAATAAATTTTATGGAAGAGACTTTGTAACCGTAATTGCACTAATTCTTTCTACAGCAACTTTAAATTACAGCAAAAGCAGCATTTACGAAAAACTTATATTCTTTCAAGCCAAAAGCAGAAAATTGAAAATCTGATTCAGATTTTGAATTAAAAGCAAAAAGTCAAAAGATAGGATAAAAAGATGTTTCTACAAGAGCAGAAGCTGAGTCAAGACTAGTTTGGGTGGAAGATTTCCTGTCTGGAGATTAAAAAGACGGGAAAAAGGTGTCTGATACAGAAAAATTTCAGATTTTGGACGTACTTGCTAATGATGTAAAGGAAATCATTGAAATACATAAAAGGAAAAAGAGAAATTTCCAATAAAACTTAATTGGCTATTCGTGGAAGGAAGTTTTTAAAAGTTTGACACAACACAGGGGCGGGCGATAGACTTAAATCCTGAAGAAAATCCACAGGTAAACCTTAGCAACGGAAAGGCTGTTGTCGGAAAAATGCAGCTAGAAGTAACCCATATTCTATAAAACCTGATGGCGATGTAGTGAGCATTTACAAAAGAGGCTGGATATGAGGGGCGAACTTTAGAACACGAGATTATATGCATTTTTGGCTTTTTGCAGAAATGTAGTTTAAATAAATATATGAAATAAAAAGGGGCAGAAAAATGTTGCTTGGTGGAAATGAAACTACGAGAAATATTGATAATTTTGCTATAAATAATTTGAAAATTCCAAGTGTTGTACTATGGAAAACGCTGCAATTTCATTTGCAAAAGCATATTGATGAAAATGAAGATAATTTTCTTATTATTTGTGGTAAAGGTAATAATAGGTGGAGATGGTTATGCGATTGCACATGATTATTTTCAAAGGGAAAAATGTGAAAATTTTTGTATTAGTAATGAAAATATGAGTAATGATTGCATGATAAATTATAAATTTAGTAGAATATGGGGATTGAGATGTTTTATAAAAATAGAAGAGTTGATAATCTGTTTTTAGATGCGGTGTTGTTATTGAAGGAATTTTGGAACAGGTTAAATTCAGAAATAAAAGATTTATCAGGAAATCATTCAAAAATCAATACAGCAAGCAATAATAAAGTTTATTCAATTGATATTCCCTCTGGAATTAATGGCGATACTGGTGAAATTAGTAAATTTCAGTCAAAGCAGATATTACAATTTCATTTGTCACTTACAAAAAGGATTTTTAAATTCAAAAATACAGATTTTTAGGAAAAATCATTAGTGAAAATATTGGATTGAACGAAAGCTGGGTGTTAATCATTTTAGTCAAGAGTATTATTTAACACCTGACATGATAAAAAGTTTTTCGTATAAAAAGAAATGGGAAAGATTCCCCATAAGGAGATTTTTGGAAAAGTATTGATTTTTGCTGGAAGCAGTGGATTTTTATGGTGCAGGAAATATAGTTGCAAAATCGTATTGCGAGAACAGGAGCAGGACTAACTACTGTAATTACTGATAAAAATAACTTTTCATTAAATGTATGTTGTGCCAGAAGCTATGAGTTTTTCAATTAATTTTGATAATATAAATGAAAATCTCGAAAATTAGAAAATGAAATCTTAAACAACGATATGTAATTAGCAATTAGGTAGGGAATTGGAAAAAGTGAGCAAGACATTTTTAATTTTCGAAAAATTGATCAGTATTAAGAAAAACAATAAAGGGAATACAATAAAACTGATATTAGATGCAGACGCTTTAAATTTGCTGTCAGAAAACAGGGAAACTTTTTGATAAAATAGAAAGCATTTGACACCATTTGGTTGAATTTTTCGACTGACAGGATTTTTCTACAGATGAAATTAATAAAAATCGATTTGAAATAACAAAAATTTTGCATACGAGATAATTTACTATTAAAAGGTAAAAATACCATTATTACAAATGGAGAAGAGCTTTTTGCAAATAGTACAGAAATTACATATGGCAAATGGTGGAATGGGAGATTGCTTCAGGAATTATCTGTTCTTGCGGGACAAAAATACGATTTAATAAAGTCTGCTGGAATTGGAGCATGTTTACATGGTAAAGAGTGCAGATGAATTGGTGACTCAGTATATTGTTAATGCTTCATATTATTGAAAATATTTCAAAATGTATTTTTAAATATTTTTCAAAATTAATTAAATAGAAAAATCTAGCTATAGAACGAAATTTATTATATTTTAAGTTTTGAAAAATAATATTAAAAATATTTGAAAAATTAGATAAAATGTAGTACAATAACATTATAAAGAATCTATTTATAATTTTATATTACAAAATTTATATATAAGAAAGGAATCAAAAATGGCACTATTTTCTAGCAATAATGATAAAAGTCGAGAGAAGAAAGAAAGCGAAGACAGACTGAGCAGACAATTTTCTGCAAACAATGACGAAAAGACGTAAATGGTATCAGCACAATTTCAATGGAGACAACTATAACAGGTACTATCGAATCAAATTCTGTATTTAAAATGGAAGGAGTTTTAAATGGAGATATTAAAGGAAATAAACTTGTTCACGTTGGAAGACAGGGCAAGTAAAAGGAAACATTACTGCCGAAACGAAGTAGTTGTAGATGGAAAGTTCTGGAGAAATCATAGCAGATAAAGTTGAAATAGGGTACAGGTAAGGTTTATGCTACAATAACTTCAGCTGTATTTGTAATACAAGAAGGTGGAATATTCGAAGGAAGATTAAAATAAGCTCTTATAAAGAAGAGATGCTAAACAGAAAGAAGAGCCCTAAAGAGTCAGAAATAAAAAGCAAATGAAAATAAAGAAAAACTGTTCAATTATAAAAATTTGTAATTTAAATATAAATTTAGTCATAAATTCGTTTAACATATAGAGTTTATGGCTATGTATATCTGTTATATAATTTTCAAGTTAAACAATTTTTCCATTTATGCTATACATTAAAAATAAAATTGTGATAAAATCTAATAAGCAGAGATAAATTAAAAATAAAAAGAATGAATTTTTGATGAAATTCATTGTAGAAATTCAGCGGAAATAAAAGGATATTATCGAATATCACTGTAGTATAGAGATTCTGATTATACTAAAAATCTTAAAGAAATAAAACAAAATAATATGTAATTTTGGGAGTTTTGACAGTGTTACAAGGGGCATCAGATAATTTTATCTGTAAATAAAAGCTAAAGAAATTTAAAATCAATTGTCCTATACATTTAATAGAATATCGAAAAATAAACAGACTAAAAATAACAACTTGTTCTGAAAAACATATTTATTGAATAGAAAATGGAATTGATTATCTTTATCTGGAGCAATTTGAGTTAGAATTATACACCAAGAAAGAGTTTGTAGAAAAAGTACTTATGGATACTTTTAAATGCTAAAGAAGTTTATTGCGGGTTTAACTTTACTTTGGAAAAGAAAAATCTGGAGATGTAAGTACACTTGAAAAACTTCTAAAAGATATAAAAGCTTAATGTTCAAGAACCTGTGCGAGATGATAACAAAGAAACAATAAGCAGTACAAGAGTTAGGAATTATCATTAAAGAGAAATTTTATAGAAAAGTTGAGAACTTCTTGGACATAATTTTATATTATTCTTGGAGAGTTGTTTATAGTAAACAGCTGGGACGTGTGCTGGGCTTTCCTACAGCAAATTTACGATTTGAGAACAAAAATTTATCCAAATTTTGGAGTCTGTGGAGTAAAGTTCATATTGAAGACGATGAGAAAATTTATAATGGGGTAATGAATATTGGTAGAAACCAACAGTGAATAATGGTGTATTAAGTGTTGAAACAAATATTTTTGATTTTCAAAAGGACATATGGGAAAAATAATTCTCATTGAAGTTTTTGGAAAATATTAGAAGTGAGCGAAAAGTTTAATTCTGTAGATGAATTAAAAAGAACAGATTGGAAATGATGTAGATTACTGGAAAAATAAAAATCTCGTAGTAGCGTATATCAAAAAGAAAAATAGGTAAAAATATGGAAAATATAATACAAATTAAGATTGATAATTTTTGAGGTCCTTTAGATTTACTTATTCTATTTATAATTAAGAGAAAATGGACATTAATGAAATAAAATATTTCACAAATAATAGATGATTATTTAGGATATATTCATGCTCAAAAAGGTTAAATCTATAAAAAGTTGAATTTTTGATAATGAGCTGATTTAATCGAAATTAAAGAGCTTATTCAGTATTAAATGGGGACAAAAATTAGAAAAAGATTGAAAATTTAGAGAAAATAATAGAATATCAATTATTCAAAGAGATTTTCAGATTATTTTTCAAAACATGAAAATGAATACAATATTCCATATACAAGAACAGGTACTGAAAGTATGGAGATGTAGAATAATAGAATATGATATCTCAAGCCTAAATTTAGATAATTTATTTAAAAGTTTAAAAACTTGGTCAATGTAAAGGCTGAGAGAGATGATTCTCAAGATGAAAGAATGATTTTGAGATTTGGAAGAAGACAGTTATTCAGCAGAGGATGCTTATAACGAGGTTTCCAGATATTATAAAAATGATAAAAGTGGAGTTTAATCAGCTATTGAGGAATAAATTCTCAAAATCTAGAATAGTTACTTTGTTTCTTTGTATTCTGGATATGTTTAAAAATGGAGAAATTGACATAATTGTCGAAGAAAAACTTTTTGTTAAGTCAATGCAAAATTCGAAAGGAAATTAATTAATGTTTAAAATCTAGTTTATAGTAATGATTATAAATATGCTAAGCCGTATTTTAGGACTTGTTCGTGAAATGATTATCGGAAGCGTGTTTGGTGCAACAGGAATGACAGATGCATATTTTAGTATCGCAAAAATCCCCAATTTTTACAACATTATTTGGGAAGGGATCTCTCGGTACAGTCTTTATCCCAAATTTATAATCGTGGAATCGAAGAACAAGGAAGAGAGGACGGATGAATTTTGTCTTTTCAGTATTAAATTTAATAGTTGCATTTACATCAACAATGTCAATATTAATGATTTTGTTTTTCAAGACAAATTTTAAAAATAACAACAGAGTTTGCAGATCCTGAACGATTTAAACAGCTAATATGCTTTTTAAAAATAGTTGCTTTTTATTTTTATTTATTGCACTTTCTGGAGTAGTATCATCGTTATTAAATAATTATAAAAAGTTTGCAGTAGCAGCATCAAAGTGAATTGTTTTTAATCTAACAATTATAATTGGAACACTTCTTTTAATAAGATGAATTTATGGAGTTAGGGATAGCTTATTTACTGTCAGGAGTTTTTCAGCTTGCTATGATGCTTCCGCAATTTTTCAAATAATGAAAACGTATAAATTTTTACATTTAACTAAAAGATGAATATGTTATAGAAATGTTTTAAATTAATGATTCCAACATTAATAGGTATTTTTGGATATCAAATAAACGAAATTATAGACAACCGTTTTTGCCACAATGTTGCCTGGGAACAGCCAGTGCACTTAAATTATGCAAACCAGCTATATTTATTGCCAATAGGGAGTTTTTGCTATTTCGTTGGCAGTGAGTGATATTTCCTACATTATCAAAGGCTGTAGTAAAAATAATATAAAAACAGTGAAGAGTAGTTCATCAGGGATTATATATGTTAGCGTTCTTAATTGTTCCTTCTTCTTGAGTTGTACTATTTTGGTTATGCACAGGAAGTGTGACATTAATTTACAAAGAGGGCATTTTTAGTGAGTGTAAGTAATGACTATCTGAAACATTGCAATTTTACTGCAATCAGGCTATTATTTTTCTCAACAATGCACCTTCTTACAAAGAAGCCATTATGTGTTCAAGGATAGAGACTTTTTGCCAGTAATTTCTTCATTTACAGAATTGATTAATATTCTTTTAGACTGGCTGCTATACTAAACAATACCAGACATGTTGGACTTACATTTTGCAACATCATTTTGCTGCAATGGTAAATTTCCTTATACTATATACATCATTAGCAAGACGATACGTGAAGTTACGAACATTTAAATATTTTTGTAATACTTGTAGTTACATTTTGGTACATCAGGCGTTTCATTTTATGTTTCTAAAAATGATAAGACTAAACATAATAGGAAGATTTAGCATTGCAATTAATTTAGCATTTGCTGAATTTGATCTTCTAATATGGTTTATCTTGATTTCAATTTTAGAAAAGATTTAATTGAAAAATGCTAAAAGAGTTTTAAATAGAGGATAAGTATGATACAGGATTGGATATACAAAGACAGGTGAAACGAGATAGGGAGTTTACGAATTTAAGCTAAATTGCATCAAAAAGTAGTGATGAGCAAAATCAGTTTGAAGAACATATTTTTCCCAGACATACATGAAATCTCACTGGAAATAATAAAAAGAAGTACTTGGAAATCAGATTTTGTAACAAAACAGTCAAAATCTCGAAAAGAGCATTTTTATCATTGGAAGAATTAGATTATTTTAGTAATTTCCCAACATAAAAATGTAAAAATTTAAGATTTGTATATAACGGTGACTATGGCAAAAGATATAAATTTTTGAAAGATGTACATTACAGATATAAAAATAAAAATATCAACTTATGATTATTAATACTAGTTTTTAAGTGAAAACTATCTCAGAATTACTTGCAAATAAAAATTCATAATAAATTCGTTATTTAAAACAGGATTTTAGTATAATCAGAAAATTGAATACAATATAAGATCATCGCAATAGAAGGCGTATAAGAGCCTAAAATTAAGTTAGCCATACTTTTTATTGTCGATGATTTTTATTACTTAAAATCGCTTATTTAGCTTTTCAGATTTTCTATTTATGTAAATCATAAATAGAATGTTATAATACAATATAAAATATGTAACATATGATATTTTATAAATTTATAAAGTTCTATAAAAGTTCTATCAAATAAATTTTTGAAATTATTTGTTCAATTTTTCCATTAACTGAATGTTCGCATCCTTATATAAATGAGAATATGTATTTATAGTAGTTTTGCAAATTATCGTGTCCTAGTCGTTTGCTGATAGCAGATAATGTCGGCTTGGATAAATAATAAATACGAAGCGTGAGAATGCCTAAAAGTCGTGAGGCGTATTTTTGGTAAATTTGCTTGCAAGCTGTATTTCTCTAGAATGTATCTAAGTTGTGAACTTTTTAAATCAAAATTCTAGCAGTTTTTTATATTTTTTATTTTGATTAGTTTTTGAAGTTTCAGAAAAATATAATTGTAAATCCGAAATAAGAGTTTCTGGCAATAAAACTTTTTCTTATAGAACTAAAGTTTTTGGAGTAGTGATATAATCCTTTTTATTTATATGCGAAAGGTTTTGTTTATGTCAATAAATTTTCCTTCCAAATTAATATCATTTTCAGAAAGGAAACCAAAGTTCACCAATCCTAAGCCCAGTCCAAAACAAAATTTTTAAATACAATAATAGAATCAGAATATTTTCCATTTTTCTCTTTATTTTTAACTCTAAAACTTCAGATAGAACTTTTTCAAAAATCGTTCAAAGACCAAATTTTCATTTCGAACGATGCTTCAAAGATCCCATATTTTTACAAGGATTTTCATTTAGTCCTTGATATTTCGTAGTCCCAGTTAAACATGCTTTTTCAATGCTGCATAAATATTAGATTTAGAATTTTTCGCTAAACAGTTGTCCGTTTTTGTATTTCTTTTCTAACATCTTATTCTGCCATTCTACTAATCATAAAAGAAGTAATCTTATTTATTTCAATTTTATCAAAAATGGTAAAAATATGCAAACGAAAATATGTCTTCTATAGTATTGATTGCAGTAGACTTGTGTCTTTTACTATAATCTTCAAAATAAAAGCTCATATAGTGATCAGAAATGACATATTCATAGACTTGGCAATCTTTTTCTTAAATTCATATTCGTAATCCTGAGCCTCTTTTTCTTTTTAAACCCAGTCTTTTTATACTTTTTATTTACACCTTTATAGTCTTTAGCATAAAACATCGCATACCAAGTCTTTCTATCCGCATTGTAATAAACTGGCACTTCAAAGTTCTCCTTACTTTTATGATTTTCAATATAATTATATCACATTTTTATATTAAATAAAGTTTTTATTCAGTTTACAAAAACTCGTAAATCTTAACTAAGGGCAGCTAAAACAAAAGAAATGAGTTAATAGTAAGATTCTTATGTAGTAAGCGAAATAAACTATAAAAATAAATTATATAGGTTTATATAAGCAATAGAGTATAAAATACTAGAAGATGAAATGTATAATATAATTAATGTAAGAAGGATTATTTATTTTTGTTTTTACATAACATACATTATCGGACTAAAAATAATTATTTCAAAAATATAGTATAGTTTCTTTAATAATTAAATTAATTATCACGTCCGATAAAATACTTTATATTAATTATTGTATTAATATTATTTTTCCAAGTATTATCATTTCATTATAATATATATATCATACGTATCTTCTTTTTAACTCAAATTATACAATTCATAAATTAACTCTTGTGGTATTTTCTGATCTAACTTCCATAAAATTCTCATTGGTTTATCTCCATAGCTTTTATAATAATTGCTTTTCCTAGATAAATAAATGGGTTTGTTTTATTATTATTTATGAATGCATATTTCCTTATAAATATGTGGACATTATACCCTAATTCACTATGGTTTTGTAAACATTTTTCCCGACACTTGAGTTATGGGCTGTTTTAGGTTGGCTTATCCATTGAATTATGTTGTCAGCAAATAAAGAATTATCGTATTTTTAAGTTTTTCTTGTAAAATATGGGTGCTTGTCAATTGTTGCAAAAAGGCAAATATCCTTGTCTGTATTTTGCATAACCTGCTCTCCAACTGCCTTTTTGGCACTTTGGAATCAAGCAAAATTTGGAGTTCTATTCTTTTATATTTTTGTATGGAATCAGAATATTCTCATTAAATATCGATAAAATTATTACTTTTTCTTAAATTCTGACAATCCTAAATATAGTAATTCTTTTAGACGAATCTTGAAGTTATAATTTGAATTTTGAGAATTATCTAAATTTATAAGTTTTAGGTTTATTTTATTGTTATTATTAATTTTATCTATATTTTGAAATATCTGTAATTTTCAGAGATGTTAAATAAATTATTATTTTTGAATTTTGTTCTAAAAATTTTATCTTCAACTAATTCTCTAAAAATACGGTTTATAACATATTCTTTTTCAAAATTATTTTTATATTAAAATAATTTTTATACTCATAATAGTAATTTCTGAAGTTATAAACTCATTATTTATCAAATAATTTATAATTAAATACGTAAATGGCTCTACAAGCGTCAATCTAAATATGCCAAAAATTCAATTTCTTCTGAATTTAAAGATATTTTTATTCATTTTTAGAATTTCAGGATTTTCAAATTTGCAACTGTGCATTATAAAATGAGCCTAATTTTAAGGATAATTCTTGAAATAATTCGATATTTGTATCAAAATCACTTACTTTTTAAAATTTCATTTTCAGATTTTGCCAATTTCTTCTTTATAATCTAAATACAAGTCTTTTAAAATATTTTTAGAACTGAAGTTGAGTCGATCAATAATACGATTTTGACAAACTCTATCTAGTTCTACATAGCATGATTTTTGGAATATTTGAAAATTGATTTTTATTTCGTTTATTATTTTTCTTTTTAGTAAATAAAGTATCCTTGTTTGTTAACTTCGTTTGAAAAATAATTTATTAGCAAGTAATCTTTCTTATGATTTCCAATAAAATCAATAATTGTAACAAAATCCTTTTATTTTCAGACCTTTCTTAATCCTCTTCCAATCTGCTGTATAAAAATTGTTGAGGACATTGTAGGACGTAAAAATAGCAGTAAATTAATTGTTGGAATATCAATTCTTCATTTAAAATATCTACTACACACTAAAATTTCAATTTTTTATTTTTAAATTTATCTAAAATTTCTGATCTTTCGTTTGAACTTGTATTTGCTGTGATTACAGCGGTTTATAGCCTTTTTTGTAAATTCTTCTTTCATAAAAAGCATGCTCTATATTTTGCAAAATGCGATAGCACTAATTTATCACCATCAAAACCAAACTTATTTATCAACAATATAATCGGTACGTGTGTTCAGTAATAAATTTTCTAATAACACTTTTCATTATATTTTCCATTTTTGTAAGGAATGTTACTCATAATTAATCATGTAATCATTTACACCAAAATAATGAAAAAGGCACAATCAAATCCTCTTCCAAAAGCCTCTTTTTGATTCAATTTCATCAACAACATTATAGTCACAAAGTGAGAGAATATCTTTGCCATCCATACGTTTCGAGGTTGCTGTCAAACCTAGCAAGAAATTTACTCTGAAAATATGATAGCGTCTTTAAATAACTGTCTGACATTGAATGATGAAATTCAGTCAACTATGATATAATCAAAGAAATTATGTTTAAATTCATTGTAACAATTTCTTAATGATTGAATAAACAAAAACCATACTTTTATTAATTTCTTTTAAGCCACCCGTAAATTCTTCCAAATTCATTTTTGATCAATTTTAAGAATTCTCGAAAAGACATTCATTGCATTTTTCCAGCAATTCTTCACGATGGGCGATAAATAAAAATTTTATATTTAAGATTTTGGACTTGCCATCATTTGTTTCAAACAATTTATTTTTATTGTTAGAATTAATTTCAAAAAATTGTTTTTATATCCATTGCAGCAAGATAAGTTTTCCCTGCTACCAGTTGCTGAAATCACAGAGTCCTTTTTATTGCCATTTCTCTTGTTTCCTCCAACTTTTTCCAAAACTCTTTTTGCATACTGTTTGGAATAAATTCATCTTTTGTTTTATTCTTGTTTTCTATAATCAAATGTATTTTGTGTGTTTATAGATTTTTATATTTTTCATATTCATTAATAAAAATCTTCTGTCAATTCTATTGCTTCATTACTGTGCCACAATTTTTCAAATTGGTTTAATGATTTTTCATAAATATTAAAAACTGCTGTCTGTCAGTTTCACATTCCATTCTTCAGCCGAATACAAAGCACTTTGGCTAATATTAGATGATCCGATTATAACACTATGATATTTTTCCTTTTCAAATAAATATGCTTTTGTGTGAAAACTCTCGCTTGAATTATTGTAAATCTTTACTTTTATATTTTATACGACAGAAAGTTTTTCACTAACGCCTTTTGAGTCTGTGATATTTAGATAGAACAGATGTTATAATTTCTCCTTGAATGCCTTGTTTTTCAAGTTCATCTAAAGTACTTATTAAAAAGCTGATATACCTGAGTATTTTTATAAAACTTACTATAAAATAAAATTTTTTTACAGTTTAATAATTCTGTTTTAAATAAATAAAAATTACGAAATTTTACTTTTCGTTTATAATTAATTCATTTATATTTCCGATTATATCGCTATCGTTTTAATGGTAACTCAAAGTGAAAATCAGTATTTTTGAGTTTTTATTTTTCTGATTTATCTGTAAATGCCTGATTTAATAAATACAACTGTTTTTCGGTAAATTCAATAACTTTTGATAATCATTTTTCCCAATAAAATCAGAAATTTTTCTGAAAAAGTTTCCAAAATTTCAAATTCAAATTTTTCCTTGTATTCAGTTATTTCTAAAAATTATTATCTTCTGTATTTATTAAATTATTTGGCTCAGATTTTTGACTAAAATACTCATTTTCACTCCATTTATTTTACTTTAATTATATTTTTGACTTTACATAAATATTTTTCAAAATTATTCTTTTTCTAAAAATTCTAAAATTCGCTTATTTCGGTCTTATGCTTCATCATCTTGAAGAAAATTCTAAAACATTATAAGAACATCGTAATAACTGCCGTGCAGCTGGCTTTCTTCAAATGGGATATTATAATAATTGGCACATTCCATAAGTTTTTGGTAATTTGTAATTTCCGTACGAAGAACCAGTTTACTTTGACGATGTCTATGTTGTTAACATTGTATCAAATTGATTTTTGCAAAGGAAAATCTACGAAAGCTTCTGTCAAATTTTATGTTATGGGCGACAAAATGGCTTGTGTCCTGACAGAATAAAAGAAATTATCCATATCTTCCTTAAAAGTCAAAGGATATTCAATTCCTGTATTTTTGAATGATGCTCTTTCTTTCACTTAAAATTACATCGTCTGTCAAAGCCATTTACGCTTACTGCACCTTCGTTTAACTCTTCACCTTCATTTCTAGAAATAAAATCTGTTAAATTCGACACTTTTTCCATTTATTTCTTTCTTCTCCAGCATTTCAGAATTATAATTTACTTTTTATTGCAGACATTGACAAAACTGAACTTCCCTGAAATCCATTTGTTTCCACATCAAAAATATTATATTCTTATTTAGTCTTTGTTCACTTTTTCTCTTTTCCTTATATTTTTACACAAGATATAAAAATTAATCATTTAGTTTTAATACTGATAAAAACGCTTCTTGCGGTATTTCTACATTTCCGAGTGCCTTCATACGTTTTACCTTCTTTTTGTTTTTCTAATAATCTTACGTGTAATATCTCCACCATAACATTTTTGCAAGTACGTTCTTTCTAAGTGCCTTAATTGTTTCTCTTGCAATTATTTTTGTACCCAATGCAGTATATAGTGGTATTTCAAACTGCTGTCTTGGAATTACATCTTTTTAATTTTTCAACGATTGCACGCCCTCTGTAATAGGCATTATCTTTATGAGCAATGAATGAAAAAGGCATCTACTGGATTTCCACTTACCAAAATATCCACTTTTACCAAGTCTGATTCCTTGTATCAATCATTTCATATTCAAATGAAAGCATATCCTTTTGTACGTGATTTTAATTTATCATAAAAATCAATTACTATTTCTGCAAGTGGCAAAGTCATAACTTATCATTGTACGAGTTTCATCAAAGGTAATTCATGTTAAGGAAAGTTCCTCTTTTTCTGACAAAGCTCCATTACGTTTCCAACATAATCCTTTGGAACAATAATTGTACCTTTTACATAAAGGCTCTTCAATGTACTTTTTCCCTTCTGGAAATTCCGCAGGGTTGTCAATTATAATCATTTCCCCTTGTTCAGGTGTTACGTTATATTTAACCGATGGTGCTGTTGAAATCAAATCAATATTAAATTCACGACGTAATCTTTTCTACAACTATTTCCATGTGCAAAAGCCCTGAGAATCCACATCTGAATCAAATCCCAATGCAAGTGAAAGTTTCTGGAGCATAAGATAATGAAGCATCATTCAACTGTAATTTTTCCAATGCTTCCTTAAATCTTCATAATCATCTGTTGAAACTGGATAAATTCCCGAAAAACCATGCTTAATGCAGGGACGGTATCCTTCAGAGCTGTATCTGTCGGATTTTTACATGTAATTGTATCCCCAACTTGTGTATCCTTGATGGATTTTATTCCCGTAATAATATATCCAACTGAGCCAACTGTCAATTCATCAACTTCCTTCATTTTGGGTGAGAAAATCCCAACTTCCAATACGTCAAATTCCTTTTTCGAGTAGACATAATCTTAATTCTGTCCCCTTTTGCAATTTTCCTTCAATTATTCTAATATATGTTATAACTCCTCTAAAATCATCATAATGCGAGTCAAAAATTAACGCCTTCAAAAGGATTGTTAATTTCCCCTTTAGAGTGCAGGAATATGCTCAATAATTGATTCCAGCAAATCTTCAATTCGAACCAGTTTTTCCAGAAACAAGAACAGCATCATCTGCTGGAGCCCAATAACTTCCTCTATTTCCAGCTTAACCTTGTCAGGATCAGCTGAAGGCAAGTCAATCTTGTTTTATTACAGGCAATATTTCCAAATCGTTTTCCAAAGCCAAATACACATTTGCCAATGTCTGTGCTTCAATTCCTGTGCAGCGTCAACTACAAGCAAGGCTCCGTCACAAGCGGCAAGCGATCTTGATACTTCGTAAATAAAATCAACGTGTCCTGGCGTATCAATTAAATTTAATTCATAAGTTTCCCCATTTCGAGCCTTATATTTCAATGTAACTGCCTGTGCCTTAATCATTTATCCCTTTTTTTCTCTTTCTAAATCCATACTATCCAACAGCTGATCTACCATTTCCCTTTGCGTTACAGTTCCTGTCTGCTCCAAAAGCCTGTCCGCAATAGTGGATTTTCCATCGATCAATATGTGCTATTATCGAAAAATTTCTTTTATTTTTGATCCAACATTTTATATTGTTTCCTCCGTTTACTCGTTTATTATCTTCTTTGTTTTATTTTTAAAATGAGTAACTATTCTATCCGAACCTAGTTACTCAGCAATACATATATTATATAATAATTTTTGTATTTTTCATAGTCTTTGTGAAAAATATTTTATCAAAATTCAGTTATTTTTATATTTTATTCCAAATTTTCGTAAAAATTATAGTAAAACCACTTTAAAAACTGAACTTCAAGACCATGACTATTTTATTCAAACCCAGAGTTTATATAATTTTTAACAGATTCTAGTACACTTTAAAATTGAAAAATAAAAATTATATTTGTATCACTTAAATTATAAATTTATTTAACTTTTAACTGATTCCCAGATTGAAAAATAAAAAATAATTTACATTTGACAAAAATTCCCTAAAAATATGATTTTTGGTATGGAAAATAAGTGGCGTTTTCGCTGGAAGTCCATAAATTTCATAATTTTCATTATCAAATCCAACTTTTCTAGCAATATTTTTTTAGAACGAAAAATATGATAATCATTCGTTACAATCAATACTTTTATTTTGATTTTTCATTATTATTTTAGAACATTTTTACTATTTTCAATATATATCTTCTCAAGGCTAAACTTAAAATTTTCAACAGTATTCTTAGATTTGTCCTCCAAAATAATTCTATCCTCACTAATTCCATTTTTCAAAAAGTTCCCTTTTTATCGTCAATCCTTCAGCAACACCTTCATTTTTCCCTTTGTCCTCCAGTTGCAATAACCTTAACTTCTGGATTTTTTTCTTTAAATACTCAATTGCAGCCTTTTTATCCTTTCTATAAGTGATTTAGTCAGTTTTTCTCCTTTTTACTCTTGCTCCCAGTATTATTACATAATCTACTTTTTATTCTCATTTACGGCTTTTCTATCAGTTGTATATTCTTTTATTATAAAAATATTGCACAAAGCAAAAATAAAACAAATAAGATAATAGAAATTTTTATTGATATTATAATTGTATTCTTCATAAGTTTTTCGATTTTAAAAATACCCTTTCTTAAAAATAAAAGGCTGTTCCATTTCTGAAACAACCACTATAAAAATAATTATTCTTTCACGATAGCTGTAAAAATCGCTTAGTCCTGAACTTTAAAAAAACTCTTTTTAAATATTTTATTATATTTTACAATAATTGTCAATTTCTTGTTTTATATTGATGTTTTATTTAAAAATACTATAATAAATTATATAAAAACTATTGAAAATATTTAAAAAGGGGAAAAAGATGAAAATGAGAATCAAAAAAGAATAAAAAGATAATTTTTATGAAGAGTTAAGAATGAATAAATATGATTTGTTAGTAAATGTAATTAATGAAATAGGTAATTTTTCCATATATATATGTCAGGTATATATTTGAATAATGCATAAAAGTGAGAATATCAAGGATTAAGTATAAATATTGGCTGGAATGATGAAGATGAAACGGCATTATATATTTCTGAATATGAAAATGAAATAGAAGATATAGAAAAGGGTATATTATACTTATGAAGAGATGTTATGTTATCTTTTAATGTATCACTTGCAACATATGAATGAATATTCTGATATGATAGCTTTTGTAGAGCAGGAATTTTTAAATTATGTACAATCATATAGATGAATCAAAAATATAAAATAAATATGGATTTAAATAGTATATTTGAAAAGAGACAGATTAAGAAATTTTTTAATCAATTATGCCAGAAAAGAAAATCAATACAATATCGAGACTATAAATTTTCATAAAAACATATAGGATATTCAGATATAAATATACTAAAGAGATTTCTATCATATTTATTAGGGAAAGATGTATTAAAAGAGTTTTTATCTAATCCACAAAAAATTTTTGGAATAAATCTAAAAATTATTTTATTGATGATGGATATAATGAAATTTATAAGTTAACTATAGATAAAATTGAGTATAAATATTGAATATTACTGTAGAGATTATAGGGGTCTAATGGAAAATTGTTAGTTGGAGAACGTGGAATATTTTTATGGAGATAGAAAAAAGTTCTGATAAGTATATCAGTGATTTTATAACAAAAAGAAGCAGAAAGGTTAATTCAAAAAGAAATATAGAGAAAAGGAAAATGTAGAAATAGTTTCTAAAAAGATTTTTAAAAAGAACTTGAAATTATTGTTAATGCTTATGAAGATATTTATAATGATAATGAAGTTCAAAAATGTTTGAAAACTTTAAAGAAAATTTTTAAATAAAAATAAATTATCTTGCAAAAATAGATAGAGGATTTTCTCAGATGAAAAGTGGAAAAAGGGACAAGTTCATGATTTAATAGAGGTCGATGATGAATAAATTATGGACTGATGATGGCTGGGACAGATTATTTATATTGACAATCTCAAGATAAAAACTTTAAAAAGGATTAATGAACTCATAAAAGATATTGAAAGAAATGGAGCATTGAATGGAATAGGTAAATCTGAAGCTTTTGAAATATAGAAAAGGATTTAGTCGAAGGATTGACGAAAGTAATAGAGCTTGTCTATGCTATTGATGAAAATGGAGTTTTTATGGATAATTTCCTGTAGAGGACATTATAAAAATTTAGTTTTTGTTGATTAAAAAGAGTGGATAATACCACTCTTTTTATTTTTATAAGTATTTTTAATAAATACTTTTGAGTTCCATGAATATTGCTTTATTAACACAATTAAAATTAAATTATTTAATTTTACTGATTTTTCAAATCCACCTGTATAAAGCTGGTAATAAGTTCCTTTTTGTGCAATCAGTTCATCGTGATTTCCACGCTCGATAATTTTTCCTTGATCAAGTACCATTATCACATCGGAATTTTTGATAGTTGAAAGCCTGTGGGCGATTACAAAGACTATTCTTCCCACCATCAACTTATCCATTCCTTCCTGCACGATTTTTTTCTGTTCTTGTATCAATGCTTGAAGTTGCTTCATCCAGAATTAAGACTGGCGGATCGGCGATTGCTGCTCTTGCTATTGACAATAATTGCCGCTGTCCTTGTGAAAGGCTCGAACCATCACCGCTTAAATAAGTGTTGTAGCCTTGTGGCAAGTGTTTTATAAAATGATCGGCATTGGCAGTTTTTGCGGCTGCATACGCTTCTTCATCTGTTGCATCAAGTTTTTCCGATATCTGATGTTGTCGGCAACCGTTCCAGAAAATAAGTGTGTGTCCTGTAATACAATTCCAAGAGATTCTCTTAAATCCTGTTTTTATTTTTCTCAATGTTAATTCCATCATATCGGATTTTTCCAGAGTTAATATCGTAAAATCTGTTAATTAAGTTTGTAATTGTAGTTTTTCCAGCTCCTGTTGCACCCACAAATGCAATCTCCTGGCTTTGCATAAAGATTGATATTATGAAGTATTGTCTTTTTCATCATTGTATCCAAATGTTACATCTTCAAAAACAACATCTCCCATCAGTCTTTCATAAGAAATTGTTCCGTCAGAATGTGGATATTTCCAAGCCCATGCACCTGTGTGCTTTTCAGTTTCTGTAATATTTCCATTTTCATCAATATTTGCGTTTACAAGAGTTACATAGCCCTCATCTTGTTCAGGTGTCTGATCTAGCAGGTTAAATACCCTTTGAGCTCAGCCGATGCCAATATTACTGATGTTAATTGCTGTGCAATTTGCGAAACAGGCTGGTTTATTACTTTTATAAACTGCAAGAACGATACAAGTCCCCCGATTGTAAAACCTGCAATATTATTAAACACAATTATTGAACCAAGAACTGCTGTAAGCACGAAGTTTATATTTCCAAGATTTCCCTGACAGCAGGACCTAAAATATTTGCAAATTTCATTGCATTGTTAGCCCTGTTAAATAATGCCGTATTCAGTTTATTAAAAACGTTCATCAGCCTTTTTCTCATACGAAAATACTTTTACAACTTTCAGTCCTTCTATCATTTCTTCTACATATCCATTTACAATACCAATATTTTTTGCTGTGCAGTGTAGTTTTTGAACTTTTTGAAGAAATAGTTTTTGTTGTAATAATCATGATAATAATCATTATTACTACGAAAAGTGCTAGTGGAATATTTAATATAAACATTGAAATAAGGACACTTATAATTGTAATAATTGAAGATATTACCTGTGACAAGCTTTCAACCATCATATTTCGTAAAGCGTCAATATCAGCTTGAATAAACACTCATTATATCTCCATGTGCATTTGTATCAAAAATATTTTATGAAGCGATTCCATATGTATAAATACATCATCTCTTAATCTTTTCAATGTTCCCTGTACAGCGTAAATCATAAATATTTCATAAATATATGTACAAATTACAGCTCCACCATATATGACTGCCATTTTTAAAATTAGGCTCACAAGCTCTTTGATAAAGTTAGGATTATTTTTACCAATGTTAGGGAATAATGATTACATCAATCAATTCTTTTTGAATACATTGTCCCAATAACCATTCCAAATGAACTCAAACAAATAAATACAATAACAAATAGCGTCTGTATTTTTATAATGCTTAAACATATATCCAAGTAATCGAATTAATCCTTTTAGCTGATTTCGTGATTGCGAATTTTTCAGTTTTTATTTTTACTCATCACTTATCACTCCCTTCTGTCTGGGATTCATAAACTTCACGGTATACCTTGCTTGTTTTAAGCAATTCATCGTGTGTCCCTACTGCTGTTATAATTCCGTCTTCCAGAACTAATATTTTATCAGAATCTTTTATTGATGATACTCTTTGTCCGATAATAATTTTTGTAATGTGTGGTAATTCATTTTTGAAGGCTTCCCTTATTAATTTGTCCGTCTTTGTGTCAACTGCACTTGTAGAATCATCTAAAATCAATATTTTAGAGATTTCAGTAAGGCTCTAGCTATACACAGCCTTTGTCTTTCGCTCCTCCAGACACATTCGCACCGCCACGTTCAATACGAGTATCATATTTTTTAGGGAAATTTCTGAATGAAACTCATCAACTTGTGCCAATTTACAGGCATGTTCCATTTCCTCATCAGTTGCATTTTCATTCCCCAACGTAAATTATCCTTTATAGTTCCTGAAAACAGCACATTTTTGAAGAACCATCGCTACATTGTCTCTAAGCGTCTTTATATCATAATCCTTTACATTTACGCCGCCAACCAAAAAGTTCCCCATCCAGAACATCATACAATCTTGGAATTAATTGAACAAGAGCTGATTTTTGCACTTCCAGTTCCCCAATAGATTCAATAGTTTCTCCAGACTTTATTTCCAGATTTATTTTTGTCAAATTCAGCACCTCAGGATTGTTGCTGTAACTGAAATTAACGTTTTTAAACACGATTGAACCATCTTTACCTCTGTTATCCCATTTTTCAGGATTTTTAATGCTTGGCTCTTCATCTAGAACCATCACAATCCTATCTCCAGACGCTCTCTTGAAAACACAATATTTACAAGCATCATTGCAAGCATAAGAAGGCTCATAAGAATATTGGTTGTATAAGCAAAAAGACTTGTAAGCTGCCCAGTCGTCAGCTCATTTACAACAATCATCTTTGCTCCAAACCATGAAAGCAGTAAAATACATCCAAATACCGTTATCTGCATTACAGGAGACACAAATATTATAATCTTTTTCTCCTTTTAAAAATCATATTTTTCAAACTTTCAGTAGCCTTCTTAAATTTATTAGTTTCATATTTTTCACGAATATATGCTTTTACAACACGAATACCATTAATGTTTTTCCTGAAGGCTAGAATTTATGTCATCATACTTTTTAATTGCAGCTGTAAAAATTGGATGTACCTTAAAAAATAACAAAGACTAAAAACTTCCTAAAAACAAAAACTGCAACAATAAATATCATTGACAACTTTTGGACTTATCATAAACGACATAAATATTGCTACGCACATCATAAGTGGAGCCCTTACAAATCCTCTGATTAACAACTGAAATGAATTCTGAATGTTGTTAACATCTGTTGTAAATCTTGTAATCAGTCCAGCTGTAGAAAATTTATCAATATTAGTGAATGAAAAGGACTGTATCTTAGAAAAATAAATCCTTTCTCAAGTTTTTAGCAAATCCAGCCGAAGCATAAGAAGCGTATTTACTGGTACTGTATACCACATAACAACGACAACATAGCCACTCCAAATGTTGCAAGTCCCATTATAACAATAAACTTCACATCTCCTTGCCATCATTTCCATTCAGTCCGCTGTCAATAATTACAGCCATAAGTGTTGGAATAAGCATTTCAAAAATAACTTCTATTCCAATAAATATTGGCGAAATTAACGCACTTTTTATACTCCCAAGACGGGAAAATAGTAACATAAATAAACACCTCTCTTTTTCTTAATTATAAAATTTAAAAAGCACGAAACTTATTGAAGAAAATAAAAACTAATTTTCATTAATAGAATTTCAGTGCTTTCTGTTTGTTATTAAAATCAAATAATTATGCTTTAAATATCCAGATGTTCCATAAAATATCTTATCTGCAATTTCCACCAATACCAGTCATGAGCCACATCGTCTCCCCAGAAAGTCCGTCCATGCTGGAACTTTGCTTTTCATAAAAATATGAGCTAGTTCTCTGTTACTAGGCAATAATTCTCCTTCCCAGGCTCCTTGCCCAATACATATCATAATATTTTCTCTTTCTATATATATCTAAATAAGGATGATTCCACGGCATATTTTTTCAAAAAGTCAACAACAGAGTTATTATAAACCAAATCATCTTTATAATCTCCAAAAACATCGAAGCATCAAACATTCCACTTAGTGAAATTAATGTTTCAAATAATTCAGGTCTACGGAAAAATAAGAATTCCTGCATGTGCTCCTCCCATGCTGCATCCTGTCAACAATAATATCACTTCTCCAAGAGATATCCCGTATTCTAGAACAAATTCATTTGCAATAAAATTATACCATTTTTCCTGCATTTCTATTCTGTATCTTGGATTTCCGTTAAGATCTGACCAGCTTCAGTGTCAACACTTCCTACACAGAATAATTGCAATCTTCCTTGTTCAATATAGTCTGACAGCACATTTACCATCCCAAATTCTTCATACTGGTTGCAATCTCCATCTTGTGAAGGAAATACTAGCACCGGCTTTCTCCTAGCGTGTCCGATATCTCTTATGATTCCACTTCCCGACCAAGATGATAGCTATATTCTTTTTTGTATTCTATTTGCATTCTTTCTCCTTGTGATTTTTATTTATTTTTATTCTTCTATTTTTGTGTACGAAAATCTATAAATTCTTCCATTTCTTCTTTTGTTTTCAAATTTTTGCAGTATACTATAATTTCCCATTGCTCCTGAAAAAATATCTGGCATTCTTTTCATCCATCACAATTGCATTTCCATATTTCTGTAATTTCATCGTGAGAATGAATATAATTTTCTATTATCACGGCGACTTGCATAAACACAGTAATCTATATCTTCATTTAATTTAGCCTTTTTCGATTTTATCAAAATGCAATCATATCAGCCCAGATTTGATAAACATCAGTATTGTTAGCGTAATTGTACATATCAGGGTGTATATCCGCCTGCAGGACGCATATTTGCTTCTAGTCCTACATAATCGCCTTTTTACCAAGTCCTTTTTATCTTTATTTAGTTTAAAAATTCCAGATGCACAAATCTACTTTTTACTCCAAAGCCTTTCACAGCTCGTCTTCCCTGCATCCAGTAATTTTTCAGGCATTTCCTTTTTCTACATAATAAAATACATCTAGTTTTTCATTTACAATATCCATAACAGCAGGCTCAACAATTCCTGTTTCAAAAATAGGATTTTCGTTGGAATCAATAACTGCGTCATAAGATACTAAATCTCCGTCAACATATTCTTCCATAATATATTTTACATTTTCATTACGAGTTTCAAAAATCCTTTCAATTCTTTTTCGTTGTTAATTTTACGAGTATCACTTGCATCAAACACCATTATCAGGCTTAACAACTACTGGATATCCTACTTTATCAATAAATTTCTTTGCTTTTCATACGTTGTACCAATGAAAAAGTCCGCAGCTGGTATATCTCCTTTTTATATGCCTTTTTCATTTTTAGATTTTTCTTTTATATTTGCAATTTTGTCAGACTTTTATTCCAGTTGTAATATTAAAATCTGAACGAAGTTTTTGAATCCTGCATAGCTCTAGTATTCATTATTAGACTCAAGCCAGTCGATTTTTCCCATATTTATACGTAAAAAGCCACTGCCCTTAAAACTTCATCATAATTTTCAAGGCTAGAAACTTTATAGTATTCTGTTAAACTGTCCTTTAATTTTTGATCCAATTGATCATACTCTATATCTGCAATCCCTAATACGTTTACTCCATTTTGTTTTAATCTATCACAAAAATTCAGATTAGTTTTTGGAAATTGTGGTGAAATATAAACAAAATTCATAATACTCATCTCCTTCGACTGTTAAAATAATTTAATTTCATAAACTTCTGTAATCCGCTTCTTTAGTGATTTGTATTATTATAGCATAATTTTTGATGTAAATACTATTCTTTTGTATTTTTTCTCATACTTAAAAATAACAAATTTGTAAATTATAATAATACTACACTTTTATTTTTGTTTTAGGTGCAGTTAACTTTTTATTTATTATTTTCCTTTATTATATTCTTCTAATGCTAAGACTTTCATACTCCATTTTCAATTTCAATCAGGTTATGTGTACAGAAACGAAAATCTAGCTTCCTTCTGTACCTTTTCCTGGCGTTGTATAAAATCCAGGATCCTAGTGCAAATGATAGTGTCTGATTTTTCATATCTGAAATTCTGTCAATAGCCAAATTGCAAATTTTTCAATATCATCTACTGGTAATTCAGCAATCAGATATAACGCACTGCTTGGTTTGTATGTTACAACTCCTGGTATTTTTATGATATTGTTATAAATCATATCACGTCTTACTTTATATTCTAATTTTGTATTGTCAATGTAAGTATCTAAGTATTTATAAGATTTGTACTTGCGTATTGCTCGATTGTTGAAACTGATAATCTTGCTTGGCAGAATTTTAAGAGCTTGTGATAAAAAGTCTTTATTTTTTTGAGGCGATAACTCCAATTCTTGCTCCCACATGCACTATAATGTTTTGAAATACTGTCAACTAAAAATCACTCTGTCCTCAATTTCATGGAATCGACATAAATGACTGATAACTTTTTCGATTTCTTCATCATAAATAAATTGTCTGTAAACTTCATCAGTTATAATATATAAAATCATGTTTTATTGCAATATCTCTAATTAGATTCCATTTCTTCAGTTTTCTAAAATACAATTCCAGTCGGATTGCTCGGATTTGAAAAACATAATAGCCTTTTTGTTTTTGGAGTAATTAATTTTTCAATTTCTTCTCTGTTTTGGCAAATGATAATGATTTTCAATAGATGTTTCAATCGGAACTAACTTTGCATCAGCGATTCTCAAAAACTATCATAATTTGTGTAATATGGTTCAGGGAACTAAAAACTTCATCTCCCGGATTGCAAATAGTTTGTAATGTAATCTGAATAGCCTCACTTCCACCTTGAGTAATCAATATGTCCTCAAGTAAAATATCAATTCCTACTTTTTGCATAAGATTTTGAAAATGATTCTCTCAATTCCATTATCCCAGCTGAATTTGTATATTTAACAATTTTTCCTTATAATTATTTAGTCCTTCAAAAGAATGTATCTGTGTTTCTACATCAGGTTTGTCCTATATGTACTGATATACCTTTCACGCTAGATCTTATAGCTTCATCAATATATGGAACTAATTTTCTGATTGGTGAATAATGCATATTTAAAACTCTGTTTGAAAATCATTTGTAATGCTTCCCGTTTCTTATGTAATTAGATTGAAGTTTACTATTATATTCTCATTTCAATGCTTTTAAAATTGCATAAGTCTCTAAATCAAGTTTTCCATCATAGTAGACGGTCTAAAATGATACTGAAAAACTTTTTATTACATTTCTTTTGTCTGCTCATCCCATCTTCCAGTAGAGATAATTGTGATATCCAAATTTAGCTAAATTCAGCCTGCACTGTCGATGCTAGCAAAGTATTCCAAGTAGTCCGCATATTCAGATCTCGTATGCTAGATTTTCTTGCATTGTCATACCACATTCCTATGTGTATTTTTCTGTATAAAGCTCTTCCCACGGGAATAATGGACCTGGATCAGGCTTTTCTTTGAGGAGCAATATCTGAATGTCCCTAAAAATATTCGTTGCAGAATTTCATATTTATCTGCCAAATATTTTTACAAGATACTGCCACTTCTCTTAATTTGAAAATCTCTGAAATGGCTCAAAACTTCCGCTTACGTTTCCACTGTTAACAATTTCAATTCCAACTGAACTGTCATTTCAAATTTCTTTACTTGTTTTTCCATTCACTTGCTCCAGCATGCCATGCTCTTTTTGTTTTCATCTACCAAATAAACATACTGGATCACTCGGGTCAGATATTAAATAATGAGCACTTACCTCATTGGTTTGTCAAAGCTCTTAGAAGAGCCGTCTCTATGTCCATCGCAGTATAATGCAAAATTATGAATCTCTGTCTATAATTTTGACCTGTTGAAGTATATGAAGAGTCTACAGTTATTGAGCCTGCTGTATTTTCTTAATTGTGTGCAATTCCTCCTCTTGCCCGAAACATTTGTAGATTCTGCTCGGTATTATTATTCTCATTTCCGTTAGATTGATTTTTGTTACATTTCCATTATCATCAACTGCTATTTCTATCGGTGGCTTTCTTTGAACATCTTTTTGAGACATTTTGATTATGTGCATTCAAATACATTTCCAACAGATAGTATTGATGCTAGAAAATAACAGTTTTTGTCTATATCATTTTACTTTCTCATCCTCCTGCTTAAAATAAATTATTTTATCAAATTTATTTTGTAATCATTTTTCTTTGTAATGTACTATCATTGTTATCTTTTTAAAGCAAGTAATAAATAATAGCCAAACATAGCAATAACAATTCTCAGAATTGCAGTAACATTTCCATCAAAAGTCAAGCCATATCATTATAGAAACTATAAAATTTATAACGTGATACAATTATCAAAAATATATTTCTTCTGCTTATCGCAATAACACCAAATACTACTGATGCAAAATAAACAGAGACTCTCGTTCCGCCATACAAAGCCAAACATAAGGATTTACACTTGAAACTGTATCGTTAATATATGGCGAACTTTGCAAGATTACACGTGAAATATCTACACAAATTAAACTTATTATGAATATTGAAAAACAGATATATCAAATCCCTTATATCTTCCTTTTTCAGCCTATTTCTTTTTATCATCAAATTTAATATCTTCTATTTTCTGAGATAAAAAACAGAATAAAATAGCATAATCCAGAAAAATCATCTTCAATTACACCAAGCCAAAGCTTGATATCTTAAAAAGCCTGTCATTTATATATTCATTGAAAAATAGAATTATAAAAACTTGAGTTTTGTAAGTATATAGAAAAAGATACTATTACTGCTACATACTCTATAATAGAAAAAGCATAATTTATTCTCCTGAAAATTTGTTTATCCAGCTCAAGATAATTTGAATCTGTATATGTTTAAAAGCCTCTATATTTGCCTGAAAATTAACATCATCATCATATATTTTAAATATAATTGAGCAAGTATCTTTTAATGTCTGTGTCTCAAAAAGATACCATGAATATTTCATACTATAAATAAGAGGTTTTTGAAATTTTAATAATCTGACTGTTAGTCTGTTTTTATTTCATATACAGTGCTAATGAAGATTGATTTTTCTTTCAAATCATTATTTCTATCTTCAAGAACTACATGTCAATTTGATCTGAAAGAAGCTTCTTTATATCGCCATAGATTGATGCTCCCTTATGAGCCTTGCTCTGTATCAAGAATTTCATTTTTAGGCGAAAAATAGAAATCAGATTATTTAAATTTTTTCTCGTATTTTATTGAAAAATCTCTTTCAAAGAAAGTCCGCTGACAGCTTTTAATAAATCATTTTGAACACTATAAATATTATTTTCCATCATAAATTTTTATTAATCAAAATAGATTTTTGTTCATTAAACGTGTCATAAAGGTATATTTCAATCTCATATTTTTCTACATTTGGCATTTTTAAAATATTTCCAGCCAAGACGAAAATTCAAATTATTATTCTGCTTTCTTATAAGCTTTCATATAATCTGTACTATATCGTTTTTCTAGATATAAATAAACTTTCTTTATTGTAAGCAATTGCTAACTGATAATTTAAATTTGTTTTATAATGAAGATTTTCATTTTCAGATATAAACGGCAATGAAACTGCTAAATTTTTCAGCCAGTTCTGATTTCTCACCTATTGAGGTAAATGTCAGAATAAGAATATTAGGCTTTCACACGTCTACTTTGATTTAACATAAATTCAGGATGATTAAACTCATAATACCAGATAGGCTTGTTTGTTGAAAAAGTGATGTTACAGTATTTTTCTTCTGTATTATTCCAAGTTTTCAGCCTTTTTACTTTTTAATTTCCAAAAATAATCTTCATAATACATAAACTTTTTATAATGTTCAATCCATGGGAAATTTAGATGTAAATTTACAAAGCTCCAGACCTTCCTTATACTATATCTCTTTATTTTATAATATTTCAAAACATTTAAAAGCAGTATAAGCATTGTGTTTTTCTGGATTATAATATGCCAGTACATACTGCTTGAACTCATCATAAAGTTCATTTAAAATATAAATACTTGATGTAATATACATTACTTCAGCATTATAACCAGATTCTTTCAAGGCATTTATCAGGAAATAATTTCCACTTTCCTTATTACCTTTTTGAAGTAAACTATACTGCCTTCATTTTTGGCACGCCAATTTCCTGATATTTCAGAAAGTTTTTCAAGTTTGTTCATATTCCTCTATTACTTCTATTTTTTTACTATATCAAAATATCTTTTAAATCGCTATTGATCGAATTTCGGGGTTAATTTCAATTGCTTCATAATATTTTCTTTCTGCTTCCGCTGACTTGCTACAAAGCTCTAATGCTTCTGCATAGGCTATACAAAGTCCTTCTAGTCAAATTATTGATATTTAGATTTTTTCATAGTTCGACAGCATTCTGGCATGACCCTGTCTTTTATATGATAAGTTCCCAAGTAAAATCAGTTTTCTCTCAAAAATTTTTCATCAGTCGTATAAAAATCTTAATACTGCCTTCTTTTACCTCTGGATACAACTCCCTTTTGAAAATGCATCTTGAATTATCGGATATAATCCATCCATATTACTCCAATTTTTCTTTATAGCTGGATATAGTTTTTTCAATCCAGTCTTTTTGGGCATTTTAAATTCTTTTCCGAAACTCATCATAGTAGGAAATATCTTTAAAGTCATCTGAATAATTGCTACTCACTTTTCAATCATTTCTGATTCATTATTTTACAATATCGTAGATTGGTCTTCTAATCTGCTGATTATTGACATTATTATTTATATTAACTTCTTGATTTACTGTCTTTTTACTATCAGAAGATTTAAAAATTAAAAATCTAATACATCCTCCTATCTAAAAAGTAATCTTTATAACTTATTTTATTATAGTTATAAAATTGTCACAGATAATAGTATAGCATAATTTATTTATTTTTGTTATATTTTTGTAAAATTTTTCTATTCAATTTTTTAAAATAACTCAAAAAGATACTTATTATATTTTAAATCTAACTTTAAAAATTAAGTAAAGCTCAAATTTTTGTTAGAAAAACAATACCTTTCAGATTTAATTTTATAGTAAAACTAGTTTAAAAACAGAACTCAAAAATTATGACTATTTTATTCAAACCCAAAAATTATATAATTTCTAGCAGTTCAATTTTAAATGGGTTCGAGTATATAATAAAAATAAAAAGTGAGATTATTAAAAAATCTCACAATTAAAAAGTTTTTTACTTTTTCATTATTTTTCATCTAAAAATTATTAGAGATTTGACTATTTCTCAAATCAATTTCTTCTTTATTCTTTAAAATTATATTTGCTGTCTTTTTCCTTCGTTTTTAAATAGTTATTTCTCAACATTTAGATAAACTCACAATTTGTAAAGCTTGAGAATATAGAAGGAGTATAAATACTCGAAATAACAATAACTACCAAGAATACACCCTATTCCATTAGAAAAAACTCTCTAACAATACTCAGAAAGTGGCAAGATAATTATAATACTCCCTATAATAGCTACTATTACAAATATTATTCCAGAATTATTTTCTTTAGCCTCATTTCCTTTGGACAGCTCAAGCTATAATCCAGTAGATTCTGAAAGAGTAAGATTACGAATATAATATATATCATAAAAAGTAAAGTAGCGCCCATATAAATATAACTATCATAGCTATATTTGCTAAAAAGGGGCTAAAAGTCCCTATGAAAGGTAATCTTTTCTAACACAGATAAAATTATCCTTAAACCTAAACTTATTCCAAACATTGCAAGACATTTTAATAAGAATCCTTTGTTGAGAACTTATCTGCTTTTCCTTCCACTTTTAATGCAATTTTTCTCATATGCCATAAAGTAATTATTTGCCATTATTACCAATGCAATGACTAAAATGAAACCCTAATAAAGAAAACATAGAAATTAGCTGTGCATATCCTGAAAGAGCAAGCATGACCAACCAAAGGTATCCTAAAACAAAGCTTATAAGTGGAGCAAGTGTTAAAATATACTCTAAAAATGCAAGTAGCTTATTCTCTTTAAGAATTATCTTAAATAAATCAAATGCTGCACTAAAAGTTTCTCCAATTCCAAGATCTTTTTAAAGATTTTTCTCTTAAATTTTCCAAATACATAATTTATTTCTTTCCCTTTCTATTTTTATAATTATACACTCAAGTTTAAGAATATTTCAAACTTTTAAGCTCGTTTCTCTTCTCTTCAGCCTGTCTTTTTCAAATAATCATACTCCACATTTAAAAATATTACTGTATTTCATTATTATTCCTACAATTACTAATATGCTTGAAATCCGTCCATACTACGAGCAATCAAAATACAACATATGATGGCATAAAAACAAGTAGCTTAGTCTGAAAAACGGCAATATGAACACAAAATTTATTGCTGTAATAATAAGTTTCGGTATCAACATTCTCAATCTATAGATAATGCCAAATTATATTTTAAAAACTTCTAAAACTTTTATACTACTTATGTATAAAGTTTGTATGAAATAAAAGAGTATTTAGAGTTACAACTATCACTATTATAAAATACACTCCATACATAATATATTCAAGAAATCTTGAATTAAAATTTTTCGTAATTATAGAAAAATTCTTACAGGTACTAATATAATCAGTATTATGATACCAATTGCAATATAAAAATAATACATATACAATAAATGTTAAATATTTAAAAATATATCTCTTAAATTTATAATCACTTTCCTGACCTTCACCTTTATAAGCTACTTTTTGTATAAATTACACCTATCAATAAACCTCAAACAAAGGCATACCAAAATAACACCAAAAATATCAAAAACGCTGAAGCAATTGCTTCTAAAAACAGCCTCTCTATCCTCAACTTGAATTGCAATTTGCATTTTTATAACAACATTTTGTATTGTAGTATTATACGTCCATATATTTCCAATAGCAAACAAACTAGCACATAATTTATTTTCTTTTAAAAATATTTTCAAAATTTCAAATGTTTTTGAAATATTCTACCATTTCTAATATCAACAACTCTCTTTGTAAATTTTCAAAAATCCATATTTATTTTATTTCCTTTCAAAATTTATTGTAAATTTTTATCCTGTTTTTAAATAATTATATTCCACATTCAAAAGACTATAACTGCTATTGTTATCATAAAGATAAGTAAAAACTTGAAATAATCCCAAAGATTAATGATAACGAAATGCTACAAATAGTGGCAATTCAAAATTTCTAGCGAAAAAATATTGTAAAAGGCATTAGTAAAAAATAATTTAAAATTCCAAATAAATCTGATAAAAATGGAATTTTTTTACAATAAAATCTAAAATTGCAAGAATAATAACAGGAGTTAAAATTCTTAACTTATTATTTTTAGATATTTGTAAATTATACTGAAATGCTTTTAGAAAAATGACATATTTCTTATGTGGTAGTAGCTTGAATAAAATATGCCACTTTCGACAAAAAGAAATACATTAATAAATGTTAACGGTATTATCAAAATTCCCTTTATTACAAGCGGTATTGTTATTGCAACTGTATCACTAATACCTCCTCCTGAACCAATCATCCATATAAGAATAAAATTAGCTCAGCCTAAAACAATTAATATTCTAAAGAAAAAATAGCTAAAATTGCAGTACATATTCCAAATATAATCAAATATTTAGTAACTATATTTTTAAATCGTATTCTTTAGTATTTTCAATTCTTTTAGTGCAACTTTTATAATCAGAACTGCTATAAAACAAGCCAATATAAACTACAATCAAAAACATCATTATTAGTACCATTGCATTTGGCTCAAATCGCCTTATGACAATACTATTAAAAATAACAAAAATATTTGCAACTGATATCGTCCATAATTTATTTTTCCTTCACAAATACTTTCAAAACATCAAATGCTATTCTAAAAATATTCTCCCATTTGCAATTTCTTTTGATAATTCATTTTTGTAAATTCTGTATCTTCTATTTTTAATTACTCCTTTATTATAGATTTATTACAATCCCTGCTTTTCCAAGTAATCGTATTCTACATTCATTATAACTCCCATTACTGATACAAATATTCCTAAAAAGCTTGAAATAATTCCAGTTATTGCAGATATCGGGAAAAATGATAATTGACGTGATATCTTGTCATAGGTAAAATGAACTCTAAGGATAGTATTTAATAACACAAAAACAATAATCGGAATAATTGCTCTCATTCTATTTCCCTTAGATATTCTGCTAAATTATACTGTAACGCATCAAATATCATCATTTTCGAATACAGTAAATTTGTATAAAATAAAGAAACATTATTACCAGAGACAATTATGGCGATTATTATGATTCCAGCTATTATCATTCCTAGAAAAACTAGCATCAGAAATTAGATAACATAATCGCCGCTGGAAGAGACTAAAAATGCACTGATCATGCCAATTGCAAAAATATAGCTAAGTAAGCACCAAGAATTTGAGAGTGATTTCTTTAAATGTAAATTATCTTCCCTGTTCTCAATTTTAAATCCCAATCTTTCATAATCACAGCCGTATAAAAATAAATTGCTGTAAACTGAGTGCAACTGTATTTAACATTGAAATTAAATATCTAAAAGGAATCATACAGTCTCACATAACTTTCTGTAGTTAATTTTTCTGAATTGTCGCCGAAAAACAGTCATCCAGATGTTTGCAATTATAAAAATATTGTCCATAGCTTTATTTTCTTTTAAAAATACTTTTTACGACATCTTTTGATTTTTAAATATTCTGTTAGATTTAACTTTTCTCCTATCAATTCATCTTGCAAATTTTGAAAAATCCATATTTCCTCCATAATCAATCAAAAATAATATTAACTGTTGTTAAAGTCTATATATTCTAAGTTCAAATAAACAAGGTTGCCTACCATTGTTCCCAAAAATCGTATAAAGAAGTCCGACCATTCCTCCAAAGAAACGGCATTAACTAGTCATTCGTACGACCTGATTCTTATTGCAGCTTTCAAACAGCCAGCTTGAAAAATAATTAAATCCCTACAGATACAGTAAAACTATTAATACACACGTGCAGATCCTGTATTCTGTTTCCTTTGCTTATATAAAAAGTTATATTTTGACGCTTCTGACTATATTTATGTTTTCTGAGATAGATACGCCTGCTGAAATATACAGAAGGTTTAGCTGCAGAAATAATCCATAGATTAAAAATGGAAAGTAGTCGAATCTGTAAATATCATCATTATAATTCCCGCTATTACTCAAAAATACTGCTAATACTATATTTACAAAATGTTATAGTTAAAAATTTTAACGGTAATTCTTAACTATACTAAACTCATTTTTCCCGCCCTTCCACTTCCAAGCCCATTTTTCTTATAACAGCCAGAGATAAAACTCGAACAAATTAAAGTCGCACTCATAATATAGCACAGTATAAACAGCATCACTTCAGACGCTAGCTCATTAAATCTCCCTTTTTACTTTTTCAAAAACTCATTAGAATCAATCTAGCACTTTCCATATTTTTCTACAATCTATCCATTACCGCCAGTATTTCTGATCCTTGAAACCGATTACATACAACTCCAAGAAAACAAAAATACACGAAATGGATAGCAGTATAGGATGATTTTCACAAAACACTCAAAAGCATTAAAACCATTGCTAAAAGTATTCCCATGTGAAAATATCTTGTTTTTGTAAATCATTTCTTAATTTATTAAAATCCATCAGGACTGCCTCTCTTTCTATTTTTATTTATCTATTAAAAATTATAGCATACTTTATTTATTTTTAAAAAACTTTTTAGTAAAACTATTCTAAATTTATAAGTACTAAAATTTAATTTATCTTAATTTTTAGATCACTATTATCATATCAATAATTATCTCTAAGAGAAAATATAATGAATTTTTGTTATAATAAAAGATGATGTCTAAAAAGGAGGAGAGTTTATTATGTTAAAATCATTTAAAAAAATCAATGATATGTCTTATTTTTCATGTATATCCATAAGCATCATTATCTCCAGCAGATTCCAAAAGTTTCCCCAAAAAGAGCAGTGAATATTCATGCTCAGTCATCACGTGCATTAAGTTCGCCTACAGCACTGTTGCTGATGTCGCTGTTTCTGGAAACTTTGCACTGTAAAAAGAAACTAGTCAGCCCATTTACTGGAACTTATGTTGAATTTAATGAAAGTTGGAAATGCTGCAGTTGTAAGAAATTATCAAAATGGAACATTAAACGGGACCTATGTTCTATGTATTATGAAAATGGAAATATACAAAAAGTAGTAAAATTATGTAAATGGTGTAAGAGATGGCGAAGATGTTGACTTTTTATGGAAATGGAAATTCTAAAACTCTAAGAAATTACCAAAAATGGCGTGTTAAATGGAAACAGTTTTGACTTTGATGAATTTGGACGCTTTAACATATCTACTTGAATATGTGAAATAATACTCAGAAAAATGGAAAAAGAAATAAAAATATTCAAACGGTATTGTTACAAAACGAAAAATACATTTACGCAACGGACAATTAAACGGTGAAGCAAAATCCTATTATTCTAACGGTACTCTGCGTTCAAACGGAAATTATTCACGTAATTTTAGAAATGGACAATGGACTTGGAACTATGATAAATGGTAAGAAAAATTAATTGAGACTTATCAAAATGGTATAATTACTGAAATTCTTGGGATATTCAAGAAATGGATCAAAAAGAACGTGAAATGAAACTTGTAAATGGAAATGGAAATTTTCACGCAGTATTATGACAACGGAAAAATCAAAGTTCAAGGTGCATTAAGAAACTACAAGGCTTATGGAAACTGGAATTTCTATAACAAAGATGGATATTTGACTGATACGCAAGGATTTTATTAAAAAGACTTGATTTATTTTGATTTTAAAGGTATAATATATTATGTAACAGGTGTTTTAAAGGAGATTAAAAAGATTTACTTTAGAAAAGTGGTGTTAATTATGAAAAACTATTATTTCGCTTTTAATGCTTTTTGTAAATATTTTAGGATTTTCAGCATTGAAAAATGGTATTTATTCTGTTGAAAAAGATATGACGGTAACTGGACTTCATTCGTAAAAATTAACAGTTAAGGATGGAAAAATAATCGGTGCCCAATACGACAGAAAAATCAAAAAGGTGAATTATTTCTCAATGAGCCAAAACTCATTTTAGAGATATAGCTCTTTGAAATTTCAAGAAATCTTATAAATTCTCAAAATGTAAAGTTCCGTAACAGGAAAAGATGCAAAAAGCAGTATCAGAATTTAAAGAAATGTCAAACTTTTTAATTAATAAAGCCAATAATGGTGGAAACTGGAAATTTTTAAAATGTAGTAAATCATTTACAATTAAAATCTTAATTTTTCAAAAATTAAAAAGTTAATATAACAAAAAGGAGTTATCTTCATTAATCTATGAGATTGCTCCTTTTTATTAACTATTTTCTTCCAAAGAAATTTTTAAGAATTTCTGTATTTTTCTATCCTTTTTCATCTTCCACTAATTTTACTTCAAGAAATTTTCCAATATTTTTATAATCTATAGCTTCTTTTTTCAAATTCTTTTGAATAATCAACTTTTTTCAAATACAGTATCTGTCTTTCTGGAAACATAAAAGTATTTTCTATTATATGGCAATATAAAAACATAAAATACATCTTTACTGCCTATCTTCCATTTCCATCCGATTAAATGTCTTTTTAAAAGTTAAAATGATATAGCTCTAACTGTCTCATTAAGTGAAAATCCATAATTCATTGCGTAAAAGTTTTCTTTTGAAATCAAAATCCTGAACAAAACCAGAAATTATATTTTTCGATTTCTCTTTTACAAGTCTAATTCTCTCATCTTTTTAGAAAAATAAATCAAACTTCCTAGCATAAATTGAAATTATAAAAATAAAAAAATACTTATAACTATACTTTTTTCTTTTTCCTGTAGTAAGCTCTTACTTTCTCCAAAAATAACTCTTCTAAAAATCTAATATATCGATATATCATTTTTCTCACCTAAAATGCAGTTTTAACTATTCCACATCATAAATAAATGAATAGTTTTTGTTTCACATCTTTACTTAAACTTCTGCCAACTACACACATTTCTTCTACTGATTTTTTTCAGCTTTTTCTCTTACTTCCTGACTGTATTCCTTTTTTAGATGAAATGCAATATTTGATTTCTGTAACTTTAAAAAGTTGTTAAATCGACTTTTTTTCCAACTTCTGCATAGCAATTTTTCAAAAATTTTGATTATTAGCTCAATTTTATTGATAAAACTGTCATAGCACATGAAGCTCACAGATGCAGCGAGAAGTTCTGACGGAGAAAGCATTTCGCCATTATGGTCTCGTCAAAATAATCTCGCTATTTCTGTTATTTTCTATTTTCATTCTAAAATTTTTTGTCATATTTTTACTATCATTTTATCTATTTTTATCCTTCAATTATCTTAAATTCTATTTTAAAGCATTTAATCCTGCTAAATCTAAGAAGTTCCAAGGCTTTGTTATAGTGAGGTTGGAAGAAGAAGTCTACAAATGCCAATTCTTCTACAGTCATTTTATTTTTGAATGCATACTGACAATGTATTAATTGATTGTGTTAAAGTCAATTTTAGAAGTTAACTGTGCTCCTAAAAATTCTTCTGCTATTTTTTTCAAATACCACTTTTAATGTTACTTTTTCATAAGTTGGCATAAATTCAGGACGATAGTTGTCAACTGCAATTACGCTTTCAACCTCTACTCCTTCCTGCTTTTTGCAATTTCCTCTGTTAATCCAGTTGCAGCCATATTGTTTTCGTAAATTTTAATTCCTGAAGTACCTTGTGTCCCAAGATGCTCTAACTTTATTTTCAAGCAAGTTTATACCTGCTAATGTTCCCATTCTTACAGCGTTAGTTGCAAGTGGAATATATCTTTCTTTGTAGCGGATTGTAGAATACTGAACAGCAGTCTCCTGCAGCCATAACATCTTTATTGCTTGTTCTCATATATTCGTCAACTTTAATCGCTCCATTTGGAAGCATTTTCAAGCTGTCCTTTAAACAATGAAGTGCTTGGCAGGAATCCAACACACATAATTACCATATCAGCTTCATATTCATTTTTGTCAGTAATCTACTTTTTGTTACATTTCCATTGCTTCCTTCAAATTTAATAACTTTTTCTCCAGTTGCAATTATAATTCCTCTATGTTTAAACGATTCTTCAGCAACATCTGTAAATTCTTTGTCAAAAATATTTGCTCAAAACTCTTTCTTCTGCATCTACTAGTACAACTTCTTTTCCCATTATCCCTAAAATGCTTCAACAAGTTCCACTCCAATGTATCCTGCTCCAACAACAATAAACTTTTTGTGAATGTTTTGCTCTTTCAATAATTTCATTTGAATGATTGTAATTTTTACAAAGTAAGATATTATTTAAATCAATTCCTTCGATTGGCGGAATAATAGGCTAAGAACCAGATGTAATGATTAATTTATCAAAAGTTTCATTAAATTCGATTCCAGTTTCCAAATTCACAACTCTTACTTTTTACCTTCGATATCAACATTCTTTACTTCATGTCTCATTCTAGTGTCAACATTTAATTCTCTTAATTTTTCAGGTGAACAGTAAAACAGCCCTTGAGGGTCTTTTTACAACTCCTCCTACATACAAAAGCAATCCCACAAGACAAGAATGAAATATTGTCATTTCTTTTTCAAATACTGTTATCTCCGCATCAGGATTTGTCTTTCTTAAATTTCAAAATTGCTGCTGTACCAGCAGTGTGTACATCCAATTACAACTACCTTCATCTATTTCCTCTCCTTCATAATATTCATATTTTAATTTTTAAATAAATTTATAATAATACTAAATTCAAATTATTTTTCTCAATCTATTTAATTATACTACATTTTATCAATAGTATTTTTCGAAATTTTTACAAATTTATATTTAAATAAACTATTATAAAAGTAAAAAGGACTGCTTTCAGAATTTCATTTCTCCAAAATAGCCTCATTTCTAAATTTAATTTACTATTAAAATCATACTACAAATTTTATTCTTTATTATCATTATCTTTTAGCTGATGTCTTCGTATTCGTCATATTTCATCATACTCTGACTTCACTGGGATCTTCATATAATCTTTTTGTTAAAATATTTATATCTTTTTTATATATCCATAGACGAGATCCACTTCCTTATCTTTTTGAATTTACACTAAAAGTTAATCTTAATATAATATTCCTTGATATTTTATACCTTTCAGTACACATTATTTACAATTACAGCTTCTTCGGAAGATTAACATCTTTTAATGCCCATTTTTAAATTCTTCAAAACCTGTTCTGTCAACAATGTAACCAATATGTTCTTTTGGAGACTTCTGTCGATGTATTTGTCAACATATTCGTAAGTATTTTTATATATTTTTATTATTGATTCTTCATCTGCCCAGAATAACCAGTCTTCTGCCAATCTTGGATTTTTGTTTTCCACTTCTTCCCATTATTGCAAGTTTATAATACTTTTTAGGAGATCTTGTCCATGCTCCTGTTGGGACAGTTCTAGTACACATTCTCCACAACCCATACATCTTTGGTGATCTCTTACAGGTTTATAGTTTTTATATGAAATTGCTCCTGTTGAAAGCTTTTTACATTTTTCTTTCACACATTCCGCAGGAAACACATTTAGATTCGCTCAAGTTCAGGTTTTGCCATTCCAATTATTCCAAAAATCATGCATTCTAACTTTTGACAATCATTTGGACAACCTGTTAATGCTACTTTAGAAGTGAAAAATCATGTGGAAATATTGCTTTTTCGATTTTTGCAAATTCTGTCGTATTATAGGCAGCTTTTTGGACATCACTTGTTTCCAATACAAGCGGCAATATTTCTCGTACCAGCAGCTAAGCATATCCTTTATCCTTTATCCTTATAATTAATTTCCAGATTTTTTCCATAATTGGCTGCACCATCTTTTATTTTACTTTTTTTCAATATCATCTCCAAGAAATTCCTAACACTTCAAAAACCTTGATGAGTTGTACTATGAACATTTCCATCTCCATAAGTGTTGGCTATCTTTTTGCAACCATTTCCATTATTTCCAGTAATTGCTCCTCCTGGCACCTCTCACACGCAATGCGGTTTTAGATCTGATCCTTTGTTACCCTGAATGCGTTTTTGGTAACAATTTTTCTATTTATATCCATGCTCATTGTTTTTACCTCTTCTTTTGTCTTAAAATTCATTTCTTAATCAAGTAATTTTTTGCAAAATCATATCTAAATACTGTACCTTCAAGACAAATATACGTTTCATCAATTTTACAATGTCGCATTTCCAACGTCAGCAGGACATCTTTCTTTCAAATGAAACCCATATTTTTCAGTTGGAATACCTGTTTTTAGGATTTCAAGAGCAAGAAAATGCATCATTACTGGAGGTATCACAACAATGTATTCAACTTCATCCATATTTTCAGGAATTTTTAAATCAGGAATATATTTGTAACCATTCCTTCATGAATTTCGTCTTCTGTCTTTCCAATATTTCTTGCTGTTTCTACATTATCCAATGTTACAAGTATTTCAATATTTTCTCCAACGTGAAAAATTCCTCTTCAAAAATAACACTTTCATAATTTTTATATCCAACAATGATTTTTAAAGGACTTCATTTCATCAGGATGCTTTTGTAAAATATTCGATAATTGGACGAACTGAGCAATTCCACTTTCCTCCAACAACCATTACAATATGCTTATTTTTGTATTGTTCAATTGGAAAAGCCATGTCCATAAGGTCCTCTCAAAAATTCTATCTCCTGCTTTCAGTTCGAAAATTTTGTCTGTAAATCTTTTCCAACTTTTTCTAATAAGAAAATCAAGATAACCTTCCTCCAAGTCAAAATTCGCAATAGAAATAGGGCTTCTCCAACTCCTGAGTAATGAAACCTGCATAAACTGTCCAGCTTCTATATTTCCCTTTTTATATTCCACACGAAATAGCTCATTCCAGTTCGGTAACTTTCTCGATGAACAAAGTTTGTGAACAGTCGGTAAATATACATTCATATCCATTATAGCTTGTTCATCCATATTTATTGTATTTAATGTGTTAATTGTACTCATTCTGATTTTTCACCTCTTTTTCAGCCGAAATTCTTTTTAGTTCGGCACTAGTTTGTTTATACAGTTTGAGAATGAAATATATTCAGGACATGCATCATCACATCTTCCACACCCCTGTGCACATCTGATATCCAAATCTCTTTTTAAAAATCAGATATTTTGTGCATTACCTTAAATCTCATCTCTATCTCCGTGCCTTTGCCTGAATGAATGCCCTCCAGCCATATCCGTAAAGCCGTTCACATGACATGAAGCTCCACACACGTCTTCTTTCTCCATTGTTTTCATTTCGCCAAAAACATCTTGTGTAGTCGTGCAGGTACAAGTTGGACAAACAAAGTTACATTTTCCGCAGGCTATGCAACGGCTGTCGTATTCACGCCATAAATCCAAATTTATTATATCTTCAAGCTCAATATTGTCAGGAATATCCACATGAATTTCATTATCTTCTACAAATCCATTTCAAATCTAACATTTTTCCTTTATTTTATTGCTATTATTTTCAGCAATTATTTCTTTCCAAGATATTTTTCTCATTTTTCATCTTTTACATCCATGTACATTTCATTTATTTTATGTTCATCATTACTCCATTGTTTTTCTCAGCGATAAGTTCTTTAAAATAAACCTTCAGCTCACTCATCTTTTATATCAGCAAATATTTCCTTTCTGTAACTTTTTATTCCAATATTATATTCATCAGTCTTGTTAGTTCCCTATATCTATACAAAAACAGTTCCTCAAATGAATTTGGACATCCAAACACTACAAAATTTAACTTTATCTCTAACCCTCTTGTAGTAAATATCCAAAAATTTATTATTCAAGTAAATATCATCAACTCTTTTTGACACCATGTAAATCACAGCTTCTAAGAAATATAAGATATTTTTGCTCCTGTTCTTTTGGGCATCTTGTCATCCTTCTTCTGTAAAATAAAAACATTGTTTGTGTTATTGGCAACATTATTTCTTTTGCTGAAAAATGAGATGTCAAAAACATATTTCATCAATTTTTCAATCTCAGAATATCTGATTACGAAGTATCTGAAAATGTACTACGAAAACGTATCTCAATTGGAGCATATATCTTGTATTCTTTTTCAGCTTTTTCAAGTGCCAGATTAAAATTTTCACGATTTAAACTGATTTTTCATTTTTCCCTCCTAAATTTTACTTTACTCTCCATTTAAAAATTATATTTAAATTATTATTTATCCTTTTTGCTAAATAATAGCAAAGCAAAACCCAACAAATGCTCCACTAACAATATCTCCCAATGTTACAAATAATAAATTATAAAAATAACCATTTAATGTTATTTCTTTGCTCCATTGTATATTATTCTATCATTAAAAGAGTCATATTAGCAACACTGTGCTCAAATCCAGCAGTTATAAATGCAAATAAACACCGAATACCATTATTAGCTTAGCAGTTTCCTCTTTTAACTTTTATTCCAGCCAGAACCGCAAGGCACACAAGAATATTACATAAAATTCCTTTTAAAATAGTTCAGAGGTAAATGCAGTAATCTTTGCCTTTGAAACTTACAATAAATTCTACAACAGGTTTTGAAGCAGAATTTGAAAAATACATATGCTATTGCAAGCATAATTGATCCCTACGATATTTCCCAAAGACTAAGATGCTATCCACATAAGAATCATATCTTTTAAAGCATATTCCCTTGTTTAGAAAAGCCTGCTACCCCTATCATATTATTTCCCTGTAAAAAGCTCAGTTCCAAATACAACTACAAGGCTAAGCGCTATTCCCAAAACTAATTCCCATAAGAATTTTGTTAGTTGGTAAAGCCGCTGCTAACTCCACCAACTGTAAATGTCAATAAAATTCCAATTCCAATAAACATTCCAGCCAAAAATGCAGATAAGTACTTTCCGCTATGCTCTTTGTAAAAAGTCCACCTTTATCTTTTGCAGCATTTGAGACTGATTCCAAAGTTTCATTATTTCTCATTTCTCTATGTACAAAATCTATTTTATTACATTCTCCTTCCCTAAAAATTTTTCTATTTTTTATCTTGTGAAAAATTTCTTGTTTGTGTACTAAATTATCAAGCATAAAAAGTGAAAAAGTCCACTATAAAAATATTTTTTATATTCGGGAGATATAATATTTTTGATTGATCTAATCATAATTTGTATCGCTGTATTTAAAACAACAATTTCTTTTACATCACTGAAATTTGCGTTTATCCTTAAAAATTTTTCAATTTTTCAGTAAATCTCCTTAATGTTTCTAGAATCTGCCTTTTGGCTCATTAATCGCCCTTTCCAAGCTTTACTGCCACGTATGTGTGTGAAACAATCCATGCGTGCATGCATAAGGAATAAATGTGTCGAAGTCGCTGTCTTCCATATTTTCAACATAATAAATCATTTTTCATGATTTCTTTTGACGAGTAATATTTATGTCTTTCCAGTAATATTTTCCAAAATTCAGTCAAACTCATAGGATTGTCTAAACTTTCACGTCCTAGCATTACAGAATCAACATATTTCAAAATGTTCATCAATTTCTCAACACTTTTTATTCCACCATTAATTTCTATATGTAAATCAGGATATTTTCTTTTACACGGTAAACTTCATCATATCTAAGAGGCGGAATACTTCTATTCTGCTTTGGATCAAGTCCTGCAAGTATTGCTATCCGTGCATGGAATAATGTATTTGTTGACACTGTTTCTTTAGTGAGTATTAATAAAATTTTACCATGTCCTCGTATTTGTCTAGTAGTGTTCGTTTCGAAAGATTTACAATACATTTTTCCATCAATCCCTATTCTATGCTTTTATCGACATCAGCTTATCTGTTGCTGTCCTTCATTGCTTTCCCACAATGTTTGCCACTTCTTTTCGAAATGCCATAAGACAAGCTCCCACCATATTTCCGAGACTCTCAGTCTGAAGGACATCCGACATTTGATTGATTTCGTCGTAATTATACTTTTTCAGCAATTTTTAGCCTTTACGCTTTGCTTTCTGGGATTAAGTCGCTGCTGATTTGCAGACGATGTGGATGCTCAGCTTCATCAAATCCCATATAGTCTAAATCCCCATTAAGAAACAGCCTGTGCCGTTATCATCTCCGTGTACAGCAAACGATCCTTATTTATCATCCCTACGAAATTTCTAAAATTTCTATCCGTCCTGTCCACCATCAGACTATACTTATCTTATTTTCACAAATATTTTTCATTAATTTCTCAAAATTATCAGTTTATTCTTTAGCATTATAATATTTCATTGCTTCAGGCAGGAACTTTTCTTGCCGCTCAATTCTATCCGCATGGATGTACTGACAGAATTTCAGCTCCTTTTCCTGCTCCCTATTGAGTCCATTCTCCAAGAGCGTGATTGCTTCGGATGGATTTGTATCCAGCCATTGCCATAAATATATCATTCCGTATGTTATCCGCCCTCATATTCTGTAGTTCTATTAAATTTCAGAAGTAGTAATGGATAGTCCGCTTTGAAACAAGAGAAGATGACATTTCCTCCTGTCGCATCTGTTACAGTAGCAATTCCTGCAAGCTGTATTGTGAAGCTTCGCATGGTGTCCTCCGATAACGTGTCATTTGCATGCCCATTACCAAATGCGTCCTCCGTCACTAATAAGAACTGGCATTATTCCAGTGCTAAACGCTATGCACCTCCCATCGCAAACGCATCGTTTAGTTTCATTAGCTCCCATTACTGTAGATTTCCTAACTTCTTTGATAATCCATTTCATTTAAATGGTAGCTCAACTGCTGTCAATTCTTCCCGCAGTCTTCATCAATGCTTTGCATCAGCTGTATCATTTGCAGTCACGTCCTTTAGCACTAGCTTGCTGAATAAAGCTGCCCTGCTAGCAGAGCACTGAACGAGGCAACACTTTGCTGTCACTCACCAGTTTAATTGTCTTCTCCCTGTAAGAGAGTGCCACTGTACGGCAGAAATCATGATTACTGATGTTGATCAAAATGAGATGAATATCATTTTTAAACTCCTTTTCCTTTTTAGAATATATTTGTTTAATTTTACAGATACAATTTTCAATATTATTTTAAAGCATATTCTCCTTTCTGAATTTTCATACAAAAATAATATTAATGCAGCAGAGTATCAACCTGCACGCTGATAAAAATACCGATGCCAGTATTCAGAAAAGCAGTGCATGTCAGCAACCGCTGTCACCAGACATCTTATAAGTAATTCAAGTGACTTTTCGATTGTAACATCTTTCATTTTCTACCTGCTGTCTGATTTAAAATATTTAAATTAAAATCCATAAATATATATATATTCTAAATATATCACAAAGAGAATTCAGTTCTTTCTTTCCTTGCATTCTTACTCCTACGCTTTGTCTAAAGCACAACATACTTTCCAAATCCTCTTACTGTGTAATTAAACTACCAGTCTCACTGGCTTATCCTTTTCTTTCTACACAAAATCTACAAAGGAGCTTTCTCTTTTCTAATTGGATCAGTGACTTTGTGTACGAGATAAATTGGTGGTGATTTAGAAACTATACTGTCTGAGACGTTTGACTGGAACAGTTACTAATTTATCATACTTACACTTGTATTTTGGAAGGCTATGTGTTTTTGGTTTCAATAATTTCAATTTCACAGGCGCTTTCCAATTTGTTTTAATTCACAATAATGCATCTTGAATTTTCGAAACTGGAATCTATCGAAAACCTGTTTGTTTTCACTTTCAATAATCCGATCCCCATAAGTTCTCTATATTCGTTACGACCCAAAAGGCTTCCCAAAAATCTTTGTGTAAATATTCTGCGGAATCTTGAGATACTATCGATTACTTTTGTAACAGTTGTTCGAAATTCAAAAGCTAGCACTACTACAAATTTTCCTTCATTCTCCATAACTTTTTATTTTTCATCATCAATATCATTACAAAAATCAGTATCATTTTCCATTTATAAAAATTTCGAGGCTACAAACGCAGTTTGCCAAATCTGTCGCTATCTCACTAGAAAAACTCCATCACGAGCAATATTCACTCCGCACACCTTTACTCAAGCTTCTTCCAAAAATTTGAAAGATTAGTATAAAATTCCTCTGTAAAACCTGGGCTGCATAGTTTCGTGCAAATTCGTCATGTAGTTATATAATTTTGCCTCATGCCATGTCATACTCCATTTTTCTTTTTCTGACTGCCTCAAAAATTTTCTTCATATTTCTCCATTTCTAATCTTCCTGACAACTCTTAGATTATCCCCAATCTACATTCCTATCTTTGTCTTTGCACTCTTTTTCTGTCTCTCGATGCCATATCCAAATTAAATTCCTAATTTTGAAATAACATAAGTTGACAATCCCAATATCGTCCCCAAATCAATAATGGGTGAAAATATCAGGCACCGCATCAATTGTTGAAATCCACACACCAAACAATTTGCTCCAATGATACCTGTCTATCCTCGCCAAGAATCTAAATTCTCCTCTTCACAGTCGCCGACGCAACGTTCTAACAAAAGTCCAGATTTTGTACGACTGCCCCTAGTGATTTTTCAATTTTCGGCCTTTTCCGCGTCTTCCACTGTAACTTTTGTCTTTTGATAACTTTTTGCCCACATATTTTTCTTTTCACGCTCTTTTCCCAACATAATTTTCCTTTCATAAAGCTTAATCTTCTTACAATTATACTATCTTTGTTTTTAATTCAATTATATTAACTTCCCAAAATTACCAAAGTGGAATATTTTCAAGATTTAAAACTTCACAAAAGACACAAATTTTACATAATTTTGTCAAAATTTAGTGATATTATGTCCTTGTCGATAGGGAACGATGCATATAAAATCGATAATTAAGAGGAGCTTCTATGCCAAAATAGGTAAGATTTGCAGGAATCGCTATTAACTACATTATCAGTATTTGCAGGAACAACTGTTGCGACAAATAATTCTAGCAGAACTACTACTGCCAATAGCATAGCTAATGATGAATGCAAACCATACACAGACTGCAAAAAAGACAGTAATGATCTTGTGGATGAAAATGGAAATATTATAAAAACTGATCCAGCTAGAATCAGTGAGAACCAAATTAAATAATGGAAAAATTACAAAGATGAAGGGGCAGAAATTGCAAAATGCTAGAAAAGGTCCACACAGTAAACTGGAAGAGAGAAATGATAAATACCTTGCAAGTGAACACTTAAAAGATTAGCAACTTTAGAAATTCAGTCTCTTACAAAAATCTTTAAATAGCGGAAAAGTCTCAAAAGATAGAGCAACAAACAAAACTAATAGAAATGTTAAATCACAGACCTGGGGTTTCTAAACTAATAACGCACAGACCAATAAAATAATCCTTTACTAATAATAATGCTAACAAATATATTTTTAATAATTCATGTATCTTGAATAGTGATTTTTATAATACTCTCTCCATATTCACTATTTAAGAAAAATGGCAATCATAAGTATAAGAAATTATAATTCAGGACTGTCATTTTAGTATTCTAAATATTTAATACTCAATCTATTTAAATAACAAATTTATTACAAACTTTCTAATAGAGATATCTAAATCTAATATTTTCAAATAAAACCAATACGTAACTG
>BNJT01001972.1_pt1 | contig 114821 bp, 185 predicted proteins | sample 8540491 | NCBI WGS metagenome assembly BNJT01 (sample SAMD00202455, study PRJDB9452) | human saliva metagenome | host: Homo sapiens | reverse complement strand
TCAGTTATATTGCTCTTTCCAGCTTCTCCATACTGCAATGGCATTATCAACATAATCGAGAGCTGACAATGAGTACTAGGAAACAACGAAGGAAGGGGAACTGTCTCAACCACAGAGGAAGAAGTTCGCCTTATAGGAGCATTATCATTAGAAGTATTCACTACGGAGCACTTTCGACTTGAGTGCAAGACTCTCTGGCAGACTCGTCCGCCATGCCGATTCCATTTAAGCGCGCCGCGAGCCAATGCATCACAAAGATCTTTTCTCGCGCCATAATAAAAGACGAGCCAATTGTACTGATTACACAAATACCTGGGACCTGGCAGCGATGGCGGATCCAGCCGCGACCGCAGCGCGAGTGCCTGCCTGAAGGGCTACTCTGCGCCACACCACCGTCAGCGCGCAGCGACTTGCACCGAGCATAATGGTGCCTCAGACGGTGAGGAGGTGGGGCAGGTAATCGCACAGACTCACTATCTAAGAGGTCCAAGTGACAAAATCAGGCGTGACAATCATCCATGTCACACGAGTGCTGCTGCTGCGACCGATCATAGGTTCTCGCTGTTTCCTCCCGCCTATGATTAAAGCAGAAGTAATGACCGAACGAAGAGTTATCTCTCCAACAAATGAAGTAGCACTCAGCAGCTGGTCGGAGACATTAGCCAATGCTATGACGAAAGAAGTTTGAGCAGATCGATAAACGTTTCGAACAAATAGACAAACCTTTCGAGCAAATTGATCGACGTTTTGAGCACATTGATCAAAGGTTCGAACAAATAGATCAACGGTCTCGATATAATCGACACACAGTTCAAAGCAGTGGACTGAGACGGTTTGACAACGGCATCCACAAAGGACTACAAAAGCATTGAGTGACAGGCGATAAAGGATCTCGAGACCACAAGTGGGAGGAGCGCCTAGCGAGCCCAAAGGCAGGACAAAATCCAAGCTAGAGCTGCTGCCAAGATGAGAGGTACGAGCTGAGATGGCTCTCGCCTTCTTAGCCAGTCTCTTCCACGAGGTCTGGCGGCCGCGAGAGCCGCCGACGAAACCCTCTATAGCGATCTTGACCGCCGCTCGCCCGTACGAAAGCAAAGTTCCCAGACTTGATGCAGCAGGGAGTCACTAGAGGTAGATTCGCCGAGAGCCAAAAGATCAACATGAATACTCGCGCTACTTCGGTTCTATGGCGCAACGAAGGATTTGGCAGCCATTTCTGTGTCCAGGCTCTGATAGAAGACATACGAACGAAGCGTAATGACTTTCACGTCTATCTTCGACGGGAAGCCGCGCTAGTAGCCTACAATATCTCCGCGGTGTAGCTCAGAAACCACCTGCCGGAGATTTTTGCACACGGCGACCAACTGTGCCTGGCTATGATTTTATATGTGGCTTAATTGTCGATAGACGAGGCTATACATAACATGATATAGTCATCTGGCAATTTTATCACGGCCACCAACAGAACAGAGAGGAACAGCAAATACTAAAGCAAGTGCTGCATAACAATGGTATCGGTCGCAGCAAGGAGCAAGCATCAACTAGTTTCCAAGCACCTTTGTTGCACGACCGACTTCGCAGCCTGCGTCTCAGATAACGAAAAATACATTCCGTTTATGTCTGGGACGGAGATGCCAGAGGACGACGAGCTCTCTTGCTGATAAAAACTGAGCAAGTTTCCAGAGACCGAAGAGGCGGTGCAGCGCCTCCACTGAGACTATGGATGTTCCAGAAATAATATGCTTTAGATATTACAGATGGATCGTATGACTACCTCGCATGGATAACAGAGCTGTGGCATAAAGTTTTCCATGACTTTGCTTCCAAAATGTCACCGGACACAGCACTGCTATTTTAGTATAGTTTTGTCTAATGAGGCGCACATATAGTGAAGCTGAACTGCAAATCGACATTAGAGACAGGCACGGACGTGTCTTCCTCAAGTAGAGGCTGCTGCATCAGCGCCCGCCACCTCCGCCTCCATCTTGACAAATGAGTTCACGCTGCGGATCTGCTGCTAGGCGTACTGGGTGATGCCAGCGTCGTATTACTGCCGGAGTGACGGCAACGCCTTCCGGAAGCTCGACTCAGGCCGATGGCAGCCTGGGTGGCGCGGCGTGATCCAAGTAGTCGTGGGGTGTGCTCGGCCGGGCGCAGAGCCAGCCATACCCACGCTCCCTGCCGCCCCAGCTCGGTGCAAAAGTGGCTTCCAGGACGCAGAGGCGACGGTCGAGCTCGCGGTAGTGGCTGTCTTGTGTGGAGAAGACGCTCTCTCGTGCATCGTGTCGCGCACGCCGGCTCTCGAGGCAATCATCTTGCAAGTTGATCCGTGAAATGTCGCGCTGGATGCTCGTACGCGCCGCTTTCATGTCGGTAAAGTCCTCCTCCAGCTGGCACCGTGCTCCTCCGGGCGCGTTGCAGCTCAAGTCCTGCGTCTTGGCGATGGTCTTCTGTGCATTGACGATGGAGCCCTGCTTTCTCGTCTATCTCGCTGCATCTTGGTGCGCAGATCATCTAAGCCAACCTGCAGGTCAGCATGTTTTGGCAACCAAATTCGTTCTGGCCGGCCTTGAGGTTGTCGTACTTAGTGGCCAGAATCATTCCTGTCTCTGCTCGGGTAGCGCCTGTCGGGCCGTCCATCGATTGTTTTCGAGACCGCTTGTCGATCCCGTTGAATTTCTCGGTTACGGCTTTGCTGTGAGCGCATGCGATTTGTTGTGAGAGTTCTTCATCTCGCATACTTATATTTAAACACAAAGCGGGCGGCCAAACAAATGTCGGGACGCTTATTTGCGTCGCATTCACAAAATAACCGGCGCGATAAACTGCGCAAATGTATCTCTCTACCAGGTGTGTTTTATTGCAAAATGCAACTAGGTAGATAGGCCTGGATTGATACGCAGCTGGATACCTTACTACATGTATTGTCTACCAGTTAGTAGCAAACACCCTTTTAAAATTATGCCCCATTAATAATGTACAATAAGGGTATACATATTAAATATGCGACATGCAACGAAAGCAACAACGCCATGCGAATGCACAGATAAAATTGCCTACAATGTGCTTACTTGCAGCGCTACTGTTGATTCTATAATTCCCGTCAATACTGCAGTTTGGTGATGGTATTTCACGATCAAGACACCAGACGCTGCGGTTCATATCGCTCGCATTCTTTTGCAGTAATGGCACTTGGTACTGGCGGCCAGTATACTCGCCGCCATAAAGGGCTATGGGCTTGAAAGCAGTGATGTGCTGTGATGATACCAGTGCACACTCACCCGCCGTGCTCTAGCAATCACCTCGCAGTATCGCCTCGACGCCTTAATTTTGCGCCATAATATTGGCAGAGAATTTTGCTCAATGCTGGCCCGCAAGCGGCTGGGTCAATCTCGATGCGCTGGCACAGTATAGGCAGCACTCGTCTGGCTGCTCGCAAAGCAGCCATTGACGCCGTGGGTGATAATCTCGGGCATGGCACCGCGCTTCATCGCCACAACGGGTGTGCCACAGGCCGGTGCCTGATGCGATCGACTGCCATGCCAAAGGCGCGGGCTCATCCCACCTCGATAGGGAAGAGCAATGCCTTGGCACTAGCCACGAAGCCGAGTTTTCTCTGCTACTGGGCTGCCTGCATAAGTGATGCGCCGATGCTTGAGGACGGCCGGGAGGATGATGGTCGCTATGGTGGCGGAATTCTTCGCTGCGTACGGTAGAAGTTGGCAGAGCTGGATTGGAGAGCCTCGAGGCGAGCTAGCTTACGGTTACTGCCGATCCCTGCGACTGGTGCCCGCCATGCGGAGGCGCTTTCTGTACCGCGGCAGCGTAGGCTACGGCGGTGGCTGGCCTTTATCTTGGGTGAAGCGGGCGAGGGTGATGCGTGGCATTTTGCTTTAAACGCGAGACGAAGGAGGGCACCGCAACGGCAATGGCATTGTGCACGGCTGTGGTAGCAAATGCCGAATCTCGCAGGGCTTTGAAAGCGCCATTGCCTCTGAGGATACACGCATGCGTAGAGGCACAGTCATCTGGCAGGCTCTGAGCTGTGGGCGATTATCCATCCGCGGCCCCAATAGTCTGCGGGTGTAGAAAATGGTGGCCCATGGAAGGTATATGCTTAACACGTGGCAATCCTGGTATGCGCCTCACTGGCGAGAGCGCTGGCCCAATGTAGCCGTTGTCGTGTGAATAATGGTCAAAAGTGGCCGCAGCATTCGATGGCATGGAGAACAAGCGTGAGGCGAGTCTGGCGCTTGAGTGGTGCGTCGTAGTAGCTCACAGTATGGTATCGAAGAGCCCGCGCCAGTAGTATGAGTGGAGTTGGCGCTGCCGTTGCGCATCCGCCGTGCGCCATTGGCGAAAAGCTCTGCACTCAACATCATCGCGCTGCCGCAGTGCACGTCACAAACCTTCAGACGACGAGCCTGATGCCGCCGCAGCCTTTGGCTAGGTGGGGCGAGCCATGGTGCAGCAACTGCCACTCGTAGTGGCCGTGAAGTACTGCGGGCGATCACGACCCAGACGTACGTATCAGTTTTGTGGCATCCTTATGGCTGAAGTATAGCACAATCGAGCAAATGTGGAGTGAGTGAGGGTGCAGGTTACAGATATGGAGTCATTTCCTATATCTTTAAGCCGTCGCGGCGATCATCTCGTGCACACCTCTACGAGCATTTGCGATGCCAACGCTGCATCGGCAGCTGTTTGAGGCAGGCTGTTTCAGACGATCGACTCACGGCTTATGGAATCGCTCTATTCTGACGCCTGTGATGGGGATCGATGCGACGCTCTACACCATGCAGGCCGAGAGCGCCAGGCCCAGTTGCGCCAGCCGGTGCAGCGGAGTGGCGATGATGCGATGATCGACTGCGCGCTGCGGCAGGTCATTGCCGAGAAGGGCTATCCGCTCACCTATCACGACCGGCTTGCCCTCCCACGAGGCAGTGCACCAGCTTGATACCGAGCCGCCGTGGTATGATGCTCAGGATATCGACGTATTGCAGTGCTTGGGCGAGACAGCGCCGCGTGGCATCATTGCTCAGCGCGAGGAGTGGAAGCAGATGTGATGGAGTATACGATTGATATATCGATCGATCTCAGGCCAGGCGACGCGCGAGCGGCCGTCTTCGTGAGCTTACGCATGCAATCAGGCCAATACCGCTGCGCTACTGCGGCGAACGTATCGGTATTATAACCACGGATATGATAGGAGTGCACGGCTGGGCGCCATACCGATGGCAATATTTGCTCGTAACTGGCCGGGAGGATCATTCGGCCCAGGTCTACAACTTGTATGAGCTTTATGATTCGGATGATTCGAGCCCCAGGGTGGCTGGCAGCGCCTCTTGGAGCGCTTGCAGACGGTTGACTATCGAGAACAGTTTTGCGCCCTCCATCGTCAACATGATCGATGACCTCACGGATGGTCGTTGGGGCCTCGTGGCTGGCGTCAATTGCCACGGTAGAAACGTTGGATGATTTGGCTTGATCTTCCCGAAAGCTATAACAGTGGTCGCAGTGATGAGGTACGACGCGGCGAGGCTCTACACTACTGCACCGCGATTATGCATTACCCTAGGCAAACCAGCTGCTAGTGTGATACTGCAAGCAGTAAGGAAGGTCTGAGTATAATTCGGGGCCGTTATTTTATGTCGCAGACAGATCCACAGTATATTCTGTAATATTGCAATTGTGCGTCGACCACGGCAAAACAACGCTGCTTGATGGCCTACTCAAGCGAGCAACTACATTCCGCAGTAATCAGCCGAAATGGCTCAGACTCTCATCATGGACAGTGGCGAGCAGGGAGCGTAGGCGCGGCATTACCATCACTGCCAAGCAGAGCGACAGTCTACTACCAGCCTGCCGATGCTGAGCCAGCAGTTGACTACAAGATCAACATCATCGACACACCCTGCCCATGCCGATTTTGGTGAGGTGGAGCGCACGCTAGCACGTGGCTGATGGTGTACTCCTCGTGGTCGATGCGCAGGAGGGCCCGATACCAGCAGACGAAGTTTGTTCTGGGTAAAGCGCTTGAGCTTGGTCAACACCGGTGGTGATTATCAACAAGATCGACAAGCCTGCGCGGCGCATTGCCGAGGTGGAGGACAGGCTAGCTGATCTCTTCCCTCGAGCTTGCCACCGACGAGCACAGCTCAAATACCGGTGTACTACGCTGTAGCGCGCAGAGGAGCAAAGCCTGGGCGGCACTGCGCAAGGATGCCAGTGAGCCAGCCAGCCTGGCACCGATCTTCCAAGGATTATCTCGCGTCAGCGCCACAAGTCGCAGACGGGCCCTTCAAATGCTCGTGACGGCTCTCAGTACGATACCTTCCTTGGCAAATATGCGATTGGCCGAATCCATCGTGGGGTGGCTCAGCGTGGCCCAGCGCTGACTCTATCAAGACGGATGGTGCAACCACCAATGCTAAGATCGATAAGCTCTTCATCAGCCGCGGCCTCGCTAAAGAAGAGGTGAGCGAGGCAGGCGCAGGTGACATTGTCTACATCGTTGGTGCAGCGAAGCGCACATTAGACGCTCGCAGACGCGACCAGCCAGAGGCGCTGCCGTCATGGCAGTCGAGGCTCCCACCATTAGTATGTATCTTGGGCCGAATACCAGCCCGATGAAGGGGCCGCGGTGAATTTACTACCAGCCGGCAGATTGGTGATCGTCTCCAGCGCGAACTCGAGACGAATGTGGCGCCATGGGTGGCGGAGTCTGGTATTGGCTTTGCGGTATCGGGGCGAGGCGAGCTTCACCTCGGTGTGCTGATCGAGACGATGCGCCGCGGAGGCTACAATTTGAGTTGGACGGCCCAGAGGGTTGTGACGATTACCCAGGATGGCAGCGAGCAGAGCCAGTTGAAGAGCTGCTGGTTGAGGTTGGCCCTGAGTTTGTTGGTGTTGTTAGGCCAAGAGCTTGCAGAACGAAAGCCGAGCTCCGCAAGCAAGAGCAAACCGCCAGTGGTACAGACGGATGACCTATACCATTTACACTCGAGCATTAGAATTTGGCCTGCGCAGCCTTCTGACAGATACCAAAGGAACGGTTATTATGTATAGCCTGCCGCCGGCTACCAGCCGATTGGTAGTGTATTACCGCGGACGCGCAACGGTGTTTGATCGCCTTTGGCCAGGCACGACCACGCCATATGCCTTACAAGCGGCCGAAGCGCGCGGTGAGCTCTTCGTCGGAGCAGGACTGATGTGTACGCTGGGATGATCATTGGCCTCAATAACCGCCCAGACGACCTCGAGATCAATGTACGAAGGCCAAGCACCTCACCAATATGCGCAGCCAAATCAAGCGAGCAACTGCGTCCAGCTGACGCCTCTCACCCAGCTGAGCCTTGAGCAATCGATCGACTTTATCGAGGGCGACGGGTTGCTTGAGGTCACGCCGCATGCCCTTCGCCTCCGCAAAAAATATCTCGACGCCAACGAGCGCAAACGCGCCGCCAAACATCAACCATAACACCACAGGAGAATCGCCCTATCATGCACGCGTCCGCCGCGCTTTTGCTGCGAAAATCATTGCTCTTACCAAAAGATACCAAAGAGAATGCCAAAGCCGCTGCGTACAGAGCGGTTGAGCTCGATGCGCCGACGCCAAGCTCACCTGAGGACGCTCGGTGAGCTCTTTGATGAAAGGTGCAAACGCAGCGATTTACAGTGACGGCAAGGCGTTTGTCGATATAGACACCCTACAGCCAGCCCGGACAATTATGGCGCGCGGTATCGTCGACAGCGTCGCCAGCCCAGCTTCGACCTCCGCGACCTTCGTTGGGCAGCATTTTTCTAGCAGTATACCCGGCCTCGAGTTACCAACCGACCGACACCACCACTGCGCGCCAGCAGTAGAGCCAGCTCTGGCGGCAGCTTTGAGCGGCGCAATCCCGCAAGAATCGGGGTTCGCTCTGCGCTACCATATCCATACATGACGCCGGGTGGACGCTTCGATGAGCTATTCTACTGGGATACGTGTTCAGTATGCTTGGCCTAGCAGCGGATGGGCGCTGGCGCTCCTATCGAGCACATGATACACCAACTGCACTATGCTCCGTAAATTTGGGATGATTCCCACGGCCAATCGGACATACTTCTTGAGTCCAGTCGCAGCCACCCATGTTTGCAGCGATGGTCCAGCTGCTGGCACGTCACCGAGGGCAAGCGGGTCTATGCAGAGTTTTGCATGAAGCCTTCTTGCTGAGTATTGCTTTCCCGGATGAAGGGTCGTCGCTAGATTGCGAAAGCCAAGCTGTTGAGTACGGCGTATCTCCGCGTCGCTGTTATGCCCGATGGCACGCCGCTCAATCGTTACTATGATAACCGCACCACACCACGCTTGAGTCGCATCGCGAAGATGTCCATACGGCACATCACGCAGCCTCAGCGCATACGACGCGGACATTCCTTGATCTGCGGGCGGCCCGAGGCAGGTGGGACTTTAGCAGCCGGTGGTTTGCCGACCCCTGTCAGATTCAGACCATCGAGACGACAAAGTATGTGCCAGTCGACCTTATATTGCTTCCTCTACCAGCTTGAGATGACGATCGCCGAGGCTTACCGACTCATCAAGCAACGTCGCCTGGCGCGGCGTTTCGAGCGGCAGCCGAGCGCCAGCTCGGGCAATTCGCCGCTACTGCTGGCAGACCTACCACGCAATTCTTTGCGACTATGCCATCACCACTGGTCAGACCACGGGGCGACTCACGCCCGCCGCGTGACGCCACCATATGTGGTGCAGCCGATGAGCAAGCTGCAGCGGTAGCGCAGCAGCTCGAGAGAAAGACTTTTGCAGCCAGGTGGACTTCTTTCCAAACCCTCATCACTAATGGCCAGCAGTGGGATGCCCCCAGCTGGGCACCGCTGCTGATGGTTTGCTGTTGTGGGGCTGCGCAATTACGGCTAGGATACACTGGCAGCAACCATTCGCTGATCGCTGACGCTCGCCAACGAGCCAAACCGTCTTTGCCCAACAAGCGCAAAATGGTCGAAGCATGATGCGTCACCGCCAGTGCAGGCGGCGGCGGGAAGTATCCTTTGCAAGATGGATTTTGGCTGGACGAATGGGGTGTCACTGCAGCACTCAAGGATGAGCAGCTCGGAGTAGCGCAGCAGTAGCCTGGAGGTAAGATGCTCGAGTTTTTGTCACTACTTAACGCCTTATCCTTCAAGATGCCGACGAATAGCTAGAGCCTCTTGTTAAGTTGCCTAGGCTTTTCGCTTGGTAAAAACGAGTCACAAATATTTTCTCAGCCTGCTATACGTTATCCTTTGACACGTGCTGGGCTACCTCATCTGGCAAAAATCCCTTCTCGTGTTGAGTTTGCCTGCCACTGATAGCCTTTGCCATAGCCGGCTCCTTGCAGGTTTGGTGGGAGCATTGCGCAGATGGAGCGGCACTGGTGTATCGGCGTGGCGGCTAGCAGAGCCCTCCCTCGTGCATAAGGTCGGTGATCTCGCGCGGTTTAGCCGAGCAGAGCAAGCGCTGTGGCACAGTGGTAGAGATTGTAGCGGGCCTCAGGTGACAACCCCGCTCCACCGCTGAAAGGTCGCGACCGCTAGAGATAACGCACCATTACCTGCAGTCCGATGTCCTCACTGAGCGATACCACCATGCGCCGAGCAATGAACTTTTAGGTCTTCGCCGGCGTCGATCATTCGGCTTAGATAATCAAAAGAGTGGCGCGCACATCGCTGCCCCCGCATCGACTTGATGAAGGCCGAGATAACATCATAATGCATCTCGCCTGCTTGTCGTAGCCAGGGAGCTTCTTTTGCAGGCGGCAGCTGTGATGGTATCGGGCGTGACTGTCTCGGCGAGGCTCAGGGCTAACTCGAGATTGCCGAGCGCCACTCGGGCATCGCCGCCCGATAGCTCTGCGGGATAGTCGAGCGCTACGATGCTGACGTGCTCTGTCTTACTCACAGGTAGTGATGGCGCGCTGGAGAATGGCGCGAATCTCGTCTTTGCTCCCAGTGGTTGCAAGACAAGCACGCGCATCCGGCTCAGCGCTGGTAATAACCTCAAAGCTGGATTCTCGTGCGGTGGCGCCGATCAGCGTAATGAGCCCCGACTCGACATGGGGCAAAATGCGTCTTGCTGCGCCTTATTAAAGCGGTGGATCTCATCGACAAAGAGAATGGTACGCAGGCCAAGATTCCACTCTTTGCCTGGCGTGCTGGATGACCCGCTCGACGTCCTTTTTGCCACTAGTAACGGCACTGAGCTCAATAAACTCAGCCTCCACCTCGCGAGCAATAATCCGCGCAGCGTCGTCTTGCCGTACCCGGTGGCCCCCAAAAAGATGAGGCTCACGGGCTGCTTCTTGGCGACAATCTGGCGCAAAATCTCAGCATCGCCCAGCAAGTGTCCTGGCCTATCACGGCATCAAGCGACTCGGCGCAGCCGCTCGACCAGCGGCTGGCGTGATGATGGTGGCGAATCTGGCTCCAGGCATGGATTCTATAGTATACCGGAAATAGACTGGCAGTCGAAGGGCTGCCAGTTTCGGTAATCAAATTATATCTGATCTGATGCCCAGCTACCTATTGCCGAGATAGCAAGACGGCCCCATCTCGCTATTTTGCCCAATGTGGTATGATAAAGCAATAAGCTAGTCCAAAGGAGGAATATGGAATATATCATTATCAGCATCATCGTGGCGACGATTGTCTTCCATGCTGAGCGGGATTCGCGTGGGAATCAATACCAGCGTGGTGTGGTGCTAACGCTTGGGCGCTTCTCGGGTCAGCGCGCACCAGGGCCCTACGCGTAGTGGTGCCAATCTTTCAGACGATTATGATGGTCGATGTCCGCTCGACGCCGATCCGGTATGCCGAAAGCAAGAGGTCATTACGAAGATAACGTGACAGTTGCTGTGGATGCTGTGGTATACTTCCGTGTCATTAATGCGCCAAAGGCTGTCCTCGAGACGACGAACTGCATCTACGCTACCAGCCCGTTTGCTCAGGCAGCGCTGCGTGATGTGACGGGTAACTGATGACATGGACGACCTGCTTGCCAAGCGAGAAGAGCCACCAGCAGATCGAAAGAGATTGTCGATGCTGGAGACTGACAAGTGGGATTGACGTTGAGAACGTGATGATTCAGAACATCGAGTTGCCAGGCGATATGAAGCGCGCTATGGCTAAACAAGTCGAAAGCCGAGCGTGAGCGCCGGGCCACATTATCAATGCCGATGGTGAAAAAGCCGCCGCAGAGACCCTTGCAGAAGCCGCTCAGATTCTTGCTAACACCCCAGGGGCAATCAACCTGCGTACACTCACGACACTTGGAACGCATTGGTGCCGAAACTAAGCCAGAAGACGATGATCCTCTTCCCAGCAGAATTGATAGAGGTACTGCGAGGTATAGCGGTCATGATCGACTTTCGTCAGAATCAGGCGCGTTGCATTGATGCGCTTGCGGTGGGCTGGCAGTGACTGCGCATGACGAAGTGCAGGGCAGTGGCGATGAGCCAGCGCGTTTCAGCAAGTCCGAACTTTTGGTGGCTCAGTGGAATGAGCGACCAGGCTGGAGTTGATCATCGAGTGGACGACGGAGCCGCACAACACTTGTGCGGCCTCATCTCGACATGGTGCAGCGGACCTTCGTTGGTGAACTCAGCAGTGAGGAAGCTAAGCGGATCAGCGGTGCTGATCGCAGTGATTGACGCGCACGATTTTGAGGCAGAGCTGCGCCAGCTTTGCCAAGCGCCATCACGGTTGTATACAGAGTAAACGACCGCACCGACTACGGTTTTATGCTCAACCCGCCTCGCGCGACCTAAGCAAAAGTACTGCAGCGGATTTTCCCTTCAGTCCAATCATGTCTCCATCGGCTGCGTGAACTGCGGGCTATCAAGCAGCCGGAGAGGTTGCTGCGCTACGCCAGGCAATTGCATTGACGATCGAGGCGTTTGGGTAGCCAAGCGGCTTGCCGCACTGTCAGTAGTAGTACGAGTGTGAAGCGGGTTTGACTATCTATTCCGGTATAATGCTCGCCATGCCTATAGCCCGATTGTTGCGGTGGTGCTAACGCCCTGCACGTTGCACTATAGCCATAATGCCGGGCCGCCGCTGCTGAGAATATGGTGCTGATCGATGTCGAGGGCGCGGGTCAATGGATATTGCGCGGATATCACTCGCACATAATATGTCAAACCGACGCAGCAGCCAGAGATGTCCACGCTGCAGTAGTGCAGGCACAGCAGCGCATCATAGAGCCGTCTCGAGCCAAACCTCCCGTAGCCGACTAGCTCCAGCAGAGCGACGACATTATGCGCGATGCCCACGGCAGCTTGGTCTCCTACGCGATCGTCAGCGACCAAAGCTACCTTCGGCGTTACTATCCGCATGCTACCAGCTACGGGCTTGGCGTCGATACCCGACAGCCTGGGTGCGCGCAGGTATTGCGCGCCGGTATGGTGCTTACCGATCCGGGCCAGGAATTTTACGTTCAGGAAGGCATTGGTGTCCGGATTGAAGATGACATTCTCATTACGCCGAGCGGCCATGATAATCCAGAGCGCCAGCTTATCGACAAAATGGTAAAAACCGCTATACAGAGCCGATGAAACGACAATGCCTATTATCCGCCGTGTGCGCTAAATTCACTCTGGGCTGTGGATTGCCGTACGTATCTTTGGTACAGGCTTACCGGTGTCAACCGATATGAGTATTGCGGTGTTTTGCTGGCTGGACTCCATCTTCTCAGTCGTCAATGCAGTCTTTAAGCCGATTGCCATCATCCTATCGCTTCCGCCATTCTCGTCACGCTCGGTCTCTTTACCGTCGTTGTTAATGGCTTTATGGTCTATATTTCACGATACTGGCACCCAGGCCTCAAGATGGCGTTTTCTTCACTCCATCTTGAGCAGGCCTGATTTATAGATCTGGTAAACTATATAGTAAGCAGCGCATCCAGGCTAAATTATGCGCGCGCACGCAGGAGGAACAACATAGAATCTTGATAGTATTCTACAAACAATAATGATTGGCTCGGCCATCTGAGTGATCCTGGCTATTTTGTCCAGCAGCGCGAGGGCGACGCTTAGTGCAGGCTTTGGTGCCTCAGGCGAGCTCCTATACCACGCGGCGCAACCTCGGCAAACTCTTTGAGCGACGATCTTTTGGCTGTTACCTTTGTTGGGTCTATTTTGCGGCACTCTTGTGCCGTCTGCGGGTAAGGCATGACAGATCGGCAGGAGGCACCTCCAGCGCCGCTGAGACCTCGTCGGCAGTTGTGCCTCAGGAGGATGAGTCGCTGCGGGCAGCTAAAGCAGCTAAGTCGGTGCCATCGCGCCGCAAGAAACCACGCCGTGACCTTAAGCAGCTCGAAGACAGCGCGACGCGCCACGCTGGCAAAGTTCTTAGGAGCCGCTTCGAGAGTTTGCGTCGAACCCGGCAGCGAGGTTATAGTTGTGGCTTGTCCTCATGCGGTGATTTTACTTGGTATTATTGCTGAGATGTATCCGCCGTACGCGACAACAGCAACTCGGTGGGACCGGCGGACGTATATTGAAGGGGCGCTTGGCGATTGAGACGCTTAATCCACTCTTTGCGACCAGCAGTGCCGAGCTCCTCAGCTGGTCAGCTTATATGTTTTCCTCGCTCTATCGTTTGACGACGCCAAGGTTCGCTCACACAGATGTTGCAACAGATCTTGCCTGCAACGAAGCGAGCAAAACCACCGCCAATTGCGCGACGACGTCCGCTGGCACGATGGGCACAAGCTCACCGCTAAGGATGTTGTCTTCACGATCAACCTCATCAAGAACCCGGCGGTGCGCTCACCCTGCGCGTCAACTGGGTCGACGTCCGAGCCAAGGCGGATCAACGATACCACTGTCAGTTCGTGTTGCCTGCCACGTATGCTGCCTTCCCGCATGCATTGACCTTTAATTTTGCCCTGAGCATGCGCTTGGCTCTGCAACACCAAGCTCGATGCGCCAGGCGCTGCGTTTAATCATTCGCCAGTTGGTAGTGCGCCGTTTAAGTTCCAGATTTTCGCAATCGACCAACAATGCTCGCCGGCAAAGACGGTGCATGTTATCGCGCGATAAGCTATTATGGTGGTCGGCCCAAGCTCGATCGCTTCGAACTCCGGGCTTATAGCACACAGCAAGATATCGTCTCGGCTTTGCAGAAGCTGGTGAACTGAGTGGCGCAACCGACCTCTCGCTGTGATGCGCAAAAGATGTTCCACAGCAGCAATACGACAACCACTGTACCAACCGACCGCGGGGTGTATTTGCTCATGAACAATACCAACCCCATCCTGAAGGATCGCGCGGTGCGCAAAGCCTCAATGGGAAACCAACACCGCTGCGATTCGCCTCGCTGGGTGAGGGGTGCAGCGCCTCGATGGGCCTTTATCTCAGCGCCAACTTTGGGGGCATTAATACACCATCTGCAGATAAGCCCGACCGAGCAAGGCTGCTGCATGCTGGATGAAGCAGGGCTGGAAGCTCGCCGATGGCGGCAAAAGTCCCCAGCAAAGATGGCCAAAAGCTGGAGATTATGATCTACCACGAAGGGCGCGAGTACGAAGCGGTTCTCGCTAAAGGTAAATGGAGCAGTGGCAGCAGCTTGGCGTAGCAGTGACGCAGCAAGTGATCGACCGCTCAGCGATCATCCACCTTTGTCCAAGGGACATTGCGAAAGCGGCTACGATGTCACTCTATGAGTTAGCGGTGGTGCCGACCCTGATGTCTATGCTATCGTCACCCTCTCAGACTGGCTACCAGGGCTATAACTTGCCAATGCACGAGTCGCACAGCAGATGCCGCGATTGGCCAGCGCCCGTATGCGCGCCTCGAGCCAAAGCTGCGTGCTGCCAAGTACAAAGCGTTTGCCGAGCAGTGGTACGGCGACGTGCGCGATTGGTCTCTATCGGTCGGCTGGTGTGTATGCGACAGGCCCTGGTGTCAGGCCATCAGCAGGCGATACCCTTGTCTCCGGTGCAGATCGCTACGCAGACGTCCTCCGTTGGACAGTGACAACGCGAGATGTTTACAAAACCCCTAACATGCGGTATAATCAACAGTGTCGAGATATGCGGACGTGGCGGAATTGGTAGACGCGTCAGCTTGAGGGGCTGGTGAGCATTGCGCTCGTGGAAGTTCAAGTCTTCTCAGTCCGCACCGGAGATGATGCTTCGCGACACATGAGCACCACCAAGATAGGTGTCGTGCTTTTTGTAAATAACAATGGGGAGATCTTGTATTAAGATACTTGTACGAGCACTTTGCTTGGATGCTTTGACGCTTGCATTAACTGGACATTTCTCCAGATGAAGCGTAAAGAGCTATAGGCGCCTGAACCCAGCAAAAGTGCGATAATTAATCGGCGAACTCTTGTGTTTTGCAAAGCGGTGGTACATAATAAGAGACAGCTGGTACGCAAAAAGGGGTACCATTGCGTCCAAAACACAAACATCGTGCCGCAAACAAACATTGTAGCCCCAGGGTGGGCGCGTAGCCTTCACGGCAAATCACCTCTAGCTCAAAGAGTGATTTTTGCCTATAGTCTATACTAGACGGGGCATTAAGCTCATTTCGGCTGAGCGCGTCGCGGCGAAGGGGTGACCAGTTCGAATCTGGTATGCTCCACCATGGATCTTTTAGCTCAGTTGGCTAGAGCGCACGATTCACATTCGTGAGGTCGCAGGTCTCGAATCCTGCAAGATCCACCATTTTTGGAATTATTCATTTTTAGTGCCAATACCGTATTGTTTTTGAGTAGTATCTTGTCTGCCAATAGAATGTCGTTTGCTAAGGAGGACTCCAATGAAAGTTGCAATAGCAGTACTGGCGTCGTATGCATGAACACATCTTGCGGGACTAAGTCTCCTTCCTAAGGTGGAAGTTGTTGGCGTCGTTGGCTCGACAAAGGAACGAGCTACACAGCATCTACAGTCTCATGGATACGATCAAAAGATCTTGCTGAATCGTTTGATGATGTAAATGGGCAAAAGTCACCTGATATCGTTTGTCTGACAACACCAGTTTGCTGTCGGGATGAGTACTGGGAGCGGCTTGCTCACGAACAGTGTTATATAATTGTGAAAAAGCCAGTCTGTGGCGACGACCTGTCTGCCCATATTTTGATGCCGTCAGGATCGTTGCATGGTTGATTTTCAGCTTCGTGGCCTCGAGCAATTTCCAGATCGTTGCCAAGATGATCAACGAGGGTACGCTGTGATATTTGCTCAATTGATCTCTTTCGAACGCACCCGCTGCTTTACGGGCAGATTGCTACGCCACCATCATGGATGACAACGCCAGATCTTGGCGGTGGGCAGCGCTATGGCAATGGGAAGCCACCTTCTTGACCTCGCCGTGTTCTTGCTCGGCGGCAACTATTCAGTGTCCAAGAGTTTCAATGCAGCGCAGAAACAAAGGCGCGGGTCGTGGCGCGGAACAATGCCAAAGGACAGCGGCCATCTGACGAGGTGCTTTTGATTGTTCATTCGTAATGAATCAGGCATGTGGCGATACGCGACATCAATCAGCAGGGCAACACGCTCTCTCCGAATTCCGCGTCGAAGGGACGAAGGTGCGGCAGAATTCTGCTATCATAACGGATCTGGTACTCTGCGACTAGTTCCACGAGAATGGTGGTGAGGGTGTTGTACACCGACCAGGCTGCATCTGCAGTCACTGCAGCCTTCTTACCCGCTCGATAACTCGGTCTTTCGTGTTGCATAGCAACAGATATTTTTGCGTCAGTGTGTGAATGGGCCGAAGGCAGGACTCGAAACATCCGGCCTCATTGAGTGATGGGCTTGCAAATGCGAGATACTGCAAAGAAATAAAGATACCGATACTACCGATACCTTTAGTTACTGCGAAGCGAATAGCACGCCCTTTACTAGCAATTCTCTGAGCCATTCACTTGTTGCTATTTCAGAGATTTTACTTCAACATGGTGATTCGATCGATGTCAGCTGACTTGGGTGACTCTATGGATACCAGGATAATCCTCAGGGTGATCCAAGGTGATATTGATATAAAGCTGTGCCATCAGCGGTTTCTCATACGCCCACATCCAGAGAAATTTTCGATTAACCGCATAGCTACTTGCGCGCGAAATTCTTTTCGAATACTACCCAGCGCCATGACATAACTATCTATCGCACGATAATAAGCATTAGTCTTCGGCTTATCTGAGAACACACTGATCATTTTTATTGCTTGGCATAATAGCTCTCGATATAACTTACAATAAAGAAAATGAAATAATAACACCTGGTGGAGATAGAGGGATTCAGACCCTCGACCTCAGCAATGCAGATGCTGCGCTCTATCAACTGAGCTATATCCCACGACTCCTTCTATTCAAGCACAAACGGGCAGGAGAATCAACCAGTAGCATTCCCGCCCTGTTTCTGATAAAAATAAAGATATGTTCAAAAAGTTTATCCAAAAAGCGGCTCGAGACGTATGTGAGCCCGGTATTTTCAAGCCCATCCAGAGGTCAAGTTAATTGTTGTGGTGGGGAGCGTGGGCAAGACGAGCACTAAGCGAGCGGTGGCTACCTGTTATCGCAGCGCTACCGTGTGCGCGTGTCGATAACAACCACTAACACCAATCTCTCGGCACCGTGTGGCATTCTTGGCGTGACCTCACCCTAGCAAGGTACACAGCGTGGTGCCTGGCTCAAGGTGTTTACGGCGGCTCGGCGGCGGGCTGCCCAGCCAGCTGACGTCGATGTGATTGTCCAGGAGCTTGGCACCGATCGGCCGAGGAGATTGCCGACTTTGGTCGCTACCTCCGGCCTGACCTTGCCTTAGTGACAGACAGTAACACCAGAGCATATGGAGTTCTTTGGTTCAATTGAAGCAGTTGCGCAAGAGGAGCTCTCCGTGACGCGGTATGCGCGCCGAGCACTGATCAATCGTGATGATGATATTGAGGGGCGCTTTGCTGACCTGATCGCTACTCCACACTTTAGTACGTACGGCACGACTGGCCTTGCTGAGTATCGCTTTGAACAGCAGAACTTTGATGCTGAGGTAGGCTATCGTGGGGGGATTATTGCTCCGCCAAATATCGCTCAGCCATTCGCGGCGGCCATTAATGTGGTGGGCGAGCACAGCCTAAGGCCGATCGTTGGTGCCGTCGCAGCCTTACTTTATGGCTGCACACCGATGAAGTAGTGAAGGGTCTTGCACTGATCAAGCCTGTCCCTGGGCGGATGAATCCGCTGCTGGGCCTTGGCGATACAACAATTATCGACGATACATACAACTCCAGCCCAGCTGCTGCGCTGGCTGCCTTGCAGACGCTCTGCATAGCTTTTGCACAGGGCACCGCAGCGGATCGCCATCCTGGTGACATGAATGAGCTCGGTGCCTCGAGCCAGGCCGAGACACGAGAGCTGGGCGCATGGCCTGCGACTCACATTTGCTTGATTGGGTAGTGACGGTTGGCGGCGAGACAGAGAAATATCTTGCGCCCGCTGCCCGCCGGCGTGGCTGCCAGGTGAAGGTATGCCGCAAAGTGCGATCGAGGCAGGGCAGTTTGTCCGTCTCGGTGGCACGGCCTGGTGCAGTGATTCTGCTAAGGGGTCGCAAGGTGGGATATTCCTTGAAGAGGCGGTTAAGATCCTCTGTGTCCCTGAGGAAGATACCGAGCTGGTGCGTCAATCACTGCTTGGCAGGCCATCAAAGCGCCGTATTTTTCGGAGTACGAGAACTTCTTTGATGGGCCGAAGCCAGTAGCGTTAATACGCGATGGTGGTATATTCCTTACGTGTGAGACTAGTGTAATAAGGCGAGGAACCATCTGTGTCAACAGAAAAAGCCAAGGCAACCAAGCGCAGCACAACGCGCAAGACGTCGCCAAATGAGCCAGAACAAACTCCGGCCAAGGCTAATGAGCCAGTAACTGCCCACTGCAGAGCCAGCTCCAGTAGCCGAACCGGCTACTCAGCCGATGCCAGAGCAGCCAGCTGCTCCGGCCATGCAGCCAGCTCGGCCTCAGCCTCAATATCAACCACACATGGCTCCAGGAGCTTTGCGTGCTCAGCCAGCCAAGAAGTCCCATCTTGGGCTTATTCTTGGCCTCGTTGGTGGTGGTGTAGCTTTTGCTAGCGCTTATTGCTGGTGTGCTATTGTACTTCTTCTGGTATCAGAACCCACACAAGGTGGTGACAGATGGTGTGGCGAATCTAGTAACTCGCACGGCAAGCGTCGTATAGCATGGGCGGTGATGTTACACCAAGTAGCACTAGCACTTCAGGCCCATCGAAGGTTACCTCACAGAGTGAATCTGCAATATGCCAACCAAGTTGCTGGTGGTAACGGTGAAGGTAACAATGGACCTCCCGCAGGCTGGCCAGATTACCGTCAAAGGCCGAGATCTGATGCGGATCGCGAAGCAACCTGCTTCCGCGTCAATGGCATCAAAAAGTATATGAAAAATATATTGATACTATGATCGACCAGTCATCGAAGCGCTATAGCACCTCGAGTATGACCGATGAGGGAGAAAAGATACTGCGCGGAGCAAGATGCGCGAAACGATATGCAAAGCAAGCACTGCCTATTATCGAAAAAATCGATGGCAAATGGGTCAAGATGACGCAAGATGAGATGCTTAAGATGAGCTCAAACCGCACGACGACCAAGCAGTGCACAGAGGTAGTTGATAGCCTGTATGATGCCAAAGCCCGAAACAGAAGTCGCTGCGGTACTGCGTAGCACGGTGATGTCTTTACAGTAGAGAAAACTCAATAAGCCAGCGCTCGATAACGGTGCAGTGGGCTACAAGGTGACGGTAGCGAGCCCGTCGAGCCACGAAGCTCGTTCGCTGAGCCGCGACCTTGGCAACACCCGTGTTGGGGAGCTGCTCCGCCGCTGCAGTGATGCGACATCAACCCGTGTGACAACACGCCAAAATGGCCGGACCATCAAGACCGAGCGGCACTCTGCTATCTCAGGAGCCAGACTTGAGCCAGACAGATCTTGAGCTCTGGGGTGTCACCATTCTCGCACGATGTGAAGCGCATTGTCATGAAGCCAACTAGCCAGTCGTCTCTAGCAGCCAGTGACGATCAACGTCAATGATACAAAGGTTGACCTGCGCAAGCCAAGCGAGAGCATCCCATATAGCGAGCTCATGCGGGGCAGTGGCACCAGTAAAGATAACGACAGCGATACATCATCAACAAGCACCGGCGAAGCGTAGACAAAACGCCGCACATAAACCCAACCCGCTTTCGAGAAAAGAAGCGGGGTTGTCTTTGTCCTCGCCCACTGCGGTAGAATATGAAAGACATGAAACGATACAATCCTGCAGAAATCGAGACAAAATGGCAACAGCACTGGGCAGAAGACCAGCGCTACCGGGCGGATGACGCCTCTCCTAAACCAAGTATTATGTGACCGGCATGTTCCCATACCCAAGCGGAGCAGGGATGCATGCAGGGGCACTTTATGGAGCACTCCATTGTCGATGCAGTGGCGCGCTTCCGGCGCAGCCTTGGTCACGAGGTACTCTACCCAATGGGCTGGGATAGCTTTGGCCTCCTGCAGAGAATTACGCCATCAAGACAGGCAAAACGCCACAAGAGACGACCGCGACCAATATTGCTAACTTTACTACTCAGCTTCGCCGCGTTGGTGCGAGTATCGATTGAGCCGCGAGATCAACACGAGCGACCCAGAGTACTATCGCTGGACGCAGTGGATCTTACGCAGCTCTTTGAGCGGGGCCTGGCGTATCAAAAAGGACTCACTCCAGTGGTGGTGCCTCGAAAAGACAAGACCGTGCTGGCAAATGAGCAGGTGGATCAATGGCCGGTGTTGGCGCTGTGAAGAGGTGGTGGTGAAGAAGCCAATGAAGCAATGGTTCTTCAAGATTACTGAGTATGCCGACCAGCTCCTGGCAGACATCCCTGCGCCTCGACTGGCCAGATAAGATTAAGCAAGCTCAGACCAACTGGATTGGCCGCAGCGAGGGAGCAGAGATTCGCTTTTGGCCCTTGATAAGCCCACGGCAGCTACGGAAAGTGACGCCGCCGATATCACCGTCTTTTTCGACGCGCCCCGATACGCCTTTGGTGCGACCTTCTGGTGCTTGCGCCCGAACATCCGCTAGCGCAGCAGCTCGCGCGTGGTGATGCCCACGAGACGGTCTTGGCCTATATTGCCGAGGGCAGTCAGAAATCGGAGATTGAGCGCACCAATGACACGAAGGATAAAACGGGGGTCTTTACTGGAAGTTATGCCATGAATCCAGCAACGGGCGAGCGGATGCCTATCTGGGTGGCCGATTATGTCCTTGGCGGTTATGGCACCGGTGCAGTGATGGCTGTCCCGGCTCGCATGATGAGCGCGATGCCGCCTTTGCCGAGAAATACGAGCTGCCCATCGTCACCGTCATTGAGCGGCCCGACGACGACCCGGACACCGACCAATGTTACCATGGCGAAGGTGTGCTCGTTAATTCTGGTGCTTTTTGATGGCATGCGCAGCGAGATGCTCGTGAGCAGATCGTGGCCTGGCTCGAGCAGGAAGGTCGTGGCCACGCCAAGGTAACCTACAAGATGCGTGACTGGCTGATCAGCCGCCAGCGCTACTGGGGCGCACCTATCCCGATCATCCACTGCCCCGAGCATGGTGCTGTGCCAGTGCCAGCGGCAGATCTACCCGTCGTCTTGCCAGCAGTGCAAGACTTCCAGCCGCGTGGTGATGGCAAATCCGTCCTTGCTGCTCAAGAAGAATGGGTGGCGACGACCTGCCCGACCTGTGGCGGCCCAGCTCAGCGCGAAACCGACACGATGGATGGCTGCGCCTGCAGCAGCTGGTATCTTCTGCGCTACACTGATCCACACAATGCTATGCAGGCCTGGGACCCAGCGCTGGCTAACCACTGGGCACCGCTTGATATGTATGTTGGTGGTGACCATGCGACTGCTCACTTGCTCTATGTGCGCTTCTGGACGCACGTCTTCCGCGATCTTGGCCTTACAGGTTTTGCCGAACCGGTGCGGAAGCTCGTCTATCATGGCCTCATTCAAGCCGAGGATGGCCGCAAGATGAGCAAGAGTCTTGGCAATGTCGTCGACCCGCTGGAGGTGATCGATGCGGGGTATGGGGCAGATGCGCTGCGTACCTTTGAGCCTCTTCCTCGGGCCGATCGACGAGAACTCGAGCTGGAGTAGCCGAGGAATTGCTGGCGTCTATCGTTTCTTGAACCGCCTTTGGACATTGGTGCAAGAGTTTGATGATTGGCAGCAGCAGGGTGGAGCGCCTGGGCAGGTCGACGTCGCGCAGCTTGAGTCAATCATCCATGCCACAACGAAAAGGTCACAAGTGATATCTACCGCCTGAGCTTCAACACAGCCATTGCTGGGCTCATGGAGTGCGTCAACGACCTCTACAAGCTCAAGACAACTGGCTTTACTGAGCAATGGCAGCCAGCGCTCAAGACGCTGATCCAGCTGGTGCAGCCCTTTGCGCCGCACATGGCCGCTGAGCCATGGCAGCAGCTTGGCTATGGTGACCAGCTCGATTTTGCCGCCTGGCCAGAGTGGGATGAAGCAAAAGATTGTCCGCAATACGATAACCATCGTCGTGCAAGTCAATGGCAAAGTTCGCGCTAAGCTCACCACCGCGCCAGACGCTAGCGAAGCCGATATCACCGCCCGCTCTAGTAGACGACCGCGTCGCAAAAATACCTCACTGCGCCGCCCAAGAAGGTTATCTACGTCAAGCGCAAGCTCGTCAGTATCGTTGTCTAGAAACAGTCACCTTTACTAATCGTAGCCGTAAAAACAGGACGTCTCATGGAGCACCCTGTTTTTGGGTTGCGCGGTCATCATGATCTCGTACTTTGTGGGTATCTACGGATCTGTCTAGTAGCGATGTAATTGTGCTGATGGATCAGTTTTCTGACGTTTAAACTACGGGCGTGCAAATCGTCACCATCTTCAGATGCATATCGCTGTCAAACTCGAAGTGCACACTCAGCCACCTTGTTCATCGTATTGTATCCAGGCTGAGCGCACCCATGTTGAGTTTTGCTTTGCTTCATTGTCGGGAGTTCCAAGATGGCGAATAATCTCATCACGCGTTGCAGTGTTCGGAGAAGTCTGTAAACAGTGGAGTAACGTACGGTTTGTATTCTGAATATTGTTGAGTGTACAAGGTGACTGCTTTAAGTACTCCATCTTTCCAGTGAAACTCTGTTCCAGAGTTATACAATGAGCAGTAGGATTCTATAGAGTCGAAGCCAATAAAATCTTTATCGATTTCATCAATGACAGGGTGTCACCCGAGATATTAATGATATGTTGAACGTCCTTCTCGATACTTTCGTCACTTCGTCCGACTAAGTTGATATATTGATTAATATCTCCATCTATTTTTATTGCCATAGGTGCTCCTTGCTGAGACTAATAGTATGTACCATATCATACAATATGACAGATATCTGTCATATCAAAGCTATGATCTAGAACGTTGTAACGAGTGTGTTCTTGATGGGGCAACAAGACGCAATAGCTCGCTCAGCAGTAGCTGCAAATATATTTTTCTATACAAAACTAGCGCAAACACTAGAGAATTTTGCGCTTTTTAGCGTATAATAGCTACAAGTTTTACGTCAGCACCTAAAGAAAGGAGATTTTTACTATGGCTCAACCAAAAACAGAGTAGCCCACGCAAAACCGGTTTGCGCCGCAGTCATCTGCGCCTCAAGCTTGCTCGCATGGTCAATAAAACCTCTACCAGTCAAGGTCAAGACGACCAAGCGCGAGACTGGCGCTGCCAAAGCAGCTCGCTTTAGCTTTTCAGTCGATAGCAAAGAATTTTAACAAAAGAAAAAGAACCAACCAAATGGCTTCGAACCGTCATCTTGGGCGTATAGTTGCACTCCAAACATTGTACGAATATGAATTCCGCCAGCAGGCGAACGATCCGCAGGCCGTGCCACAGAGATTCTGGCGCGCAATCTTGAGCGTTATGGGTCGATCATTGGCGATCGAGCCTTTGTCGATACGCTCGTTGCTGGGGTGATCGAGACGCAGGCTGCGCTTGACGCTCACTCACAACCAATTTGCGCCAGAGTGGCCACCTGATCAGATTGCTCGTGTCGACCGCAATATCTTGCGACTTGGCCTCTACGAGTTGCTGCACTGCCGCGCAACTGTTCCACAAGGTAGCGATTAACGAAGCGAGTGGAGCTTGCTAAAAGCGTTTGGTTCGGATAATTCAAAGCAAGTTTATCAACGGTGTACTCGGCACCGCCTATCGCAACTTGCCTGGGAGACACCAGACGATGCCAGCACCGTCACACTTTGACCGACACTTCAATCGGTTTAAAAATATTTTTGGCCGTCGCAAGCCGTCTATTCAGGAAATTGTTCGTGAACCGACGGCTGGCGCATTGTATTCCGCTACAACTGGCGACAACAAACTCGAAATCCTCCTAATTCAGGACGCTAGGATCGCTGGACGATCCCCAAAGGGCATATTGAGAAGGGGAAACTGCAGTGCAGACAGCTCGCCGGGAGATCGGCGAAGAGGCTGGGCTGCACGACCTTGATATGCTGGGCTGGCTGGGTAAAAATTCACTTTCGCTACCGCCGAATGGAAAAGCATGTCCTGATGACGACACAGATCTACCTCGCTCGCGTCCGCACCAGCGGCAATGAGATTCAAAAAGAAGAATGGATGAATGGTGATTAAGTGGTTTCCCTTTAGTGAGGCACTTGACCTCATCGAGTACGAAGATATTGCCAAGCTTATGCTCAAAGCCAAGAAACGCATCCGAGGAGGAGCGTCTATAACGACAGAAACGAAAGGGAGTTACTATGTCTGGCACTGCCAACTGGCCCGTATCAAGCGTGGGCACAGCAAGCGCTTGGGTTTGAATATCGCGATATTCAGCTCTTAATCACTGCACTCACCCACCGCAGTTATGTCAATGAGCACAAAAAATCTGTTACTGAGCACAACGAGGCGCCTCGAGTTCTTGGGCGATGCTGTGACTGGAACTTGCGGTAACCGACTATCTCTACCAACACTATGCCGAGCCAGGGGTATCCTGACGAGCTGGCGCGCGCAGCTGGTCAATACTGAGTAATGCCGACTCGGGTGAAGCGCTCGCTATGGTTCGCTCATCCGGATGAGCCGAGGTGAGAAAGCTATGGCGGTAAGCGAGGCGCACCGGCAGATTCTGGCTAATGCGTATGAAGCCGTGATTGGCTCGATCTACCTGGAACGAGGGCTATGAGGCGGCAGCCGAGTTTATTGCCAAGTATACCATTAGTAAGCTTGATGCCATCCTAGCCGATGGCTCGTGGCGCGACCCCAAGAGTCATCTACAAGAGGTGAGCCAACGAGATCGACAGTGCTACGCCGGTGTATCGTGTCTTGGCGGAGGATGGCCCTGACCACGACAAAACCTTCACGCTTGGTGTCTTTTGTCAATGATCGGCTGATGGGCCGCGGCACTGGCCCTAGCAAGCGAGACCGCCCAGCAAAAGGCCGCTCGCGCTGCTCTGGCAGCCTACCAGCAGCAAGAGACTCAAACAGAAGAAGACAGAAAGAGTCAGCCAGAGCTCAGACAAGTTTTGACCTGCAGATAAGCAACAAATTGACATCGCCAGCCAAACAGTGTAGACTTGTGCCACAGAACGAACTAACGCAAATATAAGTCAAGAAAAGGGAAGTTTTATTTATGCTCGCAATTCGTTTTGCAACGTCTTGGCCGCAAAAGCCTACCCAGTGTACCGGGCTCGCTGCACAAGAGCTCAGCGCCACCCATCAAGCAGCCGTGTAGTGGCCTATGTTGGCAACTACAACCCGCACACCAAAAGAGGCTCATATCAATACCGAGCTTGCCCAAAAGTATCTTGATAATGGTGCCCAACCAACGCCACGTGTGGTCAAACTACTGGCTGCTGCTGGTGTATCATTGCCAAAGTGGGTCAAGCAGCCCGCTGGCGACAACACAAGAGCAGTCCGCAACCCAGGAGAAGCTGCGTAAGCACCAGCCGAAGGAAGAAGCTAGAAGCCTAGAGCGATTCTCTTAGTACAAGTACACCAACTGCTCCGCGTATTGTGGGGCAGTTTTGTGATATCAGTATTGCTAGAAGAACTGAGATCAATTCCCGATCAATTTCTCGCTTCGCTCGTATGCGGCGATGAGAGAGGAGCTAGCGTAAGAAAAGAAAGGTACAGATCTCTAATCTCTAAACATAAGAATAATCGTATACTTTACTTTTGGCACTAGACTGGGTCAATGAAAAGTTAGATGACTCAGCGCCTAGCCACACGTCGTATTTTGGTAGAATCCAGCCGGTATGTAACTGCAATGAAAGCACAATCACAATAAATCTGAATGACAGCATAAGGAGGAAAGAAGAAAGTTATGGCGACAATGATCAACATTTTGTCGAATATGTCGTAAAAGTCGCTGGTGGAACATCCAGACGACGTGGTGGTCGATCGGGTGATCGACGAGAAGGGTGTCCTATTGACACTCACCGTCAACCCGGAAGATCTCGGCCGTGTGATTGGCCGGCGGGGCAGTACGGCGCAGAGTTTACGCACTGCTGCGCGCGCTTGGCACGAAGAACAGTGCTCGCTACAACCTTAAGGTGGTGAATAATGATGAGCCACACACGCAGCATCCCAGTCTGTGGATAACCAACCACCGATACAGTGGATAACGATGATGAGGCGATCGGATTTTGCAGTCTCGCCAAGAGCTTGCAGAACTCGACGACCTTGATATATAATACGATCAGTTCAGAAACGAACTGCGAGAAAAATAAACGCGCTCTTTGCGAGCAAACCAACAAGGTTTGAGAGCCTTATTTGTTGCAGAGAAAACTGCTGTGAGGCAGTTTTTGTTGAGTATTGAGCAACCTATTTATAATAGTACTACCTCATTGTCAGTTATCGTGACAGTTACCCAAAGGAAGCGGATATTTGCACTAACTAAACGCCTTATGCTACAATGTCTCGTATTATAAGAAAGATATCGTTACTACTCAACAGGCTCCAGCCATTCCGTCTCGTCGGTGTTCGCTTGGTCGCTATGGCAATCTTAGCAGCTATCACGTATACTGTACTCAAATTTACCGGTATCAGCAGTGATTTTTCCACCACTTGATACGTTTTATTTTCCATTTGTTAATATTATCTGTGGTGTTGTTATTTGGCGTGAATTCCGGCGGTGTCATGTCTCGGTGTGGAAATATCTTGGGTTTTGAAAAAGCGGCGCCTTGGGAAAGACATTGTTTGGGTGTACTATGGCTCTTTGTTACTTATCTCCCGATGATAATTATGCTTATGGCAGCGATGTATCTCATGTTTGGTGCAGAAATGTTTTCGCATTTCGAGCAGAGTATTTGCCAAGTCCGCCCGCAGCTGCCGTCAAGTGTTTTATCGGTCATAGAGTATCTCTTTAGTGCAGTTGCATTTCTTGTTAATCGCGCCAATTGAGGAGATTATTTATCGAGGGTGGTTGCAGCGTGGTCTAGCGAAGCGCTTTGGTGCTGTAATCGCCATTCTTATCCAGGGTGTGCTCTTTGGCTTGCAACACATGATGTTTGCTGGAGACGTGCGCGGTAGATTTCGTACGCCTTTATGTTCTTAGCATGGGGTGTAACGCAGGTATTATTGTTCATCGGCAGCGCGTTTGGCGCCGATGGTAATTGCTCACTGGATTGTCAATATTGCACGTGGTGTGGGTCCAACGATTGCAATTGCATTCTAAGCCGAATATCCTGTAAAAATACGTACTTCATTGGGTTGTCATAATAACGGATCGGCCTATTTCATGAAAAGCGAACGGGTCAAAAGGAGACGTTATCGCAACCGGCTCAAAAGATATTCGTCAGGCCAGCAATACCGGCAATAAGTAAGAGTAAAACGCCGATGATCACAATCAGCAAAACCATAATGAGGGTTGGTACCTTGGTGGATTGTAGCCGTGAGTATGGCGCGGATCGTGGCGGGTGGCTTCGGTATCAATCGAGATATTGGCAGTGCTGGCTCACAAAGGTGCCGAGCCACCGCTGCTTCACCGTCGAACTGCTCGAGGTGTAATATTCTCGTTGAGCGGCGTGATGGTCGTACGCCGGCTCGATAGCTCGAGAGCGCTGCGCGGTAGTGTTATCTGTCTCAATCCAAGATCCATAGCATAACCAGTATAACAAATAAAAACATAAGCGTAAAGACCTGAATCTCTCGCAGTATCTGTTAGACGCTGCTGCGGTAATTGCTACACTAGAAGAGATGAAAAATTCCAAGTGATTAGCCTGTTCCCAGAGATGTTTTCCGGTGTGTTTGAAGCTTCAATGCTGTGGAAGGCGCAGCAGCGAGGCTTAGTGGAGCTGACGACAATTGATCTGCGCCAATTTGGGCTCGGTCCTCGCCGAACGGTCGACGATACACCGTATGGTGGTGAGCGATGGTATGCTAGTGCGTGTTGAGCCACTCTGGAGGGCAGTGCAGCACGCCAAAGAGCGCGACCAACTGCCAAAGTACTCATCATGACGCCGCGGGGTCAACGGGTGGAATCAGGCGCTTGCGCAGCAGTGCCAGCCAGACCGACCATGGTTATATCTTCATCTGTGGGCGCTACGAGGGTACGACGAGGCGAATTATGCAGGTGGTTGACCAAGACGCTCGAGTGGGTGACTATGTCCTGACTGGTGGTGAGCTGCCCGCGATGACGATTATCGACTCAATTGTGCGACTGATCCCTGGCGTCCTTGGTGGTGAGATGAGCGCAGCGATTAGAGAACTTTAGTGATGGTCAGACGCTGGAGTTTCCGCAATACACGCGTCCAGAAGGTGTGGCAGGGGTGGCAGTACCCGAGGTGTTGCTCAGTGGCCACCACGGCAACATTGCGGCCTGGCGGGCAGAGCATTCGCTGCCGGTGGATGACTAGCTCTGTACACACAAAAGAAACGCGAGCATGCCATGAGCACTCGGGTGTTCTGTTGTGGTGGATATATCGGAGAGCGACTGATACAAGTATGTATATAAATGTTTATGTTTGTAACGTTCGCTCCCTCTATAGTAGCGAACATGTAGCACAAGTGCAAGGAAATGCGTGTAAACAGGGTAATATCTGATATGATAAGGTTATGAGCAGCGTATGATTCATTTTGGCTTGGGTTATTTCAGGCGATTTTCCAGAGCATTTACGGCGCGATCCTGCGCACTGGCGGCGTCTTGCGCTTGGTATCGTCGTGACGTTTTTGATCATCACGCAGCTCTTTACTTTTGAGAAGTTTGTCGATATCACGAGCGGGTGGCATGTGGCTGGCGGGGGCATAATGGCTGCTCTCTTGGCTGGCGTATTGCCCGCTGCTTGAGCTCGGTAGTTTGCCATTTTGCTCTCGATGGATATGTCGCGGGGTCACGCCGTATTTCGCAGGCATGTTTGCTTGTCGTGAGCGCAGTGTGGTTTGGTATGGCACTGTGGTGCTTTTTAGCTGTGCCAATGAGTGAATCGGGCCTCTTTGGGAGCGACCTTACCACTACTCAATGGCTGGTGGACGGTAGCATTTACAGGGCCTGGTTGGCCTAGCGGCGGTGCTTGTGGTACGCAGAATCAAATGAAGCAAATAATGTAAAATAATAAACCTTATACCTTATAAGTTCATTTAGTTAAAAGGTTGCTCACCTTCCTCATATGCTGTGAGTACATAAAGCAAAAGACGCTTCTGGTTTATGTTGGCTTTTCTCTTATATAAAAACAACCCTCAAAAAGGTGGGTTGATGCATGTGCTATATGGCTGGGCCGGAGGGATTCGAACCCCCGAATGCCAGGACCAAAAACCTGGTGCCTTACCACTTGGCGACGGCCCATCATCGCGTGGCACCCTGTATTGTACCATGCTTGCGAAGGTGGATCAATAGCGCATAGCGTGGCCTGCCTAGAGGTCTGCACCTAGTAGTTGATCGGCTCAGTGATTTGTGATGCCGGCATGTAGCTGCTGGATAAAAATAACAACAAATTGCTCTGACCACAGTCACATGCTTCGTATAACAGGGGTCGTGCTAGTATACCGTTGTGAATATCACGCTTGACCCACAGTATATAGAGTAGTATAGTGCATAGTAAGCGCTATATATGGTGCTCTATGACACTAGGACCGATGCTTGCACAATCATAAAAACAAGGATAAACACTCATGCCGTGGCGCGCTGCTGCCGTGGCAGAAGTAAAGGGAGGGATATGTATCACACAATTACCAAACGCGATGGGCGCATCGTGGCGTTGACGACACAAAAATTATGGCGGCAATCGAACGAGCTGGTCTGGAGACGGGTGAGGTTGCTGAGGAAAGAGGCTTATCAGTTAGCTCAGGCGGCGATTACTCAGGCGCAGCAGACTAGGCGGATGATGCACTCACCGTGGAGCAGATGCAGGATGCGGTAGAGGATACCTTGCTGCGCTCGCCATATAAAAAGACCGCCAAGGCGTATATTGTTTATCGCGATCAGCATCAGAAGCTGCGCGAGATTGCTGCTAGTGCACATGTTGACCTGATTGACCAATATTTGCTCAAGCTTGACTGGCGGGTTAATGAGAATTCCAACATGGGCTATAGCCTCCAAAGGCCTTAACAATTACATCTCAAGTGAGGGTGGAGCAAAAACCTACTGGCTCAACAAAATCTACAGCTCAGAGATTGGTCGCCTTCATCGGTCGGGTGATCTTCATATTCACGATCTTAACCTGGAGTGTGTACTGTGTGGGCTGGGACTTGATGGATCTGCTCCGGCAGAGCTTCACTGGTGTACCAAACAAGATTTCATGCAAGCCAGCACGGCATTTTCGCACGGCGCTGGGGCGGGTTGTGAATTACTTCTACACACTGCAGGGCGAGGCAGCTGGTGCGCAGGCCTTTAGTAATTTCGACACCTTGCTCGCGCCATTTATTCGGGCAGATGGGCTAACGTACGATGAGGTAAAGCAGGTGCTGCAAGAATTCATCTTTAATGTCAATGTGCCGACGCGTAGTTGGCTTCCAAACGCCGTTTACGAATATCACGCTTGACCTCGAATGTCCTAAGCATATGGCGGGCACACCGGTGATCGATTGGCGGAGAGATGCAAGAGTAACCACGGCGACTACCAGGATGAGATGAATACCTTCAATCGGGCACTGCTTGAGGTGATGACGGAGGGTGATGCTAATGGGCGGGTCTTTACTTTTCCGATTCCGACGTATAACATCACCGCTGATTTCGACTGGGATAATCCGTGATTGACAACCTGTGGGAGGCTAGTGCAATACGGCATTCCATACTTTAGCAACTTTGTCAATAGCGATATGAGCCCAGAAGACGCGCTAGTATGCTGCCGCCTGAGGGATTGACAATCGCCAACTGGAGTATCGTGGTGGTGGGCTATTTGGGGAGTAGCAATGACGGGGTCAGTTGGTGTGGTGACGATTAACCCTGCCTCGCTTGGCACTGAAGTCGAGTGACGAAGCAGCGTTTCGGGCTGGTCTCGTCCACCTTATGGAGCAAGCGCGTGATAGCCTCGGAAGTTAAGCGCAAAACACTCGAACGCCCTGACCGATGCCAACCTCTACCCATATACTAAGTTTTATCTGCGCGATATCAAAGCAGCGCTTTTGGTGAATACTGGAAGAATCATTTCTCGACAATTGGCCTCATTGGCATGAATGAGGCGGCGCTAATCTCCTGGTGCGGATATTGGTCGAGGCTGCAGGGCGGGAGATTTGCCGAGCGGACGCTCGATCTAATGCGCGAGACGCTCGTGAAAATTCCAAAGGAAGAAACTGGCATAATTACAACCTCGAGGCAACGCCAGCCGAAGGCACAACCTACCGTCTGGCGCAGATCGACCAGCGAGACTACCCAGAAGCAGCGCATTTTTGCTAATGGTATCGTGCAAGCGGTGCCAGCGCCGTTCTACACCAACAGCACACACCTGCCGGTCAATTACACTGACGATCTCTTCGAACTACTTGATCTCCAAGACGAACTGCAGACCAAATATACTGGCGGCACCGTCATCCACTTTTTCCTTGGTGAGCGAATGGATGACCCTACAGACACTCAAAGGGCTGGTGCGAACGATCTGCTACAATTACCGCTTGCCATACTTTTTACGATCAGTCCGAGCTTTGGTGTCTGCTAAGAATCATGGCTACCTGCGTGGGGAACATGAGGCGTGCCCACAGTGCCAGGAGCCGTGTGAGATATATTCACGGGTGGTGGGCTATTTGCGGCCAGTGCAGCAGTGGAATAAGGGCAAGCAAGCAGAGTTTGCACTGCGCTACCACTACGACAAAGCAGCCGATACGATTGATGCCTAAACAAATGACAGCAAGAAGGGAGGATGATGATGGTTCAGATCGGTGGTATCCAAAAGTTTAGCACAGTCGACTACCCAGGCCACACCTGTGCGGCAGTCTTCTTGATTGGCTGCAATATGCGCTGCGGTTACTGCCATAATCCAGAACTCGTCTTACCTGAGCTGGTATATTGGCTGTATCCCTGAGGCGGAGATTCTTGATTTTCTTGCGCGGCGGGTTGGCTTGCCTTGATGGCGTCGCAGTCGGTGGTGGCGAACCAACGATGAGTGAAAGATTTGCCTGACTTCATTCGGGCTATCAAGCAGCTTGGCTCCTCGTTAAGCTCGATACCAATGGGACTCACCCGGCGATGCTGCGCCAGATGCTGGATGAGCAACTGCTCGACTTTGTGGCAATGGACATTAAAGGGCCGCTGGAGAGTATGTGGAGATTGCCGCGCGGCCAATTGACACTGATGCGATTATGGAAACGCATCGACCTCATCCGGGCCGAGTCGATCATGAATTTCGCACGACGATTGTGCGGGGGCAGCTTGAGCCGGCAGACTTCGACGCAGTCAGGGCAGATGGTGCAAGGTGCACAGCGCTTTTGCTCTGCAGCATTTTATTGCAAGCGATACGCTGGTGAGTAGCCGCTTTTGCGATGAAACGAGCTTTACCGACGAGGAAATGGCTCGAGCTCAGCGCATTATGCAACGCTATGTAACAGAATGCGTGGTGCACTGATGCGGTGCTATACAGGGATAATCCAGCAAGTGATTCAGCACACACCGATGTAGCAACGCTGGTGTTTTGATGCTAAAGGCGACGCACCATTTCGCTATACGGCCGGACAATACATTACCATTATCAAGCCAGAGTCGTGTACACCTGAGGTGAGCGCATATGGCCTATCGAGTTGGCCTGGCGAAACACATCTGAGCATTACCGTGAAGGATATTGGCGGTGAGTATTCCCACTACCTATGCAGCCGACAGGGCTGGCGACCAACTAACGTTTTTCGGCGGCGTATGGGTGCTAACCCATTGACAGATCGCCCACTCGTGGGGATTGCAGCTGGAGTCGGTATTAGCCCGGTGTGGAGCATTATCCAAGGCGAATATGCGCGTGATCCACATCGGAATATTCAGACTCATGTATAGCAATCGGACTGTCGACGATATTGTCTTTGCGGCCGACCTTGCTGCATATGAGGTGCGCTACCCGCAGCTGTCGCTTCACCACTTCGTGACACGTCAGCAACAGTCCCGCCTAAAGATGCGCCAGGGGCGAATTGACCTCGATATGTGTATCAACCCAGCGGCACTACCTGGTGTGCGGTTCAGTGCATTTACGCGAGCGATGTGGCGGGGACTCACTGCGCGGGGTATTGCGAGTAAATGTATTGCAACAGAGGTGTTTTTCGAATGGTGAGCAGCTTGCCAAAGCACCAACCAAGCGCTCGCCGGAGAAGTGCAGCCTGGCAAGAAAATGCGCGGCGGATTGCGCAGGAGCGGATTGGCCAAGCGGCCTGTAATGCATGCCCACTTGCCCGCATTTGCAGTGTTAAAGTCGAAGCCTGCACCATCCGAACCAAATTGCTCAGCAAGCTGGTGGAGAATACACTGGTGGCGACAGCGCAGAAGTGTCATACAAAAAGTCCTCGACGACGACCGTATCAATGTTGTGATTGCCAATGTCAGGAAGAAGGGGTAAACCAAGCCAAAACTACAGCGACCTCCTGAAGTACAAAGGCCCCAGCTAATACGATCAACATGCCGCCAGCCAACGTTATCAAAAGCTCCACCAGCGCGCCTGAAAGATGGAACAATCGACCAAAAGCCAACAGTCATCCAGCAGATCATCAATGCGGTTGGGGAGTTGATTGATATCCCGAAAAGCAAATCAGCAGCCTGCTCGACAGATACAAAAGTAATCTTAGATGTGGATTAAATCCATCACACAAAACCCCGAGCAGTGGTATAATAGGGGTATGAATGCCATTGTTCGCTTGGTTGCTGACGGGCTTATGATCCCGATTGTCGCTGTAGCTCTTTTTGCACTGTTTTCTCGTGCTACCTCAAGCCCAACGCTACCAACGTTACACGCGCGTATTTATGGCAGGCCTGACGTCCTATTGGTGTGCGAAGGTCATTGGTGCGCTCTGGCAGCCCGAGACGCTCCGGCCATTTGAAAAGCTCGGCACCGACCCGGGTGCGCTCTATCTCAATAATCCGGCTTTCCGTCCGATCACGCACTCTTTGCGATGTTCCTTACCCTGGCAGTATGGTATGTGACGCGCCGGCGGCTGCTCTCCCTCGCGCTGTTCGTTATGACAGTACTGGTGTGCCTTGCCGCGTGGCAGCACTAGTACATACACCGCTTGATGTTGCTGGTGGGGTGGCCATTGCACTCGCTGGGTGCTGTATGGGTGCGTGCCACATCACAAAAATTCTGGCGCAGACTAGCAAAATCGGCAAAAACATAATATAATAGCTCCCAGTAGAATTGGAGCTAGATAATATGGACGAACAGATATACGCACGCACCGCCGACCCAGATGAAGTGGCGGAAAGCAGCGCGCCAAGCTAAAAAGCAAAAACTGCCAGACGGCGACCATCACCAAGACGGTGCTTGACGATGGAGCTCGACCACAGCCGAGCAATCGTGACAACCCCTTTGCTCAGGGCGGTGTGCTCGATACATCCGAAGACACCGAGCATTTTTGTGAATTTATCGTGGCCAGATATGGGGCAGATTATGATAGGTGCAGCCATTACTGGCGTGGTGACGAGTGCAGTACTACTGCTCGTTGCCAACCTTGGGGTGTTGGTGCGGTGTGTGGCCTTGGTAGTGCAATCAGCAAGTTGTGGCATACCACGTTCTATACGGTCTTGAGCGCAATGGTTGTAGCGGTGATTGTCGGGCTTATATTTTTGGTGCAGCGCCGGGTGTATCGTCCCGCTCTCGTTATGCTTGCGACGGCAGTGGGTCTCTGGCCCAGTGCTTACGTGGCTGGCCGCATCGTCATGGTGTGTGGTGGTGCCGGTTATTACGATTTTGATGGCACTGAGCATTGGCGTGTTTTCGTGGATCTCGCGCCTGCGCAACCTAGCAGTCACACTTGGTGCGATGGTGGCGATCATTGTATTGATGTATCTTGCAACACTGTAGATAGCTCTAAACTCCACAATGGTTTCCTTGGTGATTAGTTTGTCATGCTCAAAGTGAAAATTTCCATTCCTCTTTTTACTGCGGCTCCCTTGTCTGCAACTGCAAGTTCTAGCCAACTCTTACGTCACTTCCTTTGGCGAACACATAATAAAAAGTTTCCTGAGAATATCGGTCTTCTAGTATTAGCGCTGAAAAACTCATTACGACACTTCTACTCCTTGTGCTAAATGAGAGACACACTCATAGGAAGTTGACACGCCCCGCTCAATAAAAACGACATGGGTGGCTATTTCTAGGGAAATGCTATACTAGAGATATGGAACTTTCTCTTGTGCTTGGAATTATTCTTATTGTTGTCCTCGTTGGCTGCGGTGCAGTGCTGAGTCTGCTGCTGGCAAAGCTTAATGAGCTCAAAAGATCAGCCAGTCGGTGGCGCTTCTCAAAAGGCGACGTGACGGAGTTGTCGCGCACGATAGCCGCTTATGCGGCAGTCGGTTGGGATAGCTCGAGCGCTGGGCGCTGCTATGCAAACGTCGGTCAGAAGCAGCTCTCGAGGTGCCAGAGCTGGTGGCCGATGTAACGCAGCGCCTCACGAAGCTGGATGAGACCAATCGACGCGTCGTCGATGTCGCAGATGAGCTTAAGACACTGCAAAACGTCCTGCAAAACCCCAAGCAGCGCGGTGTCTTTGGTGAGTATTATCTGCAGGTGTGCTCGAGAATGTGTTGCCACCGGCCCAGTATCAGATGCAATATCGCTTTGCCTGACGGTGAGGCGGTCGATGCGGTGATCTTTCTTGACAAGGGGCGCGTGCTGCCGATCGATAGCAAATTTAGCCTCGAGAACTACAACCGGATGATCAATGCCACGAGCAAAGACGAGCGCCAGCAGCTGCTCAGCCGCGTTAAGCCTCGACCTTAGCACCGCATCGACGAGACAAGCAAATACATTCGCCCCAGCGAAGATACGATGGACTTTGCCTTTATGTTTATCCCCAGCGAGTCGCTGTATTATGATCTGCTTATCAACAATGTAGGGGCAGGGTGGTTCGAGCCGCGATCTGATTGAGTATGCCTTTCGCGATCGCCGGGTGATTATCGTCAGCCCAACGAGCTTCTTGGCCCTGTTGCAGACGGTGCTGGGGGCTACGCAGCCTCCAGATCGAAGAGCAAGCCAAGGATATTCAGCTGCGGGTTGGCCAGCTTGCGACGCATATCAAGAAGTTTGATGGTGCTGGGCAAAATGGTGAAGAGCCTCGCCACAACAGTTGGTCACTACAACACAACCTATCGCGAGCTCGGCAAGATGGATAGAACGTCGTGCGTATCACTGGCGGTGAACGCCAGAGCGAGCACAGTTGCTCGAACGGCCGCAGCGTGGCGATGAGTAGCTGCTAGATCGATCTGAGGAGCTTTAACTCAACACAAGCACGGTACGGGGTGACAACGCAGAGCCCTAGACACATCTCGCGAGTTGAGAGTTAGATCTGTGGCGATGTGAAGGCTGACTTCGAAGTGAAATTACTTGATATCCGTAGCGGTCAATCTCTTCTGGTGGCAGAAATCGATCTCCTTAGTTCGTAACACAGTACCAACATGTATGACGAACAGTTCGACCGGTCGGCACCGTCATGGTGACCTCTACCTGCTCGAGAGTATCACCCGGCTCAATCGTAATATCGGCGATACGCATATCAAACGTTTTTCGCCTGAAAGTACTTGTTCGAATAGTTCGGGTGATTTTTCTCACGACCTTCATATAGTGTCGCTATTGCAAATCTTCGTGTGGATTTGTCAAACAGAGATAGCTAGTAATCATGGCAAAAACCACAACGTATTTCGGAGTATAATACATACGCCATATATTGCTTCTTCGTGCAAATGACCTCTGGCAAATCGATGTGTATGATCAAAATAGACTATCTCGCTTGCACTATGGATAAAGTTATTGTCTTGTGTTTGGCAAAGCAGAGTAGCTGTGATTAAATAAGAACAGCTAACGAACGTATAAGGAGGGATATGTTGGCACGAGCAACAAAACAAGCAAAAGCTGGCTTGACGCTTGGGCTTACCATAACGGCTCGCTGTGATGGGTGAGCTTTGCCATGGCGCAGCCAACATCGGCAGTCGATCATCTGCCGCGTGATGTACAAGCGCATTATAGTGTGGGGTGATGAATTTTGACGGTATGACTCGACACAACCAAATGGGCTGTACCGACCGGTTGCTTTGACCTTGCATCAGGTAGTGGATGGGCGCTTCCGGACCCGACATGGTGCGCCAGTACGATGGCAAAACTCCATCTCCTCGCGCAGTATGATAAAAATGCCAAACTATGCCAGGCTGGTCATGCGCCTTCTCGACGGGATGGTCAACTCGCTACCTCAGCGACTGGGAGGACAAAAGCGTCGCTCGTGCCTGGGACCCGGCACCTACGAAGCGTCTATCAAACTGCCGGAGGGCAGCGAACGGTGGTGCTCGAGCAAGCTGGGCGTCATTTTGGCTCTGACACAACATTCAACTGGCCAGCCAGTGGTGAGCTCGATGTCTTCGAGTCGCGTGGCTGCGACAAACTGGCTGCAAAGCCAATATTCATACGCAGCCACGCCAGGGGCAATAAAGAGCGTTCGCACCAGCACAGCACGTTCTCGATCGGAATATTGTCGGCAATACGCGGCCTTCACCTACGGCGTCTTAAACAAGAAGGATGGGACGATTGAATTCTACTATGATGGGCGCGTAATTGCACCGCGGTCGCTCAGATGATACAAACTGGCCGTTTTGCCAAGGCGGCCAACAAAACTCTTTATCCGCGCTTGAATCACCAGGTTGGCGGCCTCAATGAGCCGTACAAAGGCCAGCCCAAGGATTATGAAGTCGCGAAAGATATGCAGATCGTTATGTGCGGGTCTACAAGAAAAGACTGCTGCTGATAAGCCACAGGATGCAGTGGTGAGTGTGCCCGATTGGCGTCTCGCAACAAGCTCCACCAAGCCATCGCCCAAGTGACCCACAAAGCGCGGTGATGCACAGCCTGCTTGCCTCAGATCTGGAAAAGCTAACCACCCTCGACCTCAGCGCGCGTGATGGCGCAGAGTCGTGGGAGAAAATAAAGAACCTCGAGGCATTCAACGGACACAAGAATCTCACCTTTGTTTTCTCTTAAAAACACCGAAGTGAAGGATCTTACACACTCAACAGCCTGAAAAAGCTGAAGAGTGTCGAGCTGATTGGCCGTTGACGATTAATCGATAGATTGGCGTGTTCCATAGAAAATGGGCAAATGCCTTGTATTTTCTAGTGAAAATCTATCTCTTGAATGCAATTTTTGCGGGTATAAATAATAACCATCGATCGAATCTTCGCTGTTTGTCAAAGCCTCGGTGATGGGCATTGTGTACAGACGAGTTGGTGCCACGCCCATGCAGTCTGAAGGGTAAGCTGAAATTGCGACAGGCTTTACTGTTATAGATGGCGATTGCTTCAGTGGGCTCGCTATCACTACTTGATGAGCAACACCACGACGCAGTATAAGCCAACACCGTGACCTTCTGGGGCAGTCAGTCGTAAATTGTCATAAATACAGGTGGTTATGTTCGATATTTTGCGAGTGCTGAGCAGCTGTCGGTGACCACCAATGCGCTGCACCATCTGCGCCGCGAAAACACTGGCGTATTCCACAGCTGAGCCATCGGAGAGACAGTCGCAAGATTCGCGTAAGGCGTTGCTGTATAAAATTGCTTTGTGGGAACGACCGTCATGATGTAAATCATAGACTCTACTACCTAACGCTCGGTTCCCATGCTACACCAAACTGATCTGTACACTGGCCGCTATAACCCCACGGCTGCTCACCAGCAGCATATCAATCACCCACCACGCGCAAGTTGATTAAATGAGCTGCTCTGCTTGCTGGCGTGAATCTGCTGCATAGGGCATCGCATGAGCCACTGCTCTGTCGGCTGCACAAGCCCCGGTTATCGCCTGCCATCAGTAACATATTGCCAAAATCAAGCGCCGCATAGGCAATCAAACGAACCTGCTCGCCACCCGTCATACCCATATCACCATAGGTAATCATATCTGTTGGCATAGCGGGAGGGCGCAATGCACACCAAAAACCTGTTGATACAGGTAAATGCCTGCCGAACCGTACCAGGCAAGTAAAGGTACACATGTAATTTGTTATCAGACATAGTTACTCCTTTCTGAGTGGTAAAAAGCCTTACCCTAGGGTATAGCAAGCATGCCCGCCGTACGCTTCCGCTGATTGCTATTTCCTGCGCATAAGCTGCATTAACAACACCGGAAAGTTCATGGTGATTGGCGGGTCACTCGCAACCAGGCAGGCGCATACGTAGTTCAAGCGCAACCTGGGTGTGGCCGGTAAATGTAATTGAGCGCGGGTGCTTTTGGCGATAATTTTCGCCTAGTACGGTGCGTGGACTTACCCCAGCGTAGCTCACAAGCTAATATATAATACGTGCCAGGCGGTATGTTGGTAAACGTCGTGCTTGTCTTACGCTCAAGCGCCGCGCCTATAACTAGCGCTCCTTTTTGGTACACCGATTTGCGAATAGACCAACACAGCTAATGTGCGGCCGGGAGCCCGGTGGGTAGATCACCTGCATCTAGCTGATTATGCAGCGCATCGCAATAGGTAACGGTGCGCTGCACACGTACCTGCTGCCCTGGTTCAGCCGCCTCTTCTAATGCCCGTCTGGCCTGGTCCGATTGAGCTTTGTGCTGAAGGTCGCACCCCGTATGGCGCTGAAAGGTCGTGCAGCTCCCGAGGCTACTGTGCCAGCCTCGACTGCACTGTGCGTAACCGAACGAGCCGCCAACAACCACGCTGTGCTGTGCTCGACCTTTACGGCCTCCTGGTATTGGCGAATCGTGCACCCATGGCATCTTTAAAAACGCGCGACACATATACTTGCTATAGCCGCAGTGCTTCGCTATCTCGCTTAAGCTCGGTTCGTTACCTTGTGCCGTCCTCGCCCGTATAAAAGCGCTGGCTTGTTCGGCTACCATGGTTGCACCGCGGCATTACACAAAACTGCCGCAAAAGTCTAGCTTGCCGCTCTCGAAATGCCGCACGTCTTCGATGCCGTATTTCATCATCACCAAGCGGTCGATGCCGCAGCCAAAAACCAAAAGCCGGTGTAGGTGTCGGGGTCGATCATCCAGCCCGCTAGCACATTGGGCGTTGGATCAAGCCGCAGCCAATCAGCTCCACCCAGCCTTCGCCACTACACACCTTGCAGCCTGGGTCTTTGCCTTCGCAGAAGGGCAGCTCAGGGCAAACTCAAAGCTTGGCTCGGTGAAAGGGGAGTAGAAGGATTAACCCGCATCGAGCTGCTTGCCGTAGTAGCTTTGCAAAAATTCTTGCAAGGTGGCAATCAAATTGCCGACGTTGACTCACTTAGCTGCGTACGCCTTCCACCTGGTAGAAAGTGTGCTCGTGCCGGGCGTCCAGGTCTTCGTTACGGAAGACGCGGTCGGGTACGATGGCCGCAATGGCCTCGCCTGCCTCAGCTTGTGGCGATGGGTGGTCAGCACGCGGTTTGCATGGTGCTGGTATGTGCCGGCGCGATCAGGCGGTCGCCCTGCGCGTCTGTCTCGACGGTCATGAAGGTGTCGTAATCATCGCGGGCGGGGTGGCCTTTGGGGAAGTTGAGGCTCTCGAACATGGAACTGATCATCGATCTCGCGCGCGACTCCTCCACCACAAACCCCATGCGGTAGAAGATATCAGCAATCCGCTCGATCTCTTGCATGAGGGATGGATTGACCCTTGGTTTTGTTGGTAGTAATGCTGGAATAGCAGTGTTGATATCCATCGGTGCAGTGACGTCGATCGGTGTGCGCTCAACCGTCTCAAGTTCCTCAAGACGGCGCTCGATGGCGGTTTGCACGCGCTTGAGCTCATTAACACGCTGCCAAATGGTCCACGCTCCGCTGGGGGCAGCGATGTGATATGCCATACAGTGCGCGCAATTCCTCGTGGCGCAGCATTCGCGCGGGGTGGTCGATTGGCTCACGGCCAGGAGTAGCTTTTGCTGGATAGCGTCAAGGTTTGTCATACCGCCACTCCGTTATTGTTGTCCAGTGATGGTTAGCGCAACAAAAAGCCAAAGGTAAGCAGCGCAAGAAAGCCAACCACCAGCCACACCCCAGCTGAGTGTCGTTGTTTGCTTGGTACCTTTGAGATATTCGGATTGACTCGACGCCGGTATCGCCGCTTGCTGGTGCGGTGCCATCACCAGTGTGGCTGCTGGCGGCTGCTTTAGCGCGGAGATCGGCCACAATACGCTCTTGCAGCTCACTGCGCGTTTGGTCTTGTTTCATATATTGTCCCATGTCTTTTGGTATAGCATTATTTGGCACGATCGACATCATGATATCGCCGACAAACAGGGGTGATGTGATATACTAAAGGCGTAGTATCAACTAGTGAAGGAGGGACGTATGGCTACCAAAAAGCCGTTTCGACCAAAAAATCGGCCGCGAAAGATTCGGCCTCCCAGCCAGGCTGCACCAACCGTAAAGGCTGCATCGACCACATCAGCCACCAAGACTGTTGTCCGCAAGCGACGCGAGCCAGCTCTGCCGAGCAACTTACTCAACATTATTTTTGCTGAGCTGCTTGGTACATTTCATGCTCACCATTGCCGCGATTGGTGCGGCAACTCAATTTGCACCACTCTACCATGGCCTCACCGCTTGTGATTGCTGTGGCGGTGGGTGCAGTATCGAGCGCGCATATCAGCCCAGCGGTCACCTTTGGCCTCTGGACGATGCCAAAGCTCAAGACACGCTGGCTACCATTCTACTGGATTGCTCAGCTGCTTGGTGGGGCGCTTTGCTGTCGTTGTGCTCAACGGCTTGAGTGGGGAGTGCTTCAGCTCAGCTTCGAGCACTTTACTACCCCTCTAGCTGGGCGGTCTTTGGTGTTGAGCTCGTCGGTGCAGCAGTGCTGATGTTTGGCATTGCGGCTGCCGTATCACGTGTGGCCGAGCTCAGACAAACAGGCCAGGCAGTGGGGATTAGCTTATCGTTAGCCGTTGCTGCTATTGTGGCCGGTGGCTTGCTGACACAAGTGCAGGCTTCGGTGACACATCGTCGGTCCAAGATATCAAACACTTGCCACACGAACTGCGTGCAAAAGGTGCAACCTCAGCCCAGCAGTGGCTATTGCTGCAACAGAGGCCCAGACAGTAGCTACTGGCGCACAAGCAAGCCGTGGCGAGACTGGCTATAGCCGCCTGAGCCTTGAGGTAATCGCTGGTGCCTTGATCGGTGCTGCACTTGGTGGCAACCTACCTGCTGGTAGCGGGTCGCGAAAAGCAGAATCGTAGGTGATACGCATTAAATTAAGATCAAGACCACTCTCTCAGCAGGGGTGGTCTTGCTATCGCAACTATTCGCCATACTATAGCGTATGAAAGATTCTTCCTCACCCCAAGCTGGAATTATAAAAGTAATTGCTACGCTCATTGGCGGCATTGTTGCGGTTGGTGCGATCGCCGTTGCGGCTGCCTTCTTGTAGGCCCGCCAGAGGCAGAACTGCGCACAGCAGATATCAAGCGACTAGATTATGATAGCTCAATGGCGGCTATCAACCCACCGCACCCACGATACAGCAGAGGCTGGCCTGCGCAGCGATGCCGCTCGTTTGCCAAGACGCACGGCAAGAAAAGCAGCAAGGCTATCTTACTTATCCACGGCATCAGTGGCTGCACCAGTGATATGGCCGATATTGCTAATGTATTCTACGAGCAGGCTACAACGTTTATGCGCCGCGTACCACAGCATGGTTATGCCGACAGAAGCGCCATGGTCAGATCTCCTTCAGCGATATGGTCAACTATATGACCACGAGCGCTCAGTCAGGTCAGCGGCCTTGGTGAGAAGTTGGGGTGGCACACTCTGGTGGTGGCAATATGGCGACGTGGCTTGCGCAGTATGGTAACGGGCTCTTCGCGAGTGCTGCTCATTGCGCCATTTTTATGAACCATCGGCTAGCCAGGCTCCCAAGTGGCAGATTCCGCTCATGCGCAACCTCTACGGCAATAATATCTGCCAGACCGCTACAGTGGTAATGATGAGGTGAATGGCCTGTCATATCGCACCCTAGCAAAGTACGTCACGCTTAAAGAAAACTACAAAGCCAACCCTCGCTGCAGGTCTCAAGCATGTTGGTGTGGTGGTGAGTGAGGGGACCACGATATCGACCCAGACCTCGCACGACATCCCACAAAAATGCAACCAACAACAATGCCTCCTTCCAATACAAAGAAATTCGCCAGCATGGGGATTGGCCACGACATGACACGGCGTGCCTCACCAGGGTGAGCGCTCATAGTGAGAAGTCTTGACCCTACCTTACTGTGTACGAAGGGAAGTAAAAATGATATAATAATGTAAAAGAAAGGAGTAGAATAGATCATGAGTAATTCGAGAGAGGAGTAGGAGCGCACAGGACTTCACCGAGTGAGGCAACCTCCTGATCCAAAAAGAACAGAGCAGAGGTTTTCGTTTGCTCGCGTGGTGGGGCCAGTCATGCGTCTTGATGATCTGTTAGGATACTTCGCAGAGAATGGTGAGCGGTTGACCAGAAAGATCTTATTATTCTGATGACAGCTGACGGTACGCTGGTTTGCCCACAACAGCAGTTTGAGTGCACTGATGACGCGGGTAATCGCACATGGAAGGTATCGCCGCATGCGATAGCACTATGGAAAGTGACCGAGCTAAGCGGCCACAATGGTTGGACACGTGCAGCGAGTTTAGCTGTAAAACATAAAATAACGGGGTATCAATACAGCTTGTTTGATATTGCCACCGATCAAGAGATATCTGATGATGAGAAACAATCTGCCCTTTGTATGTTTTGCGTGATGAAGATAAAAGAGCAGTTTGTAGTGGTGACCGTGACTTCAATAGAAGCGTGAGGAGGTTGTTGCATATATTGAGAATGTCCTTGGTATCCCTGTCACAAAATAGATAAATGGCTGGCATTAAGTTGGCATATATTTGGATCGTACCTAGATGTTTAGCACGCTATCTGAGATAGTCCCTCAAATTATGCTGAGCCGATCACTAAGTGATTGAGCGGTGCGCACTGAAGCATCTGCAATAGTAAGCGCAGATTAGCAGACAGGTAAACTGCAAAAATCAGCAGACTGTACTGCTGATGCATAGAAAACTAAAACTCATGATATAAAAGAACACGCTATTGACATTATATCGAGCATGGTATACAATAAGAATATACATATCGCACTACGATACATATGACTTCGATGTACAAATCGAGAAAAGGATGATTAATGGATAAAACAACGAAACGACGGGATGACGTAAAAATTCTGCTGGCATACTTTTGCTGGCTACATGGTAGTATGACAGCATTGTCGGTATGTGCTGGAGCGATTTGCCGCTATATCGATCGACAAAGTGTGCTTGGGCTCATCATCAATGCTGTAGCAAGTGTGCTCCTGCTTGGCTATATTGTAATGAAGAAACGAGCTGAACTTGCTGCTGCATGGCGCACCGCAGCAAGCACCGGCAGAATAGCTGGTTTGTCGTCAAGTATTTTCTCTTTGGCATATCTTGCAACGGATGCCGGTAGCACTCCCAAGCTTGCTGCGCTGCAGGTAACTCAACCAGAAACCAAACGGCGCTCGGGTGGCCTCTTTGGTGGAGCGCTGTGGTATGCGGTATTTATGGCGGTGGTGTGGGCCCGATCGTTGAGGAAGTTGTCTTTTCGTGGAGTGATCTTTGCTCGCTTATTGCAAAATCTGCATGCTCTTGCTTATGGCGCAGCATCAATGCTGCTCTTGCACTTGCGGCACGTGGCGCACCATACATGCTTGCGAGGAGGAATCAAGAATGGTTTGGCAATTATTAGCTGTTTGCCGCTGGCATTCTTCCTGTGCCGAGCCTAGTGAACAGAAAGAAGAGCCTCTACGCCTCAATGGGTGTACACCCTCCTCAGAATAGCGCGACGATACTTCTTGTGCTCGCAGCGAGGCTGAGACAAGGTGTAATACATATCGAGAAAGCGCACATGATCCAAAGCAAAACCACGAAGAATCTACTCACCGATGACCGAGACAGGGTTCTACATCCTGTTTGGTTTGCAGGCGGAGATGCACCTTGGCTATACGAGTGGCCAGCGTGTCAACAGCGACAGACGGCCAGGCTACAGATTGGCCCTGGCTGCAATGTATGCTAGTACCGCCAAGATGGAGAAGGACGGTATAATCTCGCTTCGTGCGAGAAGAGATAAGCGCAAAATCTACCACATAACACCACTTGGCCGAAGATATTGGCCTGTGAGCTGCGACTCAGAGCGGCTGTATAACAATAAACGCAAAGGAAGGAGCGACCGAATGTCACGAATCATGTGTCGGTACTACATGTTGCCCGAGTATGGGCAGGAGGCGTTTTTGCTGAGCGGCATCGGCGGGGATATGCCCTCAAACGCTCATTGTCCCGTTCTTTTATATATTTGAGCCATGCCCGGCGGCGCAGTATACGCGCCGTACAAAATCGGGCTCGATCCGGAACCTCACTCGGCACGAAGAAAATGCGCAGTATCAGCAGCTCTATGCCGACTATGGCTGGGAGTATGTTGCATCGACCAATGGCTTTCGCGCGTGTGCTTTCGTAGGCCGAAACGGCGGTGAAGCTGAGGAAGACGATATCTTTACGCGATAACGAGTCTCGCCCTGGCAATGGTGAAGCGCATTAGCAAGCAGCGTATGCTGCTGATGATGCCTGTTGTACTGCTGTTTGCCCTATATCGGATACAAATTCAGGCCAAACGCCAGCTGTCTTGGCAGCAGCCTGAGTTCATGGGCTAGTGCTCGTTGCGCGCTCACTGGCATCGGGTATGCGTGCGGTGCTGGCGTGGCTTGCGCCGGCTGAAGCGCGCTGATTGCCGGCGACAGCGGTAGAGTCCACGATAGTAAACTTCTCTATTCTTTCTGAGGTTTTTCTCCTCGCGCCCTTGATTGTACTAAGAGAGTACCTGATTTTTGCACATGATGCTCTAGCAGGGCGACGTCAGTCAGTAATCGTTGTAATAGAAACAATAGGGGAGAAGACAGCTAAGGAAATTTGGAGTCTCACATTGCATTCTCAAAAATAATAGAAAACACTGCAGCTGTGGCTGAGCTGCAGTGACTCTTGTGGAGGCTAGAGTTAGCTGGAATTTCGGCAGTCTGACGACCCTCGTGGGGGTTGAGCACTGCGTGTAGACTGCCTGCGGTAGGTGGCCGCCACCGCCACCAGTTGTTCAACCATAGTGTGACCAATGTTGAGCCGCTTTGGCAGGGTGAGCAGTGCTGGAATGATGCATTGCCTGGTCGAGGCCATGCGCTGCGGAATGCTGCACCGCTAGGCTGCGTTATCGACGTAGCATCATTCTCGACTCGCTCACTGTTGCAACGCGCTTGAGGCCCGGTGCAGCGAGGTTTTTCTTGGAAGTTCTCTCTGACGATGAGATGCTGCCGAGTGCGCGGTATGACGTCACTGGCGAAACTTATCTGGCAGATCTTATAACCATATAGCGTACGCAAGACAGGGTAGCTGCCACTGAGCTTGGCACAGCTGCTGGCCTCGTAGAATGGGGCAAGTAGTAGCATATTCGTAAAGCGAGCCATTACCACTGGGCAAGCCACGTCGCCATATCACCACCACCAGAGTGGCCAACAACAGCCAAGCTCATCACCGAGGGCACTCACTTCGCTGTGCACTCGCCTTCATGCGAAGTCGGCAATAACACTGGTAGAGATCTCGCCATGGCGTTTGTCGGTCGGTGGCCCATGCTTAGGCACGCGTGGGACGGCGTAGACGTTGTAGCCTTGGCTGTAGAATTCATCTGCCAGCTTTTGCGTCCACGCTGCAGCCGCGGGTTGATGCCATGAATCATGGGGACGGCCTTTGCGGCACGCTTCGCCACGATTCGCTTCGTGGCAAAGTGCGGCACTCATGGGCGGGTCTGCACCAGTCGCTCTCTTCTTGCTTGATTTGCTGGTCGATGCACACTCATCGCCTCGTTGTAGTTCTTGCGGCGCATGACTGGCTGACCGCAAATCGCTACTGGCGGCCGCTTGCTGGCAGCTGGGAACGTTGTTGCTGCACAAGTTCTGTCACACTCAACAGGCCAGCAACAACCCAACTTTAGGGCTGATATAGTCTGAAAGTTTTGTCAGCGTCAGTCCTCCTTTAGTACTCTCCAGTATGCCGGATAGTTGCCGCGTGTCAATTGCAAACACTGGCTATATATATTGATGCGAGCGAAACACACCAGTAGCTGAGAGTGCTAGCAGAGGTCGTATTGATGTAAACCACACACAAAACCGCATTGCTACACAAATGTGCGTGAGTCGTATATCACTGGTGGCGAGTATTGGTGCGATGAAAGCTCAGGTCAGCATGAGCCGCTCGACTCGTCGAATTGGTGGCTGACGCGGATACTTGTGCCAGCATCATCGGTGACACGGGCATGTGGTGGACGCCGTTATCAATCATCGTTCATCTCTCGATGCTCAGCCTGGCATCAACTCCACACGGCCTCAGCGACCAGCAATATCATCCACACCTGTTGCAAATGGCGTGGCGGGCGTGAGAGTAGTCGAGGCGTACGGGCGCTGCACGGGCTCGGAGAGAGGTTCTCAAGCAAAAGCACCCACACGGCGACCACCGCGCAGATCGGTGAGCTGTGGTAGTAGTCCGTGCCGGGGACATGGTGGCATGGCAGCAAAGCCAGTATCGTGCGCCACACCAGCAATGACAGCCTGTTGGTCAAGATCGGGCGGGAAAGTATATTCAACTTCTGGGCTAACGAGATCATTCTCTTTGTGCTCTAAGCCATACTCCGCGTACCTTGTGGGCGAGCTCGACCGCTTTGCCAGACTGTGCCGAGCTCGTCCGCGTAGCAACGAGGGTTGGTGGCTCAGACGGCGATAGATGCAAGCAAAGTGTGTAACGGCGTGCCACCTGCCTGGTGTCTGATACCATAGCGAAGTGTTGCTTGTTAGAGATCGACGCCATGAAGCGAGAAGAGTCGTAAGGACCCAACCTTGTCTTGAAACATCGTGTCCGGCGTGAATTCTTGGCGGGCGCGCTATAAATACAGTTACGCTGGACCCATCTCGTCGTGAATACCGGTATGCGCACGCAAACCTCCAGATTATGTTCTTGTATGCCTGTGTAATTTGTAGCATAAGTGGGCGAATACGTAGCATATTCTGGATAGTATAGCTATTTTATGTCAATATAGCAGAGGTAACGTACTGCACTCTCGAATAACCTTGACAACCACCAATAGAAGATAGATACTATATATGCTAACTATACATATAAGGAGTGAGGCGATGGCTAACAAAACAATCTATTTTTCGCACAGCGACGAACGCGCTATATTGAAGCGGGACTTTGCCTGAAGTATTAGTATGCAAGGTCATCTGCAGCACTGATGGCGGGTTATCGTTTTGTTAGTTGAGCGGCAGCAAGCAACACACGATGGTTTTCATGAAGTGCAGCTGCGCGTTTGGCAAGGATGGCGTGTATCCGGCATAAGGTTTTTATGGGTCGTAAGACATACAGAGACAATAGCAAAGGACAAAGCAGCTCTTCGCGAACAGCGAGTGTATCTTACGCAAAAGGGCCGTTATGCGTACTATGAGCGCAATGGTGCCGACTGGAGCTATCACGCCTGACGCAGCGCAGCACGCGACCAACGACATCCGCGACGGTCAGGCAATGGGGCGAATGGAGGTTGTTGGTACGATCGATGAGCTCATGGCATATGTCCCAGAGCGCGCTGTGCAAAACTTGCAACAGTGGGCCTGGAGCAGCGAGTGGAGCATTTGGACATTTGAGATCTGAGACAAGGAGAGGCTTCATATCTTTTGGCAGCCGGTAGGGGTGGTGTTGATGGCAGACGAAAGAGAATACGGTTTGTAGCACAGCTTTCGCTGAGATGGTATACTATAGCCCGAAAGTATGAAAGTCAGCCTCAATGTTGCTCAAACAACAATTAACTTTGAATTGCCGCCGGTGGATGAGCTGGTGCAGCGTGTGTTAGTCAGCAGCCCGGTAAGGTAGACCGGGTAGAGAACTCCGGCTGGAGCGTTACCGCGGTGCGCGTGGTGCGGGTGGTGGAGTGCGCGAAGCACCCCAATGCCGGACCGCACTGGAGCGTAGCCGAAAATTGATGATGGTATGGCGGTGCCCAATGTGCGCGCGATGAAAACGGCCTGCGCAGGTGGTGTGCGGTGCGCCCAATGTGCAAGCTGACATATGGGCCGTGTGGCTGCCGCCTGCAAAGCGCGGTGCCAGCCAGTATCCTCGAGGGTGAGCCCTTTACGCTCGATGCTCGCAAGCTCCGGTGGAGCCAGGGCCAAAATGCTGGCCGCGGCGATGAGCCAGCAGTGGCACAGACCGCGAGGGATTGACAGGCACTGACGCCACGCGACCCGCGGCCAGCCGGCAAAACGCCGCAAACTAGGGGCTGGCTTCGCCGCGCTGTTTTGGCCTGGATGACTATGTGCTTGATATCGAGAACAGATGTTTTACCCACCGGCCAGACTGCGCTGGCCAGTTGGGCGTAAGCGCGCGAGTGCCGGGCATCCTCCATCAACCATTTACCAGCCCTACGCCGGTATAACCCGAGCGGGTATTTGGCGATGAGTGATAGTGTTCCGCTCGCGGTTTCAGACGATATTCCGCAGCTTATGTGCCACGCTTTATGGCGGTAGCGATCCGCGGTGTGCAGGTAGCGCCGAGCCCGTGTTTGGCTGCGGTGCCAACTCGTGGTGGCGATGGGGCAAAGCCGATTAACAACATTGTGGATGCAGCAATTATGTGATGCTGATGACGGCCCAGCCAGCATGCACTAAGGATTGCGATACACTGCATGGCGGGCGACGCTTGGCGTGCGTATGGCGCGGCAGGGGCGAAACGCTGGCGCCTGCCGTAGATGCGGCACGATTGAGGCTGGACGCCAGACGACGCTAGTGATTAAGCCGACGGGCACGCGGGCGGCCCTGGGCGCAATATGGGTGGCAGCCGCACTCGAGGTATCGGCCACGACCACAACGATTGTGCTGGAGTGCGCTACCTTCGACATGTACCGCACAGAGCAGCAAAATGGCCATGCGCACGGGCGTGTTTACTCGATGCGCCAGCCCGCTAACAAAGGCCAGTCACCCCTGCAGCTGGCTGACTGCAGACCGGTACTGGTTGGTATGGCGGGCGGTGAGCAAGCCAGTGCGGTGGTGGATATACGCAATGATACTATTTTTATCGAAAATCAATTGACTCGGCAAGCAGCCGACCAACCTTTTTATTCGAGAGCGTCTTGGCGATATACAAATCAAATAACGACGATATAAGAAGAATGCTTGGTAACGTAGAAATTAAGAGCACTACACGCACACTACGGAGCAGTGTTGAGTTTAACGAGAACGAGGTTGGCGACATCCGCTATGAACGCACAGAGTATCGAGATGAGGATGCGTTGCCTATGTCTCAATTCCTTTCTGGCGGACAGACCTGGAAACCAAAGAGGATATTGTTGAGGAAATTGGCCGGCTACACGGCTTTGATACTGTGCCGCGCCAGCTGCCCATGCGCCGTATTCAGCCAGCGCGTAAAACCCCCGCTGTGAGCTCAAGGCGTTGTGCGCGAGGCACTGGCCAAGGCGGGTGCCAACGAAGTGCTGAGCTACAGCTTTGTGCACGAGCGTGCCAAGGGTGCAGGCCAAGACCCAGCCCAGGCCTTCCGCCTCTCGAACGCTCTCAGCCCAGACCTTTCCAGTACTACCGCCTGAGCGTGCTGCCGAGTTTGCTCGATAAAGTCCACGCTAATATCAAGGCGGGGCACAGCGAATTTATGCTGTTCGAAATCGGCAAGGGTCACACCAAAGGCACGAATGGGTGAGGATGGTCTCACAGCTGAACAATTACTGATTGATCTTGTGTATAGTAGCAAAAGCTCAGGCTGGCGCCGCCTTTTACCACGTGCGGGCAGTGCTGGACCAGCTGGCGCGTGATAGCGGCCTGACTCTCGTGTATACGCCAGTCACGGCAGCTCAAGATGATCCAGTGTATGCGCCTTTTGACATCAATCGCTCGGCTCATATCTGGGTAGAAGGTAGCGAAGCGGCTGGTCAGCCGAGCGGCGGCTCATTGGTGTGCTTGGTGAGCTGCGCCCAGCAGTAGTGAAGATTTCAAGCTCCCTATGAGTACCGCAGCGGCGTCACTCGCCTTGGTGCGATGGAGCAGGTGTGGCGCGATACGGCGGTACACTACCAGCCAATGAGTCGCTACCCTACCACCGCGCGCGATATCTCAATCCAAAACAAGCACAGAGGTTACCTATGATGAACTCCATATGCAAGCAGTCTCGAGCGCTATGACTCGAGCCAGCGAACACACACCAGATGTGACGATCCGCGATCTCCGCCGCTGAGTATTTACAAAGCGACCCCTGATGCATTACATCAACCACCGACATTTCGCCTAACGCTATCGAGTAGCCAAAGGCAACGCTGAGTGCCGAGCGTGTCCGTTCGATCATCCGGACAGTGTTTTGCGCCCGAGCAGCATGTGCTGTTCAGGCGTGGACTGGCGAATGAGGTTGATGCAAGCGACGCTGTAGGCGATTGCGCAGACGGAGAAACTCCGCCGCGTGGGCCGACCAATCAGTACGCCAAATGACGCACCGGCCGCAATGGCAATGAGCGAGGGACAGCACGCACCAGCAGTTTCTGCCTCGCTTGGGCCAGTCGTCACGACGCCCGCGAGCCCATTGTGGAGCGTGACACCCTGGCACGAGTGGAACGATCCCGGCATTGACGATGGCAGCTGAGGCATATGCCACAAACGGGAAGCGGTTGTCGCAATAAAGCCATCATTAACACCCGCTGCCGCACTGGCCGCACAGCAGACATGCTCCAGCTAGTAATGGCGAGGTATATCGTAGCCAAGCATGCCAGCTGCACCAGCCACGATAATGCCGACTGGCTGGAGTGTGGCGCTGCCCAGGGCAAAGGTGGCAGCAATGGCGGCCGCTCCGATGTAACAGGTACATCGTGCCGGCTCGCGCCAACCGATCGCGGCGACAACTCAATCCCAAAAGCGCCCGCGCCGTATACAGCACCAATCATCACAATCTCTGGATCACCACGACACTTTGTCATCATCGCCACTTTGAGTAGTCGACCCGTTGCCGTCACGTAATATTCGTCGATTGCATCCTGAAGAGCGCCAACGATCATCATCCCCGCCACCACGAGCACGATGCCGCTCACGGTGATGATGGTTGGGTTATGATACCAAGAACATCGAGATAATGGTTGTGGCAAGCCACGTGATGATGGTGCAACCAATGCACAACGTTGCCGCGATGATTTGAGTAAAGAACACAGGGAAAGAGTAATGTGATTTAAGCGGCCTAGCAGCCACATAATCGCCACACCATCAAAGGTAGCAAAAATCACTGGCAATGACGCCGTACAGAGTAAGGCCGAGCCAGCTGAGCCCGCCGCCTGCCAGATAAATCACCCGCGGTGGATAGCGTCGTGGCTTCGCAGGATGGCATCGAGCTCGCGCGCGCGCACGACGGGTGAGCGCTCCCCGGCAATAGTAGCAGGCTAGGGTCTGGAGGCATTGCATATGTTGGTAGTTGATCTCGCGCGGTGGGATGGTGCGTAGGAGTGTCAGTGGTTCGTAATCGTTACCTCGATCTTGCGATAAAATAAGCTGCGACGAAAATAACGTCGATATGTACTTTGCGGGTACAGTAGGTGTCCGTAATACCGAGCGCTATATGAACGACATTTTGGGCTGGTGTCCATTGAAATGAGCTGGTCGCATGCTCATTGCCAGGCGCAGAGCGCGCATATTGGGTGTGAGAGCACCATCAAGCTTCTCGACTGGCGCTGATTGCAGCGCGTAGTGTACCGCCAACAGCCAGGCGGGCAAGCAGAGGTGAAAATCAAAGGCGTGGAGACGGTTCATCGCTTTTTAGTATACTGAGAAAATCGTCATTGCAAGAGGCGTGTCGCGACGTTGCTCCCGTAGTGTTTGGCAGCAGCAAGGTGATAGCAGGACAGTGATAAAGTGCAGCGAAATAATTGCAGTGCAAACGACTGGCAGCATTTATCGATCTGACCTCGTCATCTAGCAGTCGCCATACTGGCAAGTGTGCATACTGGGCAAAGATAGATCAGCTCGATGAATAAGAGGAGTTAAGGCAACAACGAAGACACAACGCTGGATTATTATTGTTATTTTTGGTCGCGACGATTTGTCGGACGATTAGGTCATTTGCGGCGACGATTCTCGCTTCGGGAGAACTACAAGAATGACCAAGCCAAAGCGCAAAAAGCGCAAGCAAGAGACAGAAAGCTCATGAAGGACTACCAAGCCAAGACAGCTGCTCAAGCCCAAGAGTTGTCAAGCAAATATTACCCAACCTTTAGCCAATATGCGAGCCGGGTTGGTGAGTTTTGATCGGATAGCGCGTGAAGGAGCTCAGCGAAGATCTGGTAGTTGGCGATGGTGAGGAAATCAAGGATAATACGGCATTTGCGGCCTCACTACATTGGCTGGAACCCAAAAGGCAAGGTGGTATTTGAATCAATCTATCAAAGACGGTAAGCTTGATGCACCATTTGCCGTTGAGGGTGGGCTCAAGAGCGCGGGTGTCATCACTGGCTGGAAAGAAGGCATCAAGGGATGCGCCTTGCGGAGTGCGTGAGCTAACCATCCCTTCCCGACAAAGCATACGGTGAGAGAAAGGCCAGCAACACGAGCGCCATACACCACTGAAGTTCAACGTAGATGGCGGTACCAAAACCAGCCACAATCGACACCTCAGAGCTATATGAAAGGCATACCAAGAAGGCCGGCGGAGGAAGCAGCTATGGACAATACCACTACAATAATAACCAACCCAGACACCAGCTCACGACGTTGCGGGCGATTGGCGGCGCGCGCCGTGGCCTGCCGCGATAAGCATGACGACGTGAGAACCCGCAGACGGCACTAGGCGAAAAAGCAGTGATTGGTGGCTCAGCGATTACACGATAAAGATCTGAGACGTCACTCAGGGAGCCGTTGATGGCGTAGCAGGCCTCGACCTCGCTGAGCAGCTGCATGCGCTGTGGCAGAGCGCTTTGGGGCGCAGATTGAGCTGGGTGAGGCGGTCGGGCCTCCGCAAAGATGGCAATGATACGATTGTGACAGTTGATGGGCAGGATGTGCGTGCCCATGCGGTGTTGATTGCCACTGGTAGTGCATATAACAAGCTTGGTATCCCTGGCGAAGATGATTACAGCGGTCGCGGCGTACACTACTGTGCCACACCTGCGACGGTGCGTTTTATAAAGGCAAGCGATTGGTGGTGATCGTGGCGGCAACTCTGGCTTTAGCAAGAGGCGATGTTCTTGACTCGCTTTGCAGAGCATATTGACCTCCTGGTGCGGAGCACAATCAAAGCGAGTGAGATCCTCCAGACCGACCCTGCAGCCCCTATCGAGCGAGGACAAATCAGCGTCCATCTCCATACCAGTCAGAACGACTGAAATTATCGCAGAGGACGGCAAAGTAACTGGCGTTGCAGCTATCAGTAATGGCCAGCTAACTACCTTTTGCCTGTGATGGGTGTTTGTCTTTGTTGGTCTTAAGCCAAACACGGGCTTTTTGCAGAGGTAGCCCGTCCAGCTCGATGAGCGTTGATTATCACCAATGAACATCTTGAGACGACGATGCCTGGCGTCTTTTGCCAGTGGTGATGTGCGTAGTGGCGCAACGATGCAGATTGCTGCAGCGGTGGGCGAAGGCGCGACGGCTGCTTTAAGTATCCGCGAGCATATTCAGCAGCACAAAGCATAGAATAGATAGTGCTAGTGTGGGGTCGCTAAGAGCCTAAATCTCAAAACTTTGGCCTTCTGGTGTTACCCCTTCTATTCTAACAGTATCAGTCGTAATGGCTGATTTTTACTGTGAAGACGAAGTCGATACAGCCTAGAGAGGTATTTGATCATAGAGTGCTCATTGAATAGGCAGCAATATTTTGACTTCTACAATCTGTCAACTGCATTGAAGAGCTACTGTTCTGCTCTTTTTGGTCGCCTTTTTCTCATTAAAGCCCTCTAAGCGCTTTACCCAATTATTGTTCCTCTGCATCAGTGGATAGTAGTAGTATTCGTCCAGAAAGGAACGGGAAATCGCATCACCCAAGTGAGGGCGTAGTTGATTCAGACCAAATATTCCTCATCTCGCACGACAGGCATACTGTGTTTTATCAGATAGCTTCTATATATTATTAACTAAAGCGCTGTAGTTCAGCGAGAAACTTATCTGGATAGTTGGTAACGATGCTGTCGATGCCGCGCTCAGCAAAGCTGCTGCAGGGCACCTGGGCGATTGACCGTATAGACGTAGGTAAAGAGATTCGACCGGCGTCAAACTCTATCGCCAATGGATGTGCATATTAAGCGATGAAACCCTACTGCGGTGAAGTCGAGCTTGCGCTGGTAGGCCAAAATGCAAAGGGATTATTGCGGTGAAGTAGGGCGAGGTTGGCTTGAGGCGCAAGCTGCCGAAACTGCCGAAGCTCGCGTACGGAGAAGTCCCGACGAGTAGTACATTATCCCAATCATCTGGCGATGCTGACGTAGCGAGTGAGGAGCTGATACGTTGGCTCGGCGCTACCGTGCCCTTGAGCTCAATATTAGGGTAACACAACGCCAAAAAACGGTCTACAACACTGCGAGAGCGATGGAATAGAGCTGCTCACTGGTGAGGGCCTGCAACCTCGGTGTACGTCAGATGGCTGAGTGATTCATTTTCGGTGGTGGGTACGGAGCAGGCGATTATCATGTGCAATCACAGGAATACCATCGCGCGTCAATCGCACATCTAGCTCAAGCATATCTCACGCCCGCCGCGACACCCGCTGCCATAGCGTCGATAGTGTTCTCTGGTGCGAGTCCAGCCGCACCGCGACTGACCAATGATTAACATGCTAGCGGTATTATACCATCAAATGGGTTGATGATGAGAATAATGTGTTTGCAGAGTGAGGTTGCACTGCCAGCGCATCTTCTTTTGCTATTATCGAGCAGATTTTGCTAAAATAAAACAGATAGCAACAGAAAGGAGCTAATATAAATGGCAGATTTTAATAAAAGTACTGACGCCTCGGCGACGTTGACGCTGGCATCGTCAATGTGGTGGTGGAGATTCCGCGAGGGGCTACCATAAAATTGAGTGGGATCGCGACCTCGCAGTGAGTGAAGCTCGACCGGGTTGAGCCAGCAATCTTTGCCAAACCAACCAACTATGGTTTTATTCCACGAGCCCTAGATGAAGATGGCGATGAGCTCGACGCTCATCATCACCGACCAGCCACTGACAGCTGGCGTCGTTCTAGAAGGCAAGGTGATTGGCGTGCTGGAGTTTGTAGACGATGACGAGGTGGATGATAAGGTGATCGTCGTACCAGCAGATGACCGCAACACAGGTGATGCAATCAACTCGCTCGAAGATCTCCCTGCTGCAACACTCAAACAAATCGAGCACCACTTTAACCACTACAAAGACCTCAGAAGCCTGGCACTACTGTACGTGAAGGGCTTCGGTGATGCCGCGCGTGCCAAGCAGATTATCCATGAATCTGACTGCGTTGAATGAACGCTAGATAGCATGTTCAGCAAATACAAAATACCCACTGAATTGTATTTTGTATTTAGATAATTATTTATTCCTCGACTTCGCGAAAGCGGCCTCAGGCTTACTGATTGGCACAATTTTATCAGTCAGGGCTAATGCGCACCATTAACAGCTTGAACACGGGATTTTGTTGAGCTGAAGGCGGAGCTTATCGCGCGCTGGCTGGTGGTAACAAGCTGCGCCCAGCCCGGCTTGGGGTGAGGAGAGCTTGCGGGTGAGGACTTCGATGACGTCACCATTCTCCGGTGCGCTCGAGATGATTCCATTTTGCCCATTGATCCGAAGCCATAGGGCGTGCTTGGCGACTATCGGAGTGGATGGCGTGAAGGCGAAATCGAGTGGCAAAGCCCCTCGGGGAGGTTGCAGATATCGCCTTTGGGAGAAAAACGAAGATACGGTGGCCAAAGAGGTCGATTGATAACTGCTCGCGAGGGATATCCTCGTCCAGCGCGTAGACGAGCAGCGATTTCTTGCAATGCGTAATCCACTGCAGCTGAGCTGGTCAGGTTCGACACGCCGCGCCTGGGTCGCCCTTGAGGTACTCCCTTGCTGTCTTTTTGTTGCTGGTGGTGAAGCTGGCAGCAAGGCCGCGCTCGGCATACTCGTGCATATCGCGCGTGCGGATCTGGAACTCGACGATCTGCTTGTTGGGTGTAATAACCGTGGTGTGGAGGCTTTGGTAGCCGTTTGGCTTGGGGGATGGAAATATAGTCTTTGATACGAGCGATCATCGGTTGAGTAGAGCGAGTGGAGGATGCCCAGCACTAAGTAGCACTCTTCCTTGGTGTGGACAATGATGCGTAGTGCCATCAGGTCATAAATATTGTCGAGACTACCACGCTTTTTGGAGTTTGCGGTGCAGGCTGTAGAGGCTTTTGACTCGCCCATTGATCTCAAACTTGAGCTTCTCGTCCTTGAGCGCTTGCTCGACCTCAAGGCGGTGATCGCCAAGCTTGCGAGTGCTTTTGCCTAGAGCGCTGCTTCATGACCTTCAAGCCGCTTGTATTCTTTGGGATCAGAGGTAGCTAAAAGCAAGCTCCTCTAGCTCCATCCGTACGCGCCCATACCTAGTTGGTCGGCCATGGGGAGCGAAGACCTCGAGCGTTTCTCGGGCGATCTTTTTGCTGTTTTTCGGGCGACTTGAATTGCAACGTCTGCATATTGTGTAGCCGGTCGGCCAGCTTGATGATGATGACGCGCACGTCCTGTCCCACAGCAATAAGCAGCTTAGTCAGATTGTCTTTTGTCTGAGGGAGATAGTGGTCGAGGTCACGCACACCAGCCCGCTCGACTCACCTTCGTCACGCCATCAACGAGGAAGGATACATCATGTCCAAAAAGCGACTCAATGTCGTCTGGTGACGTCTCGGTATCCTCAAAGCGGTATCATGGAGAATACCTGCGATGATGGTGTCGCTGTCCATCCCCCAGTCAATCAAGATAATTGCAACGCTTAGCGGATGGGTAATGGGGCTCACCGCTCTTGCGCTTTTTGTCCAGGGTGCCTGGGTGGCGAAGTCGATCGCACGGTCAATTTCCTACAGCTGATCTTCGCCATAGAGGCCGCGTGCTTTGTGAGAGACGTCTTGTTTTGGTCACCATAAACCCAGTATATACTGCCAGAGAAGAAAGTGCTATTGCCCTTGACCATTCCACCTGCTATAGTGATGCTTAAACATGCTTATGCTAATGGAGGGAGAAACATAACGAGGCAAAAGCAGGGCGGTATAGTGGATGCAGCGGAGCCAGAAGGGTTTCACGCTCATGGAGCTGATGATTGTCATTGCGATCCTGGGCTTACTCGTGACGCTGTCTAGTGACGGCGTATTCGGGGTATCGGCGGCGCCTCGGTTGATGTCGCAACGCGCAGCAGCCACCAGTGCACTTGAGGCGATCAAGACACATCACGCCAATGCCAGCAGCGCTAGTGGTGCAAGCTATAGCACTAACCTCGAGCGTTGGTTACCGTCCACAGCGACACGGCCGTGCAGGTTACGCTGAGCGCCGATGCCACCAAATTCTGCATCCAAGCCACCGACCGCCATCTCACCGACATTCGCTACTACGCCACCACTGGCATGGCATCGGCCGCAGGCGAGGGTTGCCCAGCAAATATTTTGAAAAGTGGCTGTCAGAATATATTTGTGCAAGATTGACCGATTATTTAGCAGAAAAACGCAGCGCACTATCTCAGCAAGAATTGGATGAGTTAGAGTCGTTAGTTGATGCAACGAGAAATTTGGAAAAGTTTGATGACGCTTTCTTGAATGATGTTAAGGAAGTGTCAAATACCTACTCTTCGCGCACGTCAGTCTAGCACTCCTCCTTAGCTCTCGCAAACGTGAAAAGAATTCCGTCGTCGTCTTTACAACATACGTCAGACGCCGTATAATGTCTTGCATGGCTGTCATAGCACCAATTATTTTGAGTACAAAAACTGATGAATACAAGGCTGCGGTAGAGCATTTTATGCCGTTTGCCAAGCGGGTTCATATTGATATTTCTGATGGCGTATTTGCGCCTCGTCAAACGTAGGGATCGGCCAACTGTGGTGGCCTCAGTCGTGGACGGTTGACATCCACGCTATGGTGGCGCGCCCCTAGCGTGTACGTTGAGAAAACTGATCAAACTGCGGCCTAGTACCATTATCTTTCATGCCGAGGTTAAAGAAGATTTAATTCCTGTCTTGCAGCAGGTCAAGCAAGCTGGTATTCATGCCGGGTGGCCCTGCACGGCGTACCACAGTGCCCGAGACGGTGGCATCGTATATCGAGACGGCCGACTACGTGTCGATCGTCGGTGGTAAGCTGGGTGAGTTTGGCGGCAAGGCGCGGATGATGCAAATAGAGAAGATTCGCTGGTGCGAGCCATCCACCCTCGGGTCGAGATTGGCTGGGATGGCGGCGTGACGGTAGATAATGTCTTCCATATTGCCCAGGGTGGGGCTGATGTGATTAGTGTTGGTGGGGTGATCAACCACGCCAAAGACCCGCAAGCAACGTACAACAAACTCCTTGCTGAGATGAATCGCCAGAGTGTGATTTAGTTAGTCTGCTATGCTACACTAAAGAGCGTGACACACATACCATTTCGGCTTCGTTCTGCTTACAAACCGACCGGTGATCAGCCACAGGCGATCGCTCAGTTACTTGGTGGCCTGGATGCTGGTCAGCGCGAGCAGACACTACTTGGTGCAACGGGTAGCGGTAAGACCTTTACGATGGCAAATATTATCGCTCAGCGTGGCGTGCCGACGCTGGTTTTGGCACACAACAAGACGCTTGCGGCGCAGCTCTTTAGTGAGTTTAAGCAGTTCTTTCCAGAAAACGAAGTACATTACTTCGTCAGTTATTTTTGATTATTATCAGCCAGAAGCATATATTGCCAGCAGTGATACATATATCGAAAAGGATTCGGCCATCAATGAGGAGATTGACCGCCTCCGCCATGCGGCGACTGATGCACTACTGACACGCCGCGATGTGATTATCATTGCTAGTGTGAGCTGTATCTACGGCCTCGGTCTCGCCACGCCGATTATTATGAGCTATCCGTCACGGTGCGCCAGGGTGGAGCGGCGCGTTCAGGATAAATTTTTCTGCGTCAGCTGATGGATATCCAATACCATCGCAATGATATCGATTTTGCACGCGGTGCCTTTTCGCGTCAAGGGCGATGTGGTCGATGTCTTTCCGGCAGGGCAAGAGACGGCCTATCGGGTGGAATTTTTGGAGATGAGGTGGATCGAATTACGCACATCAACCCGCTCACTGGCGAGGATCCTCGATGAGCCAGTGAGTTTACCATCTTTCCGAGTAGCCACCATGCGAAACGCCTAGGGGAGAAGGTCAAGCGGGCAGCGATTGACCGGATTCGACAGGAGTACGAGGAGCGTGAACAGTGGTTTGAGACGCACGGTAAGCTGCTTGAGGGCGCAGCGCTTGAGCCAGCGCACCAAGTACGACCTGGAAATGCTCGAGCAGACTGGCTTCGTGAAGGGGATTGAGACTACAGCCGCTACCTTACTAATCGCGAAGCAGGTGAGCAGCCAGCTACCTTGCTCGATTACTTTCCTGACGATTTCTTGATGCTGATCGACGAGGTCACGTAACCGTCCCCCAAGTGCGCGCGATGTATAATGGTGACCGCGCTCGCAAAGAAGTGCTGGTGGAGCATGGCTTTCGCCTGCCGAGTGCGCTGGATAATCGTCCACCGCGCTTTGACGAATTTGATAAACATATTAACCAAGTGATTTATGTCTCGCTACCTCTGGTGATTTGATGAGTTAGACGCAGCCCCTGCTCCTGCTCAGCAGGTGATTCGCCCCACTGGTTTGCTCGACCCAGAAATCATTGTTCGCCCAACGGAAGCGCGCAAGTAGATGACCTCATTGCAGAAATTCGCGAGCGCACCAGCCAGCAGCAGCGCGTGCTCGTGACAACGCTCACCAAGCGGATGGCTGAGGATCTCTCTCACTTACCTGACCGACCTCGGCATCAAGACAGCCTATATTCACAGTGAGATCGACACGCTCGAGCGCGGCGACATTCTGCGTGATCTGCGCATGGGCCTGTATGATGTCCTGGTAGGGATCAATCTCTTGCGTGAGGGGATCGATTTGCCAGAGGTCAGCTTGGTGGCGATTATGGATGCCGACAAAGAAGGCTTCCTCCGTAGCGAGCGCAGCCTTATCCAGACAATTGGCCGAGCAGCTCGCCACGTTGAGGGTAGGGTAATTATGTATGGCGATAGTATCACCGATAGTATGCGCCGAGCGATTGACGAAACCAAACGCCGACGCGAAATTCAGCGAGGCATACAATCGCGAACATGGCATTACACCGCGTGGTATTAATAAAGCGATCGACGAAGGCCTGCGCTCTATCATCCACAAAAAGAAGATGACGCGCCCAAACTTGACCTGCGTAAAATCCTAAGGACGAATACAAGAGCCTTATCAAAGATCTGACTGGTCAAATGAATCTCGCCAGTGCCAATCTTGAGTTTGAGCGGGCGGCCGAATTGCGAGATCTGATCGCCGAAGTGAAGAGTAAGTTGTAGAGCAGTAGCTGAGTGAGCCTACGATCGGCACATGCACAGAGTGTATAATATGATGTAGTATGCCCTATACGTGATACTCACGCCCTGCCAGAGTATGTGATATATTTCTTGGCAACGATCGATCGTCGACCGAAGTTTATCCGGTGGTCAATCCTTATTGGACTTGCTATCTGCAACGTTATACTGCTCTCGCCTGCCAGTGATATTCTTTATCGTTTGTTATTGCATCGTGTTTTTGGAGGACGCGCGGTTATTACAAAACAGTCGAGTTTCAAAGTGTCAAGCAGAGGCTTGCCAAGCAAATACAAAGAATATAACGACTTCAATGCCTTTTTACCCGAAACCAAGCGTTTTATCTCGTCAGCAGCAGTCGAGGCTTTCGCATGCGCATGTGAAAAATAGCACGCTCACGGTATATAAAAAATGCGCAGCTTGACCCATACCGCTATATTGTCATATGCACAGCGCACAATAAACGAAGAGACAGTACAAATACTCGAGCAAATCCTCCAGAAATACGACACAATTAAAAAGACTGAGAACATTGCGGAGCGAATACAACGAAATTATGGACTTCATTGATGCCAAAATGTACGTTGGAGCCTATATTTTCAAGAAAATGACGATGAAGCAGCTTGGGTCGAATACATTACCTAAGTTTGAAAAGAATTATTTCCTCGTATATTCATTTTACAGTACATTTCGCCCGCCATGCGCAATAACTACTCGTTTGATATCACTCTTACAGAGAAAAAGCTCCAAAAATTGGCAGAATATCTCAGCCAGCAGATAACCCATCGCAAATCTGCGCGGTTTCAGCGTCAGCTTATGACGCCAAAGCTCAGACGGTTTATCTTTGCGCAGAGACAACTACGAATGCCAGAGTGCCATGTCTCGCGCCGGGATGAGAAACACCTCTTGCTCGAAGTTGACCATATTGTGCCAGTGTCGAAGGGTGGTATTACGACCGAGCGCAATTTGCGAGCACTCTGTTGGCGTTGCAATCGAGCTAAGAGCGATAAGTTGGAAGTAGCTTAGCATGAGTATTGCACTCCGTACCACCCACATTTCTCACTAACGCACTTACTCATTGATATATAGCGATTCCACGCACCAGAATGTGGTACAATATATCCATAATGAGTAGTATTACCACTGAAGATGTGCAGCACCTTGCACAATTAAGTTCGATTAGTCTTGGTGATTCAGCCGACGTCGTCGCGCTGCGCCAAAACCTCGAGGATATCCTGCACCACATCGAGCAGCTATCCACCCTACACGACTGGTGTCGAGCCAACCTACCAAGTAACTGGCCTGACTACGTGTGGCGGCCCGACGTAGTAGATGCCAGCGACGTATCGCGCGAGCAGCTATTGAGGGCTAGCCGCCGAGCAGGCAGATAAGGTGTAAAAAGTACCGAAGGTGTTGTGATATGAATATTACAGAGAGTTGCTCAGATCAAACAAGGCCAGACATCGGCTACTGCCCAGGTGCAAGCGGCTTTTGCAGCGGGCGCGTGACGCTAAGGAATACCATGCCCTGCTGAGCCTGACAGAAGAGCGGGCTTTGCAGCGGGCACGAGAAATTGATGAGACACTGGCTCGGGGTGAGGACGTTGGAGTACTGGCTGGCGCCGTTCGTCGTTAGGATAATTATCTTGCGTATGGTGCACCGAGTACGGCAGCAGCAAGATGCTTGAGAACTTTTGATACGCCCTTCAGGCAACAGTGGTAGATAAGCTTGAGGCAGCTGGGAGCGATCTGCATTGGCAAGAGTAACCTCGATGCCTTTGCACATGGTGGGAGCACAGAGAACTCATACTTTGGCGCCACGCGCAACGCTGTGGACAAAACGAAAGTCGCTGGTGGCAGCAGTGGTGGCTCGGCTGTGGTGACGGCGCTCGACATTGTGCCATTTGCCTTAGGGACAGATACAGGAGGCTCGATTCGCCAACCCGCCAGCTTCAATGGCGTGTATGGTATCAAACCAACTCATGGCACAGCGAGCCGCTATGGTGTCGTGGCAATGGCCTCGAGCACTGATACGATGGCTGCTTTGCGCGCAGTGCTGAGGATGTTGCTGTGGTAATGAGCGTCATGGCTGGCCAAGATCCGAAGGATATGACGACGCTGCCCGACTTCTTCGCGCCTACGGCAGAGTGCCGCAACAGCTGAAAATCGGTATCATCAACGAAGCAATGGGTGATGGTGTTGATGCGGAGGTGCGTCAGGCGGTCAGCCAGTATGCCGATACCCTGCGATCGCATGGCCATACCGTCGAGACAGTTGGTATGCCGATGCTTCAGCATGCCCTTGCTATCTACTACATTGTTGTGCCGGCTGAGATCTCAAGCAACCTGGCGCGCACGATGGTACGTTATGGCCATCGCGCTGAGGGAGTTAAGACACTGGCCGAGCTTTTATGGTCGGAGTCGCGACGAAGGCTTTATGCCAGAGAATAAGCGGCGCATTATGATCGGTAGCTACGTACTGAGTAGTGGGTATTTCGACGCGTATCTATCTCCAGGCGCAAAAAGCGCGGACGTTGCTCATCAACGAATTTAACGCCCTGTTTGAGCAATACGACATGCTTCTTTTGCCGACAGCACCAACTCCTGCCTTTGGTCTTGGTGAAAACAGCGACGACCCGCTTAAGATGTATCTCGCAGATATCATGACAGTGCCAGCCAGTCTGGCAGGCTTACCTGCACTGAATGTGCCGGCTGGAGGAGCCAGGCGGGCTGCCAATCGGTGCGCAGTTGATTCGGCCCCATGCAGAGTGATGCAACGCTGCTTGCTGTGGCAGCCAAGCAGCTACAGAAAGGAGCGCCTAATGTCTGGCAGTGTCACGATCCTTTTGGTGGGTATTATTATCATTGCTGCGATCTTGGTTGTCGTTGTTGCCCTGACGCGCCAGGGCGGTAAGGTGCTCAATGTCGAGAAATACCAAGCACGCTGGCTTGCCATTGAGAACAGCCTCGATAAATCCAATATTGGCACATACCAGCTAGCTATCTTCGAGGCAGATAAGTTGCTCGATCTTGCTCTCCGCGAACGTGGCTTTGCTGGCGACACGATGGGTGAACGCATGAAGTCGGCCCGCGAACAATGGAGCAATAGCAACCACGTATGGGGTGCTCCCAAGGTGCGCAACAAGCTGGCGCATGAGGCTAATGTGCGGCTCTCGCGCGAGATTGCCTTGCGGGCATTAGCCGCATATAAACAGGGGTTAAAGGATTTGGGAGCGATATAATTATGGCAGTTTCTCACGATGTTTTTGCAAAAAGTATGAAGTGACGATTGGCATCGAATGCCATGTCCAGCTGGCGACAGACACAAAAGCTTTTCAGCCCAGCAGACAATGACGCCCGCGATGCCGAGCCTAATAGCAAAGTCCACCCGATCGACTTTGGTCTGCCTGGTATGCTACCGGTACTCGAATCTGCTACGCGGTTGATCTTGTGATTCGGGCTGGCAAGGCACTCCAACGCACCTATCGCTCGTGTTTCGCGCTTCGATCGTAAGCATTATTTTTATCCAGATCTACCGAAAGGCTACCAGACCAGCCAAATGTACCAGCCAATCATCTTAGCAGGCTATGTGGATGTGCCGCTTTGATGATGGCAGTACCACGCGCGTCCGGATCGACCATGCTCACATGGAGGAAGATGCTGGCAAGCTAACACACCACGATGGTTACTCACTGGTTGACCTCAACCGGGCGGGTACACCACTGATCGAGATCGTCTCGCAGCCTGATATTCACTCAGCAGCCGAGGCTCGTGCCTACGCAGCAGAGCTCCACAAGCTCATGACCTATGCTGGCGTCACACACGGCGATCTCTACCATGGTAATATGCGCTTTGATGTCAATATCTCAATCGCGCCAAAGGGTTCAGATCAGCTTGGTACGCGTGCTGAAGTGAAGAACCTCAGCTTCCGCAGTGTAGAAAAAGGCAGTGGAGTATGAATTTGCGCGTCAGGCAGCTTTGCTCGAGCGCGGTGAGCGTGTCGTGCAAGAAACCCGTGGCTGGGTGACGATAAAGGCATCACCACGAGCCAGCGCAGCAAAGAAGATGCCCAGGACTATCGCTACATGCCCGACCCAGACATTCCACCCAATTGTCCTAACGGACGAAGAGATTGCTCGTGTTCAGCAGGATGTACCGACGATGCCAGGTGAATACCGCGTGCAGTGGCAGAGCCTTGCGCTGGATAACTCGGTGGTTAATACTGTGCTCAGTCATCAGCCACTGGCTATTTTGCTGAGTGATATCTACCCGCTCGAGCATAATGCTGCGTCGATTTTGCAATGGCTTGGCGTCGATGAGTCAGTGTATCAGCGGCTTGTCAACGCGGATCTTCTAACTGGTTTGCCTCCACACCGGAAGAGTTGATGGATATGAGTAAGGTTGAATCGGGTTTTTGTTGGGCCGCGGCGACTCTTGCTGCTCTCACAGTTGGTGGAGGACAACAAAGTCAGCTCGACTGGCGCGAAGGAGCTCTTTTCTCGACCTCTTTGACGAGCAAATATACTGGCAAGATGCCTGGAGGTGATTGCTGGGCGAAGAATCTGCTCTCAGGTGTCAGACGAGGGGCGATTGGCGCAATTGTCGATGAGGTGATGAATGACCCAGCCAGTGCGGCGTCCATTGCGGATATCAAGGCTGGCAAGGGATAAGGCAACTCGCTACCCTCGTTGGGCAAGTTATGAAGCGATCCCGCGGCAAAGCTAATCCAGCTCTGGCGCAGAAACTGATTCGTGAGAGGCTGAAGTAATGAATCCGTGGCGTCGCATTGGTGACCAGGCTGTTCTCTATGATGGTAACTGGCGGAGAGTGCTCCAAAAACATTTGTCATGCCAAATGGGCACACAATGCACGGCTGAAATATCGAGTAGTCATTGCCTTGAGTCGGTTATGGTTGTTGCCTTGACGCCAGAGCATCAGGCAGATTATTGCACGGCAATTTCGCTGTGGTCCTGAGCAAATTTTTGATGAGTTGCCAGGTGGTGCTGTTGGCCCGAATGAAGACTCAGAAGAGGCGGCGCGTCGCGAGTTGCGAGAAGAAACTGGCTATGACGCGGGGAGAGCTAGATATGGGCACAATATACAAACACGCCTGGATGGATGCAAGTCATACTACTTCTTGGCAAAAACTGCACACCAGCGAAGCTGGCCAACAACTCGACGATAATGAAGCTGTTGAAGTGTGCACGATATCGATTGATCAACTGTTTAAGAATGGTAAATCTGGCAAAATGACAGATACAGAAGGTCTATTCTTAGCTATGAGCAACTAAAGGATATCCAGAGAGGTGAGCAGTACGAAGACATTTACCCGCAGTGAGCCAACAACGAGTGACACTAGTAGGCGAGCGGTTTAAGCAGTCAGTGGTCGTGAAGCATTTTCAAAACGGATGACGGCTTGACGCATGAGTTTACAACGTTTTTGCTGAGGATAGTTGTGCTGCGCCAGTGATTGCTCTCACGCCAGAGGGTAAAGGTGGTAATGGTATATCAGTTTCGAGCAGGACCTGAGGGTGGCTGTATGACTTCCCGAGTGGAGCTGCCTTGCCCGGCGAAGATCCAGAAGCAGCAGCGCGACGTGAATTGGCGAGAGGAGACGGGGTATGTTCCGGGTGCGATGCACTACTTGGGGGATTGCCACGAGAATGGTTACATTAATGGCAGAGTCCAGTTTTTCTCGCGACTGATTGCACGTATAATCCACAGGTAAAAGCAGCTCGACCAGACCGAACGCGACCAGGGAGCTCAGACGCGTCTCGTCTCGATTGATGAATTGTTTACAATTGCTAAGAATGGCGAGCTTTGCCTTGCAGGGGCCGTTTGCCTTAGCATTTGAGTATCTAAATAACCGACGACAGGAGGAATCATAATGAAACGACCAACAAAAGCAATTATCGCCGCCGCGGGTTTTGGTACGCGGTTCTTACCTCAGACGAAGGCTATGCCTAAGGAGATGATGCCGCTGATCGATAAGCCAATCATTCAGTATGTGGTAGAGGAGCTCGTCCAGGCGGGGATTCGCGACAGTATCATCGTGGGGGAGTGCTAATAAGCGTGCGATCGAAGACCACTTTGATGTGCCAAATGAGGATCTGTTGGCTAACCTCCGGGCTGGTGGGCCGAAGAAGCAGCCATTGATTGATACCGTCAAGCAGCTCTCGGAGATGGCAACCTATCTACATCCGCCAAAAAGGGTCCACACGGCAACGCAACGCCGCCAGCCTGCGCAGCTGTCTCATCAACCGCGACGAGCCCGTCATCTATACCTTTGCCGATGACTTCATTGCTGCCGGTCAGCCGCTTCCAGCAGATGATCGCTGCATCGCCAAAGAGCTCGATGGTGCGGTACTATCGTGCAAAAAGATCGTCGATGATGCTGAGTTTGATCGCTACGGCGTTGTGCGCTAGCCAGCAGCTATCGGACGGTGTTATTAAGATGAGCAACATCGTTGAAAAAGCCAGAGCAAGGCTAATGCGCCATCTGACCTCGCTAGTGTCAGTAGCTATATTTTGCCTGGCGAATTCTTTAGCTATCTGTGAGCATGCGAAGGAGCATTTTGATGGGCATGGCGAGTTTACCGTCCAGCCTATTATGCAGCGGATGATTGATGACGACCACGCATTCTTTGGTGTGGAGATTACCAACGGTACATATTATGACACCGGTGATAAGCTCGAGTATCTTAAGACGTTGTGGATTTTGGTCTCAAAGACCCAGTACTTGGTCCAGAGTTTGCAAAATACCTACGGACTCACTATACTGATACCCAGGCATAGTATACATGCTACTAACATAAAGGAGATACCGCATGGAGTGGGCCCAGATATTAGTTATCATGTTATCGGTATTGCTAGCGCTACTGCTGGTGCTTGCGATCGTCTTGACGATCATATTGATTCGCATTACGCAGCGGATTAGTGCTGTGGTCGAGTCGGCTGAACGCGTAGCAGCAAACCTCGAGGCAACAACTGATAATATTGACCCGGTTTACCTCGCCGTTTTTGGCTAGCCAAGACCGCTGTGTCTTCGATCAAAAAATTGTTTATTACCAAACGTAATCGATAAAGGAGGGACATAATGTCGAAAGGTAAATTTGTGCTTGGTGCAGCAATTGGTGCTGCCGCTGGCGTGGTGGCTGGACTCTTAACAGCGCCAAAGTCAGGCAAAGAGACGCGAGCTGACCTCAAGAAAAAGGCACGTGAGCTCAAGCCAGAGCACGCAACCGCAAAGGGCGACGAATTGCGTGCCAAGGGTGAAAAGGCATACTACGATGCACGTGATGCCGCTCGTGACCTGCACGACCGCAGTGGTCGCGCTTTGCGCAGTGCTCGCGATGAGTTTGCAAAGGACAAAAGTAGCCAGTAGGCGACAAAGGATGTGGTGAGTATTCTCCTATAGGCAGAATGCTCGCCGCATCTTCGCAATTATCATTATTATGACAAAGCAATCATCCCCACCGCAGCATTCATCGGATGAGTCGGCGACTCGTGAGCAGCGTGACCACCCTGGGCTAGTTACTGGGCTTGCACGGCAGGTTAAGCAAGCCAACGAGACCGATGCACGCAAAGGCTATCCTCCGAGGATTTATTTTACGATTTTCATCGTAGCCGCGCAGAAGTCTACAAAAATGAACTTCATCCGCGGGATATGGCCTAGAGTGTGCTTGGCGGAACGATTCTTGTAGCGCTGTTTGTCTGGTTACTCAATGCCATCGGCCTCTTGGTGCCAAGCCCTGGCGGACTTTATCGATAGCATTATCAAGGTGATGAGCACGCGGCATTGATGTGTCGTGCAGAGGTAAGATGACCCATTCAGCGTGACTGGCCGTCACGTTTCTCTCGATAGGGCAATAGGGGCGGTTAGTGCCGACAAAGCAACAGCTCTGACACCTCAGCTCTTATCAATCACAAGCATCCGGCGTTGGCGTCACCACCTACTCATTTGCTATACTAGATAAGTATGACCTCTCACTCATTATCAGCTTTGCAACCATCGGATTTTTGTTCACCTACACAACCATACTCATCACTCACTGCTTGATGGCTTAACGAAGATTGGTGACCTTGTCAGTACTGTCAAAGAGTATGGCATGACAGCAGCAGCCATTACCGATCACGGGACAATGAGTGGGGTGCGAGCTATTACAAGACGGCGAAGGCGGCGGGCATCAAAGCCGATCCTTGGCATTGAAGCATACGTTGCCGCTCGCTCGCGCTTCGACCGTGATCCCGCTAAAGATAAAATGCGCTACCACCCTGACTATCATTGCGATGAATAATCAGGGGTACCATAACCTGATGCGACTGAGTACGAAGGCAAACCTAGAGGGATGTACTATAAGCCACGGATCGACCATGACCTCCTAGAGGAGCTCAACGAAGGCTGATTGTCCCTAAGCGGCTGTGCAAGTGGTGAGATTGGTGAGGCGCTGCGTTATGACGACTACGCCAAGGCAGTCGAGATCGCTCGAGTGGTATAAGCGTGTCTTTGGCGACCGCTACTATCTGGAGTTGCAAGACCATGGCCACCCCGAGTCTAATCGCACTGGGACGTACAGGCGAAGATTAATGATGGTCTGCGCCGCATGGCTGAGGAGCTGGACATTCCTCTGGTTGTGACGTGCGATGGTCACTGTTTGACGCACGACTTCAAGATGCGCATGAGATATTGCTCTGCGTAGGGACGGGCTCATTCTTGAGCGACGAAAAGCGGATGAGCCTGAAAGACTTTGAGCTCCACCCGACTGACCCGCGCGATATCATTGCTCGCTGGGGAAGAGAGCTGCCCGAGGCTATTACCAACACCAAGCAGATTGCTGACCGCTGCACTGTCGATATCGAGCTGGGTAAAATCCTCATCCCAGTACCCATTACCTGGAGGGTGAAACGAGGTGAGCATAGCTACCTGCACAAACTGGTGTATCGTGGTCTAGCCCAGCGTTACAATGGTGCAAAGCCCGAAGATACTGCTGATCAACTCCCTGAGCAAATCATCCCACCTGACCGACAGTGTGCGTGAGCGGGCCGAGATGGAGCTGGGTGTGATGGCAAGCATGGGGGTATGAGGGTACTTTTAATCGTGCAGGATTTTATTAACTGGGGTAAGAGTCAAGGGATTGTCTTTGGGCCAGGCCGGGGTAGTGCCGCGGGTCGATCATTGCGTATGCGCTTAATATCACCGATCTTGACCCGCTCAAGTATGGTCTGCTCTTTGAGCGGTTTCTCAACCCCGATCGCATTAGCATGCCTGATATCGATGTCGACATCCAGGATACGCGGCGCGATGAGGGTAATCGACTACTGTGCAAATAAATATGGTCACGACCACGTCAGTAATATCGTCACCTTTGGTAAGATGGCGGCCCGGGCGGCGGTGCGTGATGTCGCGCACGCGTGTTGGAGGTGCCGATGCCGAAAGTGACCGCCTGGCTAGATGGTGCCACCACCTGCCCAGGGGCGGCACATTCCGCTGGCAGTTAGCACTAAAGACCCTGACCTGGCACGAATATGAGACGAACCCAACTGCCAAGCAGGTTTTTGATTATGCTATCCAGCTAGAGGAACGATTCGCAGCCATGGCGTGCACGCGTGTGGTGTGGTGATTGCGCCCGATGAGCTCGTTAAATATATCCCGCTTGAGCAGGCGCAGAAAGGCGTGGTGGCGACGCAATTTCCAATGGGTGAGGTTGAGGATCTTGGTCTGCTCAAGATGGACTTCCTTGGCCTATCGAACTTATCGATTATTAATAATGCAATGCGGATCATCCGCAAAGTCTATGGTGATCACGATCGACCTCTCCACGTTACCACTTGATGACGAAGCAACGTACAAACTGCTTTTCAGCGGGGTGATACAACAGGGGTATTCCAGCTTGAGTCGGCTGGCATGAAGCGCTATTTGCGCGCCCTCAAGCCACTCGCACTTTGAGGATATCATCACGCAATGGTGGCTGCTGTATCGGCCAGGGCCTGCACGGTTTATCGATAGTTTTATTCGGCGCAAAGCACTGGCGAGGAGGAGATTACCTACCTCCACCCGGGGATGAAGAGCTCACTGAGAACACGTATGGTATTTTTGGTCTATCAAGAGCAATTTAGCAGATCTCCAAGAGTGGTGTGGCTTTACTGGTGGGCAGGCCGACACCCCTGCGCAAGGCCGTTGGTAGAGAAAAAGATCGACCTAATGAAGAAGGTTAAGCCGGAGTTTGTCGAAGGAGCAGTGAAGGTCAGGTGGGGCAACGCGTGAGATGGCCGAGACGTTTTGGACGCAGCTGGAAGAGTTTGCTAACTACTGCTTCAATAAAAGCCACGCGGCGTGCTATGGGCTCATCGCCTACTGGACGGCGTATCTCAGGGCACACTGCGATGCCTTTATGGCGGCCTTGATGACAAGTGACCACGATGACGTCGACCGGCTGTGATCGAGATCACCGAGTGCAAGCATATGGGCCTGACGGTACTCAACCCTGATGTCAATGAATCATACGAGGAATTTGCGGTGGTGCCGGCAAGAAGCAGATTCGCTTTTGGTATGGCAGCAGTGAAGGGTGTTGGCGTGGGAGCAGGTGGAAGAGATCGTTAAGATGCGTGACCGCGATGGGAAGTTTGCGACTGTGGAGGACTTTGCCAAGCGTGTCTCGACCAGCAAGTGCAACAAACGGGTGTGGGAGTCGCTCATTAAATCGGGTGGCTTTTGATGCACTGGGCGATCGCTCTGACCTCCTCTTTAATCTTGAGAATGTCCTTGCTTTTGCCAGCAAATTACAGAAGGAAGCGTTGAGTGGCCAGACCGATCTCTTTGGCAGCCTCGCCGATGGCTCACAGAGGTCATGCCGTCGATTGAGCTTAAGCCGGCACCTGTCAAACACACCGACAAAGAGCGCCTGATGTGGGAGCGCGAGGCTGATTGGCCTCTATATTGGTGCGCACCCGCTTGACCACTACGATACGTTCTTTGCTGAGCAGACCGTGCCGCTGCGCAATGTCTCGCCGCAGATCGACGGCAGACAGTGACCATCGGTGGCCTCGTGACGCGCTTGCGGACGATTGTGACGAAGTCGGGCGGTAAGATGGCTTTTGTAGGGGTTGAGGACAAAGTCTGGTGAGAGTGAGATCATTATCTTTCCGAACTTATACGAGAAGCTTGCTGGCCAGCTAGAGCAAGATGTGGTAATTACTGCCAGTGGCAAGGTGAGCGCGCGCGATCGCGATGGCAACCTTGGTGATGAAGCGAAGCTAATTGCCAATGAAATCACCGTCGTGACTGATACCAAAACAGCCGAATACCAGGCAACTGGCCGTACGATGTCTGCACCAACCGTGCCCAGCAGCTACGCCCCGCCGCCGGTCATCATCGCAGACACCAGCGCTCAGCACAAGCATCGGCACGTGCAGCCGCATCGGTGTCAGTAGCCCCCTCGCCCAAAACCATGATACACTCCCAACGGTCATGTGCGGGTCAAGAACCCCGATGATATGGCAGCTCTCACGAAGTTTAAGCAGCTGTGTACACAAAACCCGGGCCAGCACGATATTATTATGATGCTCGGTGATGACAAAACGTCGGCGATTCGCCTGCCATTCCGGGTTGACGCGCGGCAACGATGAGAATGAACTTGCACAAATCCTCGGTAAAGACTGCGTTGTTATCAAATAATACCTCTCGCGTAAAGGGGGTGACTCGCGCCACCCTGGGGTCTGCAGATTGCGCGTGTTATAAAGCTTCGAACAATTGCGTCTACGACCAGGGCGGCGCGAGGGCCAGATACTTGCGAGGCGAGCGAAATAAGCTCTAGCACAGGCAAGTTGCGGGCGGTAGCTTGGTTTGCCACCTCCTGCTAGTATAACCTGATATTTGCCACAACGCAAACAAAATGGGTACATATGATGCTATAACTATCCAGCAATTGTGTGAGTGCATATAGAGCGCAATACCGGTTGCAACCGACACATTAAACGACTCCTTCTGCCCATACATCGGAATCTCATGATGTCATCCACAAGCGCGAGTGTCTCGGCCGGAATACCATGAACTTCTTCGCCCAAGCAAAAGACGAGTTTGCTTAGTGGCTGATAATGCTGGAGAGAAACGAAGTAGGGACTTGCTCAAGTGCAACAATGCGATAGCCAGCAAACTGCTCAAGGTCAGAGCTCTGGTTGGTAATCTGAACGGCAGAGAGCTTCAGCACCAAGCGCCGTCTTGTGGATTTGCCGAGTGATCTTTTCGCGGATGTGCGGCAACCGTGGGTCAGCTCGCACTGTCTCTTCAGGCTGGTAGGCACAGTGTGGTGGGATTGGCTGAAGGGGCAAGATCAGGGGTAGGGCGTGTAACCACTGAGGGATAAGCCGCTGCGCACCAAATCCTTCAGCAGGTACGAAAAGATCGCTCCGACATTGTGCGTTGAGCGGATGTTGATACGCGATAACGTAATCTCTGAGCATAGTTGTATTATACCTGAAGTGCTGGACTTGCCCTATATTTACCACGAGCTTTTTGTTACACTGGAAAGGATGAATGAAGATGAAGTCCAACAACGTCGTCGCCAGCAAGATGAGGCGTCGACCGAACAACGCTCGCGCATTCCCTGGCCTTAAGTACCTTGATATGCGCCCATCGAGGAGACACTGCCACTAGCACGCTGATCTAATGACGATCGAGGAGATGCACAACCTCTATATGCCACGTGACTGATGGCAATGAGCAAGAATCATATCAGTTGCTGTTACGACACAAACACCCAGTCAGTTATCCAGCGGACGCGACGCACGTATCAGGACCAGGGGCTACCTGTCGAATTTTATTTGATTAGCCTCAGTGCTTACCGCGTGTTGATGAACCGCTTCGACCCGCCAAAGAAGATCGTCTACGATGATATTAAGATTGCCAAAGCGGGCGATAGTGAGACCATCGCCGAGGTTAGTCAGACGCTTGGGCGAGTGAGCAGTGAGGAGGCTTTCGACTTCTTGATCAACCAGGCGGATATGCTTGGTGCGAGCGATATCCACATCGAGAATGAACGCCATGATATCCGGATTCGCCTCCCGTGTCGATGGTGCGCTCCACCCCGTGGCGACGATCAGCCCGGAGCCGTTACCGCGTGATCATGGGTGAGCTCGCCAGCCGAGCTGGCGTATCGAGTGCTTCGATGGAGCCGCAGTCAGCCGTCATCCAAAGGACGTAACACGTGGCAACGCAACGACTTGCACTCAACATCCGGTGTCGAGACTGTACCCAACCATGTATGGACAGGATGCTGTGCTGCGTCTTTTTAATTTCGATGGCTTGCTTAATCTTTAGATTTGCTGGGCATTCCGCCCAAGCAGCCAGCAGATTGATGAAATCATCAGCCATCCGCGCGGCCTTGTGCGCGATGGTTGGGCCAACAGGCTCAGAATAAATCTACCACGCTTTACAGTATGCTCAATGCCCTCAACACGACTGATCGTAAGATTATTACCCTAGAGGACCCAATCGAATATGGCTTGGCTGGCATCTCGCAGATCCCAATCAATACCACTGCTGGTGGAAGCTTTGGTGAGGGTTTGCGCAGCGTGCTTCGTCTCGATCCAGATGTCGTGATGGTAGGTGAGATCCGCGATGTCGATACGGCGCACTGCCATTCAAGCATCGATTACTGGTCACTTGGTGATGTCGAGCTTCACGCCAATAGTAGTAGTGCAGCCTTTAGTCGGATGATTGACCTAATTGGCGTGAACCCGATGCTAGCGCTATCCGCCTTGTGGTGGCGCAGCTAGTGCGACGCCTTGTGGATGAGACCAAGGAAGCCTACGGGCCAGACGACGCCAGCGCAGCTATGTCAAGCGAGTCCTTGCTGATATTCCCTGAGGAGATGGAGCATCCTAATCTTGACACCTTCAAGCTCTGGCGGCCAGTACCAAGCGATGATGCGCCATGGTGGCTACAAAAGGCCGCATGGTGATTATGGAGCGAGCTTATCGTCACGAGGTATTCAGAAGTTCATCCCGCGGTGACTGACTGATGTCATCCACCAGATGTCATCAGAGCCGCTCAGCGCGAAGGTATGCTCACCCGCCAGGCACATTGGCATCCTTGCTGCCCTGCGCGGCAGAGACAACGCTGGAGGAAGTCGGGCGGGTGATATAGCGCGCTATCTTTCTGAAGAAGTACGGACCGATCTGTACCATGTATTACATAGCGGATTTTGCTGACAAAGTATGCTGTGCGTATACTATGGCATGTCGCATGAACAGATTGACTGTCCACGAGAACCCGAATCACTTCAGAAGTGTCTGTCGCAGACCATAATCCTAGTGGATGGAAGAGCTTGGCATAACGCTACCAGACAGCGTTGGTGAAAATGCCGTCCTAGTGAGCATGAGCCGAGCCTAAACGAACAACAATTAGAAGAAGATAGCAGCATCACTCAGTGCGGGTTTTACAGTCTTTAGTGGTGTGACCTTGAACACTTATCGCTTGTGATGCAGCAGCAGGGAGGCGGCTATGGCTATGCAGCAAAATACTGAGCTTTGCTTCGCCGGCGGTGCCACTTTTGACGAGTGAGAGGTACCGTACTGGCCATGTGGCGTCGTGCACTGTTGCACACACGAAACTCAGCTCGTGGCGACAACCGATATGCGATTATATCCGGCGGCAGCGGAACGTGCGCAGCAATACATCAATAAGCAGCGCGACGACAAGCTAGCAGCGATGCAGAAGCGGTGCGCGCGCGTTAAGGCGGTATTTCTGGCTGGCGGAATGGTGCAGAACGCGAGTTGAGTGCCATACAGTTTATCCCAGAAGGCGCTGCTGGTGGCAGCAGGATAAGCTCTCTACTGCCGTCGGCAGCTAACGATATATGCAAAAGTTGAGTTTCAGGAGGCGGTCGATTGGGCGGTGGCACAGGTGCGAACGAGATAGCCTTTGATGAGTCACAGCGAGCCATGCTACGATGACGAGATTGCGAGTCTGTAAACCGGAGAGTCCAACGCATCTCGATGCATTGCAAACCAGGCATGCAGCGTTAGTTGCGCAAGCTCGGCAGCTTGAACAATCGCGAGACGAGGAATATACAGCACGGTACCGGCTGATACATTGCAATGGCCTTCACCACTTACTACCTCACAGAGCATGTACCACAAAATTAGCCAGACGCAAATTGCACTCTTACAATGGATTTGATCGATCGGATAGTGACCTTTGCGCGATATACGCACGACCGCCTTTGGCGGCAGTTGATCGCCTCTGGCCTAAAAGAGCTATGCAAGAGCTGCTCTGGCAGGTCGAGTTGATATGCAAACGTGGAGCAGACCATTGCCGAGGGCAGCTGAGCAGCTGGCCAATGCATTGAGTAACGTACCAATGCCAACCGGCAGCTGACCAGTGAGCAGCACTGGTGTCGTCACGTACAATATCGCGCAATAAACGACGCAGCATGCGAGGGCTCCAGTAGGTATGCTACCCTAACAAGTCGAATCAGCACAGATAATGTCACGTCGCTGCCAGTATCAGAACCACTACACCTTCGATGCAGAAACCGAACGATGTGCCGCTTGATTACCTTACCTTTGACCACACAAGCTTGTACACCATGCCTGCAGCGGTGGATAGTCGTGATAGTATGGTGAGGTGTCGGAGTTTGTTGTCGATAACGTACCTGGGGCGCTTGTGATCGATTTTGCCGCATGCAAAAGCACTGCACGAAATTGAACGTCCGGATGGACGGCTACAGGTCAACTTACCGTGGGGATTATAGAGCGCAAATGTACGCAACGTCTCACACGCTATGCTCAGGTGGCTATGCGGACGGTGGTTTACATTCATGCTGAAAGTGAGATTCTCAAGCGTTGGTAAAAACGGCGAATCGATTTATCCGCACCCTGTGATTTACAGTAAGGACGCGAAACACAATGTGATGCGTGTCTACATATCGAATCTACGCGTCAACCAGATGGACAATACTGCACGAGTGTGCGTGAGCAACTCACAGCAATGCAGGTGCACGAATTGATTATGCTTGATCGGTGTTTGTGATAGCAGCATCAGCTGGCAACGCTTCAGCAGAAATACTGGACGCTCTCGACGAGGAGTTACGCAAACAGCGTGTAGGTAGCATCTAGAGAAAGCTATACAGAAATAAAACTACGTGGCTTGTAGCTACGTGGTTTTATTTCTTGACTTCTGTCTCTGTGTGACAAAAAGCTCACCAATATAACCAGTGTCTCACGAGGTTACATAAGGTATATAAAGTGGGACGTAAGATCTAGGAAATGTAGACCTTAGCGGGTATAAATATCGACCTAGCGAATAACGCTGCCACAGCCCTCCACTACGCGCTCATCAAATGGTGAGGGATGACGTAGTCTGCTGTGGGTTCATCGACCAACGCTGCCAGCGCCTGGGCGGCGGCGAGTTGTGCTCGTCGGTGATTTTTGCACGCCGTTATCCAGCGCGCCGCGGAAGATGCCCAGGAAGACCAGGGCGTTATTGACTTGGTTGGGGAAGTCGCTGCGGCCAGTGGCAATGACGGCAGCGCCAGCTGCTTTGGCGCTATCTGGCATGATTTCTGGCACTGGGGTTGGCCAGGGGCAAAGATAATCGGGTCTTTGGCCATCATCCCGACGAGTTCTGGAGTTAGCAAACTCAGCACGCGATACACCAATGAATACATCGGCATCTGCCATAGCGTCCTCCATTGACCCTTGCGCGGCGTATCAACGTACGCAAGCAGGGCAGTCTTTCGGCGTTAAGGTCGGTGCGGTGGCTGCCCACAATGCCTTTTGCTATCGACTGCCACGATGTGCCGGGCGCCAGTAAGTATGCAGCAGCTTAATGATAGCAGTGCCAGCAGCGCCAGCGCCGACCACGACGAATTTGCTATCAGCCGGGCTGCGGCCCGTCAGCGGCAGCGTTGATGAGCCCAGCCAGTACTACCACCACAGCCGTGCCGTGCTGGTCGTCGTGGAAGACAGGGATATCGAGCTCGGCCTTGAGGCGCTCCTCAATCTCGAAGCACTTGGGCGCGGCGATATCCTCGAGGTTAATCGCGCCAAAGCTCGGTGCAATCGCCTTAACCGTAGCGATGATCTCCTCTGGCTGGTGCACATCCAGCACAATTGGCACGGCATCCACACCAGCAAAGTGCTTAAACAGCAGCGCCTTACCTTCCATCACCGGCATCGCAGCCTTGAGGGCCAAGGTCCCTTTAGGCCTAGGATGGCCGAGCCGTCCCAATGACTGCCACAAGGTTATTCGTCCAGGTGTGGGTTGGCAGCGTAGCGGATCATCTGCAATCGCCTTGCTCACTGCGCCCACGCCAGGGCGCTGTAGTAGCTGCTGAGTTTATCGCGGTCAAGCTCATCGCTATCGCGTAGGCTAGTGGTGATTTTGCCCTTATATTTTTGTGTAGGTCGAGTGCAAGTTTGTTATAACCATACGCCCTAGTATACCACGCATGCCAGAAAGAGTATGGGTGAGCCCAAGGATACAACAGCTGTCATTGCAATACTTTTCGCGCCAAATGCTATTATATGATGCATGATACAAACCGAGCAAGGAGCCCTGCATAGCCCCAGCGGCTCATAATACGGAGTGATAATGAAAAAGATCTATAGACCAGCAGCCATCTCTATCACGAGTATGCATCTACAAGACGGAGTTGCAATCAAAGAAGATAATAAGCTCCATAGAAAATTCAAGCTGGCCCTTCGTGACGAGAAGAAATCAAAACACGAGAGGATATTTATAGTCGGGGCCAAGTCGATGATTAAAAACGACCAGCAAGAAGCGCTCGAGGAGCTTGTGCAGACTCTGGCGAGAAGAGCATGGGTGCCACCAGTGTTCTCCAACGCTACCAAGAGGAGCGAGCAAGTCTGCGAGGCTACGCTCGCCGCAATAGCCAGAAGAAGAAAGACAACCAATGGAGGAGCGGCGGGTATGAAGCAGAAGATGAAGTGATGGAAGCTGCAACGCATCTTGGCTCATGCGCCATTGATGCCGATGAAGCAGCAGAGCAGGCTAATGAAATATATAACGCAACCGCTTGGCAAAGACGTACAGCAGCGGTGCCAAATCGTTAAAGATAGGATTGGTGAGATCAACGCTGAGCTGGCATATTATATGGGCCTCACGGGCCACCTTTTGGCAGTCGTATCTGAGGAGACGGCAATTCGTATCTGGGGTAAAGAAGCGGTTGAGAAAGCGCAGTCGACCGACAATGAGAGCGAGCCCTGGGCATATTGATGTCTTTCCTTATGATGGCGAACACCACGCTCAGGCAACAAGCTGGGATATGGTAGCCGTATGACACCAGAGTTTATCAAAAAGATGCCAGCCTGCGGATAGCAGAGGTGCTTGTGGGGTCTGCTAGGCGAAGCGTGGACGATGCAAGAGTGGGCAATGCAGGTCTACGACCCAGAGAAAGTGCGCACAAAACTCGGGCGCTACAATCGAGTGAGTGCCCTGCTAAATATTGACTAAAACCAGACAACCGCAGTGCGATTATCCAGACGAATTAGCGCGCCACGATCTTGTCCTTCAGCGCGGCCGGCGATACCTCATCGATGAGCATGGTCGGCGACGTGATCCAATCACTGTTTATCGTGCGGTACCAGCTGAGGTTGCCGGGCAAGAATCGGTAGAAGAGCAAAGATATGCGCACGTCATGCCAAACACCGGAGATTCAGATTGAGTGGATCACAGGATACCGCAGCTGCAGCGCATGAGCAGCCAACACTACTCGCAGCGAGGCGTCACAGCCGCTGGTAGCGGAAAAATGAAGCTTCGGTCAGTAGCGTGCCAGACGTCGACTATACACTCGCAAAGCGAGCACTTGAGAGCTGCCCGTGCTGCCGCTAACCGTCAAAGCGCTAGAAGCCAAGGCAGCAAGAAGCCCTCCACGCTGCAGAGGCCGCCCTCGCGCAGAAGTGCGCGTCCAGATCGAGCAACGCTAGAGCTTGCACAGCCACTGATCGATAGCTTGCGAGAAAATAGCGCCGACGATAATTCAGACAAGCAGGTATTTCCTATTCAAGATTTTGCTCGAGATAAGGAGCCAGTGCGCTTCGAGCACGACCTGAGATATTCCTCAACAAAGCTCGGCAGGCTGGGCTTATCAACAGAAACAAGCGCGCAAACGTACGCTGCCGTCTGCTGGTGAGCGCGTGGCTCCTCTATGCATACGACCCGCAGACAATGTATGACCTGGTGCGCAATGATGCTGCCAAGCGTGTGCTCCAGCATAAACTCCAGCACGCGTACGACAACAGAGCTGCAGGCTAGCGGATAGCTACGAGGGTGGAGCAAGCACAGCCCAAGAAAACACCACCAGCTAAACTAGTTGCTATATATACCAAAGTGCGGTATAGTTTAGATTATAAATCCAAAATAGGCATCATCCACCAGTGATGGTACAGAGAAAGAGGAGGAAAAGAAAAATGAAGCGGGAAGTTCTGAGCGCTTAAGTTTCTGGGGTCGCGCAGAGAGAGTATTGTCTGTTATTGCCTTGAGTGCTATAGGAGCTGGCGCCTTGGCAGGCTGTGGCTCTTCTGAAAAAGCACCAGAGAATAGAGCACAGTCCGCTCAAACTGCTGCCACTGCCAGAAGCAACGTCGTCAGCAACCGCAAATCCATCCATCAAAGCGCCAGCACGCAACAAGACTTCACAGCCTACAGCAATCTCACTCTACTAACAAAGCAACGGAGATACCATCACCATCACACCCTTCATCGCCAGAGACAACATCTCAACTCCAAACGAAGCAGAGAATAATCAGGAGAAGATGCCCTCCGTTGCTGAGCTAGCAGAAAAGCCGTCAAAAGAAGGGTCTGTGGATGTACTTGGTGGCGTTGTCAAAGACGTTGATGAAGCAGGTAACAGCTACGTTGGTGTGCGACCTTTCTGTTACCGTGAAGACACAGGGGTTTGGTCATGGATCGGGCAAAGTAGTTGGGCTGTATACAGTTGATATGTCAACGTTTACACTGCGTTCATTTGATCCAAACCTCCGATGTCTGATATAGTATGGTAACGCAATCAGTACTAGTATGTGTAACAAACTGACCTTTGATGAATCAGAGACATTTAATTCGAGCTCCAAGAAAGCTGGTGATGGCAATGATGTTTATATCCAAGCTCCTAATGGGGGAGAGCGGATTCCTGTTGGTGCTGATATTACTAGTGATGACTCAAGTAATCTAATACGGATTGGTGGCACCGCTAAAGTGCAGGAAATGTATCACCTAGCACTCTCCTAGAGCCAATCTCGCGAGAAACTATGGAAGCAATAGTCAAACGTGCCCAGCAGCAAGTGTCGTAAATAGAGACTCTGCGCTAAGAGATAATGGTCTCTTTGCTGCAAAAACAACGAAGAGACCATTATGAGTAGTGATTATAAAAACTATCTCCCTCTTCTCCCTGCACACAAAAATATGGTACAATCAATAACTGAATTGTCATCTAATAATTAAATAGAGAGAAAGTCATGAGTTTTGCACTGATCCAAAAAGTCAATGACCAGCAGAAGAAGCCTGCCGTTGTTGATGTGCGGAGCGGCGACACGATCCGCGTCCACCAAAAATCAAAGAAGGCAACAAAGAGCGCATCCAGATGTTTGAAGGCGTGGTGATCCGCACCGACAACAAGGGTCAGCACACCAGCCGCATTACCGTGCGTAAGATTACCAGCGGTGGGGGTAGAGAAGTCGTTCTTGCTGCACAGCCCACTCGTTGAGAAGGTCGAGGTGATGCGCCGCGCTAAGGTGCGCCGTAACTTCTCGAGCTACCTGCGTGGCCGCAGTGGTAAGTCAGCTCGCCTGACTGCCGTACAGTTCGACCGCGAGGGCGGTTAACAACGTGCACGATGCTCATGCTGGGGGCCGAAGCTGCCCGCCTCAAAGAAGAAAAAGGGCCAAAGAAGCTGCCGAGAAAAAGGCTGCAGAAGACGCCAAAGCAAGCTGAGCTTGACGCTAAAGGCTGCCGAGGTTGCCGCTCGCCACGAGGCTGCGTAGAGTAGCTACTGTAAAAAGCTTTTGTATCCGCCTCATATCAGGGGCGGATTTGTATGAGAGCTAGTCTTTAGCCTGCTCAGTCTTGGACGCTTGTCTTGTGATATTCTGACTAGTAACTTCTCTTGAGTGTGAAACGAGGCATGATGTAATGGGCAAGGTGCGGAGTAACACACGCAAAGTATATTTGCTGTGGTAGGTATATCATAATACGCGATAGGCCTGTGGCAGCTAGCTTGTATCTGATGTTATACTAGAATATGAGTATCTTTACCATTGTTTCGATTGTTATACCAGTTTGTCTTGGCAGTAGTATACCACCCTATCTTGCAGCATTATGGCTATACGCGTGAGCGCGCGCTATCGCTGGCTCCTGTACCTAGCGTGTGGGTTGTTCTTTATCTCATGGTATGTGCCTGTCGCCCTGATTGATGGGCAAGACACGGCATTTAATACCCACTTCATTGGTGGTGGGATATTTACCGGCCGCCTGTGGCTCTATCTCAAACACGCGCTGGGGGTGGCGCCGATATCTGGCTGGTAGAGGCATTTTCGCTGTTTCGCGCTGGTGTCGGCACTTGGCTGTATGAATGAGCTATTTGAGCTGCTGGTGGCGAAGACTGGCGTGGCTCGCTTGCCGCTGGATGATACCAACTGGATGTTGCGGCCAATACTGCTGGGGCGCTGCTTGTTTGGCTGGTGTCGCTGGCTGTAGTGGGGTGGCGGCAGATAGCTCGTCGCAGCGCATAACAGCTCAGTAGCGAGGCGCAAGCAAAGCCACCGCTTGAGGGTGGCTTTATGCTTCGCGTACCGATGCATGTATTTTGTCTTGCGAGATTCTGCTTGCTCGGTGAGGAACGCGCGAATCGCCTCGAGATTTCTCGTCGATCGCAGCCACGTGCCGCCTGATCTGCTTGGTGCGTCGGCCCTGCCGGACGACCCAACAGATGCCACAGACAACAAGATAAAATACACGACGTTAAGTGCGACTGCTAGTACGAGGAGTGGTGCTGGCCCGGTGATTTCCATAACAGATACCGATAATCCTTTCGTATTAATGCTATATGGTTCGGTGCTGTATCTTTTGCGAGGGTGAGTGCTATGGTACGCACCGCCAGGTTGGCTGAGCCTGCTGGTGGTTCCTACAACGGCGCGCATGCCATGGTGGCCGGGCTGTGCAATAGCCTGACATTGAGGCTCCCTTGGGCGTGAAGGTGAAGCCCGGAAGAGCGATATCGAGGTAGGTGGTCATGCTAATCACCCGTATGGATTGCTTTTATCAGGCGTATGCACCTGTATGGTGCTGATGCGTACACACCTCGTGTGGCTGTATGGTATCACTGGCACTGCCGCTGGCCCGGGTGAGGGATGCCACACCCAGGAATGAGCACAATCCTCCGGTAGCAAAAAGCGTGTGCCAAAAGCATTTTTGTCATATTCCTCCTTATGATGAAGTAATAGTTGCTAAGCCGAGGGTACGCCTTGATTGTAATGGATTAGTTATGCTCTCGCAACAGAAAGTAGGCAAATCAGCAAAGCAATACGAATAAAAACAGAGATAAAGGTTGTATATTATACATCACATACTGCAGAGCGGTGCTCAATAGTTTGGCATGGTTGCTGGTATAGCGCGGCACTGAACTAGCCCCAGCTCGGCAGTATACATAGTGCTAGAAATATGAGACAATCATAGTATGATACTTGGGATTGACGAGTTGGGCGCGGGCCATGGGCGGGCCCGCTGGTGGTCAGCGCGAGTGGTGTTGGGTGGTGCGGCGATTGATGGGTTCAACGACGGCAAGAAATTAACGACGCCGTGAAGCGCTTGCCCAAGCTATCCAAGAGCAGGCAGCGGCGCATGCGCTTGGCTGCAGGTAAGTGCGGCAGGGCTGGATGACGTAGGATGAGCGAAGCCCTCCGCCTAGCAACGCGGCGAGCGGTGGAAGCGGTGCAGAAACAATGCCGTGAAAGCTATTGCGCTCACAGAGATTGTGATCGACGGCAAAGTGAACTTCTTGGCTGGGACGGCATTAGAGAGGTACGCCACGATGCTGCCCAAAGGCAGATGCATTGGTGCCGAGTGTTTCGGCAGCATCGATCATCGCTAAGGTAGCGCGCGACCAGTATGGCCGCGCAAGATGTGCTCTCCACTGGCTGTGGCTTTGCGGCACATGCTGGCTATGGCTAACGGCGGCGGCACCGGCGGCGATTGCCGCCCATGGAGTGACACCACTGCATCGGCTGAGCTTCAAACCACTCCAGCATTACCGCAATGATAGTCCTCACCCAGTAGACCAAGCACACCACGCAGCAAGCTGATGCGACAACCACACGTGGCCATGCTGGCAGAATCAGCTGCAGCTGCCGCCCTTGCAGCAGCGCGGGCCATCAGATCATGGCGCGCAACTGGCGAGACCATAGTTGTGAGATCGATATTATTTCGCAGCATGATGACACGCTGTATTTTGCTGAAGTGAAGCATCGCACGGATGATTATGCGGGTGATGGCTTTGCAGCGATCTGCCCGCAAGAAGCGCAATCAAATGCACTATGCCGCGCGGTTCTATGCACACCACGAGCACATCACACACTGATGAATCTCCAGCTCATTGCGATTTGCTACTGAGTGGCAGCCGCCGCGGGTGGTGCGGATTGAAAACCGTTGAGTGGTGACGGTTTTGCGACCTAAGGTGAATAGATCTAGTATTCTTCTGCGCGATCCACCTTCTTACTGCGCACTCGGTAGAGTGCAGGAGCGCATTAGCTTTTCTGATAGATTGGCTTGCATTGGCAAAAGCGAATAGTATGGGGAAATGCAGTGCACGGTTCGCGCCTCGCCATGCCTTCGTGAGTGCTGCCACAACCGCAGGGCATCGCGCTCAATGAGCTGACGCGGGCGGTGATGTCTGTAATGCCCATATCAATCACGCGAGTGAGGGCTGGCTCATTGCGCAGTGGTGCAAAGAAACGCTGATATTCGCTCAGCTGCTGCGCGAAGCAGGGATGTTTTGCCAGCATAGCGGGGGAAGTAATCAGCTCTTGTCGCTACCAAAACGCTGCTCGATCCATGGCCAGTTATCTTGCAGCCATTTGCCACGTAGCGTCACGTGCATCGCGGTTGCGCAGCAAGTAAACAAACCAAAAGACGGTATCTGGGTGCGAACCGTCTCGGTATCCATCATGAGAGCAAGGAGCTTGCGAATACTACATCGTCGCGCGTACTCGTCACGGCACTGGCGATGTCTTGGCGCAGGTCGCTACTGGCGGTTCGCCCGATAGTGCGCCAGAAGCTCCATCAATCGGCCGCTGTGGCTGCTGGCTGGCCAGCGAGACAACGCTACTGGCAATCAGGCTGCGTAACTCGCTATCGAGCCAATAGGCCGCGCTGCATAACGCTGCTGCGCCTCGGCAATCACCGCAGGCTGCTCGCTGTAGAGCATGTGCGCGATGATCGTTGAGCGCAGCAGGTGTCGTTCTCAGGCTCAGCAGGGCGCACTCCAGCCAAGGCGGTTATAACTCTGCTGCGCTGGCCCACGGTACCGCAGTGCTTGCTCGGCAGCGGGCTATGCGGCTCGACGAAGAGCTGAGATGGGCGATCGACTGATGACATTACACTCCAGACATGCTCGTCTGTCTCATTGCAGTAGCGTCGAGGAGAGTGAGTGGCTGGCGCTCGATACGCGGCCACTCCGCGCTAGCAACAGCTGCTGGGTGAGCAAGGTGAGCGATCGACGACAGATAGGCTCACCGCGCCGCACTTGGCCGAGCAAGCGCTCTATGCGACGCAATCATGCACTGTAATGAGTGCGAGAGACATCGCCGCGATTGAGAGGACTGGCTCATCCAGACTGTGCTCTACTACTGTGCGCTGCGTGGTGAGCAGTGCTGGAACTAATTGCGATGAGCTATGAAGGGGATCTGCCAAGTAGTGTCATCGGCTGCGTGTGGGCCAATAGCGAAACGCTGTTGCTCAGGTATGAGACTGCGAGCCGCTATGCGAGACTGCAACGACTGGGTAGCCAGGGGTGCGAGATCAGTGGTTCATCAGTGCGGCAACATCGCGTCCGCTGGCTTGACTCAGCGCGTGCCGTAGGTCATCACCCTCGGCATTGCTATAAGCATCGGGTGGCAAAGTATGCCTGCAGGCCAGCACGAAAGGCGGCTTTGCCCAGCCAATGCATGAGCATATAGAGGAGACGCCACTATAGCATAGACGATCGCCCGTCAAAGTGTGCTAATTTCATCTGGATGATGAACAGCTGTTTGGACGGGGCTGACGCCATCAATCGCATCACGGCCAAGGCCAGCGCACCCTCGTGGTTGCAAAGTCTGTCCACACGTGCCACTCGGGGTGGATGGCATCGACCGCTAGGGTATTCCATCATATTGGCAAAGCTCTCGTTGAGCCAGAGGTTATCCCACCACTTCATCGTGACGAGGTTACCAAACCACTGGTGGCTGAGCTCGTGGCTAATGACGGTGGCAATGTATTGCTTATCGGCAATGGTCGTCGTGGTTGGATTGGCTAGTAGAGGCAGACTCACGGTAGGTAATGAGCCCCAGTCTCCATAGCACCACTGCTAAAGTCTGGTACCGCAACGTGATCGGACTTAGGCAAGGGGTAGGGCGTCGAAGTACTCATTAAAGAACTCAATCGAGCGGATGGCATGCTCAAGGGCGAAATCGAGACTGGCGGGGGCTTGCGCTGGCGTGGCCCAGACGGACACTTCCACGTCATCCTTTGTCTGGCCAGTGATGTGCTGCAACTCACCCATCACGAGTGCCACCAGGTAGGTGCTCATGCGCGGCGTCTGGGCAAAAGGTAGTGGTGAGTCGACCATCTGCTTCCTGCTGCGACTGGACGGGCATGTTGCACAAGCACCGTGATGCCCGCTCAGTTGTGACGGTTAAGTCGAGGTCGCTTTGGCGGCAGGCTCATCAACACACGGGGAAGACCTCGCGCGCATGATGACTCTCCGAACTGCGTCGCAAGCAATTCCTTTCTGCACCATCATGCTGATAATCGGGGTAGAGACCGTGGGTGAGTCAGTAATCGCTGCCTCGTAGGCGAGGGTGATGGTGTGAGTGTCGGTACTAGCGTTGGCACGTGCAGTGAGACCTCGTCCTCACTATGTCCACAGAGGCTGGCTGGCCGTCGATCGTTGCGCTGGTGACATCCGAGGGTTTTTGGCGTGGAGCTTAATTGCGTATTGGCCTGCGTTGTCTGCCAGGTGATCGTCACGTGCCCTGCAAAGTGCGCTGCTGGCGATCGATATCCAATGCCAGCTGATGAGTGAGTTGGTATAAAGAAATCGATGAGATGAGTAACCTGTTGCATAAAAACAGTATACCGGAATATGGATGAGCCCGCCACAAATTGACCCTATGCTATGATATGACTATGGAATATCGCCGTCGCCGCGTCATAACGATGTTTTTGCTCGCTGGTAGTCTGTCATTGTTGCGCTCGCGATATGTGCAGCGTGGCAGTTAGCGCAGTCAGCCACTCGCCACAGGGCAACGGCGAGGCATTGGCAACACTGGAGGCATTGCCCGCTGGGGCCGTCACCTCGACTGGGTATGCGCGTAGCCAATTTGGTGCGGGCTGGGCGGCGACGAGTGGCTGCGATACGCGCAATATCATCCTCGCACGCGACCTCAAGCAGGCGGTGGTGAGCGGCGTACCAAAGTAGCAGTGGCCAGCTCGACGACCCATACAGCAAGCGCATCACCTTCCAGCGAGGGAGCAGCACGAGTACTGCAGTGCAGATCGACCACGTTGTGCTCAGTAATGCCTGGCAAGCCGGTGCACAGCAGCTCAGTGAGCGAGCAGCGGCAGCAGCTTGCCAACGACCCGCTCGAGCTCCTAGCAGTCGATGGCCCGGCCAACCAGCGCAGGGTGATGGTGATGCTGCTACGTGGCTGCCCAGCCATAAGCCGTTTCCGTTGCCAATATGTTGCCCGGCAAATTGCCGTCAAGCGTAAATCATGACCTCTGGGTCACCACAGGCGAAAAAGCCGCTGCAGCGCGTCTCGCTACGTGCCCTGGGCGGGAATACCTGGCTACGTGCGGCCGAAAGCATTGTATTTGACCTCAATCACACCTTGATTCGCGACAACTCGTGGCGCAATCTCTAATCTCGCCATGGGTATCACGCCAGAAGAAGATGCTGCCTTGATGGCGCGTGCTGCCAAGGCGAGATAACCGATGCCGAAGGTCAGGCCTGGCTATTGCAGCGGTATCGGCAACGGGGCGACTGCCACAGAGAGAGGCGGTGCAGCGTGACCTCAGTCGAGTACACCTATAGCCACATGCTCAAATGGTCGTTGCAGCGCTTCAGGCGCGAGGTTACCGCGTGGCTATCAACTCTGGTGCGTCGGATGATCTTGGTAAGCATGGTAGCAGAGCAGCTTGGCGTCCGCGCTTTGGCGCGCGAGCAATCATTTATCTTTGATGACCACGATGCCTGCCGCCAGATTGATGCACCAGATAACGATGCGGCGGCCAAGGTAGAGCAACTCGTCAGTTAGCTGCCGAGCAGCAGGTCTCGCTAGGTGACTGCTTTGGTCGTGGGTGATGGAGCGAACGACGTACCGCTCTTTACAGTGACAGGCAATGGGGTAGCCTTTGCTGAGCTACCCGCTGCTAGTATGCACGATGGGTTATAGCTGAACTCCGTGATATGTTGACGATTGTTGAATAGAACCCCGCCACTCCATTTGACATCCTCGCGCTATTCGCTCACTGGTGGGTAGATATCCGGCCGGCAGGGTGAGTTTTTCGTAGAAAGGGTAATGTAATATGGAAGACCTTAATATCAAGCAGCTCGCCTGGCTTTGCGTACAATCGCAGACGAGAAGAACTTACCTGAGGAGACAGTTCTGGGTGTGATCGAGCAAGCAATTGCTGCCGCGTGGCGCCGCGACAATGGCGAGCGCGACCAAAACGTTCGGGCAGAGCTTAACCTCAACGACGGTACAGCAAAGGTGTTCGTCATTCGCGAGATCGTTGAAGAGTTAACTCCCATCGACGAGATCAGCCTAGAAGAAGCACGGGCGACAAACCCCGACGCTGAGTTGGGCGGTACCGTTGAGGAGACGCACGATCGACGAGCTTTGGTCGTGGCGCTCAGACTGCCAAGCAGGTGGTATTGCAGCGCTTGCGCGAAGCTGAGCGCAGGTGGTGCTGGCGGAGTTTGAGGACAAGATTGGCACCGTGTGACGGGCATCGTTCAGCGAGTGAGCCACGCGTTGTGCGCGTTGAGCTGGGCAAGGCAACTGGCATCTTGCCGCAGAGCGAGCAAATCAGGCGAGCGCCACGTGCCCAGGCAGCCGCATCCAAGGGTATTCATCAAGGATATCGACGCGATAATCGTGGTCACAGCTTATCCTGAGCCGTGGCAACGAAGCCTTCATCGAGTATCTCTTCCGCCAGAGGTACCAGAGCTCGAGACAGGGCGAGTTGAGGATTAAGGGGATCGCTCGCAGAAGCAGGTCGCCGCACCAAGCTAGCCGTTCTGGTACCGTGCCGGGGATTGACCCGGTTGGTACATTCGTTAGTGGGCATGGCACGCGGGTCAATGCTGTTGTGAATGAGATTGGCGACCAAGAAAAGATCGACATCATCATGTACGACGAAAACACCGATACGCATTCTCGATGCTCTCAGCCCTGCCGAGGGTAGTGCGGGTCGAGATCGACCTCGAGCACAAGCACGCCAAGGTATATGTGACAGAAGACCAGCAATCGATCGCGATTGGCCGCAGCGAGCAGAATGTTCGCTTGGCGAGCCACCTTACCGGCTTTGAGCTGACATCGAGACGGCAGCCAGCCAGCCAGCTGAGCGCAAGCCACGCAAGAATATCGAGGACGACCTCTTTAGCGCCATTGAAAACCAAGCGTAAAATTGCAAAAGCGCTGCGATACGCTAACCCTGCTCATAATAGAGCAGGGGTTTTTGCGTATTATTAGCACTCCACCTTGACGAGTGCTAGCAAGACGGCGTATACTGAGTAGGTGGCTTTTTGGCCACAGATTTTGGAGGACGACATGGAAGATGATTTTGCAGATTTTTAATTAGCCATTTTGAGATGATGCTCGCCCTGAGCGTCCAGTATGCTGATGCACTTTGCCCGTGGGTATGGCAACCCCTATATTGGTACTGAACACTTGATTGCTTGGTATTCTGAGCCAAAGTGCCAGTCTTGGTACAAGGTGCTCGCCGATGCTGGTATTAGCTGCGCCGGGCGGAGGATTCACTTCACCTGCAGCCGCTCAGAATATTACGGTACGGACTGGTGGGGGCAACTGGCCTGTCCGGAGACGGCTCTATTGACACTTCGGATGGGATGGAAATCGCGAAGGAATATGAGCATGATGAGCTCAACCAGAGCATATTCTCTATAAAGCTGCTCAGCAAAATAACGCCCGCGCAACTGTATTGCTACGCGAAATGGGGAGCGATACCGGGCGATTGTCCGCAACCTCGAAGCCCACTTTGATGATATACGTGAAGAAGAGAGTCGCGGTGGCACAAGTACTCGCACTGATACGGAAGTACCGGCCAGCGCCACGGGGTGGTAATGCGCTGACGACATAGCATTGACCTAACCGCCAAGGCAGCCGATGAGTGAGCTTGATACTGTGGTGGGCGCGCACGCGAGACCGAACGCCTTAAACACTCTGCCGTCGCACCAAGAATAACCCTGTCTTGCTGTGTGAGCCAGGGGTGAAGTAAGACAGCCATCGTTGAAGGCCTCGCGCAGCGGATTGTCCGCGAGGATGTGCCAGATAATTTGCTCGACAAGCGGGTGGTTATGCTCGATATGACGGCGATTGTCGCTGGCACTAAGTACCGTGGGCAGTTCGAGGGGCGGCTAACGGCACTGATTCGCGAGATTACCAAACGGGGCAACATCATTGCCTTTATCGATGGTGCACATGCTTGTAGGAGCTAGCTCAGCAGAGGGGCGGAGCGATGGACGCAGCCATATCCTCAAGCCAGCACTGGCCCGGTGAGCTTGCACCTCATCGGTGACGACGTTGGAGGAATATCGCAAAGACATATCGAGAAAGACAGCGCGCTGGAGCGTCGCTTTCAGACGGTACTCGTTAAGGAGCCAAGTGTGAAGGATACGGTGGCAATCCTCAAAGGGTTGCGCAGCTACTATGAGAAACATCACGGGGTGAAAATCAGTGATGATGTGATCGAATCAGCGGTGGCTATATGAGCGACCGCTATGTGGCTGACCGCTTGATGCCCGACAAGGCGATTGACGTCATCGACGAAGCGGCGCTGGTGCGCGTCAGAAGGGGCACAAGCGAAAGCAAGCAGCGCAGTATGTTCGTGAGCTCAAAGCACTGAATGAGGATGGAAGATGCCGTAGCGGCAGAAGATTATGGAGCGCGCCGTCTCTATAAGCAGCGTATTAGCCAGCTGACTGACCAGCTGTGAGAAGCACGTCGCGAGCAAAGCCGCAAAAACTCACTAGTGCTCACCGAGGATCATATTGCTCGTCTATTGCTGTGATGACACTTTATCCCAGTTGAGAAAGTCCGCACGAAAGTGAGGCCAGGCTGCCGCGTAATCTTGAGAAACATCTTGGGAAATATCTGATTGGCCAGGAAGAAGCGGTCGGCAAAGTTGCTCCGGGCTATTCGGCGCAGTCGTAGTGGGGTGGCGAGCAGCCAGCGGCCGATCGAAGCTTTGCTCTTTATGGGGCCAACCGGTGTCGGCAAGACCGAGCTGGCGCGCGTGCTTGCTCGTGGGGTGTTTGGCACCGGATGACGCACTGATTAAGATCGATATGAGTGAGTTTGGCGAAGCATACCGCGAGCCGGCTTACGGTGGTGCGCCTGCTGGCTGTGTAGGCTACGACGATGGCGGCAAATTGACAGATAAGGTGCGGCGTCAACCCTATAGTGTGGTGTTGTTTGATGAAATTGAAAAGGCTCACCCCGATATCTTCCAGATGTTGCTGCAGCTCCTTGAAGATGGCACACTGACACTGACTCGACTGGCCGTGTTGTGAGCTTCCGTAACACGATCATCATTCTTACCAGCAATCTCGGTGCAGATAAGATGCAGCACAATCGCAGCCTCGGCTTCCAGGCCAAACTGGCTGACGAGGACGATACGGCACCAGCAGCGGCCACGCAATGAGTCGTATACACGCGAGGCACTGGAGCGATTCATGCGGCCGGAGCTAATCAATCGGTTTGATGCGATCATCACCTTCCGCCCGCTCACCAAACCAGAGGTTGGGAAGATATTCGACTTGCAGATTGCTGAGCTCAATCGGCGTTTGGCGCGCCAGAGTCTCGCCGTCAAGGTGTTGCCAGAGCAAAGCGACGAGTTGATTGCTCAGGGCATAGCCGCACTTTGAGGCGCGGCCGCTGCGGCGCACGATTGAGGATGAGCTGGAGCACGCCTTGCGGAGGATCTTAATGACCCGTCACACTACGCCAAAGGGTCGGTCTTGACGGTTGGCACGAAAAGGGGAGGCTGACGATTGGCGCACGTAGCGTAGGCAGGCCTGAAGCGCCTCCTCTCTCAGCACTGGTCGCCTGGTGATGATCGGGCGGCATGCGTGGCCATTGACGGCGGCCGTTGAGCCCACGATGCCGCAGTGGCGAGCCGGTACCAGCCCGATGGTGCAATGCAAGCGGTGATTGACACAGCCAGCCGACCGACAAGCGTCGGCGGCTGCTCGGCGCAGCGCAGCCGAATTACAGGACAAGACACGAGTCGAACAAAAAGCCGCAAATCGACGAGCGCACAGCAGCCTATCGAGCTGCTACCACCTGCGCCGGATTTACGTCTACGATCGCCACAGAATCAAGACGGCTGACTAACGCCGAACCCGTCACGACAGCACACGAGTTGTACATGCCGCGCGCATGAGCGGGCTTGGCCCCGGCGAGCGGCTACCGGATCGACCAACTGATCGAAGCAGAGTACGCCAAGATTAAAGACCAATCCGGTCATCGCCTCGATGGTGAGTATTACGACCAGGCTGAGCCAGGCGAGGCGCAATAATGAGCTTCGATTCTACAATGACGGCACGCAGATTGCATGCGGTCGGTAGCGAGTTAGAGCGGCACACTCATGGTCGACATTTTCGCAACCGATGCGGCGATCGTCGCACGAAGCGATGCCCGCCAAGCTGTTCCTTGACAGTCGATCAGCTACAAAGCGCTCTAGCAAGGCAATCAACCAAGAAGCTACCCAGCTCCCCACCGACCAAGCACAGTACAAAGAGATGGCTGAGCAGCTGTCGGCTGATATTGAGGTGTTACAATGCGCAAGAGCCTCAAAATGGCGGCTTTCGCGATGATGCTGTCGGTTCCAGGCGGCGCGCAGAAGCTCTTGGCGCGTCAGCGAGCGCGCGAGGGCACAGCGCGGCTCGCGATTAATCAGCGTCGCCGAGATATAATGCGAAGATCACCTCGGCTCAATGCGCTTGCCGGTTCGTGCTAATGTGAGCTGAAACTCAGCATTAATGGCATTGAGCAAGCGGAGCAAGTAATGGCACGATGAGCTCGCACGATATTTGTCAGTCAACCGTGTGTGGTGCGCGTCACCAAAGTGAGACGGGCGAGTAGAACAATGTGTGCCAGTGGACATAGCCCTCATCGAGCAAGCTGCCAGCCCCAGTGGAGTAACAATCGGCCGTGGCACGGAGCGCTGGCCAAGCACGTTGCTACGGCCGCGACCAATCACTGCTGCAAGCCGGGCATGAGCCAGCAGCTCGGCTTGCAACGGGCATTGCCGATCTTGATGCAGGTGCTGGGCGGTGGTATTTTGCCGAGTGGTGAGCTTCTCTTTGGCGGGGCGGCAGGGCCCTTAGCGAAAGAGCACTCTCTTGCTCCAAGTCGCGCATGCGGCTGCGCAGCAGCAAGCGGTGCCTCTATATCAGCGGTGAGGAGTCGGCTGGGCAGGCCCAGCGCTGCGAGCGACGCGACCTGCGCCGACGTGCCACAGGGAGGCATTGTCTTTTGCCGCAAAGCACGAGCGCCGATGATAGTGCGCTACCATCCGTACCGGAACAATGTACCAGCTGGTAATTGTCGGTTCCAATTCCAGACGTCGAGTCTGGCTGCAGGATCACCAGTGCACCAGGCACTGCGCACGTAAGTACTAACGCCAGCAACGTTATTATTCAAGCGGCCAAGCCAATCGGGACGACGAAAGTTGCTGGTGGTCATGTACGGACGAAGGAAGGGTCAACCGCGGGGACCCGCAGGTATACCCGAGCATCTCGTGGATGTGGTACTGCAGTTTGAGGGCGATCGCTATGGTGGCTTTGAAGGTGGTGCAGGCCGCTCAAGAATCGCGACGGCAGCACGACTGAAGCGGCGATTTTGCCATGGGTGATGCACGGCCTGACGGTGGTCGAGAACCCTCAAGCTGCACCACTTGCCGAGCGCCAAAATGCCGATGGCTCGGTGGTGTTAATACGCTGCCTGAGGGCAACCGCCCTATCCTTGTCGAGGGAGATCCAGCACTCGGTCAATCCAACATTTCGGGTATCCTAAGAGGACAGCCAGCTGAGTTTGATCCCAATCGACTCAACCTTTTGATCAGCACTGTCCCTCCGAGCGGCGCACCAAGTGCAATGGTCCGACCAGATATCTGGCATCAACGTCGTCGCGACCTCGAAACTGGCTGATCGGGCGGCCGACTTAGCCGTCGTCGCGGCAATCGCGAGCGCTGCTGCGTACGCGATGATGGCGTGGTAGTGGCGGCGGGCGGGCCTTTGGTGGTGAAGTGCGTAGTGCCCAAGCAGCCGAGCGGCGCACGTGTGAGGCGCAAAAACTCGGCTTCACCAAAGCGAGTAGTTCCGGCATTGTGGCCTTGCAAGATCGCCCTTTATCCATGATGGCGCTGATATCCGCAGCGCACTCGCACTATCTAAAACATAACAAAAGGAACAACATGCACTATCTACTCTTGTGTTGCTTATCATCCGCGACTATCCTTTGGCGAAGTCGTGCTATCTTCTGGCCTCGATTTGCCGCGTAACACCTCAAGACGACAGCGAGCACTGTCAGTCGATACGTCGAGAAAGCTAGCCGGATGGGCCATTACGGCCGCTGCCAAAACAAGGATTTATTGGTGACACGCTGGTGATCCCACGGAGTGCATTGGGCGAGCCGCACTTTTTCGGCAGATCATGCCGACAGCGACAAGCGAGCTCGTGCGCGCTATAGCCTCGACGTCGTGACGGAACTGCAGGCGATGGACAGTTGGTGAGCTCTTGCAGGATGGCAGCAAAGCACGTGAAGGGGTTGATGAGCGACTGCTGAGCCTGGCCAAAGCAGCATGGCGCGTGGCTGCTCACGATTGATTATAATCTCAATAAAGTTGCCGCTGTGGAGGATTGGCGTGCTCAATATCAATGAGCTGGCGCAAAGCATCCGGATGAGCGCATTTGCCTGGTGAGCACCTGACGCTGGCGCTCCTCCAGAAGCGGGCCAGGATGCTCATCAGGCGGTTGGGCATTTGCCAGATGGCACAATGGTGGTCGTAGAGCAAGCCAGCAGCAGCTGGGCCGCACCTGTGAAGTGGGTGTTCGCAACCTCCAGACTGCTGCAGGCAGATGATCTCGCAAGCTCGTCAAAAAGCCAGCAACTCAGCCGGCCAAAACTCACTCCAGCTGAAAACACCATCGACGGTAGCGCAAGAAGAGCCGGCCACTCAATTAACTACTCAGCCCAAAACCAGCAAAGACCTCGCGCTCTCGCCAACCAGCGCAGGCTCGTGTTACCACAGCTCAACAGAAAAACAGACAGGCATGACCAGCCAGCCTCAAGTCAGCCCCAGCGAACGGCGCGTGTGTCGTGAGAAAACAAAGCCAGCAGAGCAACCACAATCAAAGCAGCTAGCCAAGCGTACCTCTCGCGCGCGAGCCACTACGGCTCCGAAATCTCCGCAGGCTGCTTCATCTTCTCAATCCGGACATGCCAAGCAGCCAACAACGGGCCGCACCTCACAAGCAACCACGCTACCTCAAAAACGAACTACTCGCTCGCCATCACGTCGCCGTGTTGACCACGAAGCAGCGCTGCTTGATTTGGTAAAAAGCAGACGGATTAGTGTTTGTATTTCAACTGAAGGGTACATAGATAAGCGTATCATGACGAGGCCAAGTCGTTCAATTCATGCGCGAGCACCATGAGCGAAGATTAGACTGTCTCAGGAGGGATTATTACAAAGCTAGCGGGTAGCAAAAAGGTATTGTTTGATTTTTGATATGTAATTCTCAGGGTGTTATACTGATAGTAGTAATGCCATGAAAGGGGAAGCAATTATGTATACCTATCGAGACTTTCCTGCCACCCTCACTGCCGCCGCGGGATTTGCCTGCAAAACTGGCAATCTCTCATTCGGTCAAGGCGGATCGCAATCAAGTCTTGACGAGACCGACTCAGAGATCGGCATTTCCCTGACGGACGCACTTTCGCACAGCATACCCTGACCATAATATCATCGACGAGGAGCTGGGCTGTGTCGATAACAGGTCGCGCTACACCTGGGTGGTTGACCCGATCGATGGGACGAGCAACTTTGCGGTGGGCTGCCGCAGTGTGGCAGTATGCTTGGGCTGCTCGATCCGCGAGACGCCAGTGGCTGGTGGCGATTCGCCTGCCGCCTTTGGCGAGCTCTACATTGCGACCAAGGGGTGCAGGTGCCCAGGTGCAATGGCCAGAAGATCCATGTCTCGCGCGAATCCGACCTGCTAATAGTCTCGTCGCGTGGTATTGACGCCACCCTGAAGACCCAGCCCGTACAAAGTGCGAGGCTGAGCTACTTAACTTTCATCATCCTCTCGATCCGCACTCTTCGCTCCTCCAACAGTGTTTTCGACCAAGCAATGGTTGCGAGGGGTGCCTATGGCGCCTGCGCCAACCAAACAAGCAAGATCTGGGACAACGTCGCACAGCAGATCATTATTGAGGAGGCGGGTGGCGTCTATACTGATATTGCTGGCAACCCCATGGATTACCACGACGCCCTGAACCGCTCTCACGAGAACTTCACCTGGCTGGCGGGAGCGCCGGAGCTGCATCGGCAGTTGGTGAGGTGGGACGAGGCCTTTATTATCTGCCGCATAGCCCGCTGCCGCATGTAGTAACTGGTAAGCTTAATTCGTCCGAGAAGCTGAGAAATTGTGATGGGTGTGAGTGCTATGATGATTGCGCGAAGGCATGCTGAGAGGAATACGCTAAGGATTCTTGGGATGAGCTAGAATCGCGATGATGATCGACCCAAAAGCAGATGTATTCTATAATCGTAAGCTCTGAAATTTCTTGATATTCCCATTACGGGAGATGCCTAATCGATATCTTATTCGGAAGGGTGTGAAGCTACATACCACTAAGGCAACACGGAAGCTTGAGCAGATGAATGCAGAAGCCTCAGATTTAAAACTCCATATAGCTGAGAGTAGTGTGTATTTGCATGTAGCGCGCGCTGCCTCAAAACAGAGATAATGCAGTTCCAGTCATGCTAGTAAAGCTCCACTATAAAAATCCTGCACATACAGTCGCAGGGTATTTCAGTGTTCTCTAGCAAACACACTAGTGTTCGTTGGCCGTGAGCGTATTTTTGTCGCTGTAGTATACACTGTCTCGTCAGTGTGGCAGTCACAGTGAAGTTTTTGCCAGCAGAGGAGGGGATAGAGACGTTGGTGTCGCCATCACTGTTGACCTGGCGCGTGCCAATGAGCTGGTCGCCCACCTTCACCTCTAACTGTTGGAGTGGGTGGCTGCCCTGGCGGAGCTACCGTCGCCGATTGCCCACCAGAGCTTTTGGCGACGGAGACACTTGGTTTTGGAGTCGGTACAGCATGAGTATCGTCATTGCTGGTTGCATCACAGCCATCTTGAGCTGAGAGCAGTCTCTTTTGCTCTGACGAGTCTTCTGACCGAGTAACAGGAGATCCACACGAGCTGACTCTGTGTACAGTTTTTGGCCTTTTCTTAGACACCCGGTCGAATGACATTGTGTTGCTGCTGCGGTTAGAGTTTTGTTTGTAATACGATGGATGATCTCGTTGTTGATCCGCTGGATACCACTTGGTGCAGAGAACCAGTCGCTCGTATGATGCTTTGTGTTGACTAACATAGTATTGCGTGGCATCAGCCATAGTGTAGTCGAGCAACATAGCGGGGATGAGTGAGTTACCATTACGGAGTGGTGACGCATCAGAGTTGCCCAGCCAAACAGCCATCGACAGGGATGGGGGTATAGCCGACTGTCCAAATATCCTTTGCTACCACCTTGCCGTTGACCTCGGAGTTTGATGGACCGGTCTTGACGGCGGTCTTTGCCTTGAGGCGGTTCATTTGTGGCATGTAGTCTTGCCCGCCACCAAGGTTGGGCACGTGCACGGAGTCGCCGAGGATATCGTTGACGATGTAGGCAGCTTGCTGGTCGATCACCCGCTTCGTGCGAGGCCGTGTATTGCTTGAGGACTGGCCGGTACTGTTGGTTGCCCTGAGAACAGTTGATTGCGGGTGTGAGTGCCCATTCGCGCTAAAGATGCGATGGCATTGACATGGTCGACGAGGCGTGTACCGCAGCTCCCGACATGGCACTCGATAGGCCAGCTCGGGGCATCTGCACCCTGGGTACAGTAAGCACTGTCGCCCATCTCGCGAATGGTTCTGTTAGGTGCTGCCGCGCCTATTGCGCTCATTTTCTTGCATAGCCTTAATGGCGGGGATGTTGCGCGAGCGAGCGAGGGGCTTGGCGGAGATTAATGTTGTTTTGGAACTTGCCATCGGCGTTTTGTCGCGTCCAGCTGCCAAAGCCGATCTTTGAGTCGGAGAGGACAGAGCCACTCCCGTAGTTGGTCTCTACCATTACCCTTGTTTTGAAAAGAGTTGAGCATAGACCAGTGTACGGATGAACCAGGCTGGATAAAGGCGGTAGCGGCATTGTTTTGACCAAAAGACGTCATAGTTAAGAGTCTCGACTCCCAAACCAGTGCTACCACTTGACCTGTTTCCTATTATCCTCGATAGCAGCTGCCATTGGTAAAAGCCAGCATAGGTCGCACAGTTAGTATTACCACAGTGAGAATTAGTGTTTTGCCATTAAACATACTTTGCACTACGAGTCTCAAGCTTGCCTTGGGTGTAGAGTCAAGCGTAGTCGTGACAGTGAGACCGCCTTGCTAACGGTCGAGTGCCAGCTCTTTTTCGAGCTGGTCGCGTACCATCAGGACGAAGTGCGGCGCTTTTATGTCGGCATACTGCTCAGCCTTTTGGTCTCACAGTGTACAAGAATGGCAACTTGTCTGCTTCGCTGGCCTGCTCTTTAGTAATGTAATTCATCTCAACCATACTATCAAGCACCTTGTGCTGGCGTGCAATGAGGGCGCTATTACCTGGTACGTAATATGGGTGTAGAGTCCCGGGCTGTTAGGATACCAGCAAGCAGTGCTGATTCGGCTAGGTGAGATCCTTGGCTGGCTTCGAAAGTGAGTGGGGCAGCCGATTCGACACCATTCGGCGCCACCATATGATGCTGCTTCGTTGAGGTAGAGATTGAGGATTTGATCTTTGTTGTCCATACGCTCGACCTCAATCGAGGAATCACCCTTGATCTGCGTGGTATACCATCGAGGCCGCGTTTTTCGATTTCGCTCTTCTCGAAGAAGGCTTGCTTAACGAGCTGTTGTGTGAGCGTCGAGCCGCTGCACAGCATTACCCTGCGAGTTGCTCAGGAATGCGCGAGACACCAGCCAGGCTAATACCGTGATGGTTATAAAAATCACGGTCTTCCACGGCGATTGTTGCCTTCTTGACGTAGCGTCGCTAATCTGGCTGCCATCGACCACACTGTAGTCGCCGTTACCTTTATCGCTCCCAGAGGAGCTGGCCGCTGCGATCGAGATATTTGCAACAGTGGTCTGGACGCGCTTTGTCTCATCTGCCTGGAGCGAATTGCATCGAGGTCTTTTGCGGTAGGTAAAGAGCCCAGCAATAATGAGGGCAAGCACGAGGAAAAACCCACCAATCACCTTGAGGATGGCAAAAGCTCCACGTTTTACAAAGCAAAAACTGAACTACTCGGCTGGATGCATCCGATAGAGTAGTCGCTTGAGGTTGCTTGGGTAGGCTGCCAGGGCACTCCGCTTTGCGGCGGGGCTTCAGCGTCTTTTGCAGTGCGGCGCATGCTGCAAGATTGAGTAGACGCTAACTGATGTGATAAATTATTTTTGACCACGATCTCTTTATTCCTAACACACGATATCCTCTGCATTATCAGCATTATGTGGGTGGGTAGGGCTAGTCTTTTCCCGCCGCGTGGCTCCTATTTCGTGCTGATAAACAGCAATACATGAGCATAAGAAAGAGCAAGAGTAGGGACATGACCTTAGCAGAAGAATTAACCTGGCGTGGATTTATCAACCAAACAACATTTTGCCGATATTACTGACATTAATGAGCCACGCACCTTCTACTGGGCTCGACCCCAGTGCACTCGGGAGTATGACGATTGTAACTTGGCTGTCATGATGCTGTGCTGCCACTCATCGACCATGGACACACACCATTGTTGCTTTTTGTGGGAGCGCAACCGGCAGGATTGGCGACCCAGACGGCAAAAACAAGAGCGTGACCTCCGCAATGCCGAGACAGTAGCGCGTAATGTCGATGGTTTGGAAGACACAGTTTCGGCAGATATTCAACTAGGAATTTGCAGTGGTAAAGCAATGCCGATTGGTTTTGCAAATGTGAATTGCATCGAATTTTGCACAAGATTGGTACATGTGAGTATGACGAGCTGTTTCGACCCGCGATTTTGCAGCAGCGAATTGAACGAAGGTGGGGCTGATTAGCTATGGTGAATTTAGCTATGCATTGATTCAAGGCTACGACTTCTGCACCCGTACCGCGAGAGGGCGCACGCCGCAATTGGCTGGTGCCGACCAATGGGGTAATAGCGCGACAGGTGTGTCGCCCATTCGTAAGCTCGAGGGGTGGCGAAGCCCGTCTCTTGACGGCACCGCTGGTAATCAATAAACAGACAGGGGTGAAATTCGGCGAGTCGGAGGGTGGTACAATATGGCTTGACCCAGCACTGACCAGCCCATATAAATTCTACCAATTCTGGCTCAACTGCGATGACGACGAGCGAAGACTTGATCAAGATCTACACCCTCGCTTTGATCAAGCAACGCATCGAAAGATTGATTGACACCCACCACGCCACCCTGGCGCGCGCACCCCGCAAAAGACACTCGCGCAAGAAGTGACTGATATCGTCCACGGGCACGAACGTCGCGAGAGTGTGCGAGCAGGTGACGGTGTGCTCTTTGGTAATAATGACCTATCGACACTGCACGAGGAAGATCTTGATGCGCTGGCTAACGATCCCAAACCGTTCGCCGCAGTCAGTGGTGGCAGCACTAGTGGAGGCAGGTGTTTGCGCCAGCAATGGCGAAGCACGTCGCCCTCATCAAAAACAATGCCATTAGCCCTCTGATGGTCAAAAATCACCAGTGATCAACCAGCGACGAGTCCAAGCTTGATCCAGGCAAAAATAGCTTCGTGCTTGTACGATAGATGGATGTTGCCGGTGGGCTTGCGCTCGGCAGAATGGTAGCAAACTGATTGCTCTATTATGTACTTTGTAAGTATTTCGGCGGTATGATAATGGGCAGCATAATAATTAGCTATGCAAGAGGAGAATCGGTCAAGACGGATTGCATTTGATCTTAGACGATACGTTGGTAGTAACGAAGTCGCCCGTGAGCGACCGGATGGCGGCCTCTACTGGGGCGCTTACTGGAGAAGCATGACGTATGCTGCCACTTCACTGCGGAGACTTCAAGCAGATCCAGCAGGTGACCAGCCGCCTTGATGTATCACCCGGAATTGCTGGCCAAGTTTCACGCTATGCCGACGTGCGGCACGCGCCATTATCGTTTCTGACCCGCACGCAGGCGAGAGTGGCAGCCGCAGTGGCGCCGAGGATCCGACGGACGAGCAAAAAGGCGCAAATCGTGAGTGTGCTTGAGTCGACGCACGAGAGATGGGGATCTGGTGCGAACACCCAGCAGGTGAGATTATCGAGGATCGCCAGAGCCAGATCACCATATCGGCCCTTGGTCAGCAGGCCACCCAGAGGAAAAATACGCCTGGGCAGAGAAATACAAGGATATCCGGGCCAATTTACCGCGACAGATAGCGGCACAGTTGCTTCGGCCTCGAAGTGCGGATTTCGCGGCACTACCAGCACCGACATTACCCGTCCGGCATCGACAAAGCCTATGGAATGGAAGAAGCTGCTTAAGCTAATGGGCTAGAAAAAGCGAAGTCCTTCTTGGTGATAAGATCGAAGAGAGGCAACGACTATCCAGTCCGCGCGATGGGCATCGACAGCATTGCCGTCAATGGCTGGGAAACAACCGCCTAGCTCTAGATGGGGTCTTGGGCGTAACGGAGTAAAAACCTTTACTTTCATACACTGACCCAAAAAGAGCGAAAACTTGTGAGTATATAAAATACTCACCTAGCGGGTGAGTAGTTTATAGTGAATAACGAATAAACTAAAGTTACCTCTTTTTACTGAGCTTTTTATAACAAAAACCGCGCAAGTTCTGGCGCAATGGTGCCATATGTCTTGCCGGCGAGCAGACCTCTACTTCGGAGCTCTACAACTCGTTTAGCCCATACACAAAATCCAGTTTTCATAGAAAAGCAAAATACTTCGTAGCTAGATGGCTTGCGTGAAGAACGTGAGGTAAGATCGTATACTAAAGTTGTTCAAATGTGGTGGGTACATGTCAGGCGGCGATCCATCGACGCATTACACTCTCTCGGCAGTAGTGGCAGCTGCAGTGATACGATCGCACTCGATCCGGCAACTTTTCATTTAGTGCCGGAATGCTGGTGTAAATTATCGAATAAACTCCAGTTGTTATCACATTATAGCGGCATATAGCGAAGGGCTGCTTTGTGGTAGACTGACTGAATTTGCTTTAGATAGGTGTCCAGTTACTATGCCGTATCTTCCGTCGCTTGCGAGTATTTCGCGTGAAGTTCCGTCCACTGTTGCGCCGAGACGACATGAGGTGCAATGCGTTGCGAGAAAAGGGTCGCTTGCTGTAGTTGGCTGTGTTTGCAACGAGCGATGCAACCATACAAAAGTAACTATGAAAAACCAGTAATAACACCGTAATGATAATGCTGATAACGAAATGCTTAGACTTGGTGGTGTGTGAACTAGCTGTCATATCTTAATACAAGTACCACTTGTCGCAATGATAGGCATGAGACTACAATAGCTGTGGTATTTTCCTCGTGATAGCTGCACGAGGAGCTCATCCCAGCTGCCTACATTCAGTATAGTCCACTGAAAATACTCGCCACGATGGGCGAGCGTGTATCCAAAACCGCATCCCGGGCCTATTTCGATTGGAGTGGTTTAGATAAGAGTTTGTCTGGTGCGGATGAAAGGACTTGAACCTTCACGCCACGAGGGCACATGCCCTAAGGCATGCGTGTCTACCAATTCCACCACATCCGCATAACAAGGCTATTATACCAAAATGAGCTGGTGTATCTGCAACCTTAGCTGCGTCCATCAGCTCGGCGGGAAAAAGGTGAGGTGCGCGTTCCATAACTACGATTGTCCACCACAACAATGTCGTTTGCTAATTTTGCCCCTCACCTATTCCTGTATGTGATAATACCCATAAATCCGCCCGGTTTTGAGAAGGGTAAAAAGTCGGCTACTGTTGTAGCTGGAGATCGGTAGGGCGGGTCGGCAAAGATGATATCGAAGGCTTCGCCATAGTACGTATCAAGCCGCATGGGCTGACGCCAGCTTTGACTGCAGTAGCGATGGATCAGCACCGAGCGCTGCGATATTTTTGCAGAGGATGGTAAAGGCAAGGCGGTCACGCTCGACAAACAACGCCTGGCGAGCTCCACGGCTCAACGCTTCGGACCAACCGCACCGGTGCCCGCAAAGGCATCGAGGATACGGGCATCTTGCACTACATCGCCAGCGAATTAAACAGCGCATTGCGCACTCGCTCGCCCATTGATGGGTGCGGCGGTTATCTGGCGCATCGAGCCAGCGCCCGCCAGCGCCCAGCGATCACTCGGACTTTTCATGATGGGTAAGCCTCGCATAGTGCGCTGTACCATGCATGGAGCAGCAACAGTGCGGACGATCTCTGGGATGAGCTCATTGCGCGTCTGCAAGGCTAAAGCCCGTCGTCCAGCCATTACGCCAGAACGTATAGATACATATCCAGTGCATACACCCGCTGCACTGCTCGCAAAAAGACTGCCTCGAGGCTAGCTGCTGCGCCTCGGCTACCCACTCGAGGGCGACGGGCAGGTGTCGGCAAAACGGGCGGTATGCATCGAGGCGGCCATCACCAGCTCAAAAGAGAATATGTGTCAAAAGACACCCTTTGCCCCCAGTATTCCCAGTTTTTGTTGATGGTATCGAGCCCCGTCGTCCCATGGATGAAATTTTATCTAAGACGGTAAGGCGCTCCTTCTTTAGCGACCCCAGAGTTCCTCGATTTTGTCACCAGCGGATAGTGATGAGCCGGCGTGAGACCATCGACGATGGCGGTGCGCATATCCACGCTGCTCAAAGGCGGCACGCACCGTGTTGTTTTTGGCGTAGCGCTTGGACAAGATTGTAATGATGATCGAGAATCATAACGACGAGGTCGCGGTCGTCTGGCTTGGTAGGTCGATGTAGTGCCATGGTTCATCGACGCTGGGGCTTTTTGCGTTTGATACCGTCGACCATTATGCCCCTCGAAATGGAGAATGTCGCGCGAGCTCGGAAAATGGATAATGGCAACATGGTGGCCGCACATCTGGCCTAGGTCGCGCCGTGCGAGGCTGGTCGATCCGCTGATGAACGCCACCAAGTGCCCTGACTGGTCTCGAAAGGTTGTTCCACTGTACATATCTCATATAGTATAGCAGATTTTGGCGTGGCTGAATCATTACTATGGATGTGTTTTGTTGAGATTTTCGAGCCCTGCAGGACTAAATGGGCAAGAACGAAGAGAATGAAAAGATAGAATTAAAATAGTTAAGATTACCTCAGCAATTAAGTGTCGTCGAGTCGTTGATTGCGTTGCACGGCTGCCTGGAGCTCCGGGTAGTGTTCGAGTGAATCACCACTGGTGATAAAGGCTTGCGCTGCTGGGCTCGGGCGATTGCCTTGCTGTCGGCTAGGCTCGCAATCCGCAGATTGAAGCGCGCCATGCTGAGCTTTGCCGCAATTTCTGCCCGGGCCGCGGGCTGCATGTCGACTTCTGCTAAGTGAAAGCCGTCGCTTGAAGCTCTCCACCTCGCTTGCAGGCGCTGGCTCGGCCTGCTGTGGTTAAGTTGAGCAAAGATAGCAGTAGCTCTGGCGCGCACCACGCCCCACTCGGCCACGCAGCGCTGGGTGGAGCTGGGCGAGGCCAAAACCGCTCGGCATCCCTCGGATCATCATCACCGTCGCATCGGCACATCAACACCAACTTCTACTACCAGCGGGTACCTCACGAGGCGGTCATATACATGCTGGCGAAGTGCATCGCTCGTTCCTTTGTCCGGCGGGCTTCATGACCTGCCGTGAAGCAAGAGCCAATTCGCCATCGGCCTGAGGTGCGACTCTTGAGGGTGGCGTACAGTTGTCTCAACACTGCGCGCGTCATTGTCTGGGTTGTCATCGATGAGGCTGCAGGACGACGCTGACGTTTGCTGCCAGCCCTCGAGCTCCTGTGACGCGTTGGCGGTACAGGGCTGGAAGCGCGAGGCGGGAGAAATAATTTTGGTGATGATCGGCTGAGCGATTCGCCGGAAGCATCGCTAATAATGCTAATGTCAAAGCTCGCCCATAGACGAGTTGGGGCAAGGCTGCGGGGGATCGCGTCGTAACTGTCATAGCAAGTAGGTGTGGCATATGGCCGGATTTATCAAGGAGCTTCTGGCGCTGCGTCACGCCAGCGGTGCTGCTCGTCGATTACCACAGGCCAAGCCGCGCAAAATTCACCGAGTCTTGGATGAGTGCGTGCGTCCCCACTACGACATTCTCCGTTCACCACGGCCGCGTGCGATTCGCTACGCATAAGCTCTCACTACGCGTAGCTACCGGTCACGCTGCCAGTTAGCAGCCCAACACTGATGCCGAAGAGGTGCAAGCAATGCATCGAGCGTGGCGGCGGCGTGCTGACGGGCAGGAATCTCCTGTCGGTGCTATCAAGGCGGTTTGGTGAGCGAAGCACCGGCAGCCTGGCGAGCGGCGGCCAGCGACCACTGTTTGCCACCGCCCGCATCACCTTGGAGGAGTGCGATTCATTTGCGTACTACGCTGAAAGTCTTGCAAAATATCCCAGGCTGCTCGGCGCTGATCATCCGTGAGCAGCGTGTAGAGCACTCACAAATGACTTCTGCTGATAGCTTCGCTCAAACGGTATGGCATAGCCTTGGAGCTGAGCGTGCGCCTGGCGATTGAGCTGGGCTAGCAAGCAGCAAGCCAGTGAGCTCCTCAAAAGGCAAGGCGCTGGCGTGCCCGTGATGTCCTCTGATGTGGTAGGGTGAAAATGCATCGCAAGCAGTGCCTTCGCTCCGGCTCATTGCTTCCCGTGCGACAATCTGCGGAGGGAGTGTCTCGTAACATTGTGATCAGTGGTCGTAGTTCGGTAAGTAATTTGCGTACTAACTGGCTCTTGAGGCCGTGCACTGCGTGGTAGATGGGCAGCAGGTTGGTGTCACGCGGTAAGCGTTCTTTGACACGCTCGGTGCACTTGGGTTAGTGAGCTGGTAGCGGCCATTCTTATATTCAAATTGTCCCCGGGAAAGTAAATATTCATCCCCACTCGCAAGCTGCTGTACTCGATATTGGTTAAACGCACACGGTTGAGCTTGCCTGGAGCTATCGCCAGTACTGCTGTAGTAATGCGGAGACCGCCGCACCGTGCGCGTGTTGATTGATTCAGCGCGCCGTGATCGTCACATTGCCTGGTGTCATGCTGCGACTGAACTCGCCGCAGTAAAATCATCGTGCTTGCGTGGCAAAACCTTGAGTGAGACTCGCTGACGGTCAAGAGCCCAGCCTGGGCAAGCTGCTCAGCTGTTTTGGTCAACGCCTTTGATCTCTGGGAGAGTGGTGTCGATAGGATTCACTTTTTATTGTACCGCACCTGGTGTAAATGCGCTGCCCTGTGCTATAGTATAAGCAGTAAGCTAACGGAAATGTGAGTAAAATTGCAAATTATTTACGCAGTCATATTGCCGGGTCTGTTTCGACTCGGGTCGATTGGCGTGCGTCAGTCAGTGCAGATGCCGGTATTCTAGCTGCAACACCAGAGCTCGTGGTAGCGCCGCGCGTTGTGAGTGATATTCGCAAGATCACCCGTTTTGCCTGGCAAATGGCTGAGAAGGGCCACGATACCAGTCGTCACACGCGGCGCTGGCTGTGGTGCGCTGGGTGGTGCCAGTGGCCAGGGGGATACTGCTCGATACGGCAGCTCTCGACACAATCTTTGAATATGATGGCAAATCGCAGCGGGTTCGCGTCCAGCCAGGTGTACCAGCACGCAGTGTAGCGGCAGCACTGAGCATGCATGGTGCTGACGGGCCGCTGACTGGCCAGCGAGGTACAGTTGGTGGAGTTGTTGCGGCTGGCAGCACGCGGGACGTCCTCAGCCGAGCGACCGATCCAGCCGAAGCGATTGATCGATCGAGGTTGTACTCGCCAACGGTGACGTTATGCGAGACAGAGCGTCTCTCGCGGCGTGAGCTCAGCCGGCGCAAGGGGTTTTGCCTGGGTTTGAAGGGATATTTATCGTGGTGTCGATGCGATTGCTACTGATATAAGCAGCGCTGATCGAGCAGATTAACCCCAATGATACGTCTGGTTATAGTGGTATTGCGCGGGTAGCTAAACCGGACGGGACAGCGTTGATTTGACCTTGGGCCGCTCTTTGTGGGGGAGCGAGGGACCGCTAGGGATCGTTGGACGAGCTTTATTCTCAAGACAGAATTCTTTAGCTTTCGCAAGACAAGGGCAGCTTTCGGTAGTTTCGGAGCGTAGCGGGGCCTCAGTCCAGCGATTGATGATGATTGACGCACTCCAACCAGCGCGTAGCTTAGCTATCTCGACGCAGCGATTTTTGAGCAGCTCTGCCGCGATGGCAGAAAGGTATGCTTTATGAGGGAAGCTGCCCAGCGGTTTACGCCGCTGCAGGCAGTTTTGCTCGCGACACCTCGATGACTTTAACACCCGGACGCGTGCTCGCATAACCATGAGCCAAGCCGAGCAGCTGCAATCTGCGTGGACGAGACGATCGTCACCATTGCTGAAGATGACGATGATGAAAGAAGATGTAGCGCGGGGTTTCGCTGCGCTTGACCAATATCGCTGGCTCCGATGCCGCGCATGTTGCACTTCGCCTTGTTTGAGGGGTTTCATGCGCTCGCCGCAGCTTGCAGAATTTGCTCGGGCGCCTCGCGCCGCTTAGCTCCGGGCGCACCGCGCTGCCGCGCTACCCCTGCTGGCTACCCTAGCTTGAATCTCTACGGCGTCTATCCGCGCCTCACTGCGCAAAGTGAGTGATAAGCAGAAGATCTAAGCTTCACGACGAGCTCACTAAGCCGCTTTGCGCTATACGAGCGGTCCATTTGAGTATTGAGCGAGTGGTGAGGGCCGGCTCAAAACTGCGCTTCGTCCGTGCTGACGCAAAACCCAGATCTTTACAGCTCTACCAGCTTAAAATCAAACAGCTCAACCGACCCTCACGGCATTCTTAATCCCTGGTACAAAAACCACCCTGCAAGCTCGCACCATTGCTGTACGCAATACGCACGAATGAATATACGGTGGATTGGCGATTAAAACTTTTGTGGAGGGAAGCGTGTGTTTGCTATTTGTCGCAATCGATTTCTTTGCCATACCTCAATAAAATGGAGGAAGAAAAGAGGCTAATGAATATGAGTGTCGATCAACGAATAGTATCCCGTAACCCTGCCACCAACGAACCACCTGGTCTGCAAGTCTTGCACATGACGCTGCGATTGTGCAGGCTGTTTCTGTCGCAACACAGTTTGGGCTTGCTGCTGGCATTGTCACTCGCGAGCGCGCACAATGCGAAGCATTCTGCAGCAAACAAAAGCAGGCATCATTAACTGGAATCAGCCACTGACTGGCGCAACGACTGCGGCTCCATCGGTGGAGCGAAGGCGAGTGGCAATTACCGATCCGCCGGATTCCTCGTCGGTTGACTACTCGCTCATACCCATGCGCGTCGATTGAGGATGCGTCGTCACCAGCAGTCAACAACTTTGCCGGCTGGGGTGGTGTGTTAAATAACTAAAGCGAGTTGACATAGATGACGTAAATGGTGTATACAGTGCCATGAAACAATCCTACTCTGTAGCGCGCAATTGCAGAAGTGTCCTGCTGCTCTATCTGTCAATTGGCTTGCTAACATTGTGCGCACCCTTCTCAGATTCTTGCGAGTATTATCACTGCCAAAGAAATTGATTGAGCGAATCCTATTCACGACGTTTTGCGCCGCACTCGCACTCATTAATTGCTATGAGCAACATATCGCGACTTACGGATAACCGAATAGTTATAAAAATCTATCCATTATGTCGATCATCCTCAATGTTCGGTGGTTTACTGGGTATGTTTGTTATCCAGTGGAGTCTCTATCGGTTTCTTAGTTTTTGCCGTCCCTCTGTCGGTACGAGTCGATATGCACAGACATTATAGCAACTATAGCAACTATGACCACGAAGGTCATGTTCAGACACGAATATGCAGCGACTTCCTCTCGATTACGACGAAGCTTACGCTCACAGCATTAATTATTGCACCACTCATGACTATAGCGTAAAGACCTTGTCATACGCCAACACGCTCTTTCATCATAGGAATGAAAATGATGACGGTTACTTGCGCCAGTCTTTTAAGTATGGCATGCTTGAGTATAGTATGGTTTAATGTGCGAGATACATCAAGTACGCTACGTTTTTTGGTAGTTTTTGGTATACTCACTGTATTTGGCTTAATAGTAACGCCTATTTTGGTACATCTGAGAAGGTACGAGCGCTACCTCAACCTGTACAACCAAATACACTAGTACAGAATGAGCAGCAGCTTCGGCACGAGATTGAACGCCAAGGTGCGAGCACAAATTGCTGCCGAACAGCAAAAACAGCAAAAAGCGGAGGAACAAGCTCAGTACCTCCCACAGCTTCGAATGAAGATGGTGCAATGCATGATGTGCAGCCTGATTGATGAATTAACAATGGGTGATTATGCTCCCGATAATATGATGGGTGGCGCTGGAATGAAAGAGGTGATGGGTGTTGCAGATCGACAGATAATCAATAATTTGAGTGACAGGATTACCTATGCATGCCATCAGAGTTCAATGAATGATTAGAGTATTTCTGATTTAGTGATACTCAAAAATACGACACAGCAATTAGCCATTTAATATAATAAAAAAGAGAGGTGTATATATGTCTCGCAGACGAGGAGCTATCATCACAATAGGCGACGAGGTGCTCAATGGAAGCACGCTCGATACTAATTCTCACTGGCTTTGCACACAAAATTCGCTGGTCGTGGTGCGCTGGTTACGACGGTAGTTACATGGTACACGATGACCCAACTGCAATACAAGACGCGTTGGCATATTGCATACGTACGGATCCAGACTTGATCTTTACCATTGGAGGTCTTGGTCCGACAATTGATGACCGAACTGTAGAGTCAGTTGCTCGCGCCTCGAGTTGCCGCTCGAGATTAATCAAACTGCAATCGAGTATGTCCAGAAACGATATTGTGACCTGGGTCACAAGGAATAGTTGATCGAGGATGTGTCTGCATCAGCAAGGAATGCTCGCAAAAGATGGCTTTGCTGCCCACTGGGGCAGTGCCAATCTATAATCCGGTTGGTGCTGCACCAGCGGTCGTTATTGATATAGATGATACGATGTCTGTTCTGTGTCTTCCGGGTGTTCCTGCAGAGGTTCGCGCGATAGTCAGTAGGCATGCATCCGGTATTTTGGAACGCCGCCTTGGTAGCGGATTTTTAAGAACAATGACGAGTCATGACAAAGTACTAATGATGAGGTCGGTCCTTGCAGAAGCATCTGCTGTGACTCGTGAATTCGTGGATGTGTGATGTGAAAACTCGTCCGATTCGTCAAGAAGGAGGAAAGATTGGTGTGACACTAACAGCGTCTGGAAACAACCAAGCAAAAATTGGCGTTCTGTTAGATATAGCGTTTCAGAGACTGACAGTTTTTCTTGAGGAATACAGCGTCAGTATTGTTAGATGTCGTATTGATAATGCGGATTGACGGCAACTCAATAATTCCTATGATCAGATCATGCAAACAATTCGCCATAAATACCTGACCGTCGTTCTCCTATCTCTTGCGTTAGCGATACTATCGTCTTGTCAGCAACATCTACTTTCCCCCAAGAAATGGAAGGGCAGTTGCAGCTATACTCTTGTATCCGCAAGATATTTAGTAAAGTGTTTAATGCAGGTGTTGTCTGGGCAGCGTTGCCATTCTTGGCAGGGTGGAGATCTCAAAGCTTGGTAAAAGCGGCGATCAGTGGCGCTGCTATTGCAGAGACTTACACTGCTACTCCATTACGGTATTGGCTGTCTTATTGGGGTGTATGGCCCACGATATTTATGGCGGGAATGTCATTTTGGTTTGTTGCTGCTCTTGTGCTATGTGCGCCACTGGGGGTATGCGGCTGGATTGCAGCTTATGCCAGTCATCGCGCATATTCTGGTTCATCCTGCCGATAGGGGCAATTCTCGAGCCTATTGTGACTCGAAAACTAATACTGTACTCGATAGTGCGACCATGGCCTGAAGTATATTCAGATTACATTAGCGGTGTAGTGCTGTTGCTTGTTGGTGTTGTTGGTATAATTCTTGTGAGATTAAAGCAGGAAAGTAATGATCAAAGATAAGGGCTAGAGTATTTATGGCTGTTTTATGTTTCCTGATGGGGGATATATACAACCTGGTGATGGCACGGTTGGGTCAACAAAAACAGAGTAAGCACTCACAACCCTCTTTAGGTTGAATGGCTTTCCTAAATTCCCCATAAAATGATGAGAGTTTATCTAATGTCTTGTGGTCAAGAACTTTATCTATCATGAGACATCCAATGCTTTTGGGTGTTGACTGAGCGTCCGACTAAGCTTCCATGTCGTTTTTGCGGAAGCGTTTCAAGGCAGTAGGTCGTTTTCTGGCTGCTTTGGTACATCCTGTGGAGCAGAGCTTCACACACTAGTTATGTTTAATTACAGCTAACCTAGTAACGCAATATCGCAGTCGAAGGGATAGTTGTTGTGGATTGATGGCTTATCAAAATAGCCTATACACCTTCTGCGAATAGAATAACCTATCTATCAAAAAGCACTACTAGAGGTACTTAGCCTCTCTTTAATAATAAATGCATTGTTATATTTCGGACAACCGATACAAAAAGCACCAGTCTTCTGATTTATACATACTACATCAAGGCTTCCAACACCTCCCCGAGAGCGTGTTATACAGCGGGCATCAGGCGCAATAGCTTGAAGAAAAAGATCGCGAGCAGTTGGCTGCCCAAACGTTGGGAGATGAAGAAAGTTACCACCAACGGCATTGTCTACATCATAAGCACGCGTCAGACCAGCATGAGCAGACTGGTCTTCTGATGATTCCCAACGGCTACAGCCACGTGGGCGAGTCTCGAAACACCCGTTCCGGCAAGGATATTGTTCCTTGGCCAGGGTGTGGGGCGGATGCGCCCAATTACGGTCCCATCGGGGGTCAGCATGAAGGCCTAAAATAATGCATTGCGTTGCCTGAGTCGTAGGGTAATATCGACACGCTGCGTCACCTCCTCCGTCACAATACGAGCAAAAGTACCTCGAGCGCTCCACGGGCCGTAATTGAGAAATAACGTTAAGCAGACAATGACGACTAGAATGAAGGTGAGACGTTTGTGGCGATGAAGAAAAACGAGCAGGCATAGTAACTGCATTATACAATATAATTGTAGAAATGACGAGTTAATCCGTCATCTGTACTCCCATAAAATTCGCCCACTCAGTATACCCTCGGGTTCCATCATTGAGCATCGGGCGAACGATACGGATATCGATTCGGTCGATGCGGAACCCAGCCTCCTCGAGCATGCGACGCGGGATGCCTATTGTCTTGTAATGCTGAAAGAATCGCCCAGACTGTGCGTAATCGGTGGCTGTTAAACGCTCAAAGCGAAGCCCCTGGTCGGATAGCAAAGTTTGCGAGAATGCACCACCAGGGACAAGGGCGGCGGACGGATTGACGCAAGAACAGCAGGGAAGGTCTTCTTGCCTGAGGGTGTATGAGACTGGCAAGGGCAAACACACCAACGAAGTTGCCCTTATAATCTAGTTGTCTCATGTCAGGCATCGAGCCGGAAGCAATACGTAACTTC
>BNJT01001545.1_pt1 | contig 114830 bp, 184 predicted proteins | sample 8540491 | NCBI WGS metagenome assembly BNJT01 (sample SAMD00202455, study PRJDB9452) | human saliva metagenome | host: Homo sapiens | reverse complement strand
ACGCTCCTGATAAAAACTTCTTACCTGTGGGAAGTCCTCTAAAAATCTGTATCGCAAAATGGCTGATATCCCCAAACTCAAAAGCATTCTCAGTTTTTACGTTCTAGATAAGTTCTGAGTAAAGTCACTCATGAAATCACGTAGCAAATCTAAGAGAGGCAGACTGTCATCCTGGTACTTCTCAAGGAACTCAAATTGATAAAGGCTGGACTCAAGACCTCGCAAATGCTCGATTCTTTTTCTTTACGTCCTTGGTTAAAGGTATCAGCTAACTCTTTTTAATTCTTCCTTGCGAGTAGTGATGGTCAAGGCTCGGCCACCGCTAGCCCGTGATAGAAGAACCACGTCTTTTAAGACACGGAAATGGTCCTGCTCAGAGGACGATTCCTGCAAACTCCCCAATTTATCTAGCGCAAGCAACACATTTTCCTGGTATTTAGCTCCCGCAAATTCACGTCCCTCGTGATCCAAATGAAAACGGAAATAATCTTCGAGGTCAAAAAGAGCACCTTTCACTTGCTGTAAAAGTTTGTCTCTCTCGCGCGAAAAATCGGTCCTTCATAGCCTTTTAAGGAAAAAGTCCTGCAACCATCTCTGAGGATTGCTAGTTGATTGAAGAAACTGATAAATGGTGTAGACTTGCTGGCGAAAACCAGAGATGTTCTTTTTCTTGCCCGTGAAATTTTTGACTAACTTTTCAAAAATTTCTTTCTGCTCACCAGTATAATATTGCTCAAAAAGCTGCTGAAAGACTTCATTTTGTAGCATAGTCTGCTCACTAGCTGACTGGAGAATACGAAAATTAGGGGCCAAGCCTAGAAGATAGCCATACTTGTTGAGAAGCTTTTTGTGTAAAAAGAGTCCATGGTCCCAATATCAGCCGTGGCAATAGTCGCTAACTGCTGGGCTAGGGTGCTGTTTAAGTTCTTCATCCTGACTTTCTTTGAGGACTTTACTTAACTCTTTTTCTAGACGCTCCTTGAGTTCTCCCGCTGCTTTTACGGTAAAGGTTGAGATGAAGAGCTCTTGGATGGATACTCCACGGAGAATCTGGTCAATAATTCTCTGAACCATGACAAAGGTTTTCCCTGACCCAGCTGATGCAGAGACTAGGATGTTTTTGACCTGAGGAATAAATAGCCTCAATCTGCTCAGCAGTTCGTTTTTGTTCCTTATTAGAAGTGGCTTCAAAAATGCTGTAGCTGACTGATTTCTTCTGGGCTTAAAAAGACTTCTTCCTCATTTTTCCAACTCCTCCCTCATCTTTTTCTATCCATGCTTGGCGCAATTTCTCACCAACTGGACGTTTGTCAAATTTAGTCAAATCTAATTTATCTAACTGTCTGGCTTGGCCTAGGTGGCGATTGGCTTCAAAGCCTGTAATAGCCTTTAAACTGATCGACATAAGGTGCTATATTCCGGCCATTTTCTGTATAGGGATTGATCTCAAAGTGCCCAGCTAGAATGCCTTCAGCTACTTTTTATAGAGAATTTCATTATAAGCTAGTAAAATAGCCAGTTCTTCTTGACTGAGACTATTAACCTTGCTCTTTTTCATAAACAGGACCCAAAGAGGCCAGCTTATCTGCTAAAAAGAGTCCCTTGTACTGCATGGTTTTCGCAACTTCCTTGACCGCATCTCCTAGCTCTTTGGTATCTTTAAGGGCAACAATAGGCTCTGTCATTTGCAAGTACATGGCACCGAAAAAGATCTCTACCTTCCTGCTGACCTTGGAGTTCCCTGGATAGCCGCTAGATAAGTCGGAAGCTGAGAATTCAGACCATTAAAAGAATTTTTCATAGCTAAACTTAGTCTCGCTAGACTTATAGTCCACGACTCCCAGACTCCCATCAGCTAGCAATCGGTCAATTCTATCCACCTTGCCTCGAACACTAACAGCTCTGCCATCTTCCAAGATAAGGAAAGGCTCTTTACTGTTTCCAAAGACTGTTTCTTCCCCAATCGTTTCAATCCCAGCTGATTGGGCCAGAACTTGGCTCGTTGACCTAGCTGTATCTAGCAGCAACTGACGAGTAAAGAGACTCTCGCTAGATTCATTGTAGAGACTTTCAAATTCGGTCTCCGCATAGTCTCGTCTATTGCCATTTCTAGTCGCTGGTCAAAGTCTCGACTACTATCCCCCTGAAGTACTTTCTCAAAAAAATTCGATGCAGAAAAATTCCCGTGGCTTCTAGCATCCGGATGGATGGTCCATTCTTCCTGTAATCCCAGAACGTATTTGATGAAATAGCCATATTGATTTTTTTAAAGTATTCGCTTAGAGCAGAGACTGAAAGTCGGAGGGGCTGATCTTTTGGATAAAGGGCATGCAGAGTTTCCGGTTGCAGAGACTCCGTTTTCAGTTCCTTGCTAATTTGCGGAATGCTGATGCCTTCTGCTTCTAATTTCTTGCGGAGAACCCGCACAGCCACCGCCCAAAAAGTCTGCTCCTCTGCTGTCCACTCTCGGTCAATCTCCTCTTGGTGGAGCTCGATAATTTGAGATAAGAGAGCTCGGTAGCTGCCAATATCATCACTGGAAGCCTGAGGCTTTTTGACAATGATGGGCAAGGAAAGGGGAGCTGCAGTCAATTCCAGTAGATAGGTCGACATGCTGTCCTCTACTTCATTGACCAAAGCTGGCGCAGACAAGACCAGCTCTTTGGTAGCAGAATTTATCAGCGACAGTGCTGTGTAGCGATTCTTCTTGAGATTTTCTGAACTGGCAATCTGCAGTTCCGCCTGAGAATCCGTTGCGTCATTGAGCCGAGCGCGATCTTCATCACTGAGCAAACTCTTGTTTTGTGCGATTTTCGGGAAACGCTCTTGCGTCAGTCCAATCGCATAGACATAAGGTGCTGCTAAAGGCTCTATCAGATCATAAGACTGAACCTTGACTACATCTACCGTCGCCGGCACTGTCCGATAGTTGGACAAAAGCATGCCTGAGAGGACCAAGGCCAGAAAGTCGTCCAGTTTGACCTTACTATCTGCAAAGACTTGAGCAAACTGCTCTAAAACATGGCTGAAAGCCTTCCAGACTTCCTCATGACGCTCCTGCTCCTGCTGACTTTCTCCCTGCAACAGAGCCGTCAAATTGTCCGACAAACGGGCTACTTGGACGAACTCCGTAAACTTAGCTAAGAGCCCCGACGCCGTCTGGCTACGGGATTTGAAAAAAAGTCTTGCAGCGGAGTCATGACCCGACGACGAATATGATTGAGACGGTCTAGGTCAAATTTCCCTTGGCTATTGGCCGTGAAATCTTAGATAGCTTGGCTGCTCCCTTGATATCCGCAAAGCGCAGATATTGCTCAAAAATGATCCAGCTCCTCCTGAGTCAAATCGCCGTAGAGCCCCGTCTTTAAGAGATTGAGCAGGTCTTCCAGTTGGAAATTATAGCGCTTGAGCCGCTCCAAGGACTCGACAAACTGAACCAGCGGATGCTGAGCCATTGACTCGCTCCGCCCTAGATAGTAAGGAATCTGATATTGGTCAAAAATGGTCTTGAGCTGAAGCTGGTAGGCTTCCACATCTCCCAAAAAGCAGACGAATATCCTTATAGCGCACACCGTCATGAAGTCGCTGCCTGATGGACTTAGCCACATACTCCAGCTCTTCTTTCTGATTCATAGTAGCCCAAATCTGAAGCTGCGAGCGGTCTGTCTCACTAAGACTAACCGTTGATTCTGAAAAGTCATAACGACTCTCCAAAATCTTAGAAATCCGCCCAAAGGCATCTTCTGCTTCCGCATGAGGGATATAGTCAGGCTTGACCTGATAGCTCTCGGCCAGCTTTCTCAAAAAATCCACGCTGGCCTGATAGAGATTGCCCTCACGAAAGGCTGCTCGATAGGCTTTTTGGCTGGCATAGGTCCCAATGACAATCTCCACACCTTTCCGATGCAGGAGACTGACCAGGTATTCCTCTTCAGCAGAAAAACGAGTAAAGCCATCGATGACCAGAGCCAAATCTGCCAGCTCCTCATCTGTGTCGCCAGCTAGAATATGCTGAGCAAAAGTCGCAATCTGAGAAGACGAATCAAAAATCACCCTCATTCAGAGCAGCAGTTACCGCTGTAAAAATCTTGACCAGATCCTCCCGCTTCTCAGGCTCCTCAAGAAATTCCAAATCCGCAAAGGACATCTGGGCCGTCTGTAATTCATGATAAAGATCCATCAGCTGCTGGATAAACTGGGGATCCTTCTTAATCCTACCATAGACCTTAAGCTCTCCATCATCTAACTCTGTCAAGGTCCGATAAATTAGCATTCCCAGACCAATATCGTCCAAACTCTGCCCTTTTTCGGACATCATTGAGGACAAAATACCGAGCCATCTGGGCAAAGCGCGTCACAGTAATGGCAAAGGATGCCTTGTTCTTCAGGCACTCCAAAACAGCCCGCTCCTTCTCAAAAGAAAGCGAATTTGGCGCAATATAAAAGACTCGCTTGCCAGTTGCCACCAAACTCTCAGCCTCAGCCACTAAAAACCTTGGTCAAAAGAATGGCGAATATCTGTATAAAGTAATTTCATAGCCTGCCTTTTCCTCTAGAAAATATAGGTTTATTATATCATTTTTTTGAAGGGATTTGACTCTTAGCTATACACATTCAACTAATCCTTTTTCATCCCCTGACAACTAGATGAGACGTCTTGCATCTACTTATTTTTTTCCTACTTTTTTTAAACAGCGGAAACTTCAACCAGCTTAGAATATTTCCAATGAAAACACCCCGAAGGTTAGATTATTTCTAACTTTCAGGGTGCGATTTATCTGCTAGATTACAAAACCAGTCCTATTTCTATAAAAACGATTTGCTCCAAACTACTGAAGATTCTCTATAGTTCGGTATTTCCTATTTAGGCTTAGAATTTAATCTAGTAAGCAAGAAGTGAAAAAGCCAAGTGTAAATAAAATGATTCAATCCTATTATTTCTCTTCTTTACGTCCACTAATCACCTTCCATAAGCCGGCTAAAAGTAAGCTTAGCATACCATAGACTGACCAAGAATTTGCTTTTTGACCAGTTTCAGGAAGTCTTGTTTCTCTTGAAAGAGCTACTTCTTTTGAAGAAGCATCATTTTCTTTGTGTTCTAGATTAGCGATTTCAACCTTTTGTTCCTTACGGAAGTCCATAGAGTCCCGTCCTACTGGTGGTTGTTGATCCATTTGACCTCCTGGCTTAAGATCAGAGCCACTTCCCTTTGTCCTCCTGATTGTCCTTTTCTACTGCAGGGTTCTTTTTAGCAATTGCTAGGATACGATCTGCTAACTTAGCGTACTCGGTATCTTTCTCATTTGGCTGGTAACGAAGTAAGAGAGACTGACTTTCTTCTACAATTGGTATCGTTGCAGAAATGGAATCTGTCTTAAACTTGACTTCGTATGGATCAGCATAATAAATGTAATCTGGATCAAAAAGCATGTAAGGTTAGGACCAGACGGTGACCCTTTTTAACAGTATACAAGTTTGGTTGCAAGTACATAGTGTAGTTGTGGTACTCATTTTCTTTTAGATCGATTGAATGACTAGAACTTGCAGAATTAAAACCTGAATCTGGGTTAGCCAAGTTCATCCAGCCTCTAGAAATAACCACGCTTTTCACTTTATGCGTCTTGTATTCTTTAACCGGAAGACTGTCTAGATTGCTACCATGCCAATCTCCCTTTTCATCAACCGTTTCTTTTTCTAGTGTACGAGTACTATAACCGTTCTTATCATAAGTGATTTCTTCTTTGACAACATCAAATTCCTCATCAGATACATCCATCAAAGTCGCGCTGACATGAGCATGCTTCTTATCACCTTTCAAGAAGGCTGCACTAAAATGAAGAGGAATATGGCCTTTAATAGTAATATCACGATCAACAGGAGCTGCATATGAAGCACTTACAGCAGATGAATGAAAGGCTGCGTCTTGGTTTCTCGTAGTCCAATTTTCACCTGTACCATAAAAATCACTGGATACAGTCACATCTTCTCTCTTGGAATAGGCACGAGCAGTGATTTTATTGTCTGTTTCCCATTTATCAAATCGACGCCACTTGGTTGGATCTAGGTTGTCCTGAGCAGTCACCTGCGGAAGATGTTCAATGCCATTTTGAAGACCGAATAAATAATGACTATACCATTGATTCATTAAATCATTAAATGCTTGACCAGCCACTGTAGTTCCTGCCCAGCGAGTGGATGGATAAACGTGATTTCCTTGGTGGAGCAATACTTTTGGATCTATACCTGCCTTTTTATATGCTTCTAGCATTAATTCAAAATGTTTTGGTTTAACATTATCATCATTTAGACCTTGGATCAGCAAAGGAGCAGCTTTTAGATTGGCTGCATTTAAGGTATAGTCACGCTTAGCATATTCTTCATTATAATTATGACCATCCTTGTGTTGAAGCTCGTTGAGTTTTGTGATATAAGCAGCATAGTAGTCTTTAATTTTATCCCAGTCATCTTTGTCTAAGATCCTACCAGAGGTATAAACAGACAACCAAGATAGATCATTTGAGGCACCTGTATCAAGAGGAGAACCTTGACTATTAAAGTGATCATACCAACTGGCAATTCCCGCTGCCGGTACTATTGTTTTAAGACCTTCTACACCAGTAGATGCAACCCCAAAAGTAGTTGTTCCAGCCCAAGACAAACCAGTCATAGCAACATTGCCACTCGACCAATCCGCCTTGACCTCCCGATTGCTTGTTTTTATCCGCATAGGCCTTGCGTTTGCCATTCAACCATTCGATAATACTCTTGTAGGCAGCAACTTCCAAATCAGAGCCAGTTGTATTGATTCCATCTGACCCTTTTGAGCCCAAGCCACTACTTGTTACAACCGCATAACCACGGACTAGGTAATAATTGTACCAGTTCAGGTTTTCATAATCATAATGAGTGTAATCTGCTGAACTTTCACGTGGATTGACATAGTACCAATCTTTAGGTTTAGTCGCTTTTGCAACCTCTTCTGTCGAAACTTCTTTGACTGCTTTTCTCTTGTCTGGCTTGGTATAGAGCTTAGCCATGTCAAATTTGCCACCCTCTTTGAGACCAAGCCCTTCTAGGGTACGTTCTTCTGTCGTACCTGCAACGTATGGGCTAGCTTCAAAGATTGTCGGAGCTTTATAATCCCCTTTTACAGCAGCTTTCGGAACTTGGACGAAGGTCTTTACCAAGTCTGGTTTCCCATCTCCATCTGTATCATAGTCCGTTTCAACATAAACAACATAACGAACAATATCACTATTCTCATATGAATAATGTTCAGGATCATCACCACGAGTAAATGGGAAAATAGGCTGTGCTCTACCATTCATAAAGAGAGGTGTCTTGCGCTCTGCTCTGTAAGCAGCATGGAGTTTTTTAGCTGCAGCAACCATAGTAACAAGGTCTGTAACTGGATCGGATCCTTTCGCCTTTTGGTCAATCATTCCTAGACTCTTAGCAAAGGCTAAACGATCCTGGTCAGTTGAACCAACTTGTCCTTCTTTTGTCGATGCCCATTTCAAGAGTTGATTAACAGCTTCGCCAACTGTTGCTTCCTTCTTAGAATCTTCCTCAGTCCTTGCTTGACCAGTTACTTCTGACAAGTCTGCTAAGGTCGTCTTAGGTGGATTAGACACTCTAGTAGCACTTCTATCATTTCCTGGCTCTTTATTCGAAGTTACAGTTGCTGAATTGTTCTCTTCTCTTGGATCAACTTTCTTTTCAGTATCACTACCAGTATCTGCTACTGGCTTTTCAGGAACCGCTCCCTTGTCCGTAGCTGATTTATCCGACACATTTGAAGACTCAGGGACTGCTTTATCGAAATGATTTTCCTTCTCACCTATAGATTGATTGGAATCGATTGCTTCCTCAACGACCGCTTTTTGCCCTACACCTTCAGTAGAGCTTTCCTTATTAACTTCAGCATTCTCACTTGACGCTACTTGCTCAGATACCGATTTATCGGGACTAGACTCTTGATCCGTACTGGTCGCTAACACTGGCTCAACACTATTTGAGCCAACTTCATCTGCTTGAACGTGACGCGCCAAAACAAGAGGACTAATCAATAAACTTGCAGCTACAATCGAAACAATGGTTGATTTTTTCATAAAATGACTCCTTATACCATGTTTTCAAAATCAGCAGTCAAGGCTAGTAGATACAATTTCCTTCACTGCCGTTTGATAAACAAATAACGAAAAAAATTTTTAAATACATTCAGGACTTTCAAAAGCTTGAAGCGCTCCACCCTCTTTCACTTTATAAAACGCCTTTTTTAAAAAGGCAAGATGACTCCCCCTCCTTATTGGAAATATCTGCTCTATTTCTTAAAATTAAAAAGAAAGCAAGATCATTGAAGAGGAGAAACAATTAGTAAATTAAACTGTAATACACTATTTTAAAAAGCCAGTTAGTTCCATGCGATGCAAAAAGATTGGCTAGGAAGGCTACTGATGAATGGAGCCAAACTGCTAATCGGATTCTCATATGGCTGACTTTTTACTGAAAAAAATATTTCTTAATCAAATATATCCCAATGACATAAATTTAACTACAGTCAAAGAGGCTTTCTAAGGGCCTCTTACTATTATTCTTCAGCAAAGTACAGCTTCATTCTAACACTATATGTAAGCGCTGTCAATGTATTTTTTTGTCTATTTTTGCACATAATAAAAATTAAAACACCACATTGTTTGTGGTGTTCTTATTAGATTGTAAAGTTTCTTCCTGCTTGTCTGAGACTTTGATAGGCTTCATTTAAAAGGAAATGCTAAATCGCATCCATTTGCCATCAACAGCTTCAAATTTATATGCAAACTGATGCTTATCCAAAAATTTGCTGAACGATAAAGAGTCCCAGACCAGTCCCTCCATCTTTCCGGTTTCGGCTATAATCCGGCCTGTAAAATGGTTGAAAGATCTGCTGGATCTGAGTCTCATCTAAAAACACGCTCAGCCTGGTTTTCAATGAACAAGAGGTGTTCTTCAAGGCGGATTGATATTTTCCCATTTTGAACAGTATAGTTAAAAGCATTATCAATGAGATTTTTGATCGCCTTGACCAAGTAGATCTTATTGCCCTTCATCTCAGCCTCTTCTAAACTAACTTGGAACTGATAGTGCCTCATGTCTGCCATCAGTTTGTAGGCGCCGAGATTTTCTTCTAGAACCTGCTTCAATGAAAAAGACTTCCTCAGTCACCTCTGTTCCCATCTCCATTTTAGAGATAGCTAAGATGGACTGAACCAGAGCGGATTGCTCTTCTAAAATTTCTCGACATTTATGAAGGTAGGTATCTCGATCCTTGAATTCCCCTACGCCGTATATCATACCGTCAATCATTCCCATCATACTGGTTATTGGCGTCTTCAGCTCATGGGAAGTCATACGAAGGAACTCAGCCTTCTCCCTTTCACTCTCAGCAACCTTTTCATTTTCCACTTTCAACGCTTCCATACTTGTCAGCAAGTTAGCATAAAGGTGATTGATATCCTGAGCGAGTTCAGCGATTTCATCCTTTCCTTTAGCTACACAAACAACATCTGGCGCTAAACTGGTCATCTGACGAGTTGCAGCCGATATATCCTTTATCCGCTGACTAGAGGTCCGGCTGTAAAGATAGGCAGAAAGTCCTCCTAGGCTAAGGGATACGACTAAAACAAAAGGATATAGATTGAGCAAAATATGACTGGCATCACTGACGGGCTGCAGAGAATATTCTCCCTGCAGGGTCAAGATTTTTCCATCAGATGTTTTAAGCTTCTTACTGATACTTTTTATGCTTAGCTGTTCCATCAGCCATGGTAGGAAGGATTGTTAGTTGTAAGGAATCTTGGGTCTCACTTACTTCAACAGTCGGGTAAACGACCTGGTCTTTGGCATCTGTCAAATTAAACCAGATACGATTATTTTTATGACTATAATCAGTGAGAAGAGATTTCATTTCGTCAATCGACTTCCCCTTCATTTGCTGAGTTACTTGTTCAAATTCATGATTAGCTTCTCTACTCTTTACTTGCTCATAATAGATTGGCATAGCAAAAATAGAGACTAGCAAGCACTACTGTGACAACAACAAAGATAATCGAACTGGTCAGCAGGAAATTCTTTTTACAATCTTCACGCCTGATCTCCACCCAATTGATAGCCCATACCAGTAATGGTTGACAAAGGAATTCCAGGAACTTTCTTGCGAATATTCTTGATATGATTGTCCAAGACACGACTATCTAGCTCACTATAGCCCCAAATAGTATTCATAAGCTGGTCTCTTGTCACTAAATGTCCCTTGCGTTTAGCAAGAACTTCTAGAATTTCATACTCCTTCTTGGTCAGGGCTAGCTTTTTCTCCCTGCCAGAAAAATCGTACAATCCTCTAAAACCACGCGCAAATCACCGATGACAATTTCAGAATAAACGGCAGTTCGACGTAAAATATTTTCTATTCTTTTTCACCAAAAATGAGGGGTGAAAAAGGCTTAGTCACGTAATCGCTGATTAAGTGATTAAAACTCACTAGCTGGGTATATTCATCATCTAGAGCAGTTAAAATCATGACTGGGATCTGCGATGTCTTACGGATTTCCTTGAGGACATCTAAACCACTAACGGATGGCAACATCATATCTAAAATGACTAAATCAAAAGTCTCTTCTTCAAACTGACGTAGAGCCTCTGCTCCATCATAAACCGGTGTAACACTGTAGTTACTTTCTTTTAAAAATTCACATATGACTTGGTTGATAGTAGTATCATCTTCTACGACCAAAATCTTATACATAACGACTCCTTATTACTTCTATTCAAAGCGCAAAGCTTCGATTGGATCAAGCTTGGACGCCTTGACGGCTGGTAGCAATCCAAATACTACCCCTATTATACAACAAAATAGCAAACTTACAAAGACTGAGAAGAGGGAAAGAATGTAAGGATAAGCCAATGACTGGGTAATGGCAAAACCAGATAGGATTCCAGCAACTACTCCTATAAATCCACCCATCAAGGTCAAGATAACTGCTTCAATCAAAAACTGCTTGAGAATGATTTTTTTCGTCTTGCCCCCAAAGCCTTCTTAATACCAATTTCACGAGTCCTTTTCTGTAACAGAGACTAGCATGATGTTCATAACACCAATCCCTCCGACCAGAAGGGAAATACTGGCAATCCCTGCCAAAAGTACAAAAGTTTGATTGGTTCAAATTATCCAATTGACGTTCAAATTCCTGTAAATTTAGCACCCCAAACATATAATCAGAACTAGGGACTTGTTGATTGAGATAATCTCCAACTTTTTTTGCTACCTTCTTTAGATCATCTGCTTTATAGGTTTGAACTGTCACCTCAGGATTGACATTCAGCTCCTCAAAAAGCCTGTGCCATTGTTGGAGTGGAATGTAGGCAACCCGATCAGCTCCCGCTGTCAAGCCACTTTGTTCCGTAGACTCAAAAACACCAATTACCTTGAAAGGACTTCCCTTGACTTCGATATATTTTCCAATCCCATTTCCATTTGGGAAAAGACTATCATAGAGAGATTTTTCCAGATAAGTAACCTGCTCTTGATTTTGGAAAGCAGGATCGGAAAAATCCGCACCCTCTACGGTCCGCATTTTCTTAATTTCTGCAATATTTTGAGAAACAGCCTGTACCTTACCAGATGTTTTTTGTTCCAGATGGTAAATCTTGTCATCCGTTCCATAAGTTAAAAGAGCATTTTTAACACCAGGAATTTCTCGAATCTTATTTAGTATATCTTCACCCATGAAAGGGATGTAACCAGGTTTTTTGCCTGAGCCTTTTCAGGTATACTAGGGTCAATCACATTCTTCTTGTCATAGACCACTTTGATGGTATTATTACTGCCACCGATCAACTGTCGCTTGGTATTTTCTGTATTTCCTTCGATAATTGAAAAGATAGCAATGATGGCACCGATCCCAATGATAATTCCCAGCATGGTCAGCATTGAGCGCATTTTATGCGATAAAATGGAATTTAGAGCTACAAAAAAATATCTTCCATAAATGTCTTAATTCCTTTCTACCTCTTTGTGTTCAATATTTCCATCACGTAAAACAACTGTTTTCTTGCACATTTGAGCCACTTCTGGTTCATGGGTAATAATTACGATTGTCTTTCCAGCTTCATTAAACTGCTTAAAAAGTTCCATGATTTGTACGCTGGTCCCGGTATCCAAGGCCCCAGTCGGTTCATCTCCAAGAATAAAAACTTGGGTTAGTAACCAAAGCGCGGGCAATGGCTACCCGCTGCTTTTGTCCCCTGATAATTCCATTGGCTTAAATTCGCTTCGCTCTTCTAAGCCTACCAAACGTAACATTTCCATTGCCCGTTCCCGTCTTTCCTTTTTGGGAATCTTCATATAGGTTAAAGGCAATTCCACATTTTGACAAGCTGTTAACTTTGGCATCAGATTGAAGTTCTGAAATACAAAACCAATTTTTTTGATTTCGTAAATCTGACAATTGATTGTCTGATAGATTGGATACATCTGTACCTTCAATATGATAACTTCCAGCATTAGCCTTGTCCAAGCACCCTATGATATTCATCAGAGTTGATTTACCGGATCCTGACGGACCCATAATAGCTAGAAAAATCACCTTCTTTTACATGAAGATCGATTCCTTTTAGAATAGGAAATTCCTGACTGCCCTGTTGGTAAGATTTATGAATTCCTTTAAGCTTTAACATCTGCTCCTACCTCCATGCCCTCTTTCATGCCGTTCTTAACACTAGAGATACTGTCTTCCATCTTCAAACCTTCTGTGATTTCAACAAGCGAACCTTTAAGAGACTTGGTCTTGACTTCTTGTTTTTGATCTTTTTGTTTTCTACTTTCCAAACATAAGATTTACCATTTTCTGTGAACACATAAGATTTATTCACAACAACCTTGCCAGCTTCAGGCGCATTTTTCAATAACATTGACATAAGTATGAGAACCAATCAAAGGCATATTTTCGGCTTGGTCTAACTCTACTTTATATGGGTATTTAGCTTGATTTGGATTTTCCTGTTGTTGTTTGTTACCATTTGCTGCTGCATCCGCTGTAAGAGTACCGACTTGAGTTACTGTACCTGTCCATTTTTTTCTTAGGGTTCTTACGGTCAACTACTTCAACTTTTTTTGTCCTACTTGTAATTTCTCGCGATCAAATTCACTAACGTTCCCTTTTACAAAAGTCTTGGACTTGTCCATGATTTCGATAAAGTTTTTCTTCTTCTTTCTTAGCTTTTGATTGAGTCGGTAAGTCTTCATTCATAGAAGTGATAGTGCCCGCTGTATCTGCTGTTACTGTATCATATTTCATTCGGTCTGATTCAGTTTGAGCAGTTGCCTGAGCTTTTTCTGCTTCTATCTGAGCATTTTTTTACTTCATTATCAGCTGAATTCGCATCGCTTAAACTTTGAGCAACTTCATCTTCTGCAGATTTGATCTGCTCTAGTAGAGACTCATCATTATTCGCATTGTATTTTTCACGCAAACTGTTCAAATGGGCTAATTTACGATTATAAGTCTCCCACTTAATTGAGGCATTACTTTGCGCCGTACTAATACTATTAGACTTAGCCTGAGCATCATATTGAGCTGATTGAGCCGTCAGCTCTTGGGAAGTTACATAGGAAAAGAGAGGCTGTCCCTGTGTGACAGTGTCGCCATTTTTGACGAATACTTCCTTGACCTCACCTTTTGATGGATCGATCTTAACCTTACTGCTATTATTCGGTGCAACTTCACCAGATAAAACCAAACTTTTCTTCTTAGCTTCATCCACAGCTTCTTGAACTGTTTTAGAGTCAACTTTATTGTTAACAACAACAGATTGATTTTGACCTGGCTGCAAAAGGAAGTATCCTCCCACAGCTGCACAAGTCAATAAAGCTACACTACTGATTAAAAATAATTTTTAGAATTTTTTTCTTTTTCCTCGTAACATACTGCCTCCAAGTCTCACGACCACTCATTATTATTCTGCGCTTGAATCTGCTGTATCTGTATCTTCTTCATTATCTACTGGAATTTGAACAATATTGCCATCTGGCATAGTATATTCTGTCACTTCTTTCCCATCAACTACTTTGTTTTTCTTATCTACAGCATCCTTCTTGTAATCAATTGGCTTGCCGTCCAAGGTTTCTGTTTTTTTGCTTATCCTTATTTCCACAAGCTGCCAAAAAAATATAATTGAGAGTCCTAAGACTGCGATAAGAGTAGCTAATTTTTAAAGTTCATGATGTTCTCCTTTTTAGTAAGTTATTGAGTTAAAATCTGTTGTAAATGTTTTTTTATCAACAAACATAAACAGCTTTTTAACCTTTTTGTTTTGTTTGAACAAATCTATTCTAACAAAGCTATCTAAGACCCTCCTACCTGCCATCTGTGTGTTTTTTTAAACTGATACTATTCTTTTTAATTTTTTTGCATATCTTATCATGAAAAACCAATCCAAGCTTTTTTATGATATAATGACAATATCTTTAATAAACACCAATACGAGGTAAGAAAATGACACAAACAGTTTACTTTGGGTACTTATACACGTCGAGAATCAAAAAGGTCTTTACAAGGCAGATTTTGATTCAAATAATGGAACTTTGTCAAACTTAACACTAGTTGCCGAAGAAGCCAGTCCGACCTATCTTGCATTTGACGCAGCTGATCATCTTTATACTGTTGGGGCTGAAAATGGGCAGGGAGGAATCGCTGCATTTGATAAGGATTTCAAACTTTTAAATCATGTCGTTGAAGAAGGAGCTCCTCTATGCTATGTTGCAGTAGATGAAAAAGCGTGATTTGGTATATGGAGCCAACTATCATAAGGGGCAAGTCCTAGTCTACAAGCGTTTATCTGATGGCCGTCTGGAACTAGCAGATTCAGACACGCATGAAGGATCTGGTCCACATGAGAATCAAGCTTCTGCTCATGTTCACTTCACTGACTTAACACCTGATCAATACCTAGTTACTTGCGATTTAGGAACTGACCAAGTGGTAACCTATGACCTTTCAAAAGATGGGAAACTAAAAAATTAGATACATACACTTGCGCGCCTGGTGCTGGAGCACGCCATTTAGTCTTCCATAATTATTACAAAATGGCTTATCTCATTTGTGAACTAAACTCAACGATTGAAGTTCTTATTTATGATGGCGTCGGCCAATTTGAACACCTACAAACTGTCTCGACCCTACCTGAAGACTTCACTGGAGCAAATGGTACTGCTGCTATCAGACTTTCTGCAGATGGCAAGTTTCTCTATGGATCCAATCGTGGGCATGATTCAATCGCCGTCTATAAAATTCTCAAGGATGGCAGTTTGGAATTGGTCGAAATTACACCAACCAATGGAAAGAATCCACGTGATTTTTAATATCACACCTGATCAAAAGTACATTATTGCTGTTCACCAAGATTCTGACAATGCGACAGTTTTCAAACGTGATATAGAAAGCGGTAAATTAACAGAAGTCTCTCATGACTTTTATGTTCCTGAATCTGTCTGTGTCACCTTTAAGTAAGCAGATTCCTTTGCTTTCTATTTAAAAAGTTTGGTTAAATTTATACCGTAAGAAAAAAATGACAAAGGAGCTTGTTATGAATCCCCTAGATTTATTTAACCAAGTAAAAGAAATGATCGAAAAGAAAGATTTCGATGCAGCTAAAAAGTTTGTTGAAGATAATAAAGACAAACTTGGCGAATACCTAGACCAAGCCAAAAAAATTAGTAGCTGGAAATGAAATGGCCAGTGACGCTATCGATAAAATCAAAGGTTTGTTTTTAAGCAAACTAAAAAAAGCATCCTCATTGAGAGATGCTTTTTTTATATATACAAATTTCAGATACTGGCTAGGCATTTTAAAAATAGATCCCAGTTTCTATTTAAAAAAACTGGGACTTCAGTACTAAATATTAATCTGACTTTCTTCTTTTCTTTGCCCTGTAACAAACATGGTAAATGTTGCCTTGCAGACATTTTCTTTTTCTTGATTGCTAATAACCACATCTACTACTCTCGTTTTACGTCCTGGATGAACACAGGTCCCTGAGATAGTAAGCTTTATCACCAGCATGTCCTGCTCGCAGGGTAGTTAATTGAAGACTGGAGCGTTACTCCATCTAAACCTTGTGATATCAAGACTAGACCAGAAATCTGATCACAGAGAGTAAAAAGGTAGCCACCGTGAGCATTACCATAATAGTTTAGAGAAGACGTCACCACTTCGGTCGTAACAATGACTTGGCCATCCTCCATTTTTTTCAATTTCGTAGTTCTCAAATGCTGAAATCGCATCAAAGTGAAAAATCTTTCATTTATTTCTCCTCACAATCTGTGTCTTATCATACTACTTTTTCATCGATTCAAGCAAGGAAAGTCCCCAAGAAGTTGATAAATACTCTGATTCTAGCTAATCTATTGTCTTTGCTGATTTCTTTTATTAATAAAGCCTTTTAATTCTTCCAATCGTTCTCTTGTTAGCGATTGAGCAAGAAAAGCATCTTCGTTAACATCTTTGGCTTCATTAAATTCATGCATAGGAACATTATCATACTGCTTTTACATTTACTGGTATAAGCTTCCCTTCGCCATAAGTTATAATCTCTATATTACTATCACTAAAAAAAGCTCCATAGTAGTCTTCTCGAACTACTACTGTCTGCCCTTTTTCCTCAAGATAGGCATAATGGCTTACTGGAACATAAATTGTAAAAAGAAAGCCAATTATAGGAGAAACTGCCAACAGCAACAAACCTAAAGTAAGAGCAGGATAAAGAACCCATTTGTATCTTTCAATCAATAAATAGAAAGCGAGGAATAAAAAGAGAAAAGCAAGCCACGGACTCAACTGAGGTTTCCACAATATACTGGTGACCAAAAAGAATAAAAGAACCGCTAAAAGTGCCAGATTCCTAGACTTCCATCGATGAGCTACAAGAAGTCCAACAATCAAGAGAATAAGAGCTGGCCACTCTCTACTTAGAATATATAGAAGAAAATAAATCATCTCCCGAGTCTCCCTTTACTTTATTCAAAAATCCCTCAAGTCAAGCTTGAGGGATCCTTACTTCATTCAATCTGAATGAATTATTTTTTCAAGTTGTAGAAAGATTGAAGACCTTTGTATTGAGCAACTTCACCAAGTTGATCTTCGATACGAAGCAATTGGTTGTATTTAGCAATACGGTCTGTACGTGAAAGTGAACCAGTCTTGATTTGACCTGCGTTAGTTGCAACTGCGATGTCAGCGATTGTTGAATCTTCAGTTTCACCTGAACGGTGTGATACAACTGCAGTGTATCCAGCTTCTTTAGCCATTTCAATCGCTTCAAAAGTTTCAGTAAGAGTACCGATTTGGTTAACTTTGATAAGGATTGAGTTAGCAGCACCTTCTTTGATACCACGTGCAAGGTAGTCAGTGTTTGTTACGAAGAAGTCGTCACCAACAAGTTGTACTTTCTTACCAAGACGTTCAGTAAGAGCTTTCCAACCATCCCAGTCATTTTCATCCATACCATCTTCGATAGTGATGATTGGATATTTGTTAACCAACTCTTCAAGGTAGTCGATTTGTTCTGCAGATGTACGAACAGCAGCGCCTTCACCTTCAAATTTAGTGTAGTCGTATACTTTACGTTCTTTATCGTAGAATTCTGATGATGCACAGTCAAATCCGATAAATACGTCTTTACCGGAACATAACCAGCAGCTTCGATAGCAGCGATGATAGTTTCTACACCATCTTCAGTTCCGTCGAAACGAGGAGCGAATCCACCTTCGTCACCAACGGCTGTTTCAAGACCACGACCTTTAAGGATTTTCTTAAGTGCGTGGAAGATTTCAGCACCCCAACGAAGAGCTTCTTTGAATGTAGGTGCACCAGCAGGTACGATCATGAATTCTTGGAAAGCGATTGGAGCATCTGAGTGAGAACCACCGTTGATGATGTTCATCATTGGAGTTGGAAGAACTTTAGTGTTGAATCCACCAAGGTAGCTGTAAAGTGGGATTTCAAGGTAGTCAGCAGCAGCACGAGCTACAGCGATAGACACACCAAGGATTGCGTTTGCACCCAATTTACCTTTTGTTAGAGTACCATCAAGAGCGATCATTGCACGGTCGATAGCTTGTTGGTCACGAACATCGTAACCGATGATAGCTTCAGCGATAACATTGTTTACGTTATCAACTGCTTTTTGTGTACCAAGACCACCGTAACGAGATTTGTCGCCATCACGAAGTTCAACTGCTTCGTGTTCACCTGTAGAAGCTCCTGAAGGAACCATTCCACGTCCGAATGCACCTGATTCAGTATAAACTTCTACTTCAAGTGTTGGGTTACCGCGTGAGTCTAGGGACTTCGCGAGCGTAAACATCAGTAATAATTGACATTTCTTACTCTCCTTTGAGTTTTTTTATTTACTCTTCTATCATACTCTAAATAAGCGTTTTTTTCAAGAAAAAAATCGTCTCTTAACCTTAAAAAAATCTAGATTTATCAAGCAACCGCTTACACACTTCATGCTTTTTCTATTCTTATGAAATATTATGAAAATAAGTATCTTTGCAGCCCCTATAACTTTTTATGCTATACTAAACCTATGACAGATATTAATAAAGTAATCATGGAGAAAGCCCAAGGTGGTGCCAAACTTAACCCTGATGAGCAACGTAGATTTTTAGGAACTTTTGAGGAACGAGTACTAGCCTTCTGCTCTGTTGAACAAGCAAACGGTTCTCTCGTTCGTAGTCACTTCAAAGAAGTGCTCAGCAAAATTGTAGAAAACTATCAGCCTGTCCTAGTCAAAATTTCACCGGAAGTAGAGTCTAGCAATCAAATCTTTTTATTTGAAAATATCTAAAGATCTTAGTTGTGAGGCAACAATTGTTTCTAGTGATTGCCAAACTTCTCCATTTGGCCTCATTATCCACAGTGACCATCTAGTCCAAGTGGATGACAAGGACATGTTCCAACAGTTTGCTAGTCTTTTTCAGCCAACAGAGAAGCCTACAAAAAGAAAAAGCGAACTATATGGAAAAAGTGGTTTGGATAAGATGACTAACTTAGAGAAACTTTTTTTGCTTTTTGATGCAGAAAATCAGCGAGACTGGCAAACCTATCAGACCTTTCTTTCTGATCAAGTAAGCTGGGAATTACAGAGTGATACAATCGAAATCATCAAAGGCAAGGCGGACTATCTAACTAAGATTCAAAGAGTCTACCAAAACAACCCCGTCCAATTTGCTTGCACTTATTATCAGCTTAGTCCCGACCAGAATCGGATTGTGACCATTTTAGAAAATGACTTGGGTGACCTGTCTTGTGACATCTTCTTCTTTGAAAAAGGGCATGATAGTCAAAGAAATTGAATACCTACTAAGAAAAAGCGGACTAACCGCTTTTTTTCATTTTTAGTACATTGCCAATATTTCTTGCTGTTCGAATCAAATTTCGCTCCGCCTGCTCTAGTATCTTATCTAAACTATCTGCTCGTGCAATAATCGGAAAAAGCTGCCTGGATATTCCCAACTGGGAAATCCGGTAAATCATCTTCCAGACTTCCGCAAATCGCCAGTACAGGGATACCTTCAGGTGTTCGTCTTGCAACCCCAACAGGTGCCTTACCCGCCAAAGACTGACGGTCCATTCGTCCTTCGCCAACGACGACCAAGTCCGCTTTTTTAACTCTGTCATCAAAATCCAGTAAATCTAAACAGGTTTCTATACCCGAAACGATTTTTCCTCCAGCAAAAAGCAACCAGTCCTGCAGCCATTCCGCCTCCGGCTCCAGCTCCATCCATATCAATCACCTGAGGATCAACCAACTGATAGAAATCTGCCATAGCTTGATCCACTTGAGAGAATAATAAGGGTGCTAGACCTTTCTGACCTCCGAAAACAATTGTCGCACCACGCTCACCGCAAAGAGGATTGTCAACATCAGTCAAAATCTCAACCTCAACTTCTTTCAAGAAAGCAGGAACCTGCTCAGCTGATATTCGAGCGACCTTTCCCAAAGACGAGCCAATGGGGCGCAATCTATGATTGCCCACATCGAAAAAAATTCATAGCCCAATCCAGCTGCCAATCCAATCCCACCGTCGTTACTGGCCGAACCTCCAACACCCACTAAAATTTTTCTGACACCGTCTTCAGCCAGCTGCAAAATCAATTCTCCCAATCCTTTGGTCTCTATGGCCAAGGGATTTCTTTTTTTATGAGGAATAGAGGCGAGTCCGACCAAGTCAGCCATCTCAAACAGTGCTTGCTGACCGTTCCTAGCATAAGGCATTTTTACTGGCTGGCCAAAAGGGCCAGTCACAGTGTGGTAAAATTCAGTCCAGCCCAAGGCTGCTGTCAGCGCAGCCATTGTCCCCTCGCCCCCGTCACCGACCGGCAGCAAGTCAAAGCTAGCATCTGGCAAGGCCTGAGAAAATCCGTTCTGCAGAGCCTGAGCAACCTGAGCAGCTGATAAACTTTCCTTAAAAGAATCTGGTGCAATTAGGATATGCATACTTCTCTCCTATTCTTTTTACATTGTCTAAAAGATCAATAACCCGATAGAGATTGCATTCTTGAATCTGGTAAGGAGCCTGCTCTCGCACGATTGCCTTGGCCATAAAGGCAATTCCCATCCCTGCCGCTTGGATCATAGGCAGATCATTGGCGCCATCCCCCATAGCAATCGTTTGATTTAAATCCAACTTATTTTCAACTGCCCATGCTTTTAGCATAGAAAGCTTGGTATCCTTGGTGACAATCTCTCCTAAGACTTGGCCTGTCAAAAAGCCCTGCTGAATTTCCAAACGATTTGCCTTAACATAGTCAATCCCAAGCTGCTCGGCCAGTCTGTCCACGATTTCATGAAAACCACCTGACACCAAGCCTACTTTATAACCACGTTTATGCAGCTCCTTGACCAAGTCCTCGGCTCCTGGCGTGAAGTGGATCTTTTCTGCAATTCGAGTAAAAATATCCTCTGGCAGCCCTTTTAAAAGAGCGACACGCTCACGCAGGGCAGCTTCAAAGTCCAACTCTCCTCGCATGGCACGCTCGGTAATAGCCGCAACCTGAGCTCCCACACCCGCTTCCTCTCCTAGCAGGTCAATACCTTCTTCCATGATTAAGGTGCTATCTACATCCATGACTAACAAGCCTTTGACTGTTTTCACGTCTTAACTCCTTCCTACTTATTGATTATCCAGCTTATTGTTTAAATATTCTTAAATCTATTTGAATTGACTTAGCCTTTTGATTTCATTTGTACAGAAATCCGATAAATACTTCCACTAGAGTATTTAATTCTTACTCGACAGTAGGTGTCTTCTGGTAAATTATACTTATTTTTTTAAAGTTTTATAGAGGTCAGAGTGATTTTCCGGTTGATAGATAATTTCAAGAAGCTCTGTTTCAGCGCTATCAAAAGTCTCTTTCACATCCAAGGAAGCAAAATAATCTCTTTGAACAACTAAGTTAAGAATCTCTTCATCAAACAAAGGACTTATCTCTGAGCTGTAAGTTAGTTTGCCGTTAGAATAAGTAACAGGAACAGTCTCTTCATTATCACCAATTGTTATTGTATAGTCACCTTTAATGTCAGATTGGGTAGTATCTAATCTAATCTCATAATTTTTTTACTTCATCCCCGTCTTTAATATAAACACTACTTTGATACGCTTCTAGTCCAGTAAAAATCCTTTTTCTTTTGTTCTAAAAACTTAAACATTAGCTCAAAAAGTGCCTTCAAAATCATACTGTTTTTCTTGTTCTGTTTTTTTGGAATAGTATAATCATCCAAACGCCAGCCATTTATCAACGCTATCGATAAAACGACTACACCTCCAAGAATAATGAGAGTAATATTTTTTTAATCTTTTTCATTCTTTTATAGACTTTCCGCTTTCATTTTTTTCCCTCTATTATAACATAAGAGCTTTTTTTGCTGAGAATGAAAAAGTTCCCTTTAGGAACTCTTTTAAAATCGAATATTTTCTCGTGTTTTCTCATAAGATGTAACAAAACGACTTGTTACCCCAGGCTCAACAACTTCGAGAGCTTGAGAAATCACTTCGAATGAACTTTCGTAATCGAATTGATTTTCAAAGATATCCAAAAGCTTTATTAAAAAGCTTCCTGAATACTTTGATCAAAGGAACGATAACGATTAGAATACTGAAGAAGCTGTTCTGTCAAAGTTGCGTACTGAACAATCTGATAGGTTTCAGTTTCCAAATCATGAATGTCATTTGTAACGTTTTCAAGTAACAAATTAACATTGTCAATATTTACGCGCAACTGCTCCAACTCTGTAAGCAAGGCCTCTGTATGATCACTGGCTGTAAAGAAGAGACTTAAGAAACTCTTTGGAATTCCTGGTAAATTGCGTTTTTCCATATAGCGCTTAATTGTGTGAAGCTTGTTGATGTAGATGTTGACTTTTTGACGAGCATTGTCATCATCTTTTTCAATTCTCGCTAGACGCTCACCAAGAGTGATTTGTTCGTCTTCAATTTCTTTCAAGCGCTCTTGAGTTGCTTCAAGTGCTTCCTGAGTTAACGAATAAAGCTTTGTTTATTTTTCAGCTGAGTCTTCTACAGTAGCTAAAAACAACTGCCTCTAATGCAGACAATTCACTTTGTAAATCACGAACTTTCTCATCTTCTTCATCAGATAGAAGATACATCTTAGAACAAACGATCCAACTCACTTTGAAGGTGTTGGTTGTTTTCTTTTGTGTGTTTCAAATAAGCTGGTAAGTTTTCTTGTAATTTTTCGACAACTTTCTGAGCAGCAATTTCTCGCGTAAAGATGTCATACAAAGCATTGATTTCTTCTTGAATTTGAGTATTTTCATATTGGGCATTATCCAACTCCAAAGCAGCAATATTCTCATAGTTTTGAGTGATATTAGAATGAAGTTGTGAGAAGCGAGACTCGATATCCGTTTCAACAAAATGATATCCAGCTTCCACCAATTTCCGATAACCAGATTCAAGATCTTCCAGCTGGTCTGGTAAAACTTCTCTTAGTTCAGTGACAATACTTGGCACCTTATCAACAATATGAGTTAAAGCAAGGATATGGTTCTCAGTTTTATCCAAAATATCCGCAGCTTCTACTGGGTCCCCAGAAGAATTAAGGGTAACAAATTGGGAGAACTCTGATTCAATATTTTGCAATTGCTTTTGAATCTCTTGAACTGCTGGTCCATACTTTTCAGTGTCTTCAGCTACTTTAACTTGTAGATTTTCAAACAATTCCAAAGCATGGAGAACACGTCCGCTATTTTTTTAGCTTCTTGCTTTTCTAAGTCAGCTAAGGCCTCACGGATTAACTCAATATCTTCTTCAACCAGATTAATCTGACTTTCAATGTTATCAATCGCATGCTTTGCCTTTAGAAAGCGAAAAGGAATTGTTATAACCTTCTGCTTCAAAGATATTATTTTCAATATCTGCAAAAGAATTAAGGGAAAGATCAACCCATTTTTTTGATTCCACTCACGGAAAGTCACCTGACTTTGACCGATGAGATGCATATTCTTAATTGCCTCTACTTCATCATTCACAGGAAGATTATATAGTTTCTCTTTGCGTTCTTCCAAACTATCAAGTAGAGTCTCATTTCTCTTTCTTAGGACAACAGCAGCTACATAAGCAAGAATTAAAGCTACTGCAATCACTATGATTAGAATAATTAGTCCGTTAGACATATAAAAACTCCTTCGTATTATTACTTGAGAATAAACATAATGATTATATCATAATTTCATTAGTCTTGTATATAATTTCTTCATTTCTATACATCTAATGTACTGTAAACAGCATTTTCTTCGATAAATTCGCGACGTGGTTCTACCCGATCTCCCATCAGCATATCAAAGATTTTGTCTGCTTCTGCAGCATCGTCAACTGAAACACGCGCCATCAAGCGGTGTTCTGGATCCATGGTTGTTTCCCACAGTTGGTGATCATCCATTTCTCCCAAACCTTTATAACGCTGAATTGTAGGCTTAGAGCGACCTTCACTATACCTAGCTAAGGCTTCTTGAAGTTTTATTTCTTGATCAGCACCTGGCTGAATATATTCTTTTACTTCGCTTCCAACTTTAACACCATAGATAGGTGGCTGAGCGATATAAACATAGCCTGCTTCCAAGACCGGCTTCATATAGCGATAAATCAAAGTCAAAAGCAAGGTACGAATATGAGCTCCATCGACATCGGCATCGGTCATGATAACCAATTTTTGGTAACGACACTTGCTAATATCAAAATCAGCACCAAAACCAGTTCCCATAGCCGTGAAAAAGGCTACGGATTTCTTCGTTGGCCAAAAATTTTTATCCATGCTGGCCTTCTCAACATTGAGAATCTTACCTCGAATTGGCAAGATTGCCTGAAATTCACGGTTCCGTCCTGACTTAGCTGAACCTCCAGCTGAGTCTCCCTCTACGATAAAGAGTTCTGTTTCAGCAGGATTATTTGACGAACAATCCGCCAGTTTACCTGGCAAATTCGAAATTTCCAGACCAGATTTTTTACGGGTGACTTCTCTCGCTCTTTTTGCAGCTATTCTAGCTTTTGAAGCTAAAATTCCTTTTTCAACAATCTTCTTAGCAACTGCAGGATTCTCTAAAAGAAAATCTGAGAACGCTTCGCTAAATAGACGGTTGGTAATTTTAACAACTTCGCTATTTCCCAGTTTGGTCTTGGTTTGTCCTTCAAACTGAGGATTTGGGTGTTTAACAGAGATAACTGCTGTCAAGCCTTCTCGAACGTCTTCACCTGTGAGATTATCTTCGTTTTCTTTGAGAAGTTTATTCTTCTTAGCGTAATCATTGATGACACGAGTTAGGGCTGTACGGAAACCTTGCTCATGTGTCCCACCTTCATGTGTGTGGATGTTATTAGCAAAACTCATCACCGTTTCATGGTAGCCTGTCGTATACTGCATAGCTACTTCCACGGTTATATCTTCCATTTCTCCATCTGTATAGATAGGATTGTCGAAAATCACTTCCTTATTTTCATTGATGTACTGGACATAACTAGCAATCCCACCTTCGTAATGGTAGTCTTTACTTTGTTCCATACCATCTCGTTTATCGGTAATTGAGATAGACAAGCCTCGGTTGAGAAAGGCAAGTTCTTGGATCCGTTTATTGAGTTTTTCAAAATCAAATTCAACAGTCTCGGTGAAGATTTCTGGGTCTGGCGTAAAATGAACCGTTGTACCTGTACGATCTGTTTCACCGATTACTTTCAAATCAGCTACGACCTGGCCACGAGTGTATTCTTGGAAGTGAATTTGACCATTTTTTTATACCTTTACATCTAGTTGGGTGGACAAAGCATTCACAACAGAAGAACCTACACCGTGAAGACCTCCTGAAACCTTGTAGCCGCCACCGCCGAATTTCCCTCCAGCGTGAAGGACAGTAAAGACAGTTTCAACAGCAGGACGGCCAGTTTTTTTCTTGGATATCAACTGGAATACCACGTCCATCATCGACAACTGTGATAGAATTGTCTTTTTTTCGATAAAGACTTGAATATGACTAGCAAAAACCAGCCAAGGCTTCGTCGATAGAGTTATCAACGATTTCCCATACCAAATGGTGCAGACCTTCTTTAGAAGTCGATCCAATATACATACCGGACGCATACGAACTGCTTCAAGTCCTTCAAGGACCTGAATCTGGCTGGCATCATATTCTTGAGATTGGATGTCTTGTTGCTTTTTCTTCTGTCATTTTATTCCTTTTCTGTATTTAAATGTAAATAATTCTTTAGATTTTCCATACTATCAAAAAAGATAAGTAGCAAAACCTGCAGCTTGACCAGCCTCTATATCTAATGGGCGATCACCAATAACTAAGCAGGAGCGAATCTGGTACTTTTCCTTAAGATAATTCATGGATTCTGGGTCAGGTTTCCTCTTAAAACCATTATCAGCTGTGACAATTTCTGTAAAGAGGGATTCAATTCCTGTTTTTAGAGATAATTTCTAAAACCTGATTGTCCCGATGGGAGACTAAAAAGTTTCTGCCACCTTGCTCAATTATGTTCTCTAATAGCTCTTTTGCTCCGTTAAATAAAAACAGGATGCTGAAGTTCCTTAGCTTCATTGGCCTTGTAAGATCTCAAAAAATCGTTCACTCCCGGTGCAAACTGCTGCACTGCATGGTCCGTTGAAACTTTTAAAGCTTGATATACTTCATCATGGCTAGCTTCTATGCCTAATGACGCTAAAGTTCGTACAAAAGCAGCTGTGGAAGTTTCATAATTATCGAGAAGCGTACCGCCTAAATCCCAGATATAATCTTGATAATCCATAGCTTTTTATTATACCATATTTTTTTCCTGAAAAAAGCGCTAATATTGGTAAAAATATACTGATAAGAATCCTTTTTAAACCAAATAAAAAAATAAAGTATGGATTTCTCATTTATATTAATAAATAAAAAAACCCACTTATTGATAAATGGGTTTCCTAGTTTATTCTCCAAAAACATCTGTATATAGCATACCTTTGCGTAAGGAATCCGCGTCGCCGCCTAGCTTCTCCACTATGGTATAAGCAAAAGCAAGCGCAGTTGAGGGACCTCGACTTGTAATAAGTTTGCCATCAGTGACCACTGTCTCCTTCAGGTAATTCCCTGCTCTTAATGCTCTCCTCAACGCCATCATAACAGGTGAATTTTTTTATTCTCCAGTACTCCTGCTTTTTCAAGTGCTATGGGAGCGGCACAGATTGCGGCAATCCACTTATCTTCTTCCTGCATCTTAGTTAGAGCTTTCATCAGGCCCTGGTCATCTCTAAGGTTAGCAGACCCAGGCATTCCACCCGGCAAAACAACCATATCATAATCGTCTAAATTTCCTTGCCACAATCGGTCAGCTTGGACACTGATTCCATGAGAACCTGTCACTACTTGCTCAAATCCAAGTATATGACAGGCAATATTGGCTCGACGCAAAAACATCCACAACTGTGAGTGCTTCTATTTCTTCAAAACCATTAGCCAGTATAACCGCAACTTTCGTCATGAATCCTATCCTCCTATTTTAATTTTTTTCAGAATAATTTTTCTTTCGTCTTCTAGAATATCCTGTCTGTTGCTCTTCTAAAAGATTATTTTGATAACTAACAGAAAGCAAGAGACCTACTCCAATTAGGGTTACTGATAATAGAGGAGCCTCCTTGGGAAATAAAGGGCAGGGGAATTCCTGTTAAAGGAAGTAAGCCCGTCACAGCTCCAATATTTTTCAAAAAAATATGAAAAAAATCAGCATCATAGTGAGGCCAGTAGAAATGTAGGTATAAAATTGATTATTCGATTTCAGAGTAATCCTTAACATGCGATAAATAAGCAAGAGGTAGAGAGCAATCAGAAAGATCGAGCCCATAAAACCAAAAGTCTTCCGCAATTACCGTAAAGATCATATCACTTTCTCGCACCGGCACTAATAAATTGGATACATTAAAACCTTGCCCCCAGATTCCACCGCTACCAATAGCAATCTGGCCCTGAGCTTGTTGATAAGTAGTTGTTTGGGCATATTCAAAAGGATGAAGCCATGCTAAAATCCGATTAATTTGGTAAGTAGGCATGCCTAGATTGTGAAGAAATGCCCTACCACCTTCCCGTGTAAAAAAATTAGCATAAAGGCTAGAAAAAGTGAAACGCCCGTTAGAAAGATAGGAAGAATAATTTTCCAAGAGACTCCAGATAAGAGAACAATTCCTGAAAAAATGGCCATAAAAACAAGAGCCGTCCCCAAGTCACTCTGTAAGGTCAGCAAAATCAAGACTGGCACAGTATAGAGAAAGAGCTCTAAAATCAATAGCCAATCCATTTTGATAGTCCTAATCTTGTCTTTATTTCGTTGGCTGAATTGAACAACTGAACGCGATAAGATCAGAATATAAGAGATTTTCATAAACTCCGACGGCTGGAAGAGGGTCGTACCACCAATAGTTACCCAGTTTTTAGCTCCTGTCGAAGCAACAAGAGACGGGCTATAAAAAGACCAAGGGTAGAACCATGAGACCTAAACCAAAAACGTAGAGAAGGGGAGTTATCTTCCAAAGAAATTTGGTGTTAAAAAACATGACGACAAAACTAATCACAATCCCTAAAGCTATCCAAGCAATTTGCTGTCCAACTATTGCCCAGGCACTAGCAGGGTAGTCATGATTCACTGCTATATAAATGGCCATGATGCCAAAAAAATCAATAAACAAATAACTGGTAAAATTAAACTATAATCCACTCATGAATCAATCGAGGGTTTAAAATAAGACATACTCACTCCTATCTAGAAAAAAATACTGAATAATCAAGCTAGATACTGCAACAACAAAACCAAGCAAAGGCACCAGTTAAAAGTGGAGCTGCTCCCGCTTGTTTAAACTGGGCAAAAAGAGACCCGAGAGCCTATCCCTGCCAAAAGCCATTGCCATCAACCATTGAGATAGAATTTTTTTGTAAAGGAAATAAAGGAAGCAGGTAAAACACCCGTACTACTAATCAGAGATGCACAGACAAACCATAAAAATAAACCAAGGGAAAATTTTTCTTTAAATCTACTTTTTGTTTAGATGACTGGGACTTAATATAGCGAACACCTGCAAAAATGAGACAAGCTGGCACAATCATTAGAGCTCGACTTAATTTAACAATAGTTGCCAAATCACCAGCAGTCTGTCCATAGGTATAGCCAGCAGCTACTACAGACGAAGTATCATTGATAGCTGTTCCTGCCCAGGTTCCAAAAAGTCTCGGCTGACATCTGCATAAGATGTCCAAGAAAAGGGAAAAATGAAAACTGCCAAAAATATTGAAGAAGAAAAATAGTTGAAATCGAAAAGAGCAATTTCTTCTTCTTTAGCCTCCAAAAATCGGTGAAGCCGCCGCAATAGCAGAACCACCACAAATAGCTGTTCCAAAAACCAATCAACAAGGTCAAGACTCGTCCCATTCCCAAAAAACGCCCAATAAGATAAGCGGATAAAAAAAGGCTAGTAAAAATCGTAAGAATACTGATTTTTTTAAAGATGATAAGCCTGTTGCAGAAACTTTTGAAATAGAGAGACTAAAAACCCAGTAAGATAATGGAATACTGCAAGAGTTTCTTACCCGAAAAAAGCCAAACCAGGATGAAATTTCTGAGGAATTTTCCAAAAAAATGATTCAACAGAATACCAAGTAAAATTGCAAATACACTGGAGCCAAACAAAGGAAAAAGCTTTGCCTAAACAGGTAGCAATCGTAGCTATGACTAATGATAAACCCAAACCTGGAATGTATTTTTTTAAACATGATTAATCAGAACCTTCTTCTTTTTTTTCAATGTTTCTATTATAGCAAAATTTAAGTACTTGAGTCAGAGGATTATTTGGAGAAATTTTTATCTTTCTTCAAAATTTTGCACCCATTCACTAGTTCTTCTTTTTAACAGTTTTATTTTTTTAAAATAAAAATCTCATATCTTGCAGAATCTGCTCAAAAGAAGACTGCTCAATTGGTGCTGTCTTCGTCAAGACTCCTCTAATCTGGCGACTATATCGCTTGCTATAGACACGATTATCCAAGATAAGAACAGCAGACTGCTGTTTGCGATGTCGTACTGTTCGCCCCAAAGCTTGTTTCAAGCGTAAAATCGCAACTGGCAAGCCATAATCATAAAGGGGTTTTTTTCCCTTCAAGACGAAGCCGACGATTCATCTTTTGCGTGAAAAACATTTTTGCGGATTGTCAAAAGGTAGACGTGTAATGATTTGAATCATTTTTATCCTGACTAGAAAAAAATCCGTTCCTTCCCAGAAACTACCTGTCCCCAGTAATATTGGAGCTTCTCCTCGATCAAAGCGGCGTTTAATGTTACTAGCATCACCATTCTTATACTGAGCTAAATGCTGCAAAGACAAGTTTTCTGATACTTCTAACAAGAGCTCCTTAGAAGTAAACAGAACCAAAAATCGGAAGGTTTAAGCTGGATAAACTTTCAATCCTCTCAGCAATCAATCGGGCATGCTGAGAAAGTGGCAAATCAACCAAGTCCGGAAAGTCTTTATCCACCCAAATTCTCTGTTGGTGATAATTCTTAGCTGGCAAATGATAAAACTGATAGGCTTGGAAGCCAAGTAGCTGAGCTAGATTCACCTTTCGGCTGATTTCCAAGGTTGCAGATATGAAAAAGAGCTGGACCCTTTCAGGCAGAAAAATCCTGAAAAATTCATTAAAGATAATCTAGCTGCATGAAGACTAGTTACTCGATGTTGTTCGAAATATTCATCTTCCAACCAAAATTGTTCATACCTTTGATCCAAAAATCTCGCGCAATTCTGGAAGATAGTGAGCTGGAAGCTCAGACAGATCCTGTCTCAGCTTAAGCAAGGTTTTCTCCCTTACTTCACTCACTCTTTCGTTATGAAAAACTTCCACTAACTGTGCTAACTCAAACTGCAGACTTTCAAGTAGACGTTGTTCCAGCAGGGAATCGGCATGAGGAATTTCTTGCTGAATTGTCTGCAGTAGCTGATTCATCTTGAGAGCTTTCTGAGAAAAAGCTTTCTAAAAGCCAAAAAGAGCTTCTGAGCTTCATCTACTACTAAAAATACGTCCCTCAATCAAACTTTTTATCATCTTCTAATCGAGTGAGCAGGTAGGCATGATTAGTCAATAATACTCTGCTCTCCCGCGCTTTTTTTCCTGACCAATTTGCCAAAAATCCACACCGTAAAAACAAAGATTTTTTTGCTCAATTGGCCGTCATGTCCTATCTCCTCAAAAAAAGCTTGATAACGATGAGCTTGACCAATTTCTTCTAAGTCTCCTGTTTTTAGTTTCAGTAAGCCAAACTAAAAAGCTGCATCTTGCAACGGTTAAGCAAGCGATTATCATCCAAACGCTCTAAACTCTGGTAAAAAAAGTATCCAACTTGATATAGGATTTTTGGACTTTTCAAACTATGAAAGGCCACTTGAAAAAAACTTCTTCAATCGCTCTTCCTTCTCCTGTTGCAATTTGATCCTGCAAAAGCTTAGTCGGTACACTGACTACGATCTTTTCCTGACAATGTGCTAAAAGTGGTAGCAGATAACCATAGGTCTTTCCTAAGCCAGCCTGAGCTTGCAAGAAATTAGGTAAAGGATTTTTTATGGCCTCTTCTATGAGAGAAGCAAACTTTTGCTGCTCCGGTCTTTCTTCTAGTCCAAGCAAAGAAATATTCTTAGCAAAATCAGTGGATAAATACCTTTCTTTGCCAACCTTAGCCTGCTTTTTTTAGATAAATACCGTGACAATCAAGCCAGTCACAAGCTCTTCCATCTGGCATCTTCTCAAAACAGTCTTCCAGCACCAAGCGGGACTCATAAATCAAGCTGTCAGACAAGACAAGAAGGGGTTCTAGTAAGGGCTTGGGTAGACTTTGAATTTTTTCTTGGATTTTTAAAAATAGCAGGGCCGTCGCCATAGCATCTGAAATAGCCGTATGGGCTTGTTCCAAAGGAATTTCCAGCAGTTCACAGAGACTGGAGAGTCCATATTTTTCATAAGTTGGAAACACGACTTGAGCCAACTCTACAGTATCGACACGAGGAGACAATAAGTCAAAACCTTCCCAAAAAAGGGATTCTGCTAATAAATTTGCATCGAATTTAACATTATGGGCTACAAAGACAGCATCTTCAATCAGTTCATAGATCTCACGCGCCACCTGAGAAAAAAATCAGGTGCCTGGCTCAAGCGTTGATCAGACAAACCTGTCAGCTGTTTGATATGTTCTTCTAAAAGCCTCATGAGGATTAATATCTGTTTGATAGGTCTGCTTAATCTCTCCATTTTCTAGAATGACAATTCCTACTTGAATAATTTTTGCGGTGCTACCTGTTCCTGTCGCTTCCAAATCGACAATAGCATACTTCATATTTTTTTCGTTTCATCTTATCAAAAAATTATACCATGTTTGCAGTCAAGATGCGAGGCTAGAATAATGAAAGCCAGAGAGTACTTAGATGATTTCTAGATTAGATAATCTAGCTTTAACAAGAGATAGATATTCCATTATTGAGCTTCATTTCTGCTAAAACTTAATTTTTGATACACTCATCATAGATAGAGAGGAAAAATCATGAAAGTACATAAAACATTAAATCCTTTAGCTTACGAAAATACCTATTATATAGAAAAATGATAGTCATCTGATCCTAGTTGATCCCGGTAGTAATTTTCAAGCCATCCAAAAGAAAAATCACTGAAATCGGAAAGCCTATTTCAGCAATTTTACTAACCCATACCCATTATGACCATATCATGAGCCTAGATTTGGTTCGAGAATCATTTGGATATCCTCCAGTCTATGTAGCTGAAAGCGAAGCCAGCTGGCTCTATACACCTGAGTTGAATCTTTCTGGACTCGATCGACATAATGATATCGAAACACTTGTTTTAAAAACCGGCTGAGCATTTCTTTATTTATCATGAAAAAAATATGACTTGGATGGTTTCACATTTTATGTTCTACCTACACCAGGCCACTCAATTGGAGGAGTCTCCCTTGTCTTTCCTGAAGGTCATTTTGTTCTGTCCGGAGATGCTCTCTTTAGAGAATCTATTGGACGCACAGACCTTCCAACTGAAATTTTGACCAGCTGATTGCTGGTATCAAACAAGAATTGCTTCATTTGCCGAAAAGAATATGATGTCTATCCAGGCCACGGACCTGCTACAACAATTGCCCATGAAAAAAATGTTCAATCCATTTTTAAAAATAAAAGGACAGAATGAAAAGGATTAGCTAAGCTAATCCTTTTGTTTATATCTTCAAGAAACGTCTCATTGAGAAGACAGATCCAATTGAGCCAATAATGATTCCCAAAAACAAAGAGAGAGGCAATCATGATCGGAATAAAGAGTTTAGGTGCAATCATTGAGAGATTTTGCGCCACTAAACCTTTATTGACTGATCGATAGGCAATATTATATGCAAAAATAAACTAGGGCTGCCGGCATAACAGCTCCAAGTAGACCAATCCAAGCACCTTCTAACAAGAAAGGTCCGCGGATATAACTATTTTTTTGCTCCTACCAATCGCATAATTTGAATCTCCCGACTCCGAGAAATAATGGTAATCCGAATAGTATTGGAAATCAAGAAGATAGCAATGAATATCAACATACCAGCCAAGATTAAGCCCCAAGTCTGAATAAAGTCAGCCAAAGAGAAAATCCGCTTGGTGTTTGCTCCACCATCTTGTACATCTGAGACCCCGTCGATTTTTCTGGGCTTCTTCTTTCACTGAAGAAACATATTTTGGATCGGTTGTCTCAACGATATAGGCATCATATAGGGGATTGGCGTCACCATCAAAGATTTTTCCAATCGCTTCCCATAGTCTCTGTCAATTTTTCGTATTGCTCTTGCTTACTTGAAAAAGTGATTTTTCAATATGGTCAATTTTTCAAAGCATCATAGACTTTATGGTAATTTTCATTATCAACAGTCTGACCTTCTTTAACAACCGTCATACTATTGTCTTCAATATCCTTGCGAACATAAACCATCACTCGAACATTGTTTTTTTCAAGTCATTGGCTAATTTTGTCGTATTCAAAAATAACCGAAACAAAAAAATAGCAACCAAACTAAGAGTAATCATTACCGTACTGATTGCGGCTACCGTCATCCAACCATTTCGCTTCAAACTTTTTTTAACGACTCTATCAAATGACGGAAAAAAATCTACTAATCATCGTATCCGTATTCTCCTTCCGCTTCATCACGTACCACACGGCCATTTTCAATCGCAATGACGCGATGGCGTAAAGTATTTACAATTTGGCTATTGTGGGTCGCCATTAGAACAGTTGTACCTTGCAGGTTAATCCGCTCTAATAAGTTCATAATTTCCCAAGAGTTATCTGGGTCCAAGTTCCCAGTTGGCTCGTCAGCAATCAAAACTTTAGGGTTATTGACAATTGCACGAGCGATAGCAATCCGCTGTTGCTCTCCCCTGAAAGCTCATTAGGGAAAGAACGCACCTTGTGCTTAAGTCCCACTAGGTCTAAAAACTTCCATAACCCGTTTCTTAATGTGACCTCTGCGTTCACCAATTACTTCCATGGCATAGGCAATATTTTCATATACTGTCTTCTTTGGAAGCAGTTTATAGTCTTGGAAGACTACTCCTACTTTACGGCGAAGCATTGGTACGTCACGTTTTTTTATCTTAGCCAAATTGAAGCCTGCTACTGTCAACGCACCCTTATCAAGTGCAACTTCACGGTAGAGCAAGCGAATAAAAGTTGATTTCCCTGCACCTGAGGGTCCTACAATATAGGCAAACTCCCCTGGTTCTACTTTTCACCGTTACACCTCGTAAGGCTGTTGTTCCGTTGTCGTATTTTTTTGACAACATCTCTCATTTCAATAATAGACATTTATTACTAAAATTCCCTTCTGTTAGTTGAGACGCCATTTTTAAATAAGCATCGATAAAAGCCATCTAAATCGCCGTCCATCACCTTATCGACTCGGGCCACTTCATAACTGGTCCGATGGTCTTTAACCATAGTATAAGGTGTAAAGACGTAAGAGCGAATTTGGCTTCCCCACGAAATTTCTTTTTTATCGCCCTTTAATGAGTCAACTTCAGCTGCCTTTTTCTCTTGTTCAAGTTGATACAGCTTAGCCTGAAGCATCTTCATTGCACGATCACGGTTTCCATACTGAGTCCGATCAACGGTAGACTGCACCACAATTCCAGTAGGAATATGCGTCAGTCGCACACCAGTAGAAACCTTATTGACGTTCTGACCACCAGCTCCGCCCGAACGGAAGGTGTCCATCTTAATATCGTCTTCTCGAATTTCTACCTCAATGGTATCATCCAATTCAGGCATAACCTCTACGGAAGTAAAGGACGTATGGCGACGTTTAGCTGAGTCAAATGGAGAAATTCGAACCAAACGGTGAACTCCCATTTCCGACTTAAGCAGACCATAGGCATGCGGCCCCTCAAAAGAAAGAGTGACTGATTTAATACCAGCTTCATCACCTGCCTGGTAGTCTAGAACCTCTACCTTGAAGCCCTTGGCATTGCCAAAAACGTGTATACATACGGAGTAGCATGTCTCCCCAATCCTGAGCCTCTGTACCTCCAGAGCCTGGATGAATCTCGAGGATCGCATTATTATTATCATATGGTTCAGACAAAAAGCAAAGTCATTTCATAGCTGGTCATCATTTTCTCGAGTTCTGCCAACTTTTCCTCTAACTCCTCTTGAACCGAATCGTCCTCAGCTAGAAAAATCAAGCAAAATCTCCGATTCATCAAAAAGATCCGTCATCTGATGGAAATTTTCATAGGTTTGTTTGAGTTCATTTAATTCCTGAGATGTCTTTTGAGCGGCAATATTATCATCCCAAAAGTCAGGTTCTGTCATCTTATTTTCTAAGATGGCGATTTCTTCTTCCAGACCTTCTAAGTCAAAGAGACCCCCTGAAAGAAGCTAATTTTTTTCACGATTTGCGTCAATCTTTTGACGAATTTCTGAAATATCCATAACTACCTCTTTTTCACATATCGTTTAATTATACCATACTTATACACGTTTGACTATTTTTTTGAAATAAAATTCAAGAAGTCCAGAATCCAGTGTATGATACTTTTTTTAATGAATAGCAAGCCAAGGGACTCCTTGTTACAAAATTGTTAGAAAAAGTAAATTTCACGACATGAAAATGTCTGTTCTTTTTGCTGTTCTTCTTTGAATATCCCTTAAAAATCTGCTCTGCGCAACTAATTAAACTTATATATGTTCATGTAAACAATTTTTGTGCTAGACTAAAAACCATGACAAGAATCGGATTTATGAGCGACCTCCATCTGGACTCCAATCAGTTTGGTCACTTTGAACTAACGACACTTAAGGAGGTTTTAAAAAAAGAGAATTGACCATCTTCACATTGCAGGAGATCTATCTAATGACCTAGCCCATATTAGTTTGCCCTTTATTGAAGACTTGACGCAAGAACTTCCCACCTCTTTTAATCTCGGCAACCACGATATGCTGGGACTTTCTGAGCAAGAGATTTCTAGCTATGATTTTCAGGTCCAGCAGTTTGGTCAGACCAAACTCGTCAGCTTTTTCTGGATGGTATGATTACAGCTTTGTTCCAGAAAAAAAGCAAGGAAGAGCATCTAAGAACCAAAAAAACAACTTCTGGTTTGATCGTAGATTAGATCGGGAACTGGACGATCCTAGCCTTACAGCTCATAGCCTCCTCCGGCTAGAAAAAAACTACTTGCTTCTTTGGATGGTCCCATTATTATTACTATGCATTTTTGTCCCCCATCAAGACTTTCTTTATGACCATCCTTATTTCCAACGCTTCAATGCCTTCCTGGGAAGCCAAGCTTTCCACCAACTCTTTGTCAAATATGGTGTGAAAGATGTCGTTTTTGGCCATCTTCATCATCGTAACCATAGCCGAGTCATTGATGGTGTTCGCTACCACATGCGTCCCCCAGGGCTATATTCGTGAATGGAAACTGACTCAAAAACTTTTTTTAATGACTTTCCTCAGTACAAAAATCTCACAGATGTATCGTCTTCACAAGCGTTATAACACTGTTAAAGATTTAGAAGAGTTTCTTGCCTATAAGAAAAATCACACTGGCAGATGAACTGCGAGATGCCCTGACAATTCTTGATACCAAATCATAAAGACTTAAACAAAAAGCAGCCCTTGAAGAGCTGCTTTTTAATATTTAAATTCTAAAGAAATCTACTTTTTTTCAAGCCCTCTCAAGCCGATCTTTTTCTTCTAAAAAGTTTTCTTTTGAAAATATTCCTTTTAAATAATTCGTCAAAGAGAAGCAAGGCCAGAATCAGAATAAAAAGAGACCAAAGAATAGTTTATCAAGAGGTTGTCCCCACTGATAAAAGGAGGTCTAGCTAGAAGGCCATAATTTCCTCCCTGTCATTTGATTGACCCCTATCAAGAAGAGATTTAACATCAAGGTATAGGCAATAATCTCGGACTTTTTAGTAAACGTTTATCATAATGATTAAATAGATAAATTAAAGAATTAACTAAAAAGTGCATAATGACCAATCAAAAATGAAAAAGCTTGTAATATGTGGAAAGTCATAAGGATCAAATACAGGGTAACCCAAGGCAAAAAAATAGCACCACTAGCTCCAAGTAAAGCAAAATACTGCTTTATCTTCCATTTATCTGGTAAGAAAAATCATGGCAAACATGGCTAGTCTACAATGATAAAGAGGAAGACTGTTGGCCAAAGGAAGACGGAAACCGATATACCAAGCATAAAGAGCCAAAAAGCTGAACAAACTGAATCCACTTAAACGCCTTAACAAAGCCTGGATTGTCGTGATATTTTACTGCACCATAAATGGATAAGGCGACAAGAGAAATCATCAAAGCATAGGCAAGAGCCGAGATCAAAGGCGGAGCTGTCTGATTTGTCGTTAAAAAAATGGAATCATTTCATTCCCTCCAATCTTTTTAAAAGGAATATTCTGTTTTTCCTGAGCTTCTTTTAAGCGTTTAAAAAGAAGGGAAAAACCACACAGAGCTACAACTAATACTGTAGATACTAAGAGGAAATTTCCTAACATACCATAGTCACCAACTAAAGGGAGGATTTTTGAGGAATCCATAGTCTCCACCAGTTAGCTGATTCACAAGGAAAATGACAGCATTCATGCCAAAAAGTTATTTCAATAATCCGACGATTGGATAAAAATTTTATAGTCGTACTCATTCATTAAATAAACAATGGAGTTTCCCAAAAGAGCCATATGCCCAACTAAATAAGAAAAATAAGGTAATATGCGGAAGCGGGTATGGATCAAAAATCGGATGAAGTAAGGCACAAATCGGTCCAAATACCCCCAATAAGGCAAAGTATTGTTTATAAGATGTTCTCCTTGGCAAGAGCAAGACTGCAAACATAGCAATTCGGCAATGATAAAAAGGCAAACTCTCAGTCAAGGGAGCCTGAGTGGCCATGTACCAACCATACAAAAAGAACCAATTGGACAATCTGAAGTCCTTGAAAAAATTCTTTGAAAGCTTTTTTTGTTTGTAAAAATCTACTTGCGCTATAGATCACAATAAATAAAGCAAGTAGCATGAGCACTAATCCTAGGGGTGTTAATACGGGCGGTTCTGTTTTTTTGACTTGTAAAAAAATCTCCCATTCTCATCTCCTATTTTTTTAAAAATTAATAATAAAGTATTTAATAGTCTTTGACTAATTTTTCAACTAATCCAAAATACTGTTCTCTGTCTCCTTGATAAATCTCCCAAAGGATTTCCAACTGTTCTTTTGTAGTCCTCTTAGAAGATAATTCTGGTAAAGATTGGATATCAAAGAAGGCTAACTCTTCTATTTCTGCATTAGGCTGAAAAATCTCCATCCTCTATCTGACACTCGAAGACCAGTTTAGCATATTGCTTACTCTGAAATTGAAATTTATTAGTATCAAAGATTGCAAGCAGACGAGAAACTGAAACATTAAATCCCGTTTCTTCTTGGACTTCCTTGACGATATTTTTCCTTAGGAGATAGGCTGACTTCACAAAAGCCGCCAGGTAAAGCCCAAGTATTCTCATTTTTCCCCTTGACCAAACAGACTTTTTCCGTCTCGAACCAGTACAGCTCGGACATCAATCAAGGGAGTGGCGTAAAAATCCGTTGGGCGCAACAGCTCTGTCAATTCTTTCCCATCCAAATCTGACCAATCAGCCAGGAGGTGTCCCAAAAGCTGACGGAGTTCTAAGTAACGCTCTTGATCAAATTCATCACGACTAAATGCCAGACCTGTCTCTGTAATAGAAAGGAGGCGTTGAATGGTTTTTGCAGTTTCTTTAGTTTCCATCTTCCAAGTCCTCTACCAGCTTAGCCAAATTCATGGAATTGCTGCCTTTTGAGAAGGATTTGGTCGGCAGGAGTCAGCTTCTCTCTGACAGCTTTGGTCAGCTGTTCAAACTGATCTTTCTCGTCATTTTTTTGATAAAATAATGCACCTTTCCTGGAGGATAGATTTCCTTGGCATAGTCATAGAGGGCTTCCATGTCTTGTCCATAGAGGAAAAGCTCAGTCACAATTTCTGGATTGAGGCTGGTAATCATAGAGCCATGCATGGACTTTGAATCCGCTCCCAGCTCTTTCATATCCGCCAGCACCGCCAATTTTCGTCCGCCTGGATTGGCCGGAATTGTTGAGAAAGTCTCAAGAATCAAGCGCATGGCTGTTGGATTGGCATTGTAGACATCCGATAAAATATCTGCGCCATTGCCAGCTTTCTTCCACTCCGTTCGATTGCGGGTCAGCTCCAGCTCAGAAAAGGCTTGAGCAATAGCCACCTCAGATACCCCCTCCTGCAGAGCCGCATAGGCTGCAATCATGGCATTGGTTGCATTGTACTTGCCGGTAACAGGCAGGTCGATGTTTTGCTCTAAAAAGTTGCATTCGAAGCTCAAGCTGTCCTTGCGCTCTTCCAGACGCGTCAGGAAGATATCCGCATCAGGACCAAAGCGAACTAGTTTGCAGTCTGCTGGCAGAAATTCATTGACAATCCTATCCGCCGGAACGATCAAGAGGCCATCTTTTTTCAAACCGTCCGCAATCTGCATCTTGCCTTGGGCAATCTCGGCTCGACTGCCGAAAAATTCCAGATGGGCTTCTCCGACCAGAGTTACAATGCCTGTCTTAGGTTTGGCAAGTTCAGACAGGAGATGGATATCGCCCAAGTGATCCTGCCCCATTTCTAAGACAAGTTTCTCTGTGTCTTCAGGCATGTGAAGAACCGTATAGGGCAGACCGATTTCGTTATTGTAATTACCTTGTGTCTTATAGGTCTTGTAGCTGGTTGCTAGTAGCTGAGCCAGCATATCCTTGGTTGTCGTTTTACCGTTGGAACCTGTCACCGCCAGCACATCCACCTGCATCTTTTCCAGATAGTATTTGGCCAAGCACTGGAAGGCCTTCAGGACATCGTCAACTAAGATATACGGACCCTCTGCCACTGGACGCTCAGATAGGGTGGCAGCAGCTCCCTGAGCAAAGGCTGTTGAGATAAAGTCATGGCCGTCACGCGCTCCCTTGAGGGGCACAAAAAGGTCACCTGACTCAATCAAACGGCTGTCAAACTCAGCATTTCTAAGTGCGACATTTTCAAACTGAGTCACATCATTTTTTTCGCAGATAGGACTTCTGCGATTTCATATAAATCTAATTTCATACTTCTTCCTCGTTTTTTTCGGTTTGCTCGCAAAAAGAAAGGACCGAAAATTTTCAGCCCCTCTATTATATCATATTTTAGAGAAGATGCGCCTCTCTTGGCAAACGCCTCTTCAGCAAGTCTGACTAACTTCTCAATCAAGTCAGGATAGGCTAACCCCATATTTTTCCCAGAGTAGTGGATACATTGACCACTGGGTAAAACCTGGCATAGTGTTGAGCTCGTTGAGAAAGACCTGACCACCTTCTGTGTAGAAAAAAATCACAGCGAGATAGTCCTAAACCACCAATAGCACGAAAAAGCTGTCTCAGCATTTTGACGCATAGTATTCACAACACCTTCAGGAAGCTGAGCTGGGATTGCCATGGTGATTTTATTGTCAATGTATTTGGCTTGATAGTCATAGAAAGCCACGTCCTTAACAACTTCCCCTGGAAGACTACTTTTGACATCAGCGTTACCAAGAAGCCCGACCTCAATCTCACGAGCTGTTACACCTTGCTCGACTAGTACCCGACTATCATATTTGAAAGCCAGGTCCAGAGAAACACGCAGTTCTTCCTGATTATCAGATTTTTGAAATGCCGACACTGGAGCCCATATTAGAAGGTTTGGTGAAGACGGGATAGGACAATTTCTCTTCGATTTCCTGGATTTTTTTGCTCTAGATCCTCACCATCAACCACCGCTACATAAGGTACTTGAGCAATACCTGCTGATTCCAGAACTCGCTTGGTCGTGATTTTATCCATGGCCAAGCTAGAAGATAGAATATTACAGCCGACATAAGGCATTTTGAGTACTTCTAGGAAGCCTTGAATTGAGCCATCTTCGCCCATGGGACCATGCAGGACTGGAAAGACCACTGCTCCAGCTTCGTAAATATCGCTAGGCTTAATCTTCCGAGACATGTCCACTGTGGCATTGGTCATCAGCTTTTCATCAGCTACTGGCTTTTGCTTCAAATTCCTGAGTCTTGATAAAGTCGCCCCTTTCGTGATGAAGTATGTTTTTACAGAAAATAGATCATAATTGATAGCCCGCATAACGCTTTCTGCCGACAAGACTGATACTTCCCTGCTCTGCACTACGACCACCGTACAACAAAAATTAAACTTTTCTTTGCCATCTCGTCTATCCTATTCTTTAAAGTTTTTATACTTGAGATTGATTCTCTTTAGACCGTTTTAGTATATCATAATTCCGATTTTTTTGAACAGAAAAAAGATTCTTCAAGAATAGAAGAATCCTTATTTTTATAATTCCGTCCGATTTTCGATTGCACGAATCAGCGTAACCTCATCCGCATACTCAATATCAGAACCAACAGCTAAACCACGCGCTAGTCGAGTAACTTTTAATGCCAGCAGGTTTCAAGACCCTTGAGATATACATAGAGGTTGCTTCTCCGTCTGCTGTTGCATTGGTCGCAACGATAACCTCTGATACTTCGCTATCCATCAAACGAGTAATCAAGCTTTTAAGATTGATATCATCCGGTCCAATACCGTTCATAGGTGAAATCAAGCCATGCAGGACATGATAAAGTCCGTGGTATTCTTGAATATTTTCCATGGCTGAGACATCTCTACTATCCTCAACAATTAAGATTGTAGATTGATCACGCGATTCGTCTCGACAAATAGCGCAGGGATCTTCATCCGTCAGATTACCACAAATTGAGCAGTAACTTAGTTCACGCTTAGCTGCCAAAAGATTTTTAGCAAATTCGTTGACATCATCATCACTCATTCCAATGGTGTAAAAAGGCTAAACGTGTAGCTGTCTTGATACCGATACCAGGCAGTTTTGAGAAACTATCAATGAGCTTAGCGATAGGGGTTGGATATAACATAGCATCCTTTCTAATTCATAGGGTGTAGTTGATTACATAGATTGATGATATCCCGAGTAACGCTGTGGCTAACCGTTGATGATAGATTGGTATTATGTGGGAAAAACAACCGCCACTGCGATCTTAGGATTATCACTTGGTGCATAAGCTACAACATTAGTGTTGATAGCCTGCTGACCATTATTAACAAAGGTTTCAGCCGTTCCTGTCTTAGCACTGATTGAACTGACTCACCTTGAGAAATGGTTCTTCCTGTCGTAAAACCACTTCCCCCGTGAACCACTTGGTAGAAACCTTCCTTGATCAATTTCATATTCTCTTCAGAAATGTTCACTTGATTCAAAAACCTTGGTTTCTTTCTTTTCAATCAAGTCTCCTAGGCCACCATTTTTGTCGTTAGCATAAATACCTTCAACTAAATGCAGGGGCAACCTCGTTTACCATTATTCGCGACTGTAGCTGCATACTGGGCTAATTGCAAAGGTGTGTAGTTATCAAACTGACCAAAAGCATTGGTCAAGTAATTAGCAAAAGTGAACTCTTTAGGAGTATAACCTTGAGATTCTGTCGGAAGGTCCACTCCCGTTTTAGCACCCAAGCCATATTCTGCAAAAGTCTCTCTCAATTTTTCCATGGAAGAGTCTAAATTCTTCAAATCCACTCCCATATTCGGAGTATAAGGTGTTCCCATCATCTTGAGGGCAACTTGCACCATATAAGTATTTGACGAATACTCTAAGGCTTCCACAGCTGTAATATCCCGATTCCCATAACTAGTAAACCATGATGTAATTGATGACGAATCCTGACCGAAGACTATTGGTTGGTCCGTCAAGGTCTGATTGCCTGAGATAGCATTATTAGCCCAACCTGCTGTCAAAGTGGCTGCCTTAACTACTGATCCTGGTACCACGATATCTGTCACAGTTCCCAAAGAGTTCGAGCTAACATTTCCTGATTTCAAATCATGCTTAACTCCAGCCATAGCAAGAATAGCTCCAGTTTCCGGGTTCATGACAACAGCATAGGCTCCTTCAGAATAAGTGGCATTTCCTGCTGTTAATTCCGCGACAAAAGCGTTTTTTAGAATCTCATCTACACCATTTTGAAAAGCCATTTCCACAGTCAGCTTGAGATTTTTTCCCTTGCTTCCTTCAGAAATTGTGTCGATACTTTCCATATTCCCTGTTCTTGTCCAGGTGGATTTCCTTAATCGCCCGTTCTCCTTGCAGGACCGACTCATATTCTTTTTCAAGATAGGAGGTCCCCACACGGTCTTTCAAAGAATAGCCCTTCTTCAAATAGGCATCTACTTCCTCAGCGGGAATACCTGCTTTTTCACTTGAAACACTACCAATAATAGAAGCCAAGGGAGTATCCAAGACCTTGCGCTCCCAGGCAGTTGAAATACTAATTCCAGTTAATTCCTTGCTACTAGACGCAATTAGAGCCACTTGTTCTGTTGATAAATCGTCCGTACGAATATTTCCCGTCTCGAAAATTAGCAATCTCATTCATCTGACTAAAGAGAAAAATAGCCTTTTTTTCCTGATCACTATAGTTAAGACTAGATACATCTACACTTTTTACAGCATTATTGTAAATTTTTGATTCAGATAAGCGATTTCCATCTGAGTCAAACTTCTTCTTCTTCGGTAGCTTGGCAACTACTTCTTGGTAAATCTCTGGATCCGCTAGATAATAATCAGCAATCTGGCGCTTTCTTAAGTCTACATCTGTCACATCCACATAATCAAGTAACTTATTGGCAGTCTCTTTGATATCGGCAGCAGTCATCTTATTACTTCGAGTAAAGGAAACAACTTGTTTGGTTGCATTTTTCAACCAAAGGCTTCCCAGATGCGTCATAAATTTGCCCACGAACCGAGCTTAGTTTTATCTTTTGTTTGGCTAGCAGTTGCTAATTTTTAGTATAAAAATCTTGGTTGAGGACTTGCATATAAGCCAGACGGCCAATCAAAGTCACAAATAATATAATCACCATTCCAAATAGGAGATTTAAGCGTCTCGGAATAGAATGGCTATCAAATTTTTCTTTTTCTTTCTTAGGCATAATTTCTCTCATTCTAGTAAAAGTCTCTTCTATTCTACCACAAAGATAAAAAAATAATCTGGGAAAGAAGCCCAGATTATAAGAGGAATGTCTCCTGATGGAGGAGAATCTTATCATTGGAAAAGGGGTAAATTCGCTTGGCTTCTTTCCAATTTTATAAGTCTTAAATGATTCCTCAAAGTAGCTCAGTGCCAGTTGGATCTTGCTTTGATTTTCCCTGCCTTCATCAGACCACCCAGAGCTTTTTGAACTGTCCCTTAGAAATACCAAAAGTGGCCTTGATATCTTCTGGGGAGGATTTATCGTTTAAGGTCATAAAGCCACCATTGCTTTCTAGGTAGGTCAGAATCATCTGGGCATCATTTTCCAGCATCTCAAAAGAGCGAGGTTTAAGAGAAAGATTAAGAGTACGGTCTACTTCACGGAAAACCAATGACCCGCGCATCTAAGACCCTGCCCCAAACGAGGCTCTGTATAACGCTCACTTGGATGGATAAAACCCAGCATATTATTCTCCGGAAGGTAAACAAAGGTACCTGAAAGCTTCAGGCGATAGACTATAGCTGGCCAATTTTGATTTTGCATATTATTATAGGCTGGACGAGCCAAACGTTGGAAGTCTTCTTGATAGGCCAGATTGCCCCAGATTCTGTCTTTCTTGTCTACACTCAGGCGTACATAGAGCTTATCACCCTTTTTGGGCCAAAGCTCCTTCAACTCAGGTAAAAATATCCAGTGATACAACAATTTCCTTATCAGGAAGTCCAGTATCGACAAAGACACCCAAGTCCTTACGCACTTCAGTCACTGTTCCCCAGCCAAAGCTTTCTTTGGTTTGCTGTTACATCTAGAGTCGTCAGGCGTAATTTTTGCTTCATATCAGTGTAGGCAAATCCCTTAACAGACTCGCCCAGCTGATGCTCGCCTTCTTCCTTAGCTAGGGCGTAGGTCTGACCATCCTTCTGGACAAAGTAAAAACGATCGTTTTCATCTATAACCAAACCCACAATAAAAATTAGCAAGATTTGTATTCATTGATTCCTTCTTCTACCTTGCTTTTTGAAGGGCAAGGATATTTATAGTTAAAACAACTCAGTCAGCAGTGCCAACTGAGTGTTCATTTTGATAAAATTTTTAAACTTCTAAGAGTTCTTTTTTTCTTTGTGCGCAGTCATTTCATCAATATGCTTGACGGCGTCATCTGTTACTTTTTGAATATCTTTTCTAAAGTCTTCAATTCGTCTTCAGTGATTTCTTTTGCTTTTTCTTGCTTCTTAGCTTCATCCATAGCATCACGACGGATATTTCGAATCGCAATCTTAGCGTTTTCGCCAATTTTTCACTTCTTTAGCCAGTGTCACGACGAGTTTCCTCTGTCAAAGCAGGAATAACCAAACGGATAACAGAGCCATCGCTAGCTGGTGTAATACCAAGATCAGACGCATTGATAGCACGTTCGATATCTTTGAGAGAAGACTTATCAAAAGGTGTCACCAAGAGAACACGAGCTTCAGGAATAGTAATAGAAGCAATTTGATTGAGCGGAGTCTCTACACCATAGTATTCAACACTGATACGGTCTAACAAACTTGCATTCGCACGACCCGCACGGACAGCTCCAAATTCACGCGCCAAACTTTGATGCGAATGACTCATTCTTTCTTTTGCTTTTTCTACAATTGCATTTGCCATAAGTTTTTTTATCTCCAATTTCTTATAAATTATTTGATACTGTTGTCCTGATTTGCTCTCCAAAGACAACACGTTTAATATTTCCGGCTTCGTTCATGTTAAAGACAACCAAATCGATATCGTTGTCCATAGAAAGGGTAGAAGCTGTAGAATCCATGATTCGCAATCCCTTGCTGATGACATCGCGGTGGGTCAATTCGTCAAACTTAACAGCAGTCTTATCTTTCTTAGGATCCGCATTGTAGACCCCATCAACACCATTCTTAGCCATCAAAATTGCATCTGCTTCAATTTCTGCAGCACGAAGGGCGGCTGTTGTATCGGTTGAAAAGTAGGGTGATCCAATACCAGCTCCAAAAAAATAACAATACGTCCTTTTTGTAAATGACGGAGTGCACGGCCTCGAATGTACGGCTCTGCAACTTGTTGCATGGCAATTGCAGTCTGAACGCGAGTATCAACTCCTACTCTCTGTAAAGAGTCAGCCATGACCAAAGCGTTCATAACAGTCCCCAGCATACCAGTATAGTCAGCTTGTACACGATCCATTCCAGCTTCGGCAGCCGGTTCTCCACGCCAGAGATTACCACCACCGATAACAAGAGCAATTTCGATTCCTAAATCGTGAACTTCCTTGATCTCTTCAGCCATTTTTGAACGGTCTGAATATTGATACCAACACCTTTGTCACCAGCAAGAGCTTCGCCGGACAACTTGATTAGAATACGTTTATACTTGGGTTCTACCATTTTTTACACTCCTTATTTTATCTGTACTATTTTACCACATTTTTATGATTTTTATATAGTTAAATCTTTCAAAAATTTTCTTTTTGATAAATCGATATTCTGCTCAATCAGTAGCAAAGAAAAAAAGCAGCCTTTGTCAGAGGATAAGACTAGCTTAATTCAAGAGATAAACAAATATGTTGGATGATTTTTTTCCTTAAGAAGGATATTGAGCGAATAGCTTCTATCATTTCTTGGTACTTGTCAGTAGCAAAAAAACTCTTTCCGTAATTCCTTCTGTCTGAGTAGTCTCAAAAGCAAAAATCGTTTTTCCTTGCTTTTCGATCATCTCCAAAAAATCTAGAAACTTGTGGTCATGATTAATGTCTAGATAAAGATCGCAAGCCACACCTAACTGCTTCAACGGAATCGGTAGAACCAAACGATGCAGGCGAACATTCTCGTAAGACAAAAGACTAATCAATCGATCTGACATATCTGAATAAGCAGCGATATGGAAAAGACAATCTGGTAAAGCTTGAATCAATTCTTTGATGCACTCCAAAGAATCACTGTTGGTCAAGGTCAATAATTCTTTCTTGTAGACTTGGATCTGGTCTTGACCTTGATTTTCTACACCTTTCAGTGCCTTGCTCGCAATGATCGCTGTCCAATCAAGGTCATTATAAAACCACCAAACTTCCCTCAGTCTCATATTTGTTAGAAGATTCCATGGTTTTAGAGCGGAAATATAGTGAACAATAGCTGGCAGAGGAGACAGAGGAATTTCGAAGACAAAATCATGTCCATACTGAGCAGCTCCCTATATCAAAACCGATTTGGAAATTATAGCTATCCTCTAGCTCTAAGTAATGACCCTCAAAGAGCATATTTAAAATACTCTGATCTCCTTCCAAGACCCTTTCAATTTCCCTGTCAGTCAACTCAACTAATTGCTGAGAAATATTTTCCTCCCGCCAACGCTTGTTATTTATAAGCATGACTCCAGAATTAAATCCAATCCCCAAACCAAAGGTAGCTCTTACTGCTGCAATATAGTAATTTTCCAGATCCAAATCAAATAAGTGATCCAAGTTTTTTTAGTGACAACCAAGTCGCAATCAAGGTAAAGAGCTCGATCAGCCTTCACGTATTCTGGAATAAAAATAACGAGCATAGGCCATGTAGTTAATATGAGAGTAGGTTGATTCTTCCCACTTCATCCTTAAATCATCTCGTAAAAGCTTGATATCAAGCAGATCATTTCCTGTCCCTTTTACTTTTTTTCGAGTATTGATGAACCATTCTTGTGGTATATCTTGGTTAAAAACATAGATCAACAGTCCTTCATGATAGCAACATAAAGACTTGATAGTTGTCTCAATTTGACGAATATAGCCATAATCTCCTGCTAAAACAATACTTTTCATCTGATTCATCTTTCCTCTATTTGCTAGTCTTATTATAGTATCTTCATTATAGCGAATTCGCTTGTTTAATTCAAACAATCCATAAGTAAACAGAGCTTTCATCAGTTTTTTTGCTTTGACTACAGTAAGATACCTTAACATCCTCTCTACTCATCCAAATTTAAGTATAAAATATTCACTACTCTACTACTCATCTTGATTATGAGCTATCTGTCTCTATTAAAATCAGCCCTATCATCAGATAGGACCGATTTATATATATTACTTAATTTATTTCTCAGCGATTTCTTGTCGACGGGCTTGTCTTTTTCTCACGCTTAGCTAGTAAAGGTAAAAATAATTCCCAAACTAATCAGAACAAGAGGAGTCAAAACATTAGTCAAGAGAGAGAATTTCCAACCAGCTGGATCTTGAGCATAATCCACTTTTTGGAACCATCCCCAGAATACAAGCGAAAGCTGTAAAGAGGAAGCACCAAGCTCCAATAACAAAGCCAACTTTAGGATTTTTTTGTTAATTTATACTCCGCATTTTTGTACTTCTTCCAAGCCTTGTTTAACAACATATAGGCAAGGAAAACCCAGAGATAACGCATCGGCATAACGATAGAGTTAAGATTGGTCATCCATTTAACCAAACCATCAATTTCTTTTTATTCCAAAGATTGGCAGGATAATCAAGAGACTCACCAAAAATACCTGTTAAGATATAACCATTAATCAACACACCTTTTGAAGTGCGCTTACGCAACCAGCTTGGAACAAATTCAGCATCAGCATTATTAAGTAAAATTTGCAGAGGCGCATCGATGGAGAAAGCCAGGGCGGCAATTTGTCCTACCATATTTGTCAAGGCGTAGATTACAACCAAAAGATTACCGACACCCCAGTAATTACCAAGTTTTTGGAAAGCTTGGTAAGCACCATTACGCATCAAATCGTCTGGAATATTACTTCCATCAAAAAGCATTCCCATAGCTAGAGACCCCAAAAATAGCAGAAGCTCCAACCATAACAGCCATGACAATCATCCCTTTTGGAAATTCCTTTGCGGGATTGCGGGTTTGGTTAACATAAGGGGAAATTTTCTCAGCTCCACCAACCGCAAAGACCAAGAGGGAAATTGTAGTAAAATATGAAAAGTCAAAATTAGGAATATAGGTACTAAGCTTATCCATATTAGCCGTTGCAAATTGCATATCAGGCTTGATAAAAGGCGCACCTACAGCTAAAAGAACAAAAAAAGGATAGACATGATGAGCATAGCACTTCCTGCTAGACCACCAATTACCTTGAGGGTAGAAAGTCCCTTAGTAGACAAGTAGAGAAAGGCTCCGAAAATTAGCAAACTCAAAATCACAATCCAATGAATGTCGAGGCTACTTAAAAAAATCACCATTCCCTTTGAAGAGCCCAACCAAGCGGAATCAAAACTCCTTGAGGTTTTTGCGCCAAGTAGGGAATATGCACTACCCAATAGGTCCAGGCAGCAAAATAAGCCAAGCGCTTGGTAGAAGTCTTCTCAACCCAGTCACTGACACCTCCCCCACTTTCCTTAAATGTAGAACCAAGTTGTCCTACAATCAGTGCATAAGGAATGAAGTATAGAGCTAGGATAAGAATCCAGGAAACAATAACAGAGATTCCCTGCTGGGAATAGTTATTGACGACATTTCCAAGCCCCCAAAACCATATTAAAGGCAATCAGGGACACCATCAGCCAAGTAAGCTGATTCTGATCTTTTTTTCATCGCATCGTCTCCTTTTTTTATAAATAAATTGTTTCACCATATTATATCATGTTTATCTGGACTTGTAACTAGGCTTATTGGAGGAACAGCCAGTTTTAGCATGATATTTCTTAGCCTCTCTTATACACTTAGTCTGCTAACATTGTTAAAATTTGAATAAACTTTCATGCACCAAGTAAAATATTTTGATTTTTTTCTCCAGAAAAAAACTCTGGTAAAAACCAGAGTCATTTATTATTTTTTTAAAGTGAGTTTACGTCAACCTTGATACCAGTGTCCTTGAGTAGTTGTGATTGTCAAGCTAGTTACATAAGTTCCTTTAGCTGTAGCTGGTTTTGCTTTTTGGATAACTTCGTTGAAAGCTTTGAAGTTTTCAGCCAATTTGTCAGCGTCAAATGAAACTTTACCGATGATAGCTTGTACGATACCTGCACGGTCTGCACGGTAAGTGATTTTACCACCTTTAGACTCTTCAACTGCTTTTAGCAACATCCATAGTTACAGTACCAGTTTTAGGGTTTGGCATCAAGTTACGTGGTCCAAGGACACGTCCAAGACGTCCAACAAGAGCCATCATGTCAGGTGTAGCGATAACTACATCGAAGTCCAACCAACCGTCGTTGATTTTAGCAACGAGGTCATCTTCACCAACGAAGTCTGCACCAGCAGCTTTTGCTTCTTCTGCTTTCGCACCACGCGCGAAAACAAGAACGCGAGCTGTCTTACCAGTACCGTTTGGCAATACCATTGCTCCACGGATTTGTTGGTCAGCTTTTTTAACGTCGATGTTCAAGTTGTATGCAACTTCTACAGTTGCGTCAAATTTTGCAAAGTTAGTTTCTTTTGCAAGAGCTACAGCTTCTTCTACGCTGTATGCTTTTGTGCTGTCGATTTTTTCAAGAGCAGCACGAAGTTGTTTGCTTTTTTTAGCCATTTTATCTTTCTCCTTGTAATGTGGTCATATCGATTTTCATCTCCCACGTCACTCGTCTCATGATCAAGTGTATTGCGGGCAAATAGGATTGTTACAATTAGTCAGTAACAGTGAATCCCATAGAACGAGCAGTACCTTCGATCATACGCATTGCAGACTCAATGTTTGCAGCGTTCAAATCTGGCATCTTAGTTTCAGCAATTTGTTGTACTTGTGCACGAGTAACAGTTGCAACTTTCGTTTTGTTAGGTGTACCTGAACCTTTTTCAACACCTGCAGCTTTTTTCAAAAGAACAGCAGCTGGTGGTGTTTTTGTAACGAAAGTAAATGATTTGTCTTCGTATACTGAGATAACAACTGGAATGATCATACCAGCTTGATCAGCTGTACGAGCGTTGAACTCTTTAGTGAATCCCATGATGTTGATACCGGCTTGACCAAGCGCAGGACCAACTGGTGGAGCTGGAGTAGCTTTACCAGCAGGGATTTGCAATTTTACAAGTTTTTTTCGACTTTTTTAGCCATTTTAAATCCTCCTTTGTGGTTAGGCGGTAGAATTTACTCAAAAACTTGAGCATTACCTCCCACAAGCATGCTTATCGCATACCTTTCTATTATACACTAAAGAATTGAAAATGCAAGGATAATTCTCTTCTTTTTTTGACTTTTTTTGTGATAAAAATAAAGCTATGATATTATTAAGAATTGCTTCCGTTTTATTTATTTTTTTAACTATTGCTTTATCTATCATTTTAATAAAAATTTTTACGTTTAAAAACGCTTTGGTCTTAACTTTGCAGATCTAGCCTTCCCAATGTTCTTTTTGGAATTCTATCTTATTTCTGATCGAGCATACTACCATAGTATGTTGCCACAGCTGGTACTGGCTTTATCTGCCTTGGCAATCGGAATTACGGTCTATTTTCTCAAGAAAAAACAGACTTTCTACTATCCAAAATTTTTAAAATTTTTTTGGCGGGCTGGCTTTATGTTGACTTTCTTTTTATACCTGGCAATGGTCATTGGCCTCTTTTTAGTAAAAATAAATGAAGTTGGGATTTTCCAACTTCATTTTATTTACGTTTTTTTGTACAGAGCTACTGCCTTGTTAGTTAAAAATTGGAAGAACCATATCAGTCTTTCCAAAAGTAACGAAAGTAAGACAGTCATTAGGATTGCTGCGATTGACAGGCCACTTAAATTGAAGATGCGAGGTAAGAGCAAAGCAGCGAGACTTATCCCTGTAATATTCAGGAGCATAATTGCAATCTTAATGCGGTTAAGCGGTCGAATAAGCTTATACATTATTATAAAGCCTACCACTGCAAGAAGAATAATCGAACTTGTACTGATTTCCTTAGGAGAGAGTCCAAGCCAATGACCACAATATACTGCCACTAAAACCGCTAGATAATCTACAATTGCAGCAGGCAAGGCATTTTTCAAAACCGTCTCTAAAAAACGTCCTCTAATCCGTGCCTTATTGGGCTCTAAAGCCAGCAAAAATCCAGGTATCCCGATTGTAAAACCACTGATCAAGGACATCTGCGAAGCTTGCAAAGGATAAGTGAAGGCAAATATGGTCGAAGTCAGGGCTAGTAAGATAGAAAATATATTTTTAACGAGAAAAAGACTAGCCGATCTCTGAATATTATTAACTACACGCCGTCCTTCTGCAACGATGTGGGGCATATGTGAGAAATCTGAGTCCAGCAAGACTACTTGCGCTATCTGCTTGGTTGCGTCATTTCCAGATTCCATCGCGATACTACAATCAGCCTTTTTCATGGCAAGAATGTCATTGACACCGTCGCCTGTCATGGCAACATTATGCCCATGGCCTTGTAATGCCTGAATCAATTTTTGCTTCTGCTCTGGACTGACCCTGACCAAAGACGGTATACGTTTCTGCAGCTTGAATAATCTTTTGATCCGAATCCAAACTTCTAGCATCGACATAGTTTTTCTGCATGAGGAATCTTTGCCTTCTTAGCAACTGCGGCTACTGTAATAGGATTATCTCCTGAGATCACCTTAACTGTCACACCTTGTCTTTTCAAAATACGAAAAAGTTTCAGCAGCATTCTCTCGGACAGGATTTTCCAAAAAGATAAACAGAAGTGGACTAACAGGGGCCTCCAAGCTAGCTTCCAAGTTTGAGCCCTCATAGAGACCAAACACTAGCACTCGGCTCCCTTCTTCCGCTGCATCCTGAAAATATGATTGATAATGTTCTAAATCTTGTCGAAGGACATACTCTGGAGCTCCTAAAACAAAGATCCCTTGGTCAAACGATACCGCTGCATATTTATTTTTAGAGCTAAACGGGTACTGCCTTTTTATAGACCAAGCTTGTCCACTTTTTTCAATCCCAGGATAAGTTCGCAAGGTCTCAATTGTATCATTGGCGTCCTGACTAGCCTCAAGATAGTGACTCAGTGCTTCTAATGCAAACTCTTTCTGATCTGCTACTGGAAGCAACTGGCGAACAGCCATTTTATTTTCTGTAATAGTCCCTGTCTTATCTACACAAAGGACATCAACACGCGACAGAGTCTCAATGCCCTTCATACTGTTGAGAAGGACCTGCTGTTTAGCTAGGCGAACAGCCCCCAGAACTAAGGCAAGCGTCATCAGGAGATAGAGTCCCTCCGGAATCATTCCCACAATAGCTCCGACTGTTGAAGTCACACTGACTTGCAGAGTTTCTTGATTACTGATAAAACTGCGGAAGAAAAGCAAGAGTCCTAAAGGAATAATCAATATCCCAATGATCTGCACTAGGCGATTGACAGCATGAACCATCTTGGATTCTTCTACACCGCTTATTTCTTTAGCTTCTTTAGCTAGCTGGTTAATGTAAGCCTCGGGTCTCCTACTTTTGTCCAGACGAGCATAGGCTTGGCCAGCAACCACGAAGCTACCAGATAGGGACCTCATCTCCCGAATTTTTTTCAATCTCATCAGCCTCACCAGTCAACTGGGATTCATTTACTTTCAAGCTTCCTAAGAGAATCTGTCCATCGGCATAAATCTGATTCCCAGCAGAAAATTTAACCACATCATCCTGAACAAGTTCTTCGACAGAAAGCACCTGCTCTTCTCCATCTCGAATCACATTGGCTGAGAAAGTGTGTAAGAGTTTCATTTGGTTGAGAACTTTTCTAGCCCTAAATTCCTGAAAAATCCCAATCAAGGAATTAATGACAACGATGGGAACAAAGAGGAGATTATTCCATGACTGAACTAGGACCAAGAGAATAGCCAGTACAAGAAAAATAAAATTAAAATAGGTAAAAAATATTGGACCGAACAATCTGCCAGGTCGTTCTTTCTGTAGAGATGGTAACCTGATTAGTCAGACCTTTTGGCGACGTTCTTCAACTTGTGCTTGACTAAGTCCTTGAAATTGATTCTGATGCATAGAGTTTTCCTTATTGAATTCGCTTTACTTATTGTAGCAAAAACAGGGCAACATTTCTTCAGACTTTAGGCTGAAGTATGGATATTTGAAATTGCCCTTGTAAAATAGAATTACATTTTCATTCGTGAATTTCCAGAGGTAGGCCATCCGGATCAAAGAAGAAAGCCATCTTACGACCGTCGAAGTCGTCATAGCGCAACTCTGTATGAGGAATCTCCAAACGGTCAAATTCCGCTAAGTATTCTTCGACATTTGTCACTCGGAAGGCCAGGTGCCGTAGCCCGGTATGTTCTGGATTAGGAAGAACTGGTCTTTTGGGAGCGTCTGGTTTTGATAAAAAAATTTCCAAAGTTAGATTCCCCTTGCGGACATTAAAGAGAATATCCTGTTTATCAGGCCGGTGGTGCTCATCTAGCATATCGAAGCCCAGCTTATCCACATAAAACTCCCTAGTCTTGGCATAATCATGCCCTATGATGGCGATATGGTGAACGGTGTCTAATTTCATACTTTTTTTCTTTCCTTGGTAATGTGTAGTAGAGAAAATCTGCCGGCTGGTTGCTGGCAGATTTATTTTTATAGAATGATTTTTGCCAGCAGACTAGTGAAATTAGAATCAATTCGTCTGCAAAACCTTTCGAGGCTTGGTGCCTTCGGCTGGTCCGATAACACCCTGCCACTTCCAACTCTTCCATGAGACGTGTAGCTCGGTTAAAGCCGACCGAGAGGCGCCGCTGAATCATAGATGCGCTAGCTTTCTGAGTCTCGATAACCAAGGCCTTGGCTTCTTCAAAGAGCGGATCTCCTCCATCATCGCCTCCGCCAGACTCCATATCGCTTTCAGATACTTCGCCCGGATCAAAGCTATCGTCATAGTCAGCTTCAGCTTGATTCTTGACAAAGGCTACGATTCGCTCCACATCTTCATCTGAAATAAAGGAGCCCTGCAGACGAACAGGATGGTTTTCATCAATTGGCTTAAAGAGCATATCCCCTCGACCCAAGAGCTTTTCTGCTCCATTTTCATCCAGAATGGTCCGGCTGTCTGTCCCGCTGGACACTGCAAAGGCAATCCGAGAGGGCACATTAGCCTTGATCAGACCCGAAATAACGTCTACTGATGGTCGCTGGGTAGCCAAAATCATGTGAATACCAGCCGCACGCGCCTTTTGTCCTAGACGGATAATGGCGTCCTCTACTTCCTTACTAGCCACCATCATAAGGTCAGCCAACTCGTCCACGATGACGACGATTAAAGGCAGGGGCACTTGCTTGTACTCTGACTGAGCATTGTACTCAGCAACCTTAGCATTGTAGCCGGCAATGTTACGGGCACCAACCTTGGAGAAGAGTTCATAGCGGTTTTCCATCTCGTCTACAACCTTCTGAAGCGCACGGCTGGCCTTGCGAGGATTGGTTACGACTGGGATAAGCAAGTGGGGAATATCATTATAAACAGACAGCTCCACCATCTTAGGATCCACCATCATAAACTTGACTTCATCGGGTCTAGCCTTCATGAGGATACTAGCTATAATACCATTGACAGCCACAGATTTACCGGATCCAGTAGAACCCGCTACTAAGAGGTGAGGCATCTTAGCCAAGTCAAAGGAGCGAACAGATCCGTTGACAGCCTTACCAAGTGGGATTTCCAGGAGCTTGCTGGCATCCGTCTTCGACTGTTCCCATAGTTCTCGGAAGGTTACAGTTGCAATTTCAGAGTTGGGCACTTCGATTCCGACAAGAGATTTTCCAGGAATCGGCGCTTCAATCCGTACATCCTTAGCAGCCAAAGCTAGAGCTAAGTCATCTGCCAGATTGGAAATCCGATTGACCCTGACACCGACAGCTGGCTTAACCTCGTACTTTGTGACAGAAGGGCCGATTTCAGCCCGCTCAACAGTGGCCTTGATGCCAAAACTCGCAAAAGTTTCTTCCAAGATCTTGATATTTTCACGAACAATCCGCTTCTCTTTAGACTGGTTTTTAGGTTTATCGGGCGCAAAGAGGTTGATGGTCGGTAGCTTATAATCCAAACTTTCTTTTGGCTGTGAAGTCTACCTCAACATCTGTGTCAGCATCCGCTTCTTCTGACTCCTGCTGAATTTTTGAAATCTTGAGCATCTTCAAGTTCAAATTCTCCCAAATCTTCATATTCCTCTGTTTCAATGGCAACAGGAGTTCTTGCCTGATTTTCATCATCCAAAAATTTCCCCTGTTTCCAGATCGATTTCAGGTCCTTCTTGCTCCACTTCAATCGCCTGCATTGCTTCCAAAGCAGCCTGTTCTTCTTTTTCAATAAAAACGCTGTTGCCGCTTTTCTTCACGTTTTTCACTAAGACGGTGGAATGCTTCAACCAGCTTTTCAGAAATATCGTAAATGGTCCAAGGACTGATTAGCAGCGCACCTACTAAAAATGAAGAGGATACCAATAAAAGTAGGAACCGAAATTAGAAAAAAAGAAAAGGAAATTGGTAAGTGCAGAATGGATCCTAATAAACCACCCCCTGCAAAGGAACTGACTTTAAAAAGCAGTTAAATCAGCAAAGATTCTCGCTAGAGTGCTGGACAAGACTTGACCTTTGAGTGATAAGACATCTACAAAGTAAGCTTGATAGATTAGAAGTAAACCAACAAAAAAATGCTGATAAAACCTGAAATCAGACCTTCGTGCTTGCTTAACCATTTGAAAAAGAAAAGATAGATCAAAGTCGCTATAATTGCTAAGTATGCTAAGCTACCAACAACTAATCGAATCAGATTGTAAATAGTCACCCCAAAAAACACCTAGTTTTAAGGCGGCAAAAAGAAGGATGAAGGCCAAACCAAAGCTCAATAACATCCTTTTTAATAGCTCTTTGTCTTTCTAATTCTGCTTTTTGTTGGCCGACGAGTTGTTCGGCCTTTTTCTTATTTTTTTACTATTTGCCATAACTTGTATTATACCACAATAACTATAGACAAGAAACGATAATTTTTTTACTCTTTGACACACTTAATCTTCACCTTTAATACTTCTTACGAAAAGAAAAACCAGCTTAGCTGGCTTTGGATTTTAAAAAGATCAAGTCTTCCTTTAGTCTTGGGTTGCTCCTCTTCTGGCATAACGAACCAGCAAACTGCATAAGCAAGGATCCCTGTTCCAAGAGCACACACTGAAATAATCCACAGTACGCGAACAAGTGTAGGATCTATGTTAAAGTATTTAGCTAAACCAGCACAAACACCAGCAATTTTTTGATTCTTAGTATCTCTTTGTAAGTCTTTTTCTCCATGGAAAGTGCTCCTATTAATTTTTTTATCATTTTACCATAATCTTCTTGTATGCACAACCTTTCAGGTAAAGATAAGAACTAGGATCTCATCACCTTACATTAGATTCTAATTAGACTCTTGTCGCTTTCATCAAATTTCTCACCTTGTCCTTCCCTAGATAGCGTCAGAATGATTTTAGGAATAAAACAAAAATTATGACTAACTAAATAAAAACCCTAGTGATTAGCTAGATTTCACAATCGCAACTTTTTCGTTAATACGATTCCATTCTAGTATTCTAAACATTATTTTGTTAAACTTGATGAATAGAAAAATTAAGGAGTTGCTTATGAGAGCTGGCATACTTATCTATCATCCCAAACTAAAGAGCATTCTGACCGTTTATCGATATAAAAACGGGCAACACTACTATGTTCTTCCAGGCGGGCAAATTGAGGAGAGTGAGAGTCCAATCGAAGCAGCCATAAGAGAAATCAAAGAAGAAGTCCAGCTTATTTTTAAGCCAGAATACCTAAAACCTGCCTTTCACTTATGATTCTGACGATAATCAACACATTTATTTCTGGACAAGCTATACGGGCTTAGAAAACTTAACGATAGGTGGTGAGGAAAAAGGAACGAAGTCATTCTCAAAACCTATATGAAGCTAGGTGGATCAGTCTTTCTGACTTCCCCCATCTCCCATTCAGACCAAAAAGACTTGCAAATAAGAATTTCTCTTTTTTACAAGATTTGAAAATCGTTGATCTTTATAGTAAAATGTGAGTAGTTTCTATTTCAGAAAGGATCATGATGAAAAAATTATTAATTTTGGGTCTTTCAGCTAGCCTTTTGTTAGCAGGATGTACTAGTATCCAACGCGTCTTGCGGGGCGATGAATATGTAGACTCTAGTCTAGCAGCTAGTGCAAGCAGTGCTGAAGCTAGCAAAAAGAAGCTGAAACCAAGGAAGCATTGACAAATAAGAATGCCAACTTCCCTCAACTATCAACCAAAGTTGCTAAAGATGAAGCGAAAGTTAAAATCGTAACGACAGCTGGTGACATCACTCTCAAACTCTTTCCCAAATATGCACCTCTAGCAGTTGAAAATTTTCTAACTCATGCCAAAGAAGGCTATTATGATGGAGTTATCTTCCACCGCGTCATCAAAGGCTTCATGATTCAAGGTGGTGACCCTAAAGGAAACGGTACAGGTGGGGAGTCAATATGGTATGGAAAGAATCAAAAAAATTGACACAGGAAAAAGGCTTTAAGAATGAAACTTCTGCCTACCTATATAACCTCCGCGGGGCTCTATCTATGGCCAATGCAGCATCTGATAATACTAACGGCAGTCAATTCTTTATCAACCAAAACCAGACAGACAGCTCAAGCAAATTATCTGAAAGCAAATATCCAGCTCAGATTATTAAGGCATACAAGAAAGGTGGAAATCCTTCTTTAGATGGTGATTATACAGTCTTCGGCCAAGTCATAGACGGCATGGATATTGTTGATAAGATTGCCGAAAGCGAAACTGATGAAAAACAATAAACCTAAAAACGAGATCAAGATTCAAAAGATCGAAGTGATCAAGGATTACAACTTTAAAAATAATCCTCTAGTTTAACTAAGAAAGGAATAAATTCATATGATTATTTGGGGTTACAAAGGCTATAAAAAAGAACTAGGACATACTCAGTCTGCTATCCAATGTGGAAACTGTCAACAAACTGCTCCTTGGGATCTTATTGAAACAGGTCGGAAATTTTTCCTCTACTGGATTCCTCTCATCCCTTATGGTAGAAAAATATTATGTACTCTGCCCTGTCTGCGAATATGGCAAAGAGATTGAAAAACAAGATATTAATGAATATTTAAATTATTAAGTTCAAAAAGAGGTTGGTCAGTATATGACCAGCCTCTTTCTTTTATCTAAAAACAAAAATACTTTTTCTACAGAAAAAAATCTTTATGTCAATTGATTGAAGTCCCAGATTTGATCCATCCAACCTTCGTAGAAATCAGGCTCATGGCAGACCATGAGGATGCTACCCTAGTATTCTTTCAGAGCTCGCTTGAGCTCTTCCTTGGCATCTACATCTAAGTGGTTGGTCGGCTCGTCCAGCACCAGAACATTATTTTCTCGGTTCATGAGAAGACACAGGCGGACTTTGGCCTGCTCTCCACCTGAAAGGACTTGAATCTGGCTCTCGATGTGCTTATAAGTCAAGCCACATCTAGCTAGAGCCGCGCGCACTTCTGCCTGATTAAGGGCCGGAAAGGCATTCCAGACTGCTTCCAGCGGTGTCTGGCGATTGCCGCCTTCAACTTCCTGCTCGAAATAACCCAACTCCAGATAGTCCCCGCGCTCAACTTGACCTGCGATAGGTGGGATAATACCAAGCAGACTCTTGAGTAGGGTTGTTTTCCCAATCCCTGTTTGCCCCGATAATCGCTACCTTCTGATTGCGTTCAAAAAGTCAGATTAAGGGGCTGGGTCAGCGGTCGATCATAACCAATCTGCAAATCCTTGGCTTGGAAGATAAAGCGACCAGGTGTCCGGGCAGGCTTGAAGTCAAAGGAAGGCTTAGGCTTTTTCACTTTGCAGCTCAATAATGTCCATTTTATCCAGCTTTTTCTGGCGGGACATAGCCATATTACGGGTCGCCACTCGGGCTTTGTTGCGAGCCACAAAGTCCTTTGAGATCCGCACTTTCCTTCTGCTGGCGCTCGTAGGCTGCTTCCAGCTGAGATTTTTCATCTCATAGACCTCTAAAAACTGGTAATAATCACCAGAATAACGGGTCAGTTGCTGATTTTCTACATGATAGACGATATTGATCACGTCATTCAGGAAAGGAATATCATGCGAGATGAGAACAAAGGCATTTTCATAGTTCTGTAGGTAGCGCTTAAGCCAGTCAATATGTTCGGCATCCAGATAGTTGGTTGGCTCGTCCAAAAGCAGGATATCAGGGTTTTTTCCAGAAGTAGCTTAGCCAAGAGAACCTTGGTCCGTTGCCCACCAGATAGCTCCGTCACATCGCTTTCCATACCATAGTCCATAACACCTAGTGCCCGCGCAACTTCGTCAATCTTAGCATCTAGGGTATAGAAATCTCGGCTCTCCAAGCGGTCCTGCAGCTCACCCACTTCTTCCATAAGGGCATCAACATCGGCTCCTTCTTCAGCCATGCTCATATAGATGTCGTTGATGCGACTTTCTGTCTTGAAAAGCTCGTCAAAGGCTGTGCGCAAAACATCACGGACAGTTTGGCCCTGCTCCAACACAGCATGCTGGTCCAGATAGCCAGCCGTCACATACTTGGACCACTCGACTTTACCTTCGTCCGGTAGCATTTTACCTGTCACAATGCTCATAAAGGTTGATTTCCCCTCGCCATTAGCACCAACAAGGCCAATGTGCTCACCCTTGAGCAAGCGGAAAGATACATCCTCAAAAATAGCCCGGTCACCAAAACCGTGGCTAAGATTTTTTACTTCTAAAATACTCATTTTTTCTCCTCTATCATTGATTGCAGTCCCTTGATTATACCATCAAAAGGGATTTTTTTGGCAAGAATAGAAAAAGACCGACTAGGTCGATCTTACTCTAGATTAACTCTTTTAAAAACTGAATCAGGGTTTCTGCCGAGCGTTTACCAGCTTCAATAATAAATTCATCAAAAGTGACATTTGCATCATGACTAGCTGTGTCGCTCATTGCCCGTATGACCATAAAAAGGCAGGCCAATCGAATGTGTGGCTTGAGCAATAGCTGCACCTTCCATCTCGACAGCCAAGACATCTGGAAAATGTTCCTTGATACGATCAATCTTTTCTTGACCAGCAACAAAGCTATCGCCTGTCGCAATCAAACCTACCCTTGCCTTTTGATGGGTCTTGTCTAAAAATTTTCTTCATTTCAGAGACCAGATAGCGACTAGCCTCAAAAATAGAGTGGCTGGCGAGCCATCTGACCATAGTCATAGCCGAAGGCTGTCACGTCCACATCATGGTAGACCAGACGATCTGCGACCACCACATCACCGATAGCCAGACCTTCAGCCACCGCTCCAGCTGAGCCTGTATTAATGACAGCAGTAACCTTGAAATCATTGACCAGAACAGCCACACTCATCGCAGACATGACCTTTCCAATTCCGCTCTCAACCAAGACTACTTCATGACGGCCAATAGAACCCGTATGATAGACATGTCCCAATCGAAGATGCTTTTCTGGATTTTTCTAAATGCTCCAGCAATACTTTTTAACTCTTCGGGCATAGCCGCGATAATTCCAATTTTCATTATTTCCAACCTTTTTCTAAAAAAAGCGAAAGCCTTAGGCTTATCGCTTATTTTTTTATAGCCAAATAATGGCTGCAATCAAAACCACCAACAGGAGAATAATCCACAACAAAAATTTTTATTGAGTTTAGCTTGAAAGACCCCTCGCTTCTGATTTTCAATGCGTCGGCTTTTTTTCACAACTTCCCGATCAACTTCAATTTGCATGGTGTCCTGATTAAACTCTCCTTGCGGTGTAGCATAACCAAATCTTCCTTGATCAGTTCTAATAATCTTAGTTTCCTCATCATCCACGAGAGGAGGATCCGATATGACTTCACCACGGTTAGCCCGCTCGATGATTTCATCAGTTAATAAAGGTCTTCCCATAGGTTTTCCCCCTATCTTTGATTTTCCTGCATTTCCCAATATTGAAGAGCCATGATGGTCTTGGCATCGCAGATGTCACCGTTTTGCAGCAACTGATGTGCCTCCTCCAGACTGACTTCAAAAAAAGTTGCAAGGTTTCATCTTCGTCCTGAGGACGAGGATTTTCTACTTTTGTCAATTGGCTAGCTTTATATAGCTTAATCTTTTCATTGCAAAAACCAATAGCAGAATAAAAATCATAAACTAGCTCTAGCTGACCTGTGTAACCAGTTTCTTCTTCTAATTCTCGAAGGGCAGCTGCATGCGGATCTGCATTTTCTCCCACTTCTAGCTTACCAGCTGGAATTTCATAAGAAGTTGCCTCAATAGCCTTGCGGTACTGCTTAACGAGGATCATCTTATTTTCAGGAGTAATAGCAATCACAGCCACCGCTCCATTATGAAAAATCAAATCTCGTTGTGCCTGGCCTTTCCCTTCTGGCAGCTCTACCTGGTCCTGAACCACTTTAAAAATCGGTCCCTCGATAAATCTCCGTCCGTTGGACGGTTTTTTCTTCAAATTCCATGATTAAACCTACTTATTTTGAGGGTGATGAGGAAGACGCTTAGCATAATCTTCCTTGTTAATCTGACGGCCACGTCCCAGAGCAATTGCATCTGCTGGCACATCCTTCGTAATAGTAGAACCTGCACCGACCAATGAGTTGTCACCCTAGCTCAACTGGAGCAATAATGGTCGAGTTGGAACCGACAAAGACATTGTCGCCAATGATAGTCTTGTATTTCTTCTGACCATCATAATTAACCGTAATCGTACCTGCACCAAAGTTTACATTAGCACCAACTTCAGAGTTTCCAATATAGGTCAAATGACCAGCCTTGGTATTTTCTCCAATTGACGATCCTTTAACTTCTACAAAGTTGCCAACATGGACATCCTTGGCCAGACTAGAACCTGGACGAATGTGAGCGTAAGGCCCGACCGTCACTCCATCTGCCACACTTGACTCTTCAATCATAGAGTTGTTGATAATAGTCCGCTCTCCAATGACAGAGTCCACGATATAGGTACCATTGGTCAGGATCGTCTCTGACCCAATTTTGGTTTGACCTTTCAGGGTCACATTTGCTTCAACTTGAACTTCAGGCGCAATTTCCACATCCACATCGATATAGGTCGCATCTGGATTGACAAAGCTGACACCGTTGACCATATGCTGCTGGTTAATCCGACGACGCATGACACTCTCAGCTGTAGCCAAAGCTACCCGGTCATTAACCCCCAGACTTTCATCAAAGTCTTTGAGCGTATAAGCGCCGACTTTTTCTCCATTTTCGCGGAAAATGCCAATCACATCCGTAATATAGTATTCACCTTTGGGCATTATTGGTATTGATATTTTTGAGGGCTTCAAAGAGTCGAGCATTGTCAAAGACGTAAGTCCCAGTATTGATTTCCTTGATCTGCTGCTCAAAGTCAGAAGCATCCTTCTGCTCAACAATTTTCAAAACTTCTCCGTGCTGGTTGCGAACGATACGGCCGTAGCCAAAAAGGATTGTCTGCTTCTGCTGTCAAAATGGTCGCAACATTCTTGTGGTTGATATGGAAGTCAATCAGGTTTTTCAAGCTTTCTCCTGTAATCAGGGGAGTGTCGCCAGCAATGACTAGCGTCTGACCCGTCAGATTTTCCAAAACAGGCTCTGCCATCATAACGGCATGTCCCTGTTCCCAGTTGCTCAGTCTGACGAACAAACTCAGTCTGACCTGCCAAGACTTGCTCCACCAGCTCGGCCTTGTGACCGATAACTGTCACGGTCTTTTTCTGGATTAATGGCATTGACACTGCGGAAAACATGCTCTAGCATAGAAATTCCTGCCACCTTGTGCAGTACCTTTGGTAAATCCGACTTCATGCGAGTACCTTTACCCGCAGCCAAAAATAATCGCGTAATTTGTCATAAAAACAACTCTTTTCTGTAAGATAGTACCATTATTATACCACTAAAAGAAAATTTTTAAAAATACTATGCGAATTCAAAATAAACACTACTCTTCATTCAAGGGATAGACCTTGCGAAATTCTTCTAAGACGACACCCATTTCTTGGGAAAACTCCAAACCAGCTTCCGCTAGACACTCTGTGAAGAATGCCTGATGGACCTGCTGCCAATATGCCAAGGATTTATCTCCTTCTCCTTCCTTAAAGGCATGATCAGCTGAAACCTCATTAAAAGGTAAAACAGAGACTTTGGTGATTTCAACGATACAAACAGCCTTTTCCTGACTGTCTAAAATGACATCAAAGCTTCCTGCCTGAGGCAAGGGCTCATTTTCAAGCTTATAGAGCTCATAGGCCGAAGACGTCGCTGTCTTCTCACCACATAGCACTAAGTCGGCAAGCTCATCTGCCGAAGCACCGAAAGCCCGTGCGTCAATCTCGTCGCCAATCTCTGGATTGATTTTCTTGTATGCCTGCCACATTTCTTTTGGAGTCATCACTTCTCCTGTCTTTCTAAAATGAAAATTATTGTTTATAAAAAATCTTCCTACAAAACTGTATCTTTATCAAAATCCATAAAGTCATCATGCTCATAATAGTAAAGCAGAGCCTGTAAACACTCTTGATCAGTCGCTTCTGCTTTCTGCTCCATGACTGACAAGAGAACATCCGCAAAATCTTCACCGTAATAAATCAGCTCCAGCTCTTGCTCCCTTACTTGTCTAGGATAAACATCCTTATTGTCCACTACTTGAGGATAATCAGCAAGCAAGTAGCTGTCCTGAAAAATTCAGTTCTCCATTTTCCTTAGCATACAAACAGAAATCATCATCTAGCTTTTCTGATTTCACAGCCTCCATGATATCTTTTTAAGTTATAGGTTTGGTTTTTTTCTTCATTGGTCAAAAGTCCCTTTCCATTCATAAGCCGGATAAGCTCCTAGACACTGATAGCCCAAGCTTTTCTGCAACCTTCTTGGAAGCTTCATTGTGCGCATCCCAGAGAGGAAAGAGTGAGCGTTTTTGAGCTTCTAGAATCATCTGGGCTCCCAAGATTTTGGCCAAGCCCTGCCTTTGGTAGGCTGGCTTGGTAGCAATTTCAATCTCAAGGGCTCCACGATAGACTAATCCTGTCGATACAGCAGCGATGATTTCCTCTCCTGAATATACTAAAAAACCAAAAGCCACCCGACACTTGAAAAATGGTCAAAATCGGAAAAGGTACCCTGCAAATCCTGAGACCAGACTTCCTCAGCCAAACGCTCATAACTCATCACATCGATTAGACAAAGTTGGTAGTTTACTGGTAGACTGCTCTGCCATTTCTCCAAGGGCTCTGTGTCAAAGGAAGCCCTGTCCGCAAAAAGCGTAGCGAGTAAACTGCTGCAACTCACTCTTACTATCCAGAAACTCTTGCCAACTGGGCTCCTCAGAGATAATGACCTTGTCAGCTAAACTATATTTTTACTAAATTCCTGCCACAAATTCGGATCCACCTGACCAGCCGGAAAGAGGAAATTTCCTAGTTGGTAAAGGCAGGATGTCTCAGGCGCGTTCATAAAGAACTGCCCTAGACCAGCAGATAAGCTCATAGTGAACCATGTTTTTTTGGTCCAGGATTGGAAAAAGATTCTTCGCATTTTTCATTGTTCGCATTCTTCATTTACTTACTTCAAACTCCAGCCGCCGTCAATTTTGATAATCTCGCCCTGCATAGCAGCTGCCTTACCACTAGCTAGAAAGAGACTAACGTCAGCCACTTCTTGGGGGTCTAGCCAGCGCTTGATCGGCGTTTCATCAGCAACCCAGTCAGCTAGTCCGCCTCGGGTTCAAAAATCTGCGGCAGTCATGGCTGTCTTAACAGCGCCCTCGGTGCCAAGCCAAAGACTTGGATATTTTTATCCGCATAGTCTAAGGCTATCTGCTTGGTCAGGCCTGCCAGAGCATGCTTAGAGGCCGTATAGACAGCACCGCCTCCGCCAGCCAAAAAGCTAGCAATCGAACACATATTAATGATGATACCGGACTTTTTCTCCAGCATTTTTCTGCAGGTAAAAGCGGGTGATTTTCATGGTAGCGGTCAGATTAAGCGCAAAAATCTGATCCCAGTCCTCATCGCTGGTCTCGTGCAGAGGACGATAATCGTCCAAGATTCCTGCTGTATTGCAGAGGATGTCTACCTCGGGAAAGCTGGTGAAGAGTGGCGTCAAATCACCTGTCAAATCCAACTTGACAAAACGAAGCTCATTTAGAAAGCCGGATTTTTCATCCTTATCCACCCTGTAAACCCGGTAGCCATTTGCCAAAAAGCTCTGGGCTTGAGCTCTACCAATACCAGAGCTAACCCCCGTCACTAGTACTGTCTTAGTCATCTACTTCCACCCAATCTGTCGCAAGAACATCACAAGGAGTCGGACTCCACATGGAGAAGCCCTCCCCTCACCTGAAACATTGATGAGAAAATATGGTGTCACTTCAAGAGCCACCCCATTCTGCTCAATCGTGTCAAAGAGCTGGACGTAGTTTTCCGCCCCGCCCCAGCCTGTACGCACATATATTTTTCTTGGCCTTAAGGCCTGGTAAAAATTTCTTCAAATGTCATGGTTTTCTCCTTTGTTTTATTGATATTTACTTACAAATTTACTACTTAGCATTAGTAATTATATTAGACGATGATTGCTCTTGGCAATTTGGTTCTCTGGTTGAGATATGAAATTTTTGCCCAAGATTGTGCTCATTATTCTGCTCCAAACTTGCCATTATAATATTTCTGAATATCTTCATAGCTCATGATTTTTGTGTCCTGCCCTTCAGTGCTCCACTTACCCGGCAAGTATAATTCATCATAAACAGATACTCCTGTTTTCAAAAATTCTGTTTCGAGTTCAATGAGCTCCTTACCATTTGTAATGGCCCCATTCTCTGATTGAATTACCTTATAAGCGAAGCTGTCCTTTTTGGAAAAATAGTTTGAAGGCTGACGAGTTAGAATTTCTTAAATTGATATCCCCTTTATAATCTTCAGATTTCCAAAAATCCATTATCAAAAGGTTCCACACCTGCTCTAAGAGCCTCTTTCGTGTCCAACATGAGATCTATTTTTATTTTTTTCTCATTCAACTCTTGCTCAGTTTTCTCAGCATCTATTTTAAGGTTTTTAAATTTAGTAAAAAAATATCGATATTTTTTTCTGTTCAGTTATTGAAAGTACAACATAGTCGTTGTCACCTATTCTTCTAAGGGTTGGTAAGGTCCCATGCAACTCAATATTGTCATTTTTAAATAGTTGACCATCAATTTCCAAACGTCAACTTCTTTTTAGTAGCTTTTTTTATTGGTTAAATCAAAGATATCTAGATAGGCGTATTCATCTGACTTCATTTTTTTAGACGGAACAACCCCTCTCACTCGCTCCCTGTGCCTAACCAAATAATTTGAATTCACCCCTAACACAATCTGATGAATCTGGAGACGCAATTGATTCTTTACGTTCGTTTTCATCAAATTTCCATTCAACAACGATGCCGTTTTTTATTATTAATAAATTCAACATTTTTGAATATCTGCATTAGCATTATAAATTGTATATTGATAAGATTCTTTTTATTACTTGATTTCTCATTTTTCTCTTTTTGAAGAACAAGCTGAAATAAACAATATAGATATTAAACAAATAATAAATTTACATATCTTATTCAGATTTTTTTGTCATCTAGTGTACCTCTTCTGCTTAACAAATTATTTTCCTCATATCAAACACTACAGTTACAAACTTCTTTATAATCAGAAAGTTCAATTTCATCATGTCTGATCTCATCATAGATGTTGATAAGAAATTCCCAATTACATTAGCAAAATAGGGAGTAGAAAGTGTTTCAATGTCTCTACAGATATTATACCAGTCTTGAGAAAAAACTATCAGATCAAAATCTCTTACGCATTCGAGTTCCCCAAAAATTACCACTCTGTCAATCAGTAAATCATTTTGATTGTAAACCAATTCAAACAAGGGGAAAAATAGCATACCGATTCTAACTGAAATATAGCGATAGCCGATCTATTTCAATTTCGTATTAATATCCTCTAAGAGCTACACTGTCTTATGATAATTCAACTTTGCATCGAAAAAAACTGTATAACTTTTTTTAGTTAAAGGAACTTATTAAATTCTGTATGGCATACTCACTCTTTCCCTATGGTATCCGAGTATTTCACTTTCAAATTCCCCATATTTTCTTTGGAATAACGCTGACTTCCCTCTTTAAACCAAATATCTAGAAAAATAGGTGTAGAGAATTTGATCAGATTTTGTTGCCAACCAAGCCTGATCAATATCGTAATCCTTCAGATAGTCCAAAATCTCCTCTTTTGAAACGAGACTCTTACGCGGAGGTTCTTCCATTCCATTAAAGCGATATATTTCACTAGCAGTTTCATCATATCCCATTTTTTTAGACTGGTCAATTAACGCTTGAACAGTAAAATCCGAAACTTTGGAGAAAGCAATGGAAACATTTTGTTTAACGAAGCCGTCTTCATATACATAGTCAATGTTGAGATAAGTTTCTCCTGATAACTTCTTACTATACAAAACAGCAAGCAGACCATCAGAATTAACATATAGTCGTAACTTTTCTCCATTAACTAGTCTAGGTTTTTCCCGATGATAATTTATCCAGGCCGGCTCACCTACATATGCCGTATTACTTCTTATAATCTTACTCATATCTGGTAATCCCAGAATGTTTTTATAATGAACACTCGCATAATAGATTTCATCAATTGGGTTTTTTAGGGAGTCATAGTCTCGATATCTCAAAAAACCAAAGACAGAGAGACCTGCTATAAGGAGGGTGAAGAGACTTAGGATAATTTTTTTCATATATAGTTTACTCCTTCTGTGATCAAATCATTGTATTGTATCTCCTAATACCATTAGGGCCGGAAGAAGCAGAAAAATAAGTATCTATCTTTCATCCTATCCTCCTCTCACTTCTCTTCCTTAAATATCACTTTCCCTGTTCATACTTTCGCACAGCTAAGAACCAGCGGATAGGGGTTGTTTTAGAACAGAGCAATTACGACCACAGCTGGAAAGCACGCCCTGCTATTGAGTGAAAATAATAATGAAAGATCAAACCATTTATGTTCATAATAGGGAATGAGCATTCTCGGTATTCCAAATAGACTCACAATTCCTAAACAAAACAGAAGAACCAAGATAACAAACAAGAAAAAGAAAATTTTTACCTAATGTTGCTTTTCTTATCGGAAAATCCTTCCCAAAAATAAATTTCCATTCACCGCATCTTTAAACTGTTCCTCGCTTGCTAAAACTGTGGAACGAACATTTTTTTATACAAGGCTTTTTCTAACATATAAATACTTCCAACAAAAAACTAAAAAAATATAGCTAGTAAAATAATTGGAATCATCCTCTCGTTTAATCTAAATGAGAAGTAAAGGAAAAAAATAGCAAGTCCAACCCCTCCACCAAATAACGCAAAAACCAACATCAAAGGAATAATGGCCTTATTAGTCTTTCTAGCCCCTTCCGTATTCAACAAAACACTCTTATCGGCTACCAGAGCCTGTTTTTGTTCGCGTGTTATAGTAAACGGCCTTATCACCGCTCTGTCCAATAAAAATTATTTTTTTCTCATATAAAATCACCACAGTTTTAAAAACATCTTTATAATCAGAAAGTTCAATTTTATCTTATCTTGCTTCTGAAAGATGATCTAAGAATCGGCGTTTTTCTCCATCTCCACAAATAGATGAATATCGCCATTGCTTTCTTGCGGAATGCGCCTCACCACTTCAAAGCCCATGTTGAGATAAAGCTGCTGGGCTCGGTGATTGAAGTCAGCCACTGATAGACTTATGACTTGGGGCTCAAAATTTTCTATGATAAAGTCCAGAATTTCCTGCAAAAAATGTAGCGCCCTGACCTTTTTCCACAATGCTCCGGCTTCATGCCCAAACCAAGCTCCAAATTTCGCTCTCCTTTCTGCTCCAAGCAGAAAAAAATCCATAAAGTTCTCCTTCTCTCAGGACTTGATAATAACGGTCTCCACGCGCTTCTGGGGAGACTATTTCTTCATAATCTTCCAAATCATTTTTCATATCATAAAAATCATAGGGCGCCTCGTAATGCCAGTCATTAGCAATTTCTAAAAGCATGCTGCTGGGTTAGTGGTTCAATCATCATCTACTCCTCTTTTCTCTAAAACTCCCAATAAAAATCGTTTCTGATCTGCTTTTTCGCTACAGCCAAGACTACGATAAAATTTATGGGCTGATGTGCGGGAAATGCCTGAATTAATCCGAATTCCTGTGTAGCCTGCTGCTTTTCCCTCTTCACGCAAAGCTTGCATCAGCGCTCTGCCATGTCCCTTCCCTTGAAAAATCCTGAGCGACGGCCAAAGCTAAGAGATTGAGCAAGGACGGGAAATAGAGACAGTCGTAGCTAGCCGCATGAGCGTAACCTATGACCTGTCCATCTTCTTCAGCTACCAAAAATCAAATGCTGGTCAGTCTCTAGCAGTCTCTTCAGTTGAGCCTCCGTCTCTTCCCCTATCAAAATCATATCCTAGACTCTCAGCATTAAGTCGCTGAATGGCTGCGGCGTCACTTAGTTTTTACTTTACGAATCATTTGTCACCTCGTTTTACATTTTATTATATCAGAAAAAGTAGCCTTCCCTGCTGTCTTCAGGTGACCGTTCTTCTTCCGATTTTTCTTTAGACGAAAGATTCTATTTGGAAAAACTTTTTGCTTTCTCATATCAATCTGATTTTTTTCTGTCAAAAAGACAGAGCTACAAACGGCTCTGTCTAATATTTCTGTGATAAAAATTAATGATCTGCATAAATCTCAGAATGCTTGTAGCCATATGCAAAATAAATCAGACTCCCCACCAGTAAAGCAATACCGAAAGCTTGCCGGGTTTCCCTAGTATACTGGGTCATAAAGGACAGGCAGATGATAATAGATAAAAATGGCAATACCGGAACAAAAGGAGTCTTGAACTCACCTGCTTGGGGCATCCCTTTATCTTTGCGTAATTTCAAAATGGCAAGAGCCAATAAAATTAGATAGGCCAAGGTACAGATATTGAGGAAAGATGCGATACTAGCCAAGGGGAAAATACCCGCACAAACAGCTGACGCAATCCCTACTAAAAATCGTTGCATTCTTTTGGTACCCGACTTGTCTCGGTCAACTGTCTAAATGATCGAGGTAAGAGACCATCACGCGCAATACTGTAGATCATTCGAGACAGGGCAAAGGTCATGGAAATGCAAACGGTAATCAAGGTCAGAATCGCCACAACTGAAACGTAATTTGCCGCCCAGCCAAGGCCAACACTGCGAAGAGCAAAGGCTACCGCATCTGAAACATTAAGCTTAGTATAGTGAACAATCCCTGTCAGGACCAAGGTCACCAAAATATAAAGAATGGTCACAATGGTTAAGGACAGGACAATCCCACGCGGAACATTCTTTTTGAGGTTCCTTGATTTCGTCGACCGCCATAGAAATGGACTCAAAGCCTAGAAAGGCAAAGAACATGAGCGAAGCCCCAGCCATAATACCGACCTTCCCGCCATAAATCTCACCAAAACCAAAAAGGAGCAAAGTTAGACCAATTTTCTGGCTTGATAAAGAAAAAGACCTGCAATAACAAAAAGTGCTAAAGCTGAAAATTTCAGAACTACTAAGGCTGAGTTAAAGCGCAGAGCAGCTTTAGAATTTAACAAGACAACTGCGGTGACAAAAAGTAAAACCAAGATAGGCAAGAGATCTACATAAGTCCCTCTTTAGGATTAAAGGTGCCATTTAAGGCAGTAGGGAGCTGGATGCCAAAAGCCACTCAATAGCCCCTTTAAATAGGATCCCCAGCCAGAAGCAACACCTGAGATAGCAGTCATAAATTCCATAATAGTCAGCCAGCCAGCAATCCATGCCGGAAACTCACCGAAGACAGCATAGATATAGCTATAAGCCCCACCATTGGCCGGAATGCGAGAAGCAAATTCAGCGTAAAAAAAGAGCTGACATGCTCACACAAAAGCGCTGAAATGATAATCGAAATAATCAAGGACGGACCAGCATAATTGGCTGCTCAATCCCTGTGATAGTGAAAAATCCCTGTTCCCACCATAGCTCCAATTCCTAATAAAATCAAATCGTGAATCTTTATGTCTTCATCCCAGTCCTAGACTTGCTGACATCTTTTTTACGTAGAAAAATATCCATCACCATCTCCTCCAAAATATAGACGGGTCTATTATATCACAAGTTTCGTATTTAGAAAAGTAGCAACATCACTTTTGACTTTGTTCCATCCATAAAATGGTAGTTGGGAAATTCTCAACTTCTTACATTGAAATGATTTTGCGATAGTGCTATGTAATCGCAAAGACAATACATAGTTGAGAAAGGAAGACTGCACAGACTCCCAAGGTTACTGCCAACATTAAGCTAGTACTGAGTACTCCAAGAGCTGATAAGATGAGGCTTAGTATATGGTGTTAAAGGTTAGATGGATAAAGGCAAAGGCCAAAGGTAGAAGAAACTATCAAGATCTGTCTAAGGAATGGTTTGCTTGATTTGTTTTCATCTAAACTGACCTTGGTGGTGGATCACAAAGTTGATCCTGATCTTCATAACCTTTCAGATATCTGCTTGTAATAGATATGAGTACAGTTCCAAGCATAAAGACGACAGATAGAAGATTCCGATAAAGAACATACCCCAAAGAACCCCTGATTTCTGCTTACTATGTTGAAATTGGATCCAGCATAGGACAGCATGATTTTCAGGCAGGTTGTATTATAGGTGCTGAGTCTTTTGATAGGCGTCTCTCAATTTACTTTGTTGGTCTTTGGCAGATCCAGATTCAATCGTATAGTTGTTATTGACAGCATATTTGTAATGCCAGCGAAGATCTTATTTGGATCTTTCACCACCATATAGATTTTCCTGGAACAATCATATTCATCTGATCTGGTAAATGACCAAAAATAAAGTCTTCATTGGTTTTCTGATTTTCAAAGTTTGTCAGCGATTGTCATGCTTCTTGATCTTGCAGTTTCGTTAAACCTTTGTTGGAATGCCACTTCATTTTCTCCAAGACATTAAGTGTGACTTCAGTCACGGTCTTGATAAAACCGCCTAGAGACAAAACAAGATATAGATATTGCGCTACTGCTTTTGAGTACCTGGGTATGTCCACATTGCCATTTAGACTTTTTGACTCCCATAGTATAGTACTGATAGACAGCTTTTTAGTCACTGATAAGTTCTGCTCTTGAGCAAACTCTGTCAAGACTTGATCTATTTGCTGACCATTCACACCCCTTTCCTTGTAGGCTGATATCATGAGGGAACATGGCATTTTGCATATATTCTCCACCAGCATAGATATTAGCACCGCCAGACAAGGTCACCAGAACCATGGTTGACAAGATTGTAATTGTTGCCAGACCAACAGCATCATTCGGAAGATCAAGTTGGACACCGAAATCATATTATTGGGCTGATAATAATAGTTTTTTCTCTTTTGTAAGAAATGTAAAAATTTCGTGATTCCAGCATTGAAGAGAAGATACGTTCCTAAAATGACAAAGAGAACTGCAACAAAGAACACAAGGATTGCTGCTATGGGATTGGTTACTCCTGATGCCAAGTAATAACCATAAATAAGAGATGCTAAACCTAAAATGGTTTTGCAGTCCTAGGGAAGCGACTTTTTCTTTTTCACCACTATCCTTGACGAGCTGGAGGGCATCTAACTTTCTCAAATACAAGCCATTTTTAATCATCAAGAAGAAAAATACAAAGCCATAGAAGAAAGTGACTAGGAATAGTACTAGAGGTTGAAAAGTTGAAGTCAAAACAACCTTCAGATCCATGATTTTCAGCAATAAAGCGTAAATCAACTGGTCAAACAAGAGACCTAGCCCAAGACCAATTATGAGTGTCACCAGCCCAAAGACTATCAACTCTATGATCATCATGATGAAGAGATGAAATCTATTCAGCCCCAGCATACTATAGAGCCCTAATTCTTTGGACCGATTTTTAATGACAAAACTATTGGCATAAAAAAACAATAATAGATGTGGTAATACTAACAATAATTAATCCTAGAGCCAAGACCATGGAAACGGCACTCGCTCCAGCCATTTCTGCCAAATGGGGATTAAAGGTCAGAGAGAAAAAGATGTAGGAAATAGCTACTGCCAGACAGGTCGCAAGGGCAAATGGATAATACAACTTGCGATTTTTTACAAGATTGGAAAGCGCAAGCTTACCGGTTAATCTAATCATGAGCACCCACCTCACTTGCCATGACAGTCAAAGTATCAGAAATCTCCTGGAACATCTGACGTTCTGTCTTACCGCCCCGGAAAAATCTGATTGTAAAGGATGCCATCCTTGATAAAGAGTACTCGCTTTGCTCTGCTAGCTGCTGATGTCGAGTGGGTCACCATCAGAATGGTCTGACCTCGGTCATTAATATCGTCAAAAAAACATCCAAAAGAGCAGCCGATGACTTGGAATCCAGTGCCCCTGTTGGCTCATCCGCCAGCAAAAATCTCTGGATCAGTGATGATGGCACGCGCCACTGCAACCCGCTGCTTCTGACCACCGGAAATCTCATAAGGAAACTTCTCTTGCAGCTTGTTAATACCTAATTCAGTACAAGTGGTGACTAGCTTTTGCATCATCTCGGTGACGGGACGTCGAGAAAGCACTCAAAAGGCAAGAGGATATTGTCCTTAACTGACAAGGTATCCAGCAGGTTAAAGTCCTGAAAGACAAAGCCTAGCTTTTCTCTGCGGAAGCTGGATGCTTGGCTGTTTTTGATAGTCGCTGTATCTGTTCCATTCAGAAAGACTTGGCCTTCTGTTGGCTTATCTAGCATGGCCAAGATATTGAGGAGTGTTGACTTACCTGAGCCGGACTCTCCCATGATGGCCACATAGTCGCCCTCATCCACTGTGAAGTGGATATCCTTCAGTGCTTCTACTTGATTGCCCTGAAAACGGGTCTTGTAAATCTTTTTACGTGTTGTACATCTAATAAACTCATAACTTCTCCTTTAAAAATCCTAAGTACATTTCTTGAGCCGCCTGATTGGCTTGGCATCCGAATTTCGTCCATTCAATTTCTTTTTGACTTGGCCGAATGGAATATTTATCTTTCTTATGACTTATTTTTAAATAATTTCATTCTAAACACTTCTTTCTTTTTGATAATCTTATTCTACCGAATTTGCACTCGGCTTTCCATAACCCTAACCTTACAATCTTACTTCTAATCTTACATTTTTTTGTCATCTTTGATTTTTAATCGTATAAAGAGAAAGTTTTGATAAACTTTCTCTTTATAGAAGCTGGAACTTAATATTCCTTAATGACTATACTGCAACCAGAAGTAATATTGACTAGAGGCACAGCCTAAGCGAGTCTTCTCGATTTCTTCTTTAGAAATCTTTTGTGCTTTTAGAGGACGTTTGTCTTGGTTAAAAAGTTTAGTTTTCATAGTGGGCCTCCTTTATAACATTTGCTTTTATCAAGAGAAACTTTCTTTCCCTTTCCTTTACACTTATAAGGATACAGCTTTTTTTTAAACTCGCTTCCATAACTTAACCTTTCATTTGGGCTTTTAAAAGCTTACAATTTTGTCATCTTTCAACACAAGGAGTCAATGTGAACCTTATCTTGCTAGACTCAGCTTACTAGAAGTGCTGTAGTTACATAAAAAAGATCAGGGATAATTCCCTGATCTCTTCGTCTAGTTCAACGGATTGTCCTCTTACCTAATCATTAAATCTCAGTCTTCTTTTCTACGTTTCCTTGCAGCAAGACCAGCGCCTAAGCCCAAGAGAGCTAAGCCCGTGGTTATCGTAGCTTGATCTGACTGACTTCCTGTATTCGGTAAGTAACCTTTTTCGGTTGATTTGACTTTTTTTCTGCTTGAAGCTGCACTGCTTCAGATTTAGCTTTTTATGCTCTTCTTTCACAGCTTTGGTGCCTTGAACTTTTTCTTCTAGACTCTGATCTTTGCCTTGCCCAGAAGTTTGTGAATAAGCTTTTATAAGTATCTTGTGACTTTGTTTTCTCTTCTGAAAGGGCTGTTCCCACTTCTAGAATCTGATCTTGTGCTTCTAATTTATTGTAGCTTTCTTTTTAAGAGTGCGCTTGCCATTTTCAAGTTCGACTAAGTTCACACGAATACCTTTACGGCCTTCTTGGATGATACGCGTTTGACCAGCTGGAAGCATATGATTCTTTCGCTCTTGCACTTGGAAATCAACCTCTTCTTCCTCTATCAGAAGCTCTGGTCTATAGAGAACCAAATCTTTGATATCATCTTCTGGAAGAGCTGTTCCTTTCTTAGTGCCGACAAGCAGGACACGATTGATAGGATCTTGAACTACTTCTCGTAGTTTTTTTCTGCTCGCTGACCATCTGGAGCAACTTCAGTAAAGATTCTTTCCTTACCATTTTGCCCCTCTTCTTCTACACGGGTTTCCCCAAGGTAGAGATTGGCATCTTCTTTTTCAATTGTCTGATAAGGAAGTTCTTTTTCTTCGACTTCTAGACGTGGAAGTTCTTCTTGAACTGCGGCTACTACCTTACCAGCAGTAGCTTTTTTTCTTCCGTCAATTGAATACGGTATTCCTTAACCTGCTTACCACTCTCAGACAGAAGTCGAACCAAGACTGGCAAACGATTATCTCCACTATCTACAACAGTTGAAGCCACTTGGTCATTTTCTTCTACTGTCACTTTAGGACGTTGACCACTGTAGGACACTTGATATTCCAAGCGTTCTGCAGAGAAGTCTGGAAGTTCTTTGCCATTAAGTAAGATTTTTGATTTTTGTACTTTCTTTAGGCAATTCACTTGGTGCCAAGAAAGTCATCTCAATCAAAGGCAACTCCATTCTTATCTGCTTTTTCTATCCATTCTCCATCTCATAGCCTTGGATTTCACAGCATTAAAGGTTGCTGTCAATTCTGTACCAGCCCTCGGATATCTTGATTCATATTATAAGGAACGGACTCCCAGTTATCAGGATTGTTAAACAAGTGGTTTGATTCATAAGCTCGATAGTTTGAATAATAGGTTGGAACATCAAAAGTCTGGGCCAACATAACGCTCTAAGACTAGTTTAGACGGAGCATCTGTACCGCTATCAGCAAAGAAGTGCAGTTTGGCTTGATTGACTGTTCGTTCGATAATTTTTACCGTTTTCTTTGAAGATAACACCTACCGAAACATCTGGATTAGCTGATGGTGTCGCTGACTAATTTGTCCAACGGCGGCTCTCATTGAGGTCCCCGTCGTTGATATAATCCACTCGATCATGAGAATCTGGATCAGCATCATTTGTCTCAGATGCAAAAGCCTGATTGCTATTTTCATCATAGTAAGGATTGTCTGATACAGATTCGCCTAACTTATCAGTCACTCGGACTCTTAGCTCGACAGGTAAGTCGCTTCCAACCAGACGACCATGAACAGTAAACTGCCCAGCTTTTGATAAGCTTTCAGCTGGAACAGGTTCCCATTCGACAGCCAAATCTTTCACTTCATAGTCTTTTTTTCCCCTGTAAAGTAAACAGGGACCTTGCTTGGTAGCTCTAGATTTTGACCCTAGTTGGAGCAGGCGAGCTTGTTTTTACTGTCGCTATTGGTTTACGTGCCAATAGATCTTTATCATTTGTAAAGTGGATGCGATACTCACCCTAGAATATCTCCATTTTCAGCCTTGACGATAACGCGAACAGGATCTCCCTCGCGGACACTTGGTACGACAGTTGCCAGACCATTATTGCTGACACTTGCGGTTACTGCATCCGCCTTTCCATCCTTAGCTTCTAAATAGTAGTCTGTTAAGTCTGGATTAAAGTTTGGCAAATCTTGTCCCGCCACCTGTATTCTAGTCTGTGCTTGCTTAGCTGGAGCAACTTGTTTCGAGAAGATTTGAACTTCTGTGATAGAGGTTCCAAGTTTGTCATCTGCTCTCACCATACGAATACGAACAGCATAGGTATCTCACCTTATCAAAGTTAAAGTGATTCATTTCACCTGCTTTAAGCTGATCTGGAGCTTTCAGATTGGTTACAGGTTTCCAATTGCTATCATCATTAAAGACATGTTCTTCGCTTTCTACAAAGCTAGGATTTTTTTGGAGCTGTTGGCGTAGCTTTTACCAACATAATATTCAATCACATAAGACTTAGGTGCCCCTACCCCGTGATCTTCATGGAAGGCTACATTTAGATTGTCTACTGACCGTTTAGTCAAGATACCAGAATCTCCAAATAGTACCCCTACCGAATCTTCTTCACGACGGTTCCAGTTAGTCCAACGGTTGGCTGGCTGATCCGTATAAGAGATCACTTTATCATTAACATTAGATACTAAATCGCTCGGGTTAGAATCTGAAGCAAAAGCAAGTGGCAATTCTGAACCTGTCCATTGATCAGAGATGTTAGCACCATTTTCTGTTTGAGCAGATACTCGTACATGAAGTTTGGTTGGTAAAGAACTTCCTTCCACCTGTCCTGACACAGTAAAGACGCCTTCTTTTTTTGATATTGACTAGGTGCAATAGGCTCCCAAGTAACTTTTGCTGACGAAACCTGACCATTTGAGTGGTAAGTCCGTACACTCTCTGGCAAGTGTGGAGCTTCTGCAATCGGTGTCGTAACACTGACTTCTTCGACTGCAATGATCCCTTCAACAGAAACTTTAGCAATGGCTTTTTGATCAATACCTTCGACCTTTCCTACTACTTCAAAAAGTATGGTAGCGATCAAGTTCCTCCTTAGCCACTGCTTGCCAAGTAACCTTATGAACTTTTGGAAATCCTTTGTCGTACTCAACAGTAACAGTGGTTGGAAGATTTGGTTCTTGATGCAAATCAGTTACCACACTAACAGGACGAACGGATTGAACAGTTTTATTTTCTGTATTAGCCTGAATCGTTAAGTTTACTTGACCTTCTGCTCCCTCGTATTCAGCTTTGAGTGTGACAATTCCAGGCTTGTGTAATTCAAGCATTCCTTTACGAACAGCAACCTCTCCCTCGCCTAATGTAGAGAAGGCAACCTTATCCGCTTGTAAGATAGCCTGAGTACCGTCTTGATAGTGAGCCAAAACAGTTAATGGAACAGTCTGGTCCTCTTTTAGATGATTCGCTTGCTCAACTTGTAAGCTCAAACGTTCAATTTTAGGAGCTTCTTCTAAGAACTGAACGGCATAGGTCTGTAGGGTACCGCCATCCTTAGGTTGAACATAAATGCTGGCCCGCAACCCATTTGCAACACTAGCTTGAACAACTGTGACATCTGCATTTTCAGCAGTCGCGGCTACTAAAGGAAGTTGAGATCCGTAAGCAAGACTATGGTAATGAACTGGTTTCTGACTAGTTAGACCTGTTACAGAATCACCGTCAAGAGTTACAGCTGGATTCACAGGTGCTTCTGCTTCACTATCTGTCACCAGTAAGGTTGCTGATACCTTTTGTACCCTGCAAGTTGCCCAGTCATTTGAATGCGGGAACCTGGAACAGAAAGTTTGTCCTTATCTTCTGGTGCAATTTCCCATTTATCCACATCATAGTGTTCGAGACTACCATCAGTTAATGCAAGAGCAACTGACTTATCTACAGTACTCAAATCTGTCCCTGGTGCTACTCGTTTGATAACTGGCAATTCTCTTTCAACGGCTAAAAACTTCAACACGTGCTTCTACCTGACGGCCTTCTGCCTCTCCTTTGACAGTCACAATGCCTGAATGACTAACATCTGCTTGTGACCAAGTCACAGGCTGTTCAGCCCGGCTTCCGTCACTGTAAACAAAAGGAACTGTCGCTGGCAAGCTTGGAGCTTGTCCCAAAAACTGTACGAACTTTTGGCACTTCCGTCCCTAACACTGTCTTTTTCTTTCTGATCATCCTTTCCAGTGAAAAATAGTCACCTGGTCCGATTTTAGTAAATCAGAATGAGCCGTTAAGGTGAATTTCCCTGCCTGGTCTGTTGATTTGACAATGGCAACCCCTTTACCATTAAAGGCTTTGCGAATCCAAGAGCCGTCTGCTTGTTCCTTGTAACGTTCACGGCTAGCCTGTTCTCCATTATCTACTCCGACTAGCTGACCTTGTCCATGCAATTGGAAACGAACGAGGTTATTGGCAGTTGGCACGACATTGCCGTCACGGTCTACGATTTCATAGTAGATATAGGTCAAGTCTTTTCCATCTGCTGCAATAGCGTGCTCTTCCTTGACCAAGCGTACACCTGCAGGTTGACCTGCTGTTACAATCTTATCTCGGGCAATTTCTTTACCTTGATCATCACGAGCTACTGCTTCCAAAGTCCCTGGCTGATAAGCTACTTTCCACTCAAGGTAGAGTTCGTGAGGATTTGCCCCCTCTTGATAGCTACGGCCGTCACTTGTCTCTTTTTTGTTAAATTTCTTGATTCCCAAAGATTGGTTGTTCAAGAATAATTCAACACTAGCAGCATTGGAGTATGCACGGACTGGTATTTTATTTTCAGCATCTGCAACATTGTCTGCTAATTCCTGATCTTCCCAATTCCAATGAGGAAGCAAGTGAACCATTGGTTTCTTCTTGGCAGAAACCCACTGACTTTTGGTAAAGGTAATAGTCGTTTTTTTAGGAATCCCAGCTGTATCCACTATTCCGAAATAAGAACTCTTTACAGGAGTGCTGTTTTGGTTGTGCCAAGGAGTTGGTTCACCGATATAGTCTGTTCCTGTCCAGATAAATTGTCCTGCGTAACCAGCATTATCTCGGTCAAAAGTCCAAGAAGCTGTTGCCGTTTTACCCCAGCCAACTCGGTCATTTCCATAGTCCGATTGTTCATAGTTTCGCCAAGACTGATTGCTTCCAACCCATTCTTGCTCTGGATGGAAATAGCTACCACGTGTACGAGTCGCAGAAGACGTTTCAGAACCATAAATCAACCAATTTGGATGTTTAGCACGCAATGTTTTGTAATTTTCTTCTGAATAGTTAAAACCAACTGCATCTAGCTCATCAGCAATTTTTTCGTGACCACCACTACCATCACCGAAGCGGAATTTGTCTGCCCCCATCGTCACATAGCGGGTTTTATCAACTGACTTGATAACCTTGACCAGACGTTTAACAGTCGCTAAAGAATGAGCATCTCCATTAGCCTCACCGATTTCATTTCCGATAGACCACATGACGATAGCTGGGTTATTTTCACCTCTTTCTACCATTGTCCGCAAGTCATAATCAGACCATTTTTCGCCCTTTTTGGCCTCTGGGTGAGTGGCGTCTTTTTCAAAGAAACGACCGTAATCGTAAGGCTTCTTACCTCCATACCGTGTATCAAAAGCCTCTTCTTGGACTAGCAATCCCAACTCTGCCGCAATCTGCAAAGTCTGTTCACTAGCAGGATTATGGGTCGTACGAATCGAATTGACCCCTCATTTCCTTCATTTGCTTGAGACGACGGTACTCAGCCTTATAGTTTTCTTCTGCTCCTAGTGCTCCGTGATCATGGTGCAAGGAAACCCCGTGAAATTTGATCCTCTGACCATTCAAAGAGAAACCTTCATTAGGAGTCCAGTTATAATAGCGATAACCAAACAAGTCTTTCTTAGCGTCAACAAGCTGACCATCACGATAAATCCGTGTCACTAGCTCATACAAGGCAGGCTTATCATTCAGCACAGTCCACAGCTCTGGTCTTTCAACTTGTATCCTTGTCTGAATTGTACTAGTCTCATGAGCTTTCAGTTTTTGACTGGCAGTACGAATCACTTCTGTTACAGCTTCCCCGCCTCGTCTCACAATTTGGTATTCAGCTGTAATTTCATGATCTTTATCATCTGTATTAGAAATCTTACTGCTGACAAGAGTGTCTACCTTTCCATCTTTTTGATTTTCCAACTGAGGAGTCAAGATGGTTGTTCCGTTCTTTTGAACATGAACCTTATCTCTGATAAGAAGAGAAACGTCACGGTAGATTCCACTTCCTGAATACCAACGACTGCTTGGTTGCTTGTTAATCACATGAACAGCAATGATATTTTCCCGGCCATCTTTGTGAAGATAGTTTGTAATATCGTATGAAAATTGATTATAGCCATTTGGATAATGACCAACCAGCTGGCCATTCACATAGACTTGCGAATCCATATAGACCCCATCAAAGGTCAGACGTACATTTTTATCTAAATCCTTTTCATCTAATTTAAGGGGCTTGCGATACCAAGCGTCTCCACCATTAAGTTGGCCCCCTTCATTCTGTGCAGGAGAGTCATGATCAAAGTCAAAGTGGATACTCCAGTCATGAGGTAAGTCTAATTTTTTTCCATGAAGTTATATCGGCCTCATCTTTTTATTGCTTCCTTAGCATTAGCGTTTAATTTAAAGTGCCAATTCTGATTAAAAATTGACCTTTCTATCCTCAATCATTTGACTCACTTCCTCCTCAGTAGCAGATTTCACCTTATCCTTTTCTGATCCTTCTTGGGCAGAGGACTCGCTTATTTCTTTCACTTCATTTTTTTACTGATTCAGAAAACTCTTTTTCTACCTTAGGACTAGGTGAATTCTCTTCTGTTTTCTCTGGAAAAAGTTTCCTGTGTTGAAAAGAGCTGGACTAGCATCTGGAGCCCTCAGATGATTCACTAGTGGCAACTGCCTTATCAGAGTGCTCTTCCTCAATCTTTCCTTCTTCTTTGACGCTTTCAGCACTAGCGTTAACGGCCACTTCTTCCGCATAAACAGGGTTTCCTGCAGAAAGACTAGCTCCAAACAAAAACTGCACAAGTTCCAATAAGCACTGAGCATGCACCAACAGTAAATTTTTCGGATGCTATAGACTCTTTTACGATTCCAATATCCTTTTTCCATAAGGTCCTCCACCAAGTAACCGCTTCCATTTTTATAGAAGCAAGCTATTCCTATAGTTTTCTTCACCTTATTTTATAAAACAAGTTGCATAATCTCAATACGAATGAAGCCGTTTTCATATTTATGAGTGATTTTTTTCTAAAATTAGGAGAATCATAGAATTCTCTTCAGCTATCAGCAATTTTTTTATCTGTTCAGTTCTGTCACTTATTTCTGATAAAAAAAGTAAAAGTCATAAAAAAACAAGCGTCAATTTTTCATTGACACTTGTTTCTTGTTTTAGTTTTTAAAACGAGTCCTGTAATAAACTCCCCATCCAACAATCATAGTTAAACCAAGGGCAAGAAGTGTAAAAGCTAAGCTCTGTACCTGTTAATGGTAAAGTTTTCTTAGTCTTATCTTTTTTTCTTGTGGTTTTTCTGAATCTTTTGGATTTGTCTTACCAGGATCTTTTAGGATTTTTTTCTTATCCGGATCCTTTGGTTTTTCCATTGCCTGGATCTTTAGGATCTTTATTACCTGGCTTATCAGGTTTATTTGGTTTGTTTGGTTTGTTTGGTTTATTTGGGACACTTGGAATTGTTGGAATACTTTGGTCTGTTACTACTAACTTCCCATCCTTGTACTCTACTGTGTTTCCATTAGCGTTCAAAATTGTTATCGTTCCGTCGAAGTTCACTTGGAAAGTGATGTCTTTAACAGCTAGGTAACCAGCTGGGGCTGTCGCTTCATGGAAAGTATATACTCCAGGAGCTAATTCTAAATCATGTGATTTGTTTACTTCTGAAGTCCAGCTTTCTACAGCTTGGCCTTCTGCCTTATCGTCTTTGAAGATCTTGATCTGAGCTCCCGCGATTTCTTCTCCACCAAGGCTAACCTTGCTGAAAGTTACCTTACGTGGGAGGTCATCGTCTTTATCGGTTACAGTTACTTTGGAACCATCGGCTACGACCTTGTTGTCTTCACCCTTAGAGTCTTTCTCGCCAACATTGGTCACTTCCACTGTGCCGTCGTGTTTGACTTGGAAAGTGATGTCAGTCACCTTGAGGTAACCTGTTGGTGCTGCTTCCTCATGGAAAGTGTATGTACCTGGAGCCAAGTTGAGATCTTTAGACTTACCAGCTTCTGAAGTCCAGCTTTCTACAGCTTGGCCTTCTGCCTTATCGCCTTTGAAGATCTTGATCTGAGCTCCTGCGATTTCTTCTCCACCAAGGCTAACCTTACTGAAGGTAATCTTACGTGGAAGATCATCGTCTTTGTCTGTTACTGTAACAGTTGAACCATTTGTAACGACTTTATTTTCTTCACCCTTAGAGTCTTTTTCGCCAACATTGGTCACTTCCACTGTGCCGTCGTGTTTGACTTGGAAAGTGATATCGGTCACTTTGAGGTAACCGGTTGGAGCTGCTTCCTCATGGAAAGTGTATGTACCTGGAGCCAAGTTGAGATCTTTAGACTTACCAGCTTCTGAAGTCCAGCTTTCTACAGCTTGGCCTTCTGCCTTATCGCCTTTGAAGATCTTGATCTGAGCTCCTGAGATTTCTTCTCCACCAAGGCTAACCTTACTGAAGGTAATCTTACGTGGAAGATCATCATCTTTATCGGTTACAGTTACTTTAGAACCATCGGTTACGACCTTGTTGTCTTCACCCTTAGAGTCTTTTTCACCAACGTTTGTCACTTCCACTGTACCGTCATGTTTGACTTGGAAAGTGATGTCAGTCACCTTGAGGTAACCTGTTGGGGCAACTTCCTCATGGAAGGTGTAAGTGCCCGGTGCCAAATTCAGTTCTTTAGACTTACCAGCTTCTGAAGTCCAGCTTTCTACAGCTTGACCTTCTGCCTTGTCGCCCTTGTAGATCTTGATCTGAGCACCTGCGATTTCTGTACCACCAAGGTTAACTTTACTGAAAGTAATGGCTTTTGGACTATCATCGTCTTTATCCGTTACTGTAACAGTTGAGCCGTTGGTTACGACCTTGTTGTCTTCACCCTTAGAGTCTTTTTCACCAACGTTTGTCACTTCCACTGTACCGTCATGTTTGACTTGGAAAGTGATGTCAGTCACCTTGAGGTAACCTGTTGGGGCAGTTTCCTCATGGAAGGTGTAAGTGCCCGGTGCCAAATTCAGTTCTTTAGACTTACCAGCTTCAGATGTCCAGTTTTCTACTGCATCTCCTTCAGCTTTCTCGCCCTTGTAGATCTTAATTTGAGCACCTGCGATTTCTTCTCCACCAAGGCTAACCTTACTGAAAGTTACCTTACGTGGAAGATCATCGTCTTTGTCTGTTACAGTCACAGTTGAGCCGTTAGTTACGACTTTGTTGTCTTCACCCTTAGAGTCTTTTTCTCCAACATTCGTCACTTCCACTGTGCCGTCATGTTTGACTTGGAAAGTGATGTCGGTCACTTTGAGGTAACCTGTTGGAGCTGCTTCCTCATGGAAAGTGTACGTACCGGTGCCAAGTTCAAGTCTTTAGACTTACCAGCTTCTGAAGTCCAGCTTTCTACAGCTTGACCTTCTGCCTTGTCGCCTTTGAAGATCTTGATCTCTGCACCAGCAATCTCAGTACCACCAAGGTTTACTTTTACTGAAAGTAATAGCTTTGGGACTGTCATCATCTTTGTCGGTTACAGTTAGAGTTGCACCATTCGCTACAACACGGTTGTCTTCACCTTTAGAGTCTTTTTCGCCAACGTTTGTCACTTCCACTGTGCCGTCTGTTTTGACTTGGAAAGTGATATCGGTCACTTTGAGGTAACCTGTTGGAGCTGCTTCCTCATGGAAAGTGTACGTACCGGTGCCAAGTTCAAGTCTTTAGACTTACCAGCTTCTGAAGTCCAGCTTTCTACAGCTTGGCCTTCTGCCTTATCGCCCTTGTAGATCTTGATCTCTGCACCAGCAATCTCAGTACCACCAAGGTTTACTTTACTGAAAGTAATCGCTTTTTCAGTTGGTGTCTTCTTGTTGACAATATCACGAGATACCGATTTATCAGTTCCGAAATCTTGTGAACCAATCTTGATTTCCTCAGTTGATTTGTCATATCCTTCTGGTGCTGTCACTTCTCGGATAGTATAGTTGTCTCTCAACAACTCTCCTACGCTCGCATTACCATCAGCATCTGTTGTCAACTTGCCAACTACTGCCCCAGTACTGTCACGAACCACTTCAAATTCAGCACCTTGAAGATTTTCACCTGCTTCATTTACCTTGTGGATCTTAATAGAGAATACATATCCTTCAGCTACACCACCAGCAATCTGATAGGTACGAGTGCTAGTTGATTGTTCAGTCAGACCACCATTATAATTCATCTTGGCTACGTTCGTAATTTTTTCGCCATCAACTAAATCATAATTTGCTTTAGCCCTATATTCAATCATATAACCAAAGCCATTAGTATCTCCTAGAGGTAAAGTGAATCCATCTCCGCCCGGATTTACAGTCATTTGTTTCTTAAATGTTTCTGTCATATCCTGAGCATTAGACCATTTCCAATCTCCGTTATTCCAACGCCAATCTACTTTATAAATACGAAAAGTATCTGGTAAGAAGGTGAAATTTGGAGACGAGAACGCATCCTTGATGGTTATATCACTATAGTTGGCCATATTGCGGTTTACAGTAATATTGTAACGAATAACATTTTTCTCGTCATCCTTATACTGGAAGGAACTCTTTTCAATCTTAGAGTCATACTGTTTAGGAGGTCCATTATAATGAACAGTCCCTGGAACTAAGGTCCGTGTTCCTATTGTAAATCCAGCATTCAAGTCACCTTCTTGACTCACTACATCATGGTCAACCCGAGCATAGAAGAAAAATTCTCCACGGACACCAGATTTTTGCTCAACATAATTTGTATATGTTAAGGTAATCGTTTTGTTTGCAGAATCCAAAAATCCATTTGCAACAAGATTACCTGACTCGTCCTTAAGCTCAATGGCTGAAGAGTTCGCAAAAGCATACTCTGGCGGCAAGGTGATTGTCGTCGTATCTCCTTGATGTACTTGGTTATCAGGCAATACAAATTTTGCGTAAACGCGGAAATCTTGCCAAATATCAATCCCTTGTGTTAAGTCTCCTCCAGAAGAACTTTTGAGACTCATCTCAGTAATGACATCATTAAATTCGGCCGCCTGCACTTGGGCAAGAGGAGTTAATGATGGCAAAACCACTCCCAAACAAAGAATAATGACGTGAAGCCAAGTTCTAATTCTTTTTGTTCATGCAATCTTCCTTTCTCATAATATTCAGTTTTGAATGTACAATGTAATTGTATACTAACTGATTTCCCCATCTTATCAGTGTTTACCTTTACAAAAAAAGTAAACATTTTTTTATAGATACATTACGCCTTCATTCTACCATACTATCAATAAAAAGACCATATGTTATAAGCCTTTTTTTAATATTTATTCAAATTTCATTAACTTGCTAGCATTGAACAAATAATTACATTAACTTTCAAATTAAAGCTGATGCTACCAAATCCAATCTTTTATTACTTTTTGTGTCTGAAATACCACAAAAACCGGAAACAAAGTCCGGTTCTTCTGATTTATTTCCTAAAAAGTCAAGGCGTAGAATTTACCATCCCAGAGGAATTTCAACTCTTTCTCTTTGACTCCCGCTGGAACTGCTGCTTCAATTTCTCCAAGATCAACAGTAGCATCCTTAAAATAGTCCTTGCTAAAAGTGGTTTTTTTCTTATATTGCTGGTCCACATAATCCGCCGTCTCATCTGAAATCAAAAATCTTAGTCCCTGGTTTAGCCACCCTTAGCATTTCCTGCATGGCCTTGGTCTTATCGGTAAAGAAATTGATTCCACCAATATGATAAACGATATCAAAACTATTATCCGCAAAGGGTAGATCTTCCGCACAGGCATGAAAGAGTTGCAGATTGGTCTTCTTGGAGCAAGATTTCTGACATTTTTTTCAGCATGCCTATGGAAATATCTGCCCCTGACAAAGTCTAGAGCTTTTCAGATCAATATTCTTAGGGATGTAGCGCAGGTCTTGACCAGTCCCGATAGAGACATAAAGGACTGACAAATGGTCTTTCCATTCTATTTCAGCCATTAGCTCTCTTCTCAGCTTATCGACTGCTTTCCCATAAAGAAGGGCACCCAGCCATTTTTCACTCAAATCATACCAGCGAGCAAAGCGATTATACATGGTCATATACTTGGCATTGTCGCCAGAGATATAGTCCGGATTCAGAGCCAGGTAGATGTCCCCATCTTTTTGAAAAATCATCCACCTCCAAGCCTGACTTCAGTTTCTCTTGTATCTTTGTTTCCATCATGTTTCTTGTCTCCTTTTTCTATTTGAAAAATTATTATAGAGAATTCTGAAACAAAACAAGAGATTTTCAGCAAGTGGCTACCCAGCATGAGTAACCGGAAGAAATTACTTGGCAAGTTGCAGAAAATCAAAGGAATATTATACAAAAGAGTCTGAAGCTTTCTGCTTTCAGCACTTTGGGTCCAATTGGTCAGCTTTCTACCAGCCTTGAAATTGCACTAAGCTGGTTCTTATCTGATGCTTCTTATTTGAAAGTATTTTTTCCATCTTATCTCAAATGTCGAGTTCATTCTGTGAAAGCCCGCAGGCCATTAGGATAAAGACAGAAATCACAGCCAGAAGCAAACTCTCGATTTTCTTGAACCTAGACATAGGAGTTCTCCCTTTATGCGAAACTTGTTGAGACTAGCACTCCGCCAAAAATGCCTGCACAGTCTTGACATCTTCTGAGCTACCGCCTTGGTCAATATCACAGATATGCTGGAGCCCATATTTTCCGATAATCAAGGCAGTCGCCCCACAGAAGGTCCGGCCGTGTTTAACAGAGTCGCCATTGTTAACAAAACCTTTAATCAGCCCAGGATGTTTCTTGATAAAGCGTTTGGTAGACCAAGGAATTTTCCCAGCACCAGCATTTCGAGTAATGAGAATACAAGGCCCTTCCAGTTTCTCCTTGATGCTCTGTGTCGGATAGCCCAGTGATTCTGCAAATCGTTTTTCCAATACCAGTATTAGAATCATAAACTACAATCAACTTCATCACCTACTTTCTTAAAAAGGATAGCAAACCAGGCCGCAAAGCCAAGAACCACAACATCCGAGATGAGCATAAGCATAAACTCCAAATCTGGCATCATGTGTATGTAAATTAGCAATGACAACGTTGCTAAAGCCAGCGCTGTCAGCTTCGCAACTACTGGCAATCCCGGAATCAAAGTTGCTCCAATTAGGACAAGGATGAGACCTCCGACTAAAAATGACTGAAAATCTATACTTAAACTAAAACCAACTGTCACACCGCCATAGCCAATGGTCAAAAGACCAATCGCGACCAGACAGATACCTAAAATAAGCATTCCACTCATGGCAAATCCTCCTTGCTTATTCATTCTTTTCCTCACTTTCTATTTTTTTGAATGAATAGTTCCAGATATTCATTCACATCATGATAAAAAAATAATGTATTTTATCTAATTACGTTCCTTTCCATTTCCGAATCACAGGGCATAATCCATCACCTCCTTTGTTTATGAATGAATATTTTTATAAATTCATTCATCGTCACTTCTAAGAAAAGGAATTTTCTCTATTTGGAAAAAAATTCCCTTAACAAAATATTTCACTAAAGTCTCAAGACTATCGAAGTAGCCTGAAAATTCCTGCTCAGTGACATGCATGTCTATGTAGTAAATCAAGTCATATACCTTCATGATCTCAGCAATTTTTCTCCTTCGAAAACCCCTCTTCCTGCAAGCGCTGGCTGAAAGTCTGAATCAGAAACTGATGAAAGGCATTGGACGCTCGACCGGCATCTTGATTATAGTAATCGTGCAGAATCTGAGAAATGCCCGGCTTATTCCACTCGGCTAAAAATTTTATTGGGCGAAATCAACTCAAAAAGTGACTGCAAAAAAAGCTGTTCAACGATTGCTTGGGCTCGCCCTGCCAGTCTACGCGTTTCATGGTTTCCTCACGTATACGGCTATTTTTCAGCTACATAAACCTCCAAGAAGATAGCTTCCTTGGACTCATAATATTTGTAAAAGGTTCCGACAGCCATCTGGCTTCTCTTGGCAATATCAGAAATTCCAGCTGCCTTATAGCCTTTTTCTGCAAAGACTTCTCTAGCTGCAGCCAGGAGCTCATTTTTTTATCCATTTTCCTGTCTCTTTTGTGAATGAATTTTATTTTTTTATTCATTCATATTTTTAACACTTGTTTTACAAAAAGTCAAGTATTTTTGCTATACTACAGTCTAGATATTCTTTGAATATCAAATTATTATACCGAATTTTATTGGAGGTTTAGTAATGCTAAAAAGAAAAACGCAATCAGGGAATGATTGGCCTATTATTTATTACTCTAATTTTTCTTGGAATAGCTGGCGCCATGGCCTTTATCCAGTACCAAAAGGCTAATCCTAAAATTGCCTACTCAGCAGACACCGCTAAAGTTTCTTCTGAAACAGTTTATACTGAAGTTTATGATATCTCTCCAGAACCTATTTTTCCCAGTAAATGATAAAACTGAGGTTTGGCTGGTTCAATATAAGGATGGATATGTTGGCGTTCAAGCAAAAAAAGGTGACAAGCAGATCGCCAAGCTAGTGGAGCAAGCAAATAAAGGAGAGCTAAAGAAAAATCCCGCACGACTTGTCGGTACTTACATAAATACAAGCGTTCAAAAGAAGGACCAATCATATATTTCCAACTTTTCTAGCTTGATGCATAGTCTAAGAAATGAAGTTGGAGATATCTCGGCCAAAATTGCAACCAGCTCTTATATCTCTCTTTCTGAGTTTGACTCTGAACATTCCAAATTCATCTTTTACGTCCTATTCTTAGTCGGTTTATCTGCCATTTTTATCGGAACTGGACTCTTCAACCGCAGAAAGAATGTGCAAGCTTATAATGAAATTTATTCAATTTATCCAGAAGTCCAAGGAAATCTTAATCTCTTACTAGAACAAGCTTCCTTCCATGACGAAGAATTGAAAATCATCATCTATAAAGATCACCTGATCACTTATTATCGTGGTGTAAGAACTGTTGACCTAAAACAGGTTATCCACCTCTACCACCATATTTTCACCATGCATCGAGGCTTTGCATCCAACAGAAATTCTACTCTGATTGCTGTTCGATCAAATAACAAGAAATATCAGATGCCTATTCGAAATATTGGCAAAACGACAGATATTCAACTTCGGTCTACTTTTGACTATCTCTACAATTACTTCCCTCATATCAAATTAGGAGTGTAATGTCACATAAAACTCAAGCTAGATTTTCCAGCTTGAGTTTTTATATATAAAAAACAGGAGCAGGATACAATCCCAGCTCCTTTTTTAAGATATGCTTGTCAGAACGTTTTTCAGTAGATTACTTGCCTTCTTTTTTTCCCTTCTGCGTTTGTCCAAGGCACTATTAATCTTCTTGGTCTTAAGATTTGTATCCAAGTAAAGAAAGAGCCATACAAAGAGATAAATCAGAATAAAAATCTAGCCAGAAATGCCAGTTGGCAATTAAAAATCCCCAGTTATTGTAGACCATGAAGCAGCATACTAAGACTGCGACAGCGACAAAATGCAGTAAAATCGAGACTAAAAAAGAGAAACGGTCTTCAAAAGTTTTTAAAATTGAACTGATGATCCCAATCAAACCGCTCATCACCATGACACTGACGATATTACTTGTTGTGGGCGGATTTTTTTGAATAGAGAGAGCAAGGACAATCAGATAGACTGCACTCCCCCTCTGGATGCCCATCAATATAGCGTGTAGACATTTTTTTATACTCATCACTTACCTCCTAGATTCCCAGATATTCCATTAAGAGTTTAACATAGCGACGGCTGACTTCGGTCTTGATTTGATTGGTCAGCTTGGCCGTCATATTGCCAGAAAAACTGTCAGATAAAGACTCCAAATGGTCAATATTGATGACAGCATGCCGGGAAACCTGGATAAAGTTCGAGCTGCTAATCCGTTGCTGAAAGCGAGTCAAAGTCTCTGTCGTCTGATAAATGCCTTCTCTGCTGTAAATCATCAAAGTTGTCTGGTTGATGTCTGCTAGGATTATATCTTCAGTCTTCAGCATGATAAGCTTATCGTCCGACTTGATAGGCAGGACACCACTTGGCCCAGCCTTGTACTGCTCTAAATAATCTAAGATGGCCTTGGCCTCTGCCGCTAGCTGGTCTGCCTTGACCACAACCAGCGGATCCTTGGATGAAATGGTTGGATCTGTTTCAAATTTTGCTTGCAAGAGGAAGCTCCCTATTCACATTCTATTGTAGTTTCAGCCGGCGGATGACAATCATATTTTGCACTATCCAAATAAGCGCTATTGCAACTAAAAACTATTCCAACTATATAGAAAGTTTCTGTCCTTGTCAAGAGCTCCTGCCATTCAATGCGAATTCCCATTATTTTTTCAAAAGCTACTCGTGACTGGCTGTTATTGGCAAAAGTGTCTGCTAGACTTTCCTTCATGAGAAGCTGTCTGAAAAGAGATGCCATGTAGTTAGAAGGCGTAAGCTTCATCAGGTTTTTGTGCCATGTTCGGCAAGTTTCCAATAGGGATATAGGTTCCCACTAGAAAACCAGAGGTCGCTCCGACTACTGTCGCTAATTTACCTAGACTATCCACTGATTTGAAGCGTTGAACAATCAGAGCATTTATTAGTGTGGCCAAGAGGCTGTTCAAGATCATCAGAAGCACCGGTAAGAAAGTTTTCCCCATTCAAAGGAAATTTTATCCGCCTGCATAAAAATAGCTGAGCATAAAGGTAAACATAATGACCTGCATCAAAAAGCCGATTATAATAGAGCTGATAAGATAACTAAGCTGCAAGCCCCACGGTCCTAAGTCCGTGATAAAAAGATCATCTGTTACCATCCGCTCCCGGTCTTCGACCTGCCGTGAGAAAGCTGCCAATGTGGTTGTTAATGCTGTAACTGCCAACACACCACCAATCAGCCACAAGTCCATCAGCTGGCTGGAATAACCTCCAGAATTACTTTTCAAAAAAACGATATAAAGCACAAAGGGAATAATGGCTCCAAAGAGGGACAAAATTACCCCACTGCGGTTGCGAAAATAAAGTAAAAAATTGCGTTTAATCAAAGCGAGCATATTAGCGTACCTCTCTTCCTGTCAGTGCCATAAAAGCATCGTCCATGGTTCCGGGTTGGAATTCAAATTGTTCAATATAGGGACCTGCCTGAGCCAATAAGGTCAGTGCTTCTTGAGTCGTTTTAGGGTGAAGGATAAATTCCCCTTCCTTGACTTGCTCCCAAGCACAGTCTTTTGGCAAACTTTTCTCTAAACCTGCTACATCTGGACTTAAAATCCGTAAGATATTGCGGGCGTAGTTTCCTTTAATCTGGTCTGCAGATCCTTGGGCAATAACCTGACCATGATCTACGATATAAATCTTATCCGCATCGTCTGCTTCATTAAGATAGTGGGTTGTCAGGACAATGGTCATCTGCTCTTCTTTCTGAATCTGCTTGAGTAGGCTCCAAATACTCTCCCGAGTCTGAATGTCCAGCCCTGTCGTAGGCTCATCTAGAAAAAGTAGGTCAGGGCTATTGAGCAGAGCTCGCGCAATGTCCACCCGACGCTTTTGACCACCAGACAGCGTCCCATACGGTTGCTTGGCAAAGGCTGAAAGACCAAGCTGAGAGACCAAGCGTTCGATTCTACCTGCAGGCATCTCCTTGTACTGCTTAGCTCTGATAGTCAGATTTTCCAAAACTGTCAGCCGAGCGTCCAACACACTGTTTTGAAAAACCACACCCAGCCTAAGCTTTTCAGCATAGCAAATCTGCCCGGACGTTGGCTTCAAGAGACCTATCAGCATCTGGATAGTCGTAGACTTGCCTGCTCCATTAGGGCCCAAGACAGCGGTAAAACTGCCTCTCTCAATCTGAATATCGAGACCATTAACAGCCACCTTATCGCCATAAATCTTGCTAAGATTTTTGTTTCTACTAACATGATATTTTTCTCCTGTCCTTAACTTCTGAGACTATAATAGCAAGTCTTTTTTTGAAAAATCTCAGCTTTTTGGACAAGCGGTAAAAATGAGGGAGACAAGAGGTGAAAATCTAGACATCAAAAAAAGCCCCCGACCAGAGGTCAGGGATAATAGACTAGCGTGTAACAATCTTTCGATAGCTACGTGAAGTTAATAAGAATACTAAAATATAAGCTAGTAAAAAGACGCTACAAGTTATGATCGTTGTCTGAATTAATAAGGGCGTATTGGTCACACCTAAAAAGCGCCACAATCAAACTAAGCATATGAAAAAGCAGCTGCAACATGGCAGAAAGCAAAAAAATAAGTGGCAAGAAGAACACAGTTACGATTTGCTTACGTATAGTGCGCTTGGTTTGCTTCTCATCAAGACCAACTTTTTGCAAGATGACAAATCCATCACGATCTTCATAGCCTTCAGAAATCTGCTTGTAGTAAATCACCAGAACAGCCCCCAATAAGAAAATGACTGAGAGAAACAGACCTATAAAGAGTAAGGTTCCCGTCACCTGCTTTTGATTTTTGCTCTGCCACTTCTCTATCAAAAGCTTACTGCATAACCACCAACTTGCAGACGGTCCATCTCTTCTGTTACTGCTTTTTTTGCACCTTATCAGAAAACTCCTGGTTGCTCTTCGTGTTACTAGAGATACCAATATAATATTCATGCAAAGCGTCCAAACCGACTTCTTTTTATATCATTGACAACCATGTTTAACATAGCACCCCCAACCATGATATGCCCATTGGGTAAGTGTCCATGAGTAAAATCTTGTGAGGAAATTTGCTTGATTTTCCAATCCTTGCCATTGATACGTAAGGGTTGATTTTTATCTAAAGATAAGTTTCTACCATAGATAAGTGTTTCACCATCAGCTAAGTCTAATGTTTCTCCTGTCATCTTCTCATAATCCTGACGGCTTACAAGCATAAAGCTACCTACCGCCTTGCTGAAAGATTGAGGTGCTTGCATAAAGTTACGGTCGCCAACAGTTACTTCATTCCCCGCCACCTCAGAAAGCATCGACGTTTGATAAAGATAGTCGGAGTAAGTCGGATTTTTAAGACCAGATTCTTGAGCAATTTCTTTTACTTTTTCTAGTAGAGGTTCATTTCTATCTACTGTATCTGGCAAGGATACTGTGACATTATAGTCTTTTGGATAGAGAGTATCAATATAGTCTTTGCCGCCAACATAGATATTAATGGTTCCTACCAAGGTCACCAGAAGCATGGTTGAAAGGATGGAAATCGTAGCCAGACCTGCAGCATTTTTACGCATCCTAGAAATCAAGTTAGATACTGAAATAAAGTTCTGAGGCTTGTAATAGTAACTTTTACGTTTTCTTAGAAAATTTAAAAGTGTAATGGATCCAGCATTAAAGAGCAAATAGGTTGCTACAACAACCATGAGGACCGCAAGAAAGAAATTGGCAATGGCTGCAACAGGCTTTTGTAACTGTCAAGGCTATATAATAAGCAACTCCCATGAGAACGACTCCCAAAAGGGTCTGCAAACCTAAGAATTTTCCCTTCTTTTCTCCTGCTTTCTTTTTCTCGCATGAGGTGGAGTGAGCTATAGCGCAAAAAGCCTCATAGAATTAAGAAAAAGAATGATAACAAAAAGCTAGTCCCAGACTGACTAAAGTCAACCAAATATTAGACCATTGGAAGGTTGAGGTCAACACAACAGGCATCCCCATAAACTTCAAGAGCAGGGCATAAAGGAGCTTATCTAGTAGCGTTCCACAGATAATTCCTAGTCCGACAACCCCAGTATATAAAAGACACAGCTCTATGAAGGTCATAGTGAGTAGGTGCCTTTTTTTCCATACCAAGTATACTATAAATCCCCAGCTCTTTGGAGCGATTTTTTTCATGACAAAACTATTGGCATAAGTCACAAGAATCAATACCGCAATCTGAATAACCCAAATCCCAAACTGCAGGGTCATACGCGCCGCTGTCCCACCATAAGTTGTCTCCATATTACTACTATAAGTCAAGGAAATAAAACTATAGAGTATCGCTGTTGCTACAATCGTGGATAGAACAAAGGGATAATAAAGGCTGCGGTTCTTAACAAGATTTGAAAGAGCTAGTTTACTGGTTAGTTTGAACATAATCACCCACCTCACTTGCCATGACAGTCAAAGTATCAGAAATCTCCTGGAACATCTGGCGTTCTGTCTTATCGCCCCGGAAAATCTGATTGTAAAGGATGCCATCCTTGATAAAGAGCACCCGCTTGGCCCGGCTGGCTGCTGATGTCGAGTGGGTCACCATCAGAATAGTCTGACCCCGATCGTTAATATCATCAAAAACATCCAAAAGAGCAGCCGATGACTTGGAATCCAGTGCTCCTGTTGGCTCATCTGCCAATAAGATCTCCGGTTCAGTGATGATGGCACGCGCAACCGCGACCCGCTGCTTCTGACCACCGGAAATCTCATAAGGAAACTTCTCTTGCAGCTTGTTAATTCCTAATTCAGTACAAGTAGTGACCAATTTTTTTGCATCATCTCTGTGATGGGACGTCGAGAAAGCACTAAAGGCAAGAGGATATTGTCCTTAACTGACAAGGTATCCAGCAGGTTAAAATCCTGAAAGACAAAGCCTAGCTTTTCTCTGCGGAAGCTGGATGCTTAGCTATTTTTTTGATAGTCGCTGTATCTGTTCCATTCAGAAAGACTTGCCCTTCTGTTGGCTTGTCCAGCATGGCTAAAATATTGAGGAGTGTTGACTTACCTGAGCCAGACTCTCCCATGATGGCCACATAGTCGCCCTCATCCACTGTGAAGTGGATATCCTTGAGCGCTTCTACTTGATTGCCCTGAAAAACGGGTTTTATAAATCTTTTTTTACGTGTTGTACATCTAATAAACTCATAACTTCTCCTTTAAAATCCTAAGTACATTTCTTGAGCTACCTGATTGGCTTGGCATCCGAATTTCGTCCATTCAATTTCTTTTTGACTTGGCCGAATGGAATATTTATCTTTCTTATGACTTATTTTAAATAATTTCATTCTAAACACTTCTTTCTTTTGATAATCTTATTCTACCGAATTTGTACTCGGCTTTCCATAACCTAACCTTACAATCCAGAAAGGAATCTTACACTTTTGTAAGATGGAATGAGCCCTATTTTACCCAAAAGGCTATTAAAGCAATCAACCACAGATGGGCCGGATAGAAAATGTAGAAGAAATATTTGCTCCACTTACTGGTATAACCGCGCTCGCCATTGTAGAGATAAAGAAAAAGGTAAGACAGTGATAAAGAGCCAGTCCGAATTATAGAGCATCATCGAAAGGGTTTCTGACAAGCTTGGATAAACTTCGATACTCATGACAAACAGCAGAAAAAAGCTAGAGCAAGGTAAAGTAGATTACGTAAAAACTTTGTTCTTTCTGCACCCATAGGTGATAAGCATAAAAGGGGATCATGACCATACCACCTTCTGTCAAGAAAGCAGCTACTAGAAAGACTACTGCGCCCTAAGCCATAACGGATCCATTTATCACGCCCATTAAGTTCAAGTTTCTCTTTAGAAAATCCAAAGAAAATCCCCAAACTCAAAACACCACAAGCTAGTGTTAAAAATATATTATTGGAGTTGTGTATTTCTTTTGACTGTAAAAGAAAATTTAAAATTACATTTCCAAAGAACATGAGCCCCGCCCAGAAAAAGAGACGAAGATTATATGTAATGCGGTTGCGCGTGTGAATAAAACCCTCTACTGCCGCAAAGGCGAACCAGACTCCTACACAGCGGGTCACTGCATGAAAGATACCATCCCATCCAGCTGGTAGTAAGCCAGGAATCTTATCAACGTGATCCAAAACCATTAAAAGTGCCATGATTAGTTTTATTTGAAAGCCATTGAGGCCATTCCCTTTTTTCATTTTCTTTCTCCTTTTTTTCTTTTATAGTCTTATCTTATAAAAAATTAAAGAACACCTGCCATAACATAACCTTTCAATTCAAAAGAAAAAAACCTTACAAATTTGTAAGGTTAGGAGAAAAGTTATGATGTGGAGGAAAATTTCTGCTTTCTCGAGAGAAAGTATGCCTTGGACTCGCCGGTCTATATTCCTCGCTCTCTTTTTTACTCCGGCAATTCTACCTTCAAGCTCATATCTGTAGGTTGTAACACTTTCTGAACTGCCGCTAGAAAGGCTAGACCATTATCAGATGGGGGAATACTGGAATGTGATATGGATGACTTTTTATCAAACTTATCACCGTATCGTTCCACATACTGTTTGCTTTCGAGGAAGTAGATATAATTATTGAGTTTTTTTCTTGCAGAATTTCCAGATGGACTGCCTCTATTTCTTCCTGCCAGCCAACTGGGTCCGCTAGAGAAGCTCCAAATGATTATCAACAGTGCCAATAGCATCAAGTTCAGTTGGATTTAGTTCTGAAGAGATGGCTTTATGTAACAATTCTTCAAATTCTTGATTAGAAAAATAGCCGTTCCACTGACGACGGATTTACTAAAATACGAGTGGGTGTTGATCTAAAAATAACTTTGCATAGCTATTTCCTTACTTTCCTTAGTCACCCATTCTCCAGTTTCTAAGAATAGTTCCACCTCATAAGCATCTTGTTCGGATCTCAAAGCCTTGTCTACTAATTCTTTACTAACTGGATAAGTAACTCTCTTTCTTGATGCCCTCCTGTCATCCAGGACATTGTATAACAACCATTTTCTTCAGTTATAATAAACCCATTTCCTTTTATTTGACTCATACTACCACTCCCCCAGTTCTTTCTCTTATGAAATGTTTCTCTCCCTGACCTTCTTTTTCTCCCACAAGTAATTGCATGATCGTTGGCCATTTTTCTAAGTTGATAGTCAAATCTGAACATGAAGATTACTAATAGACAGAGGAAGCAAAAGATCACTGCCTTGACTTCTTTCTCTATAATAAATAAAAGCCACGGAAATTGGAGTTGTAATGATGAAAAAAAGATAGCATAAGTTGCAAAAAACTTTTTCGTCTTTTTAATCCCTTAATAAATGCTTCTTTTTGAGCACCTTCTAACTCTGATCTTTTTAATTTTAGACTAGAATGATAATAGCGGATTATTAACTTTGCTGAAAAAAATAAGCTGGTAGACTCAGGAAAACGACCAAAAATACCCTGATCCACATATTTTCCAATAAACCAATTTGAGTGATTAGAGCAGAAATTTTATCTATAAGGAATAAAGTGATGGGGACCCAGACGTAATACCAGTTACTTGGAGTAGAAGTCTCCTCCATTAGGATCTTATTTTCCCAATCAAAATGGTATTTTTATTGTTCCATATTCCTAAATTAATGATTGATTTCACATTTTCACTTACCTTTCAGTTGAAACTTTCTCCTAACCTTCACCTCAATCAATCGCCAAGCGTTTTTCCGCTAGTCCGATTTTTACTATAGTGCCTTGACCGACTTGGGAATCTAATGACAAGGAATTACCCAGTTGATCGGATATTTTTTTTGATAAATAAAGTCCTAATCCAGATGATTGATGAGTCAGGCGACCATTATAGCCTGAAAAACCTCTTTCAAAGACCCGCATAATGTCACTGTCCTTAATCCCCAAACCAGTATCTTTCAGGTAAAGAACGTCATCTTGGCAGAAGATTTCAATTCCGCCTTCCTTGGTATACTTGAGGCTATTAGATAAGACCTGCTCCAAGATAATCATAAACCATTTTTTTGTCTGTCACAATAGTTCGATCCAAATCATGCAAGTTCAGTGTCAAACCTTTCTGGATAAAGAAAAGAGCATATTTTTTGACTACTTCCTTGACCAAATCCTCCAGATTTTCCTTCTTCAAGACGAGGTCGTCATGGAAACTTTCCAAGCGTAGATATTGAAGGACTAGGTTGACATAAGATTCGATTTTGAAAAACTCTTGACCCAGTTGCTTCTTGGCATCTGGATCTGTCAAGTCCTGCACCAATAACGATCCTGCCGCAATAGGCGTCTTAATCTGGTGGGCCCAGAGGGTATAGTAGTCCATCAAGTCGTTGTAACGCTCTCGTTCTAGGACTGATTGACTCTTTTTTTCAGCTTCCATTTTTGAATCTTTTCAAATAGCAGAGCTTCTACAGCTGTTTGGGTCTGTCCCTGTCCATAAAGTAGCTGATTGTGATAGTTCTTATAGGCTATCAAACTATCTATAGAAAGAGTCAGAATCCCCAAAACCAGTAAAAGAGTAAAAAATATACTGAAGAACTACACGACTATCTTCAAATATAAAAACTAAAAAAATAGTAACAAACCAAAAAAACAGCAAGAACTGCAATAAAAAAATAGCGTCTTGAGTAAATATAATATTTGATAAAGAAAAAAACTTATTCCGTGTGTCCATTTGTCAGACCGTATCCAATCCCTTTTTTCGTCTCAATAAAGTTCTTGAGACCCGTTTCTTCCAGTTTTTTTCCGGAGCCTAGCAACATTGACCGATAGGGTATTATCATCAATAAAGAAATCGCTGTTCCATAGCTCTTTCATCAAATCTTCCCTCTCAACTATGCTGCCTGCTCGCTCAAATAAAACACGTAAAATCTGGAATTCATTCTTAGTCAGTGTAATGACCTGACCATTATACATCAAGTCCATAGACTTGAGATTTAAAATCACGCCTCTGTGTTCTAGGAGATTTTGATCTGTACCAAACTCATAAGAGCGACGCAACAGTCCTTGCACCTTGGCCAGAAAAACATTGTTATCAAAAGGCTTGGTCACGTAGTCATCACCACCCATATTGATAGCCATGACGATATCCATAGCCTGATCTCGTGAAGATAAAAACATGATTGGAACCGTTGAAATCTTGCGAATCTCCTGGCACCAATGATAGCCATTAAAGAGGGGCAGACCAATATCCATCAAGACCAGCTGAGGTTCCTCCTTAACAAAAAGAGTTAAAACCTCCATAAAATCTTCAACCGCAAAAACTTGATAGCCCCATTGTTCCAACATCTTTTTAATCATTTGACGGATGACTGGATCATCCTCTACTAACATAATCTTATGCATTTTCGCCTCGCTCAAAATTATTTATAGCTATTATACCAAATTCTTTAGCAATTCACAGAAGTTCTCTTGATGAGACAAAAAAATCAGACGTTTTTTTCATGAGATTTCAAGTATTTTCCGAAAAATTTGTTGACATTTTCTTTGTAAATTGATAGAATAACAGAACATTCGGAATTATCTGAAAATTCATTCTTTGTACGAAAAGGAGATTATTATGATTGAACAAACTCAAACATCTACCTGGCAGTCAAAAATAAAAGCCTTAGGACCAGGGATCCTTATGGCTTCTGCTGCGGTTGGTGGCTCTCATATCGTTTCATCTGCTCAAGCAGGTGCCATGTATGGCTGGTCCCTTCTCTTGCTCGTCATTCTTGCCAACCTTTTTAAGTATCCATTTTTTTCCGGTTTGGTGCTGAGTATACACTAGAAACAGGGAAAAAAACTTGGTAGAAGGCTACGCTGAAAAAGGAAAGATCTACTTGGGTATTTTCTTTATCCTCAATGTTTTCTCTGCCTTAGTCAACACTGCTGCTGTTGGGATTTTGTGTGCTGCTATCGTAGCAAGTGCCTTTCCTAATGCTCTAGGCCTCAGCATCACCCAATGGTCCCTAATTTTTGATCGTTATCATTTGGGCTATGCTTCTCTTTGAGGCTACAAATTCCTTGACGGACTGGCCAAATGGATTATGTCTGCTTTGACTCTCGCTACAGTCCTAGCTGTCATCGTTGCAATCATTGAGCATCCTGAATATGGTGCTGATTTTGTTGAAAAAACTCCTTGGCAAATGACTGCTTTACCATTTATCGTATCTCTTATGGGTTGGATGCCAGCTCCAATTGAAATCTCTGCCATCAATTCCCTCTGGACTGCCGAAAAAGGAAAAACAGTTGACATCTCTATCAAGGATGGTCTCTTTGACTTCAACGTTGGTTTCATCGGGACTGCTATTTTAGCTGTTTTCTTCGTCGCCATGGGCGCTTTAATCCAATACCCAACTGGGCAGGAAGTCCAAGCAGCTGGAGCAGCCTACATCCAACAATTCGTGGGAATGTATGCTTCTGTTCTTGGGGATTGGTCACGCTTCTTGATTACCTTTATCGCTTTTTCTGTGTATATTTGGAACTGTAATCACAGTCATCGACGGCTACTCTCGCGTCAATGCTGAGTCTCTTCGCCTTCTTTTTCAAGACAAAAGAAATCTCACAAAAAGAGCTGAATATTTGGATGACTGCTACTTCTATCATCGGTGGTATCATCATTTATTTCTTCCAAGGAAGCGTTGCACCTATGCTAAGATTTGCTATGATTGCATCCTTCTTAACTACTCCATTTTTGCCCTATTGAACTACCTTCTAGTTACAGGTGAAAAATAAAAAAACCTAGCAAAATGGTTGAAAGCACTCTCTATCCTCGGTCTTATTTTTCCTCTTTGGTTTTGCTTTCTTCTTTATCTATGCATTAGTGATTGGTAAGGCCTACTAAATAAAAAGAAAAGAGCAGATGGCTCAAAAGTTAAGCTTTTGTCCTCTGTTCTTTTTGTCTCCTTCCACCAAACCCTTCTAGCTTATGATATACTATCTATATATGGATTCCTAGGAGATAGACAAATGGAAAATATTTTTAAGTACCTAGATGATACGCAGTATGATAATATCTATGACCGTCCCTTTAATGAACTTGACCTGCTCATCCTAACAGAATTAGCCTACCTTTCTTTTTGACGGACTTGTCGCAAGCGATCTGGATCTAGATAAAAAGCAAGCGGCTACAAGACATTGCTGAAAAATTACCCTCAAGAACAATCTATGATGCATACCCGCAACCGTCTTAAACTACTTGAAAAAGCCTCCCAAACTAAACGTTTTAAGAATATTAAACTAATGGGCTTTATAAACGACATTGACTTGGAGATTGAAAAAAACAATTTGCTGCCCTAGTATACTGTATTCAGTCTAAACCTGCCACTTACGTCCTAGCCTACAGAGGAACCGATGACTCTATCATTGGTTGGAAAGAAGACTTCCATATGACCTATATGGATCGGGTTCCAGCCCAAAAAAATGCCAAGAAATACTTAAAAGAAGTTCTCAGAGAGCTTGATGGAGACTTCATCTTGACTGGGCACTCCAAGGGAGGGAACTTGGCTGCTTACGCTGCTAGTCAAGTTAATCCTCTCTTGCAGGAGCGTATTAAAAAAGATCTATAGTTATGATGCTCCCTGGCCTTAACAAAGCCATCATTGAAAGCGATGGTTATAAGGCAATTGCCAATAAAAATCCAGCATTACATTCCACAAGGTTCTATTGTGGGCATGATGTTAGAAATTCCTAAACAGATGGCAATTGTCAAAAGCACTGCCCTAGGAGGTCTAGCTCAACACGATACTTTTTCATGGCAGATTGAGGGAGACAGCTTTGTCCTCCTAGACAGCTTAAATCCAGATAGCCTCCAGACGGATAAAACATTGAAGAATTGGGTAAGAAGTACATCTGACGAAGAATTAAAAGATTTCTTTTGATTTGTTCTTCGGACTTGTACTAGATGCCGGTATCACTTCTATTGATGATTTCTCTAAGATTTCAAACGTTAGAAAAGTTTTAGAGATTTTTAAAAACGCCAACGCATTATCGGATGAGGAAAGAGAAATGCTGACACGACTCACTAGTCTTTTAGTAGATATGCGAGTCCAAAGCTGGAAGGACGATATTAGCCTACCTAACCTTTCTGAAATTGGCAAAGATATCCGAGAAAAATCTATCACGCTGGAGTAAGCAGCTTCCTTTCGGCCAGTCTGATACTGACAAAACGGAAGACACCACCTCAGATGTTCAAGAGTAACATCGCAAAAAGTGCTCTCTATCTTATCTAACAATAGACTTGACCTATCCATCCTAAAAAAACGAAACAAGCTTGTCCTTGACAGCTTGTTTTTTTCTTTGTTAAAATGTAACAAAATACATTACAACTAATTAGTGATATTTTTAGAAAGGACACAAACTATGAAATCTATCAAAGGACTTGCCCTTATTACTGTCAGCATACTCTTGACTATCTATGCTTGGGCTTCAGCTGGGATGACCAAGTTTATCGTACTGGTCTGGCCTTGACTACCCTTTCCTTGACATTTTTACTTGCGACTCGGAACGCCCTATTGGAAAAATGGTTCCATGGCATCGAAAATATGTACGCTTATCATAAGTTTACAGCTATCTTTTCCGTCGTTCTGCTCGCTCTCCACAATGTTGCCATGGGTGGCAGTCTCTGGGGCTCTCATCTGGCAGCCCAGCTTGGTAATGTTGGTATCTATTTATTTGTCAGCATTGTTTTGGTAGCTTATCTTGGCAAGCACATCAAGTATGAGACTTGGCGCTGGATTCATCGCTTTGTCTATTTGGCATATATCTTTGGGCTCTTCCACGCTTATATGCTAATGGGCGGTCGACTCCTAACACCGACATTGCTGGGCTTCGTAGTCGGATTCTATGCAATCATTGGTTTGGCATCTGGCTTTTACATCATCTTCCTCTATCAAAGTTTGGCTTTTCGCCATCTGGGGAAAATCATGCAGGTCAAACGCCTAAACCACGATACCGTAGAGTTAAAAATCCAACTCAGTCAAAAGCTAGACTACCAGTACGGTCAGTTTGCCTTTGTCAAGATTTTCCAAGAGGGATTTGAAAAAGCGCCACACCCCTTCTCTATCTCTGGAGGCCATGACAATATCGTCTTCTTTACTATCAAGAACTCTGGCGATCACACTAAAAAAATTTATGACAAGATCCAAGAGGGAACCAAGGTCACCATTGACCGCGCTTATGGCCACATGATTCTTGACTAGGGGAAGGAAAAACAGATCTGGATTGCTGGTGGGATTGGCATTACGCCCTTTATCTCCTATATCCGTGAAAATCCTAATCTGAATCGTCCAGTCAGCTTCTACTACGCTTATACTGGAGCAGAAAATGCTGTTTACCTCGACCTACTCAAAGACTACGCTGCTAAGAATCCGCAGTTTGACCTTCATTTGGTCGATAGCAAGGTCTCTGGCTATTTGGACTTCAAGAATTATCCTTTGGATGACCAAACCACCGTCTTCATGTGCGGGCCTGTCAAAAATGATGGATAAACTAGCCAGCGAATTTAAAAAGACCAATCCTAAAAGCAGATCTGGTCTATGAAGGCTTTAAGTTTAAATAAAGAGTATAAAAACATCAGGAGCAACCTTATTGTTGTTCCTGATGTTTTATTGTCTAGTAATGGATGGAGCTGAATCAAGATACAGATTGGGAGGTCTACGCCATATTTAGAATATCCAGCAATCTCTAAATAACCTATAACAAGTAAATCCGAAACAATGAAATCCTCATCTTTATTACTTATAGGTATGCTTTTTAATTGTAAAAATCATCCAACCTAATATATTTTTGGTTTTTGAATCAAATACGTGGATACGTCCAATGATTCTCTACATTCATAAATATACGAGCTTATCTTGGCAAATAATGCATTATAAATAGTGTCTTGGAGTAACTTTTGAAACGACATAATAATCCCCCTCCCAACGATACCTTTACAGATTTTTTTACCTACTAATCTAATAAAGCAACTACTTTTTTTATCAATTATTCATTTAAATTCCTGTTATCTCAATGGAATAAGTTTTATAATCAGACATTTCAGGCTCGATAAAAGTTACATTTTCCTTGTAATTAAAAAAATCCAGATTCTTCTTTTTGATGTAGATAAGCCGCCCCATGGTTCAATTGCAATAAACGGCCCCTTATTCGCAGTAGACCACAAAAATTAAATATGGAAAATCTTGGAAATCAATTTTTTTACTGCTTTATTATGATTTTTAGACTTTAATGTTACCGAACGAGAAACCAGCTTATCCAAAGTAATTGCATCCTTTGAAAATAGATCATAATCTAAAAGCTAATACTTTTTCTTTATTTAAAAAAAGGCGAACGGCTTTTTTTATGTCAAAGTAATCCCTGTCTCGGGATATGATGCTGGAATACTACAATTTTCTTCCTTTTCAAACTCGAGATAATAATCTTCATACCGTTCATTTTCAAATAAGGAACAATTAAAACCCGGGTGCGCGCCTATGAAATAAGGCATATCTTGATTTAATCCTAAGTTCTCAACTAAGTATTCTACTTCAATCTTAGATTTATCTAAAGTATAAAATATACTTAAACGAAAAAGGATAAGGATATTGTTTTTAACATTTTCCGAATTACTTTCAATTGAAAAACATAATTTGATGGTCATTTATTATCTTATGCTCAAAATCTTTCTTTCTAACTAAACCATGACGAGGAAGATGGCCTTCTATAACTCCTTCATCTCCCATAATAAAGAGAGGAGCATCATCAGGGACACTACCACAGTTAGGAAACAAGACAGGAGCCTGTCCTCCCCAATATTCAGGATTTCCCTGCCATAAATATTCCACGCCATCCTTATCTTTTATAGAAGATAATTCTCCACCCTTTTCCTTAAATTGAACTTTTTAGAAAATCATTTGATAACTCTAGTACCATATTTTTACCTCTCTTTTTACTATTTATCCTTTTCATAGGGTATTATATCTATATCAAAAACTAACCAAATTTCTGTCAGATTCCTCAACTAAACTTAGAAACATGTACTCAAAAACTATCAATAGTCAACTTAGAATAGCAAATCCCTTCTAAACCTTCTGATACGAACCAATCTCCAATAAAAATAAGTTCCGTTTTTTAATCCGAGGTGCTTGAGAACATCGTTCAAAATTAATAATATAAACTTTTTTTATAGAGAACCTGATACTGCTTTTTAGTAAACTCTTTGTTTTTCAAGCATGGCTTCCCTCTTTTTCGAAAAAGCCGAAAGAGTTCAACTCTAACGGCTTTACTTTCTATTCAATCATTTGTGTTTCAGCTAGTTTCTTATACCAGTGAGCGGATTTCTTCGGATAGCGTTCCTGAGTTTCAAAGTCTACGTAGAATAAGCCATAGCGCTTTTTCATAACCGTTAGACCAAGAAAAGACATCCATCAGAGACCAGATAAAGTAGCCCTTGACATTAGCCCCATCCGCAATCGCATCAGATAAAACTTCCAGATGCTGCTTGACGTAGTCAATCCGAGCATCGTCGTAAACTGTATTGTCCACAAATTCATCTTTATAACCCAGACCATTTTCTGTGATATAAATCTTCTTGTAGTTTGGATAATCTTTCTTAATCCGCATGATCTGATCATAAAGACCTTGCGGATAGATAATCCAATCCCAATCAGTTTTCGGAATATGGGTTGGAGATTCTCTGCGCCCTACACCCTTAATCTGGTACTTGGAGCTTCCCTTTTTCGCCTTTTCCGTTATGGATAATTTCTGTTTCACCGTCAAAGTCGCGCATCCAGTCACTCATATAGTAGTTGATGCCGAGGAAGTCATTGAGGTCTTTAGCTGCTTCTAAAACCGCAAAGTCTTCATCTCGTAAATCCAGTTGACCACCATTGACCTTAAGGATATGATTCACTCCTGCCAGAGTTACATCTGAATAGTGTCCCAGATAAGTCGCATCTAAGATGAACTTGTTATGAATAATATCTTCCAACTCTGCCGCTCTGACATCTGCTGGATTTTCTGGATCGTAAGGATATTTTGTCGGAAGTGCATGAACGACACCGATTTCACCCTTGTAACCCTTGTCCTTATAGAGCTTAACAGCACGAGCATGTGAGACCATCATATTGTGATGGGATTGGAAAACCTTGGCCAAGTCATACTGAATCCCCGGCGGGAATTTTCCAACCAAGTACTGGCCATCACCAATAGGACCAATTTCATTGAAAGTCGTCCAATAGCGAACTTCTGGAAATTCTTCAAAACAGAAAGCCGCATAGTCCACAAAGTGCTCAATATTTTCCCGATTGAGGAAATCGCCATTTGAATGAAGAGCCTCTGGTGTATCAAAGTGGTGAAGGGTCACGAAAGGTTCTACATGACGCTTGTGGCATTCTGCGAAAAAGATTATGGTAAAACTCTCACACCTTTTGGATTGACCTCGCCATAGCCTGTCGGGAAAATCCGTGACCAGGCAATGGAAATTCGAATCCCATTAACACCATACTCTTCAGCCAATTTCAGATCCACAGGGTATTTGTGGTAAAAGTCGCTGGCAGGTTCTGCTGTATACCAGTAGTTGTCTTCTAGGTATTTATCCCAGGCAACAGGTCCTTTTCCATCTGTGTGGGTTGCTCCCTCAGCTTGATAGGCCGCTGTTGCACCACCGAAAAATAAAAATCTTTAGGTAAGCTTTTTTTGTCATCTTATTTTTCCTTTCAATAACATTTGGAGAGTGGGACAGAAATCGGTAATTCGTTAGAATTCGATTTCGTCGTCCCACCTCCGCACAGTTGAGTAGGGCTGTAAAAGCTGATGAAATCAGCGTAGTAGAGCCCACTCAACCACTGCGTCTTGCTCGACAATCCAAAGACAATTGAGAGGCTAGGACTTTTGTCCCAAACTCTATCAAGTTGCTTCATCTCAAATAAACAGATTTAGTTGTTAAATTGCTCCTGAACGAAGGCCAGCGCTCCTTTTGCCATCACGAGTGAGTTTGATGTATTGGCCACCTTCAGTCTTAGCTAGCTTGATACCCAATTTATCAGTTTCGGCCTTCATGTCTTCAAAGTTGGAGGCAACTTGAGGAGCCAGGATAACCAGGTCAAACTCAGGCAGCATTTCACGGTGAGCACCGTAGCCACCCGCTGCTGCTTTGACAGGAACATTGTATTCAGCTGCTGCTTTATTCAAAGCGTTGGCCAGCAATCCGCTAGTACCACCGCCTGCACAAAGCACCAGAACATTGGTTTCTTCGCTAATATTGTTTTGAGTTGGAGCTTCTTCATCCACTCCTGCTTTTTCAAGGATAGCGTCTGCTTTAGCAGTGTTAAAGTTAGCTGCTACTTTTTCTTTAAGAGTATCGTTAGCTTTGCCAGAACGTTCTTCTTCTAGGATTTGTTCGTCATAAACCTTGACAAATGGATAGTAAATAATTACATCTACTACGACAAGGAGGGCTGCAAGAACAAAGGACAGAAGCTGGAAGTTGGTACCTAGCACAATTCCCAGAGGTCCAGGTGTCACCCAAGGAAGGTTGGCTGAGAAGGAGTTCATGTTTAAGGTATCAACAAAGAATTTGAAAATCCATACGTTTGCGATAGGAGCAAAGATAAATGGAATAAAGAAAATCGGATTCAGTACGATTGGAGCACCAAAGAGAATGGGCTCATTGACACCAAAGAAGGTTGGGACAACAGATGCCCGTCCAATTGCACGGTTACGCTCTGACTTACAGATCCACATAAAGAGGAATGGAACAATCAAGGTCGCACCAGTACCACCCATGGTAACGATGAACATTTGAGTACCAGAAGTGATGACCTTATCCGCATGCTGACCAGCTTGAGCCAGAGCCAAGTTGGCATCAATATTGGCATAAGTAATGGCAGCAATGGCAGGCTCAACGATAGACGGACCGTGAATTCCCACAAACCAGAAGAAAGCATAAGCACCAAAGATAAGTGTGATTCCCAGATAGCCATCTGCCGCTGAGAAAAGCGGAGCGAGAAGTGTTCCGATGGATTCAGCAACTGTCACTCCCAGACTTGCTTTTAACAAGCAGTTCCAAACCGTAGAGCAGAACGACTGAGACAGTAAATGGAATCAAGTCTTTAAATACTTGCGAGATATTTGGTGGAACTTCTTCTGGCATACGAATGGTGACATTATTTTTTTCACACAAACCTTGTAGACATTAACCGTAACAAAGGCTGCGATGAAAGCTGTCAAAAGACCTTTGGTTCCCATGAAGGCAGTCAGGAAGCCACCTTCCTTGGCAGGCTCAGCTGCCATGAGGAGGAAGCCGACCATAGAAGCTAGCATAGTAGACAAGAAGTTAATCTGATTTGTCGCAGGCAGGTCGCGGTTGACAGAGTCTGTCAGCGCCTTAGCAGTGGTCCCACCCACAAAGAAAGCCAGAATCCCCATCGAATAGCTATAAGGGGTCATTAGGAAAGTTTCAATATCCTTAGACCAGTGGAAGCCCCAAGCATTTGGCACATAGGCAATCAAGATAAAGATAGATGAGAAGAGGATGACTGGCATACCAGCGATAAAGCCATCCCGAATAGCGCGGAGATAGATATTCCGAGAAATCTTCTCAAAGAAAGGCTTCCCTTTCTCAATAAGTCCGATGAGTTTATTCATTATTTTACTCCTCTTTTGTATAGTTCAATCAAATGGTGCATCATGTCTTTTAGCAAGATAGTAGTCATTAAGTGATCTTGGCCGTGCATCATGGTCACACTGTAAGCCAAGTCCTCACCAGCAGCTTCTTTTGTCAAGAGACTGGTCTGAGCATGGTGAGCTTCAGCGATGCAGCCATTGGCTTCTTCTACTAAGGCATCTGCCTTAGCAAAATCCCCAGTCTCTGCGGCTTTCAAAGCTTCTAGGAGCTTGGAGCGAGCGTCACCAGCGTAGGCCACAATTTCAAAACCGAGCAATGTTACTTCTTCTCTATTCATGAGAGTTCCTCCTTGTATTCTTGTGTGAAAATTTTTATTATTTTTCTATTATAAAAGGCGTTGGATATGCAGCACCAGGGTAGACTCGTTCGCTGCGGTAGAGATCGATTCCCGTCTTCTGGGCAATGATTTGGTAAATATCGCTTCCGACCTGATAGGCTTGAGGGTAGGTCATCTGGATCTGACTTTCCATTTCCAACAGGGAAACATTGTCATCACGGCTTCTGTCCAGATAGTCCAAAAAGTAGTTCAGGTGAATCATAAAACGGTCATAAAAGTTGCTGTTTTCTGCACTTCTTTTTAATGCCATTTTTTTCTTCAGCTCTGCTTCAACTGCAGCCAGAATATCTTTTTCGCCTGTCCCAAATGGCTTTGTCCCTCAGGATTGGTCTCCCCTTCGGCATTGATAAAGTGATAAGCAATGCGATTGACCTCGTCGCTAGGAAAATTATCCAACAACCTCTCGCGGTATATCGCTAAGGCTTCCTGAGCAATCTGATAAGGAACAGGGTATTTATCCGAAGCATCCGGCAGGTCACTCTCCTTGTACCTGCCCTGCTGCACAGCCTGATAAGAACAGTAAATGTGATCCGTCAGCGTGACATAGATATACTCCTGGACAGGGTAATCATACTTCTTAGAAAGGGTGTCAATCACATCATAAGTCACTGTGATAAAGTCTAGCGGAACATCTTTGAGCAAGGCCAAAAAGTTTTCTTTAGACTCTTCCGTTCTTAGGCGAAAGATTTTCTCAATCTTACTTTCCAGAACGATGTCACCCTTCTTTTTATTAAAAGCTATGCCACTGCCAATCAGAACAACCTCTTCACCATTTTCATGTTTAGCTAGAGCAACATTGTTGTTCATAGGATGTATGATTCGATACATATCTCCTCCTCTTCATTTTCTAGGGTTCTGGCAAAACAAAAAGACCACAAACAAACTAAGGCTATATCTTCCCTCAATTTATTTGCGGTCACGCCTAATCCAGCTTAGTAACGCTCACCCTATTCAATTCCTGACTTTCATTATAGCATATCAGTCTCAGAATGTAAACCCTTACTTTATTTATTTTTTAACAAATTTTAGGCTCTTTCTTTCCAAGAAGTAGCTGTTTTTTGAAGAACCTTGTTGAGTTCATCAATATTTTCAAATCCTGTTGTACGAAGCCACTTGCGAGCTGCTTCTTCACCTTGCTCAATGTAGTCTTTGACACTGCCAGCCCAAGTCGCACGTCCGCAAAGAACGCCGTTGAAGTTAGCACCTGACTCATGAGCGAAAACAAGTGTTTCTTGGAAAAGTTTCGCAGATACACCAGCACTCAAATAGATGTATGGCAGGTTAGTTGCCTCATCTTGTTCCTTGAAGAAGGCAGCTGCTTGTTCTTTAGTATACACCACTTCACCATCGCTAAAGCATTCAACATATTTAACATTGACTGGAACTTCCACTTTCAAGACATCAATATTGAAACGTGGGTCTGAGAAGACCTTCATGGCACCGATAACCTTGTGAGGTTTTACTTTGGCATATTCTGCAGAACCTGCGTCAGCAATCTTTTTCATCGTAAGCCAAGATTTCAAGGAAGAATGGAATATCTTCTGCCACACACTCTGAACCCACACGCTCGATATAAGCCTGCTTTTGCTGGTTGAGTTCTTCAGAGCTGTCTACATCATAGTAAAGAAGGAATTTCACTGCATCTGCACCTTGTTCTTTAATACGTTTTGCAGACCAAACATCCAGACAGTCTGGCAGGCGCTTGGTGCTTGAAGTATCATAGCCTGTCTTTTCATAGGCCAATAGCAAGCCAGCATTCTTGTCCAAAGCTTTAGTAGCAGGCAGTCCGTACTCAGGATCTAGCAACATAGATGAAGCATAAGGAGTTAGCTCTTCTGCGACCAAAACTTTCAGTTCTTCCATTTGAGCTACTGTTGGTTCTTCTGTTTGGTATTGAGCCATGAGGCGTTTCAAAGCACCACGTTGGTCAAAGGCAAAGGCAGAAATGATGCCATTCTCATCAGAAAGTTTTTCCATGTACTTGCGTTTTTGTTCTGTTAATACCATTCTTTATACCTCTTTTACTGTGATTTGATTATATAAATTATCATAATTGTAGACATTGACATGTCCAGTCATTTTTTCTTGGGCATTGAGCATGCCGAGAACATTTGCCTTTTTGAGCAGGGAGGCAGCATCTGCTTGATGACTCAAGGCTGAAGAAATCCCTGCAACAGTTGAGTCGCCAGAGCCAACTGGATTGACCACTTGGATTTTAGGAATATCTACTTTATAGAAAGTATCACCATGTTTTGCAAAAGCGCCATCTGCACCGAGTGATACGATGATCCACTCGATTCCTTCAAATAGCGGTTCTGAAAGGACAGCTTTTAACTCATCCAAATCTTTGGAAATTTCGCGACCCAACAACTGAGAAAGTTCTTCGTTATTAGGTTTGATGGCAGTTGGTTTCACATCTGATTTGAGCACAGCTTCCAGAGCTGCCCCAGAGCAATCCAGCACTACCTTATTGCCAGCTTGATTAGCAATTTCAACCAATTGAATATAATATTCAACTGGTAAACCGGCTGGTAGACTTCCCGAGATACTAACTACCTCAGCTGATTCCATTAATGATTTAAAATGATGTAAAAAACCATTTGCTTCATCCGCTGTAATAGTCGGACCGGCTTCTAGGATTTCTGTTTGCTTGCCTTCGTGTAAGATAGCAATACAGTTTCTCGTATCTCCCGAAATGTTATAAAAGCATTGTCTAACATTAGGATGAAGGTTTTGTAATAAGAACTCTCCATTAGTCCCACCAATCAGGCCCGTCGCAGCAACATTATCTCCAATTTCTGCCAAGACCCTGGTTACGTTGAGACCCTTTCCGCCTGCTGTTTTACTGACTTCTGCAACACGATTAACAGTATCTATTTTCAATTCTTCTAAGGGATAGGAAATATCGATAGAAGGATTCATGGTCACTGTAAGAATCATCTGGCTACCTCACTAGTCGTGGTACTCTCCACGATCCCATTTTTCAAGGAATTCTGTAAAGAAGTTTGCATCTGCTTTGATGAGCATTGTGAGTTTCAACGTGCTCAATTTTCGCAATCAATTTTTTGTTTTCTTCAGTTGGCTTGTATTCAGCATTGATGAAAGCTTCAATGATATCACACATGAGCAATTCACCAGTGATTTTACCACCAAAACCAATGACATTTGGCATTAAGTTCTTCTTTAGCATAGAGAGCTGAAGTCATATCACGTACCAAAGGCAGAGCGTACACCAGGAACTTTATTTGACAGCGTTGTTGATACCAACACCAGTACCACAGATACAAACACCAAGATCTGCTTGACCGCTAGTTACGGCTTCCCCTACTTTTTTTACCAAAGATTGGATAGTGTGTCCTTGTATGGTCATAAGTACCAAAAATCAAGAACTTCGTAGCCTTTTTGATTTTCAGAAAAATCTGAAACAGCCATTTTTTTCATTTGTTACGATGTGGTCACATCCGATTGCAATTTCTCATTTTAACTTTCTCCTTTTCTTAGCACATCTTGTTGAGCATGTCGACCCGGATTTGGTGACGTCCGCCGTCGTATTTACCATTGACAAAGCCTTTGGCAATATTCTTAGCCAGGCCTTCACCAACGATTTCAGCTCCCATCGTGATCATACGAGAGTTGTTGTGACCACGAGTCATATAAGCAGAGCGTTCATCAGAAACTTCCGCTGCAACCATACCTTTGATTTTGGTCGCTACCATGAATGGACCAGCCCCATAAGCATCGATGACAATACCAAGATTTCTCCTCTTGTTTATTCACCTCAGCTGCAACTGCCAATGTCACATCAACAAAAATCCTTGCCCTCTTCTGTCACATCGACTATTTCAAAGTTTTTCTCCAATGAGAAAACTCCTTAACTACATCTTTTAGCTTATTTCCAGCAGCATCTGCTCCAATAATAATTGCCATGAGCATTCTCCTTTGTTTGATTTTTGCACAGATTATTGTTTATAAAAAAA